>Ga0233425_10000195_pt1 | contig 156170 bp, 137 predicted proteins | sample Watercolumn_Towu_2_FD_181712 | JGI IMG/M metagenome (GOLD analysis project Ga0233425, IMG submission 181712) | Freshwater microbial communities from Lake Towuti, South Sulawesi, Indonesia - Watercolumn_Towuti2014_140_MG | ecosystem: Environmental > Aquatic > Freshwater > Lake | place...
ATACCTCCGACAATATATAAAGATTACCTTAAAAAGGTTCTGCTGTTTCTGATTGAACTGTTAATAATTGACCGAATTAAAAGGAGGAAGAAATGAATGAAGTCGTAAACTTAATATGTCCACACTCCGATGACGTCCGAAATGTTACCGAATATAATCCTGAAAATGGATTAAGCTTACTGCCAAACGAAGACCCTGATGTGATGGCACAGTTGAAAGAGATCTTTGATGAAATGTATGAAGCAATTGAAAATGCTGAAGAGCTTACAGACGAATCTCCAGAAGTAAGGTTTTCAAAGTTCCTATACGTTATTAAAATGAAAGAACGGGAAATAACAAAAGTTAAAGCTACAGCAGAAAAACTGATTCAGGACATTGAAGCATGGACAGATAAGAAAATCAGCCAGCATCAGGGACAAATTGAATTTCTCTCGAAGCAAATGGAAAATTATTTGAGACAGCAACAACTAAAATCACTTCCTCTACCTTCAGGTACTGTGGGACTTCGGAAACAACAACCGAAAATCCTTATAATAGACGAAGACAAATTTTACGAAAACGCTGATGCATCAATACTTCGCAGAATACCCGAATCCTTTGAACCTGATTTGAAAGCGATAAAAGAAAAACTCAAAACCACAGGTGAAATTCCCGAAGGTATTGAAGTAACCGAGCAGGAAGCAAAATTCTATTACAAATTAAATTAACGGAAGGAGGTAATACACATGAACGGAAATAATGGAAAACCAAAACTTGAGTTACTAGTTAACCAACCAACGCGAATCAAACTTCTACAAGACAAACCCGCTACAGGCGAATCCAATTTTGGACCATGGTGGTTATTCAATGTGGAAGCGGATGGACAAGAACAGTCTTTCTTTGCACCAAAAGAAGTTGTTGATTTTATTAAGCAAAATTCTCTTGGAAAGAATACTGTTATTTCAATTACGAAGACGCTTGTAAAGAACGGAAAGAAAACCACACCTGAATATAAGATTGAAGTTGTAACCAATCAAGAAGCACAAACATCTGAAAGTTTAACACTTCCAACCAATGGCAACGGCAAATCAGATGACAGCATCAGGATAATGCGAGAGTGCTTAATTGCTGGTATAGACTTACAAAAAGAATTAGGTTCAGTGGTAGATGTAAACAAAGTTGCTTTGAGTCTCTACATCAGTAAAACAAAGAATGGTAATGGTTATCAATTCTGATTATACATTAACTACTCCAAACAGACCTGGTGTTTTCGTAATGCCGGGTCTGTCGTTTAAAATGTTCAAAAATTTTGCTCAAAATAAAAAATGAGTGTTTTATACGCTCAAATTTCACTAATCACTATAAAAACTTAAAACTTATGAAATTATTTATAAAAGAAATCGAAAAGAAAGCTCAGGCACAGTTCCACCTTGGCTCAGATTTGAAAAAACAAGTAGTTGTAGCTAAGTTTTTTAATCCAACCGGCGCAGGTACGTGGTATCTTGTGAACCAGGACCCGAATGACCCGGATTATTGCTGGGGTATTTGTCACATATTTGAATGGGAGGTCGGGAGCTTTTCAAAATCTGAGTTAGAGAATTATGTTGGGAAGTTTTGGTTGGGTATTGAGAGGGATTTATACTTTGAGGAGGTGAATGCGCAAGAGTTATACGAAAAATTAACTCTCTGATAAACTTATTTTAAATTATCTTCTTAGACTTACAAAAAAGGTAATTTTTTCAATTTCAAATTATAGACAAATTAAATACTTTTAAATTAATCTAATAATCATGGAAAATAAAAGTAAGTTAGACCCAGAATATTCAAAGATAATCAGTAATAATCCTGATAAGAAATTCGTATTATATTTGAGAACCCACCCGGGGAATTCGGATGAAGACAAACTTAAGAGTGAATTAGTTAATTCCTATGGTGAATATAAAGAACTTCCCGATCAAAGACTCGTTATTTATATTGTTAAAGGAAATAATGTTCAGGAATTTATTGATAGATTAAATACTTATGGTACTGGTATGTATTTGTCTTTTATTCAACTGGAAGATGAATTAAAGAAGAAAAATTAGGGCCATGAGATAATAATATTATTTTTATAATTATTAAGACCTCGCTCTAATTTTTTTTATTAAAGAGGCCATGCATTTTTCAAAATCCTTTTTAATTGAATGCTCCCATATTCGAATAACTAACCAACCCTCACTCTTTAATTGTTTATTCACTTCTCTCGCTCTTTTCACATTTCTTTCAATTTTCGGAATCCAATATTCGAGTCTTGATTTTGGCTGAACATAGTGATACTGACATTTATGCCAAAAACATGAATCAATAAAAATTACAGTTTTGTTATTTTTAAAAATAATATCAGGTTTACCAATTAAATATTTAACATTTTTTCTATATCTAAACCCTTTTTTGTGTAACGCAGAACGAACTTTAAGTTCAATATTAGTATCCTTTGAATGGATATTTTGCATATTCTTTTTACGAAATTCAGGTTTAAGATTATCCATTTACTCATTATTGATTTGATCATGTCCTATAAAAGTTTCATATGAATTAATCGGAGCAAAATCTATTTTATAACATCCAGGTTTTTCTTTGGTAACTCTTACGCTGTCAATTCCCAATATTTTTAATTTATCATATTTCAGAATTTCACCAGGTTTTAAATCAAGGACTGTTCTTAAAAGCCAATCTGCTAATGCTTTATTTGATTTTGTCATTAAAGCTTTTCTATTTTCTTGACATAGGCTAGCCTTAAAAATATCTCCCAGAGGAGTTTGTAAATTAAAGTATTTATCTTTTTCAGGAAAAAAATCAGGATACTTTCTAAGAATCTCTTTTGGAACTGGTATATATACTTCACCTAAATCTCTTACTCTTCCTCCGGCATTCCATTGATTAAGTCCGCTTTTTTCTGCTACTTCTTTTTCTTTCTTATTGCGTGTAGAATACAAAGGCAAAAAAATGTAATCTTTACCTGCTTGTTCGATTCTGTTATCGTAATCTAATTTTTGTGAATTAAAAATATTCAAGATTATATCGTAAGGATCATCTAGAAAATTCACTTTAAATTCTAAGATGTCTTTGGGTCTTATAAATTTTCTGTACAAAGTACTCTTTGAATAGTTAAAGGAATAATTACTTATGGAATCTTCAAAAACTAGAGATTTATTATCGCTTTTTATTACACTGATTTTGTTTCTGTTAATTAAATTATAATCGGTCTCGAATAATATTATTTTTTTTTCGGTTCTAGTGATACAATGATATATTCCATCAGAGATACCGTATGTTCTATTTGCAGTATTTATTCGTTCGTTTCGGTATTTAGCTAACCTTTCTGCCAACTCAATTCCACTCAATAATTTTAATTCCTGACTCAAAGAGTTGAATTCTGCAATCTTCTCATATGAATAATCTTTATTAAGAATAAAAGTTTTTATTCCAATGCCTATAGATTTTTTTTTAGCATCATAAGCAATATCATTTCTGGAAAGATCATCAGCTGAAAACACTTTGCAAAATAATTTTTCAGTCGAACGATAACTTAAATAGGGAACATTAGAATCACTAAAAAGATTTGAAAATGCAGATACAGCTTTTAAATATCTAATGTAACTTTTTACATCATTCTCTGACTGGTTTTTTAAAAATTGCATGCTAATATTTTATATAATTTATTAATTGTCTTGCTACTCTTTTAATAAGCGGAACTGTGACTGAATTACCTATTTGATAATAGAGCTTGCTGTCCGGTAAATGATTCGGAAGAATAAATGAATCCTTGAATCCTTGAAAACGAGCACATTCCCTGGGTGTTAATTTTCTAATTCCATAATTATCTTTTATGATAGGCACATTATGACCGCCTGTTCCCATATTTGCTGTTAATGTTGGACATGCATTGCTTTTATTCTCTCGAACATAATGTCTTCGCCATTGATAAATTGTATCTTTTAATTTTACATTTTTTTGTAATTCATCATAGTATTTATGATCAATCTGATAATAATATTTTTCTTCTTTTTTGTTATTGTCAATTAAATCATCAATAGTTCGTGTAAGTTTTATTGCTTTGGGAAATTTGAAAATACCATTCAATAACTTTAAATCATTATATAACTCATTCTTTATTCCTATTATAATAATTCTTTCTCTGGTTTGAGGAATATTGGCGTGAGTTAAAGAATTTAGAATACTTTCAACTACTTCATAACCTAAATTAATTAATATTTCTTTTATGCGATCATAAGTTTTTCTGCCATCGAAATTAGTATGATTGAAAAGTCCTTTAACGTTTTCAAGAAGAAAACCGTCAGGTTTATGATGCTCTAAAATGTCTGCAATGTTGAAGAATAACGTTCCCCGGGCATCCTCAAATCCTTTTCTATATCCCGCGATACTGAATGCTTGGCAAGGAAAACCAGCTAATAATAAATTATGCGGAGGAATTTCATTCATTTCAATTTGATTTATATCGCCTTTAGGTAATTCACCAAAATTTGAAAAATAAGTTTCCTGACAGCTTCTGTCCCATTCAGATGAAAAAACACACTCTCCGCCAAGTGGCTCAAATGCTGTTCTAATTCCTCCTACACCAGCAAAAAGATCTATGAATGTAAATTTTTTCTGCTTAGACTTTATTTTGTTTAATCTTTTATAAACTTGATTAATCAAAGTATTATCAGCATTTATGCCCAAAACTTCTTTTATGATATCCTTCGAAATCAATATTTGAAAACCAATTTTGTTTTATTATTAATAATCAATTCAATTATCTTAAAAAGTCAATACTTAAAACTGGATGTATCTCCCTTCCATTTAATGCCATTCCTCTCTGCCCGTGCAGGTAATCAAAAAATCCCACACCAGTTAATTTAACTTTTTTCTTTGTTGTTTTAAATGAAGAAGTCGGGTGAAAATTTTCAACAAACCAATCCCTAACTTGTTTAAATAGATCATACCGGCTTGTGTTATCAATATCAGGACAATCAGGGTCCAGTATCTCAACAACCATCCTTTCTTCTGTTTCTGGGTCCTCGATTACAACGTGAAAGTCTCTGTCCTTTTCCTTTTTATATTCAATTATGTAAGCAACTATTTCAAAAACAGTGGTTTCAGTTTTCATCCGAGGCATGTTTTTAACTTTTTTGGGACGCTTTAAGGAGCATTGTTCGGAAACAGTTGATTGGATAATATTTTCAAAATCTATTTTTGTTGTATCTTTATCTGTAAGCGTTTTAACGTCCCAACGTTCTTTTCCGCATTGTGCATAAGAAAAAACATTAAAAAGAAAAATTAAAAAAATAGTAAATATAAGGATTGTTAATTTTAAGTTTGATATTGTTTTATATAACATCTTTCTGTATTTCCTCATTTTCTTTTATTTATATCTATTAAATGTATTTTCAAAGGAAGATTTGGTTGAAAGAATATTGTACTTCCAATTATTTTTTAATTATTTAATGTATCATTATAATTTTTTTCTATATCTATTTTAATCTTATAATTAATTGGTATCCTAAACAATACAGTATCTTTTAAATATAAAGTATCTTTTTCAACTTTTCCTGAACTAGTTTTTGGGGCTTTATTATCTTTGCTATAATTTAAAAAAGCATTTTTACATATAATTAATAAAAAGAATAAAACAATTATTACAATTCCATTTCTAATAGATATAAACGAAGCATAAGCAAAATTACATTTAATTAAAATAATATTTTCATTTATTCTATTATATTTAAACAGTCTTTTTAGATTCTCTTTTAATCCTTCCCTTCCAATTTTATTTTTTTCTTTGACATCCTTTCCATCTATTTCTAAATAATCCATTATATCATCACGATAATATTCTTTAATGTTTAATACTTGAATAGCATGTATCGTACCTAATAATAAGAATAAAATCCCAAAAAATAAAATTATTAAAAAAACAATTCCGAAAATATCATGAGAATAAAATTTATCAAAAGTTGTTAGCGTTCCAATTATAAAGGTTATAATTACAGCTATCACTAATAACGTAGATTTTGATTTATCTTCAATTGTTTCCTTTCTTTTAGAGTTTTTGTCAAGTGTCTCAATTACAAATTTGTAATATTCATCATTATTAATTTTCTCCTCCAAAATTAATTCGTTATTATTTTCTATATTTTCGATATATTTTACTATTTTTTTTCTTGCTTTTAAAGCTTTTAAAGATGGAAATAACCATTCAATAGAATAAGATTTCTTTTTCTTTGTTTTTTTCATAATTATGATATTAAAAGTTCTACTATTTTTTTATCAATTCCTAGATTTAAGTTTTTTTCTAACCAAGCCCATTCACCTGTGGGATTAATCTCAATAAAATAATATTCATTATTATATTTAATCATATCTATTGCACCGAATAATAAGTCTAATTTTCTAACTAAACTGATACATTTAGACGCAATATTTTTAGGTAATTTGATTTTTTTATACTCTAATTTGTTTTTCTGCTTTCTCCAATCAATAAACTTTGCCTCCGAGCCAACAATTTTAACAGAATAAATATCCTCCTTTACGATTGTAACTCTAATATCCTCTTTTGGTAATAGTGACTTTTGTAAAATTAAAGGGAATTTACTATGCGGTCTCATTAAAATAGCTTTTTTGGAATAGAATTCCGTATAAATAAATGCCTCTCTATTTTTTTTGCTTACAATACCTGTGTCCAACGTTTTAAGGGCATATGTCTCATCCAAAAGCATTTTATTATTAAAACAATTAGTAATTAATGTATTTGGGACATTAAAACCTATTTTGTTCGCAATAAATAATTGATATGGTTTATTTTCAGCTTTATATGTGGAATGCGGATTGTTAATCCATTTCGAATCATCAAAAACCATTAAGGACCTTATGAAAGCAGACCATTGTGTAATACTAAGTTGTTTTGTAGCTGTCTCAGTATTTTTATAAATTTCTCTTAAAAAAGTTGGGGCTCGAAAATAAATTGATTTTAATCTTTTGCTATTTATACAATAATCAGTATTACCTAACTTTATATCAATAATCCTTTCTATTGGATTAAAAGTAATGTTATAGTTATCAAAAAGGTCTCTATTTAATCTTAAATAATTGACGCGCATTTTATTAAGATTATACACAACAATATCAGTAGAAAAATCAAACTTATTACTAATTATTAAGACTTCAGGCTCTATATTTTTCATATTAAGCCCCTTTTTGGTCTTCCCCTGTTTCTACGTCTTCTTTTTTTGTTCCTAAATTAGGTAAATTATAATCGTTAGATTTTATTAAAAAAATTTTCTTATTATTTACCGATATCCAAGCTCCTATTTTTTCATTATATTTATATCCAGGTAGGTTTTTAAGCTTCTTTTTTCTTTTATAATTAAACGCTTTTTCAAGTAATATGTTTTTCATTTTATTATTTTTAAATTAATAAAAGATATATTGTTATATTTTAAAAGAAAATTATTGTTTATAATTAATATAATCATTGCTTTAATTTATTAATATACTTAAATATCAATTAATTATGCCCAATCCATAGTAACTTTCCAAAAAATTCATCCCCATGAGGAGTGAAATATTGAATCCAGTGAACTTTATACCTACATATTTTCGATTCTCTTTTTATCAAGACAATATCATCTTCTTTTATTCCTTTGAATTGACCATGGACCATAGTGAATAAATATCCGTCATCCACTGGGGTGATGTGTTTATCGAAATATGAGTTTACTGCGTTATGGGTCATATTTATTCTCAAAATTTTGAAGCTGATCTCTTACGTGTCGCATCAACCAATACAATACTTTCATCATGTGTTAAATTAAGTTCCTGTAAAATATCTATTACTCTATTTAATTCGTATTGTTCAAAATAAATTATTACTTTAAAAGCATTATTAGTATCTTGTGATTTTTTATAGATCTCAACTTGATTTTTCAAATTCCTTTTTAACTGTGAATTGCTAGCTAATTTGAATTCGACTAAAGTTTTATTTTTCTTTCCATATGAAATACTAAAATCCACCGGACCTCTACCGTTGTTTACCTCACTATTAACATCTAATGGGGTTCCATACCATACAAATTTAAATACTAACTGAGCATCTTTTTCGTTTCTTATCGGTTTTCCATTTTTATCATAAAATATTTTATATCCATCTTTATCTTCAATTATATGTTTGAAATATTCGATACGTTTTTTTGTTTCATCTGATGTATCATATTTTAATGAATAAAATTCTTTATTTTCTGAACTCGATAAGAAATCATTTATATTATTGATTAGTATATTTTCAATGTAAGATACTCTTTGTTTACTAATATTTGTAGCTTCTTCCCCATGTTGTTCTTTGTATTTAATATAATATTCTACTAATTCCGGATTTTTAATAATAAATTTCCTTTTAAATTCTTTCTTCTCATTTTCTTTATCTATTCGGTCAAGTGCTTTAAAAAGATAATTGTTTAATTGAGATCGTAATTGCTCATTTGGAATTGATTCGATAATATCATCTAATTCTTCAATCAAGTCATTTTTATTAATCCATTGATCATCTTTTGATAATATATCTTTAGGGGTTAGCAAAACAAAATCTTTTTTAAAGATTGGTAGTTCGAATACTCCCGATTCCCAGGTTTCTGTTTGATAATTAAAATTTACCTTTCTAATATTAAATTCTTTCTTATATTGTTTATTAATATATTTTTTAGTAAAAATTTGGGTATAATTTAGTAGATATTTTTTAATGAGATTAGTTGCGAAATCACTAATATGATCTTTCCCTACTCCAGTATCAATCAAACATAATTTTTCTAAGTGGCTACCTGTTGCAATTTTTTCTTTTCCAAAATTATTAAATATATTTTCAAGATTGCGATTTAGAGCTCTTGCAAATTGTCTACCCAAACCATTACCTGAGTTACCTGTAACCGAATAACCAAGCCAATTCTGCTTAACTTCTTTAAATTTATACCAAGAATTTATTAAACCCTCATCGAATAGTCCTTTTTTTGATTTGTCTCTCAAAAAAATGAGATAAGTGATAATTTCATTATGAAGTATTGTGTACTCTGTTTTTGTACTATTAAATAATAAAAAGGGATCTATAAATAATGGTAAATCAGATATTAATGAAATATTTAGTGCCCCGTACCCTTCTAATTTAATAATACTCACATCAAAATAATCTGAAAAATACATGGTTTCATTTTATTTTCTAATAATTATAAATACATTTATAAGATGTTATTTATTTATTTAAAAATTAATGCTATAAATTTGAATGATTAAAAGTTCTCAATAAATAATTCTTTACTTTCTTCTCTAATCCCGGATTAACACTCTCCCTATTACCGGCGACATTGAGTATCTGAATATTATTTTCAGCCAGCCAGGATTTGAAAGTTATTTCATCCGGATTCACAATCACTGGTTTCTTGAGTTTTTTAGCCGTAGAAAGTGTTAATTTAGATCCACCGCTTAGTATTCCGCCTCTTTTTCCAACAGCACCAAATATAACAGTACCATCGCTGGTTTCAATATTTTTAATAGTACGTTTTTTGTAATCAGCAGTATCCATTTCAATCAATCCGAATTCTTTGAGTGTCACGTCCGGCCCGTTCTCAGTCAGCCAACCTTTCGGGCAATAGCCTCCAGTGGTAATGCCGTGCTCTTTAGCCGCTTCCAAACCACCTCGATCGGCCCCCGTTTGACCTCCGGAGATTATTTTTTTAATCAAAATATTAGTTTTGATTTGTGAAATTGACTGGGTTTAATTTTACTTAATTAAAATCATTTTCTTTGTTTCGGAGTTGCCATTAACTAATAACTGATAAAAGTATGATCCTGACGCTAATTTATATCCATCAAGATTAATTTTATATATTCCTTCCGGTTTATTTTCATTAACAAGTGTCATCAATTCTTTTCCAGTTATATCATATATTATAAGTTGAACATCTGAATTTTTACTTATAGTATATTCAATTGTAGTGGAGGGATTGAACGGGTTTGGATAGTTTTGCTTGAGATTGAATTGTTGATTAGTCTCGATATTTTCGTTTACTGATACATGCGATGCGGTTGAGTATATTTTGAAAAAAGGTGTTCCAATTGAACTTTCTGTATTATATATACACAATTCAATCCAGCCATCTCCATCGATATCTGTTGAAATAGTAAATGCAATGCCTGGAAATGTATTTTGGAACAGTATTTGACCATTAGAACCATTTATTACTTTAATATTTGAAGTATAACTACCACCCAAAATAAATTTATATAAAACAAAATCATTAATTCCGTCATTATTTACATCTATTGTTGAAGAATTTATTAAGCCATAATTTGTAAAATTCGAACTGTCAGAATTTGTATAAGAATACTTTACAACCTTTGAAGCTCCATCATATACTTTCAGTGTCTGATTATCTTGAAATACTATTTCAGGAATACTGTTGTATCTCTCAAAATTCGTCAGTCCTTTGAAAATCAAATTTGTTGGAGATTCCCACTCTAAAGTAAAATTAGTTTGAGCAAAACATTTGGAAATCAATACAAAAATTAAAACAATAATATTAAAAATACTCAAAATTTTTATCTTCATATTTTTTATATATTTTGATTAATAAAATAATGTTAATTATTCTTTAATTATCGTAATTACAAATTTTTCTTTAATTCTCTCCACAAATCTTTTATAATAACCCCAGATGCATCATCCTCATGTTTTACTCCACAGTCCTTAATCAATTCTTTGTTTCCGGCCCAAAGTCCGAACTCATTCCGAATCCATTGACCCAGCCCGAAATGTAAATCAGTTAAATCATCTTCAGACATTGATTTTATCTTATCTAATTCCTCTTCGGGGAGAATGTGCACCAAAATATCTACTGCTTCTGTTATGGTTTTTGGAAAATTAAGCATGACCAAGTTTATTTGATTGATTTTCTTTTATAACTTTTAATTCCTCTAAAACCTCTTCATGCGTTAACACACCTTTTTTCTCAAGCACGCGTATTAAAGCCTCGATTTCATACATATTGGAAACAGTAATTTCTTCTAAGGTAACTGTTTTTTTGTTGCTTGGTTTTTCTTCCATCTCTCAAATAAAAAGGAATTTATAATCAGAATTTACAACATAAAACAATTAAAATTAATACCTAAAAATATACTGAAAGATTATTGTTGAAATAGTATCAGATAATGATACTTTATTGCATTTTTAATTTTGCTAAATTTAATGAAATTTCTATTTACAACTATATAGTATTCAGATTTCAATGGCAAAAAATAAATTAGATTTAAAAGAAACTAAAAAGATTTCTCAAAGAATGATTTTTTAATATTTTTGAGAAAGGAATCTTCTAAATAAAAATTAATTTCAATAAACATTCTAAAATTTTAAAATATGGGAAAAAAACTTAAGGAAGTAAACATTCCTGACATACCAAAAATTGAAGAGAAAGACTTAGAAAAATATATTATTCCCAGTAATGAAAAACCTAATCCCGAGAATATGCGTTATAGAACAGCCGAAGAAAGATATCTTTTTGAATTAATGTTTGATTTTGAAGAAAAATATTTTGAAGATTTGACATTAAAAATGTATGAAAGAAGCCCAATGGCCACCGCTAAAAGAATAGATGATAGTATTGAATATTTAGACTTAAATCAATATGGTCACAATGTCAAAATTCGTATTGAAGAACCCCTGGAAAATAATAATGTAACCGCACAATGCGATTTAAAGAATTTTACAATCACTTTTTTTCGAGGTAGATATGAAAGTAGTAAAAAAATAACTTTATTACACGAAATGATTCACCATTACGATCATGAATTAGTAGAAAGTGGATTAAGAGATTTTGTGCTAATCAACTTATATGATAAACTTTTAAGATTTATTTCTAAAAAGAATTTATTTGAAATACTCTGTTATGAAACTCATCAAGTATTTAGAATCGGTGCGAGTCATAGTATTTTATTTATATTGAAATCACTTGACCTTGATATTCGGTTAAATAAAAAACTTGGAACAGTGATGGCTTATGGAAAGAAAAAATGGTATGGAAATATCCCTTATAAGAAATTGAAAAAAGTAGAATTAATTTCTTTTAAAGTTGAATTATAAAACAAATACAAAATCATTATTAGATTATATAAAAATGAGTCCACTGATGCATTTCAGTTCAGCCAAGCTTACAGTTATAATAATGGAATCTTCAAATTATACTTCCGCTGACTTTAAATCCGGATATCTTCAAATTAAACTGCCCTTCGGTTCCGTTCCATGTTTCTTCTACATCACTGATTTTATCGGAGTGCAGGGTTTTAATTATAGGAGAAACTGATGGATGCGAGTGAGAGCAACTTGTGGAGGTAGGTTATAGATTAATCTTTAATTTAGTCAGTTCTCTCTAGTTATTATATGCGCGATATCTTTACCTTTTCGCATGAGTACAAGACCTTCTGCCCCAGCTAAGCATTCCCACGTAACCTTTGGACTGGTGAATTCCCAAAGTTCATCGCCTTCGCGTATGATGGATTTTAATTCACGCCACGCTTCGTTTAAAAAACCGAAAGGAATGGGTTCGTTACCGAGTCTTGCATCACTTACCCCGTGTAGAGTTTCAGCTTCTTCTATGGTTAGTTTTCTTATTAGCCAGCTTGGTTCCATATTATCTTCTATTAGGGTTAAAAGCGAAAGCAGTTTTGGCTATGTCGATATGTAAAATACTTATTACTTTCATTTGTGTTTTTTAAAAAAGAAAGGGAGCGTTTATACTCCCTTTCCAATTTATTTAACTAAAACCATACGTTTCGTATCAGTAAAATTGTTCGTTTGTAGAGTATAGAAATATACACCGCTTGGATTCCTACTGGCGTTCCACTCAACCATGTAAGTACCGGGTGTTTGTGTTTCACTTACAAGCGTGGTGATAGCACGTCCAAGTAAATCGTATACGATTAAAGTCACTGACCCTTTCGTTGGCACCGTGTATTTTATTGACGTAGACGGGTTAAATGGGTTTGGGTAATTTTGTTCGAGTGTATACTTGTTAGGTATTTTAATACTAATTTGTTTTACGTTTATTACGTAACTTACAGGTGTACGCCATATTTTTTGACCGGTAATACCGTAGCTACCTGCAAACACGATACTCACAGTTTTACTCAAAGCGTGAATAGGCGTGCTCGGCAATCCTACGTATTTCTCCCAAAGGATTGTTGGGCTATTTATACTTACGTGAAACACACGACCAAGTGTATCGCCTAGTAAGTAATTATCGTTATTTAAAATCTCACCCGATAACACAGAAGCTTGTGTCATTTTGTACCAGTTAGTACCTGTGTTAGTGGAGTATAAATAACCGCCTGTAATACCTGTTACAAACACCGATTGATTATATTGATTCAACCCCATCCGTCGAAAGAAATTTACGTTGTATTGTACTGTCTGCGAAATAGGGTCCCAACTTACTCCATAGTTCGTGGTTTTGTATAACCCACTGGAAGTTGTAGCGTATATACTGCTTCCTGCAGGGTCATTCGTAATACTGTTAATGCGTTTGCCTCCAAGTTGTGGAATGTCCCAGTTCACACCTGAGTTTGTCGAACGGTACACACCGTCTGATAAACCGGCTAGTAAAGTTGTGTCGTTTACTAAATACAAAGACAACACTGGTAAACTCGGCCACGAATACACCAGTGCCCAGTTCACCCCGGCATTAGTAGTTTTGTAGATACCAGCGCTAGTACCTACAAGTAACTCATTACTTATGCTGGTGGGTATGATACAATTTACCGTTTGATTAAAAGTATAAAGTAACGACCAACTAACACCTTCGTTAGTAGTTTTGTAGATATTAGCGGTACAACCAGCGTACAACACTGGTGGTGTGCTATTCCACGCGTAACAGAAACATTGTGTGGGTTTGTTGTAAGACTCAACCCATTGGGCTTGACTGATAGTCGCACACAGTAAAGCGATTAAAACTGAAATAATTTTTTTCATATGATAATTTTGTATTTTTTAAATTCTATTTTTATTATACCATATAATAATCTTGGTTTTGTAAACACTTTCGATATATAAATTACGATTTATTTCTAACTATTTAATTAATACTAACACGAATGAAACGGCTCCTATTATAAACGCCAGAGCAGATAAAACCAAAAAATAATTTACCCGTTTTGAGACAACGCATAGTGCTTTTGTAACAGTATCAAGTTGTATTCCGATTTTTTCAACTAATTCAGATTGTTCTTTTTCAATCTCATTTATTCTCTTATCTAAGTCACTAATTTTAATCTCACCGGATGTAGGTGTTTTTGGTTTTCTAGGAATACTTGCTACAATTCCTGCGACAGAAGTTAGGATTTCTTTCCAAGGAATAATTTTTAAAATTGTTAATGCTTGGGCTGCCATAATATTTCCTCTGTTTTTAATTAATAAATAAATCTGGTATAAAATAAAAAAGGACACAAACTACATCAGTCCTTCGTTGAAGGTCCTGGGGGACCATGTCAAAGAGACATAATGAGCTGTGTCCTGTGTTTAAAGCAGGACGCAGTCTCACTACAACGTTTCTTTGACTTAAAAAACTTTTCCCAGGTTTTCAACGAAAAACGTGCAATAAGCTCGTACTAAAATCTGTAAAGTAAGAACAGTAACCCCTTGATATCATACGGGATTATTTTTCTACACGGAAATTACTAACTTGAAAGTTAAATAAAAATGGAAAATTGAAATATCGAATTTTGTGATATAATAATTATGAGGGTAGTGATACCTTCGCTTTTTTCTTGTGTCGTAAAATTGTATTTAATAATAAAACATGAGAAAATGAAACTAATAAAAATTGACACGAACAATTACACGATTGACGAAAAGTTCTGTGTACCGAGCAACTATAATCTGAAATGTAAGTTAGCTTTAAAAGCAAAACCAGAAGTATTTGATGTTGACCAGTCTTTTTTTACGGACACTATAAAAGAAGCGGAGTATGAAATCGAAGGAGATCTGGTGCGAATTGCTTTTCCTGTACACGATGTAATAACTGAGATCTTTATTGACACTTGTACGGGTGATGTAAAAGTGCAATTCGAATACACACCAACTGAACTTGTAAAGACTGAGGTGGAAAAGTTTCTATTTGGTATATTAAAACCAAGTCAGGATGAGTATTGTGATTCGATACTGTGCCGATATAAGCATCAATTTAAGATTATCGGGGAGTGCAATAAATACTTTTGGGATTAATTACAGTTAAAAATTATTCATTTCAGATTGTCTTAAAGTTAAGTCTCTTCTGAATATTCCACTTTTCGAAAAAAAGTGGAAAATCTTTTCGGTTAAGACCAAAAAAAGTGGAATATTTGTAACTGCCTTATTTTTATAATAGTTATTTTCGAATATTCCACTTTTTCAAAAAAGATATTTCATTTTATTGGACTATCTTGCTGATAATACAGTATTTATTGTCCTTTGTGTGATAAAGTGCCTAATTTTGTTCAATTAAATGCTTAAAAAACCTCGAATTTCGCCGAAAAAAAGGAAATTAATGTTAAAAATATCTAAATTACTTTTATTTTTACTTATTTCTTACTTTAATAGCTCCATCATCTGTCTACTATTCCTTTTGTTATATTCTGTCTATTCTTCTATTTTTCGGGCTGTTATTTGCTTTTTCTTCTTTATAACATCATTCAAAAAAACCTAAAAAAACCCTTAATTACTTAAAGATTCTTAATTTAAGATTCTATTATATAAGTCTTTCATTAATATCTCATATATAGGGGAGTAACTCAAAAATCATTTGATTTTTGGCTGTTTTCGCACTTTGGCTTTGTAAAAGTGGTTCATTGCCCACTTAAGCTCTTTTTTGTGGTTAGCCGGGACTATGAAAGAGTCGTGCACACACAATACCAGTACTGGTGTTTTAAGCCGTGTAAAATACATCAGAATATTGTTGGCTATATCAGAGTCGATTTTATGGTACTTCAATCCTTCCCCTTTGAAAAAATGTCCGGACACCTTTTTATTATGCTTTAAAAGCAGGTCTAGCCCTTTTTTGATGTCGTTATTGGTAAGCCCGGAAAAATTTTCGAGTAAGTTATGCTTTCTGATGTATTGACGCATTGTATTTAGGACACTGGATTCGCTTGTGCAATTCAAACAGGCAGCCACCATTGTTTTGTAATAATCCCTGCCTTCTTCCAAGTCTAAACCTTCATACACTACATACGGGTCATCAGGACATCTTTTATTGTCTAAGTGATAAAGCATTCGTATGTGATAAGAACTATAGTCTAGTTCCACCGTTGGTTCACTGTTTATAGTGATATATGGTCTTAGTTCTTTTCTTATCTGTGTTTCAAATCCTCTGTAAAACCGACCACCGTAGTCAAAATCCTGAGTAAAAATTCTGTATAAACGGTCAGGAGCTAAAGGAACCTGATACATACCATTTTCATCAGGTTTGAGTTTTGACAAATCTGTAGAGGAAAATGACCGTAAGCTTTCAAAGTACTCTTTGTTCTTAAACATTCCACCTGGTAGGTGTAGCCGCACATTGTTTTGGATTCTGAAGTTGTTGTATTCTTTTAAGTCCTTTCGTATACTATTGGTATAGTCAGTGTCGGTGTAGTCCACCAATATCTTTTTATGTTTCTTAGTGAGTTGTCCTTCGTCTTCAATTCCTGCTTCTAAAGATTCTTCTGTCATTATGTCTTCATGTACAGAAGTATTCAGTTGGATATTTGCTTTCTTTACGGGTATTCTTTTTCTGAGAAGTATACATTCCTCGTCCAAATACATCATACTATTTTTTAGTAACGGATGAGCAATTGAGACCAATAAATCGGAAGGGTAATACTGCGAGGCTATAGTAAATTCATTTTTAAAAGCTTTGAAGTGCTCTATCACATATTTGTTTTGTTGCTTCATCCGGTCAATTAAATCTATTGTAATATCGTGACTAATATTTTCAAGTTTGTATCTTTTCGATAAATTACTATAAAAATTCTCACTTCTTGGTATAGCAGTATTAAAACCTCGTTTGTAATTATAAACCAGATTTGTTATCAGTGCATTAAGGATTAGTCTTTTTCTGGGTAAATGTTTCGGCGTTACTTTTAATTCTTTTAGTAAGGAATCAGCCAGGTTAATAAAGCCCGGTGAATCTGAAGTGTAACTAAAATCTATTAACTCGGAATTCTCTTTTACTTTTTTAAGCATAAAATATAATTTGAAACTAAATCACTTTTTACTAATTTTATTTAATAGTGGTCTTGCTTCTTTTTCAATAGGAGGATATTTAAAGAATGCCTGCTCCAAATCCCATTTAGCATTACTATAAATTCTAAGTCTCATCTCAGCTTTTCCTTTTATTAGCCACAAATTTCCTTCTAATACCGGTTGAATGTTTTCATATTCTCTCTTTGTTTTTTCAGAAAGATTAATAACATCATTGTACTGTTTTAATTCGAATAAAATGTAACATTTTACAATCAGAGCAAAGATAGTTTCTTTAATTATCAGCGATTTCTCTATGAACTTTAATGCATACTTTGCTTTTTTATTTAAACATAATGCATTTGCATATAAACTTAAATAATAATAATCATTCGGCCTATCTTTAATTAATTTTTTTGCGTGGATTAATAGTTCTTTTTTATTTTTTTTATCAGAGAATATTATTAATAGGATTTCATTAGCTTCTGGTGCATATGGATTTAGTTTTTTAATTCGTTTACTTATCTCAATCGCTTCTGTATTTTTATTCAAACAACTTAGCGTATAAGCTTTTCGAGTTAATAGTTCAATAGAATTTGGGACAATATTTAATGCGTTATTTATTAACTTAAGAGTCTTTTTGAATTCAGCTCGGTAATAATAAATCAAACTTAATAGGAACATTGCCCCCCAGTTGTTGGGATTAATTTTTATTGCATAATTTAAGTCATTAATTGCATCATCAAATTCAGATTTAATTATTTTTGCGTGGGCTCTTGCTTGATAGTAAAAAGTATTATTCGGAAATAGATTAATTAAATTATTTACATTTTCAAAAGCTTCATCAGTTCGTTTAAGAAATAATAAATTTAATATCTGCAAATATCTGGTATTAGTTAATATATAGGAATTCATATATTCTTCTATGGTTAAATTATCAGTTTCCAATCTTAATTTTATATTACTCTCTGTTCTATTTATAAATTCTTCAAAAAACTCAAATGATTTTTGATTCTTACCTGCAAAAAAATTTATTTCGCCAAGCAAATAAGAAGTAATTAATAATTCTGGATGTTCATCATAAAGCTTATTAGCTATACTTTCAGCCTCGGGAAATTGCTTTGTAAAACAATAATATTCCGTGAGACCTAAAAAAGCCACAAGCTCTTTATCATCTTTTGCAATCGCTTTCTGAAAACAATTAAAAGCTTTTTTATATTCTGTTAATAATGTATAAATATTTCCTTTAAAACATAAAATCAAGTAATCATTTTGATTCGAAAAAGATTTTTCAAGAACTTGGAGTGCTTCTTTGTATTTTAATTGTTTAAAAAGTGATAGAAATTTTAAGTACGAAATGGCTTCGTTTTTTGGATTGTTCGACAGGATTGTATTACATACTTCGATTGCATCATCTTCCCGGTTAAGATAATTTAGCAGTATTACTTTACTAAACAGAAAGTACTCTTCATCTTTTTCTATTTTCAAGCAAATATTTATATGCACTAATGCTTGTTCTTCATCTCCGCTAATTAAATTCATGTGGAACCTTAACAACTCCTCTTCGAGCTTTTTGTCTTTGCGTCCTGTTTTCTTTGGAGCTCGTTTAAGCATATTAAATATATCTTCCAAAGGTACTGCATAGTTAAGATTCTGTCCTGATTGGTCTGTAAGTGTAGTTATTCCTATCAATTCACCCCTTGCATTGAATAAGCCTCCCCCACTATTTCCCTTAGATAAATTAGCATCGAATTGAATTAAATTTTTTCGTCTAATACCAAACGGATATTCGATACATTCTACAAAACGATTGATTCCATTTATTATTCCTTTCGATAATGAATTGTTATTACTTAAAGGATTACCAATCGTTAAAATCTCATCTCCTACCTCATATTCTGTCTCAAAAGCTATATCTGGAAATGATCTAGTATCTTTAATCTTTAATAGTAAAATATCTAAATCTTTGTCAATAATCAGAATCCCATCATGCTCAATTTCTTTATTTTCACGGAATAATTTAAAATAAGAAGCCTGAAAAATATTATGGTAATTAGTAATAATTACCCTCTTCTTTTTATATACAACAGCGCTTCCATGCTTTATACAAACACCATCTTTATTATATGCATTGATTCTTAAGATAGCTGGAGAGCATTTTGAATAAATTTGCTTATTATTTAATTTCATTTATGATAATATTAATTCTTTAATATAATATTTTAAAAAAAATGTTAATATTCAATTCAAGATATATCTGAATATTTATTATATATTTAATAAATTTTATAATTATTATTTTTTATGAATTAAAAAACTAAATATGGTAAATCAAAACGGTAAAACAGCTTTCGAACAGTTTCGCAATGCTGATAAGCATTATTTAGAAAACTTTATAAAAATTTCCGGATTATACTGTTACTTAACCAAAAAATTTAAAGGAAAAGAAAAGCAATTACTATTGAACAGAATAGAAAAAATAATTAAAAACGGTATTTACTTTTACGAGCGCTCCAGAATAAACGATTTAAGGTTATTGAACAAGATTTCTAAATCTGATAAAACTGATATCAGGTTATTATCAACATCTATAGATCCTACTAAATTAAGTCCTGAGGATATTATAAAACTTTATGAAAGTAAAGAAGAAAAAGAACGAGAATATGAAAATTTAAAAAAAGCACTTATAAAAACTAAAAAAGATTTATCCAAATTTACATCGCCAGAACAAGAAAAAGAAAATGCAGTAGAAATTTATTTAAGGTTAATTAAAAAAATTAAATTTATACCTACGTACGAAGCACTCGAATTAGCATCCGGCAATAAGATATCATCTTCAACCTGGCAAAGAAAATTTACTGGGGATATAGGTTTTTTAGATACCTTACAAAATGAAATAGAAAAGTTAATAAACAGAAGTTCAATTAAATTAAGAAAAAAGTTTTATACTGATGTGTATGTATATATTGGTAACACATATGATAATTTATTGTTTCAAAAATTTGACGAAAAAATATTGAAAAAAGTATATATTGATGAAGAAACAGGAAACGAATTATCTTTTATTGACTATATAACCAATAGAAAACAATTTGACGATTTTGTAAAGACTAATAAATACTCATAATACTTTCGGTTTAATTTCCAATCTTTAAATCCAAATTACAATCTCATTACCTCAGTTTGGGATGCATTTGAGAAATGTGTCCATCATTAACATTATATCTAAACAATAGTTTAGATTAAACACTCTTATATTAAATTCCCCTCATTTTGAAAAATACATTATAAGTGCAGGGGGCTTTTCCCCTGAAACTTAAAACCATATAAAATGGCACAAGAAAAAAACAAAGCTAATAACAATATTATTAGCGCCCAGGATGAACTCCTGGAATTCGTAGAGACTTTACCCGCCGCGAATTCAAAAAAAGGCAAGGTAAAGGTCAAACGCACGTTAACGAACTTCCAGTCTTTGGATGTATCGAAATTAAGGAGTTTCGACGAGGACATCTATTTGTCCGGAGCAAACGTTGAATTTAACCTTAGAGGCGACGTTGGCGTTTTCACGGCAGCTGTACTAAGCCGCAGGTTCAAACGGACCGGTTTTGAAGGTCGGAGTATCAACCTTGCGATACCTGCTTCTGTAAGCACTGAGGACAGAGCAAAACTGATTGACCGTATTGGAAAATGCGTTGACACCAAATCTGTCGGAGATGTAAAATCTATGGTAGAAAAAGGTGCAACCATAACAATGGCTCAAGCCAAAGAACTCGGCTTAATCGACGTGGTTATTGATTTAGCGAAGCGCAGAGGACAACCACAGTCCGAAACGGCAAAAGTACCTCCGGCTGACAATACCGTCACCGGTAACGAAATTAAAACCTCGTAGAAAGGAGTAAAACGCAACGGGAAGGTTTGGCAAGCCTTCCCGTTTTTATTATGGAAGTACATTGTAAAATTTCACCCAGATTAATCATAAATATCTCATCCTTGTACACCGACCCAATTCGGGTATTCATGGAATACATTGACAATGCTTTGGATGCCGCCGAATTGGTAAACACTTTTTTAATAACACTTGGGCATCTGGCAGAATACAAAAACGATATCAACATAGACGTTAATATCACCGGAAAAACATATTGGAGTGGTAAAGTTAAAATCACAGATAATTGTGCCGGTATGGAAAGACTTAGTAAGGTAGTCGAGCAAATTGGAAATTCAGAAAAGAAATCTCAAGCGTGGCTCAACGGACAGTTCGGATACGGAATTTATAGCTTCCTAGCTATTTGTAATACACTGGAAATAAAAACAAAACATACTAACAACTACTATTCAGAATACATAAAAATCAATAAAAAGGATTTTTTAATTGACGACTTAAGTAATCTGAAATTCGATATAAAGCACGAACCTCCGCACGTAGCGGTTTCCGGAACCGAAGTTACACTATCCGGTTTTACCAAGGAATCTTGGCTTGACATAGATCCAAAACTTTTAAAGTCTGAAATCGAAAACCATTTCGAATTATTATTAAAAGCGTAAATGATAAAGATTAAAATTAAAAATTCAGACGGTCAGGTTTTAATTTGTAAGCCATATGATTATGATTTACATCCGGGGGAAACGTACGAGAAAGATATACCAATACCGATAACAGGGAATAAATTCGTGCCACCGAACTTGAATAATGGAATAAAAATATTCCTAAAAATGACATCTAGAATCGCTGTAGAAAGACCACCTGTTATCATCTCAAAGAATAGAAGAGTCGTTGAAGCTTACCAGATTAAATCTCTCCGCACTTTCAACAAGAGGGATCTCTGGAACAACCCGAGCATTACGGGGTATATAGACACGAAGGAGCTTTTAACACCTACGCTTGCCAGAAATGATTTCAAAAACGATAAGAATTTCAGGTTAGTTAAACAAGCAATCTTAGAAGCAGAACCCGAAATTCTTGATAAATTTAAAAAAGCCGTTAGTAATAATACAGTTAGTGATTTTTCTGAAATCGAATCGAAATTCAATTCAAATTTCAAAAGCCTGATTGAAGTATCTGAAGAAGATAAAGAACAATTAAAACCCGGAGAATTTGTAAGAGTTTCGGATTCCGGTACACGCTTGACTGAAGTTTTAATCCCTTATAAGAGTGGTTCTTATCTAACTGAATACAAAGCACTCCCGGATGGAAAGAAAAGTAAAAGGAAAAGCAAAAAAGATACGACAGACGAATCAGAAAAGGTGACGATAAATATGGAACAGACCAGAGAGTTTATTATTCCTCCCAGGGGTAACCAGCGTAATCTTATGCTTAAAATAGATGATTCTTCTGCTCCTATAAAAGACACTGACGGAAAAGAAAAGCGTTCTGAACTTTTCGGTAATACAGTAACTATCTACAAACAACATCCTGATTTCATAAAAAGAATAAAAACAGATAAAGTTGGGGTAGAGTTAGTTACCACAGAACTTATCACTTATATTGCAAGTGAAATGTTGGTTCATTTTACAAACTACAGTTTCGAGCAGTCCGGAAAAGACAGACAAACAGATAATAAAGGGATTTTAATTTTTTTTACGGATTGGTTATACAAATTGGAAGATTCACTTAAAAATTTAATTGGTAAACCATTAAGTAAATAAATTTATTCTAATGAAAAAATTAAATCTTTTAATTCACAATATTTATAAAATAAAAAGGAGATATAATGTCCAATTCATATTATTCTGAAGAAGATGATTTCGAACACGATGATGAATCTTGGGAGAAAGCAAAACAGGATTACCTTGAAGAACTTGAAGAATTAGGTTGGGACTGGGATGCCTGGGATCCGTGTCATTAATCTAGTTACACATGGCAGTACATGTTAAGTGTACTGCCATTTTAAAAAATCAAATAAAAAATAAAAGAAAGGAAAAAACAAAAAATGTTAAACTTCGACGCTTCATACGTAAGTAGTACGTATTTTTTAAACGGAGAAAAAGAAGAAAAAGACCACTTCCCTTTGAAGATGAAGTAAATTCATGGAGAAAGAAGCTCCACATTGTTCCAAGTTCTTTTGAACAAGGGAAAAGAAGATGATATGATAAGATATGAATACTATATTATTCTCGTGAATTATTTACAATAATATTCATTCAATTTGAAGGTATAATAATAATGTCAGAAGAAGCAACCGTAACATATAATCCCGATTTGAACTCTCACGAAGAGAACCAACTTCATTGCGATGAGTTGAGGTTACTTTCTGTAAACCAGGCGAGAAAGATCCTGCACATCAAGCATGATGACATGAAGAAGTTAATAACTTCTGGAAAGGTCAGATATGTCAGCATAGAAGGCAAGATCAAAATACCTTACTTCGAATTAAAAGAGTTTCTACAAAATAACCTGATTCGAAATTCTGAAAATAAAGAAATAAACTATCTCAAGGCTGAAGTTGAAATAAACAATATCATAAATAAATATAAAAAAGAATATGGCGACAGTATACGTTCCAAAAGGAAGAAAAACGTTTTACATTAAGTATATACAAAATGGTAAAACGATAAGGCAAAATACTTTAATTCCTCATAATGAAAGAAAAATAGCAGAGAAATTAAAAAAAGAAATTGAAGGATTAGAAATCAAGAAAAGAAAAGATACATTAACAAAATTCGTAGAAACAAAAACAGAGTATGGAACAAATATTTCGATAAAAAATGCTTATGAAAAATTTCTGAAAACACATATGGAGTTGTTCACAAAAAAGCATAAACAGCATTTCATCGGTGTCTTTACCCTGTTTCTTAAAGTCGTTCCGGAACGGACTCTTGTAAAAGACGTTACTTCATTAATGATTTCCGAATTCATGAATTCTCTGAATTCAAGAGTTTCATCGAACACCAGGAGAAATTATCTAACCTATATCAAAACCTTCTTTAATTACCTGGTTGAAGAAGATATTATTATCAAATCCCCTATTAAAAAAAGACACAATCCCGTAGAACAAAGAAAACAAATCGTGACTTTTAATGACGACGAATTAATAAAGATATTTGATATGGCAAAGAAACATGATCCTGAGTTTTATAAAGCACTTGTATTTCTTAACTCAACTGGAATACGCCCTTGCGATTTTATAAGACTTCGTGCAGGAGACTTTGATTTCGAAAACGAAATAATCTCTATTAAAATGTCAAAGACATCCAGGGAGATACACTTTCCGATGTATTCCGAACTCAAAGAGTTTCTGGAAAAAGAGCTTCCTGAAATCAAAACTATGGACAAAGATGAAAAAGTGTTTGCTAAATTTACTGTTTATACTTTAGGCAGAAGGTTACGTTACATTAAAGTAAAACTGGGAGTACAGCATTTAAGAAAATACAACCTCAAAACCTTCAGAAAAACTTTTGCAACAGATAAAATCGACAAAGGAATGGACGGAGTTAAAGTCGCTCAGCTCCTTGGACACACTTCAGTTAACACAACAAATCGATACTACATCAATAAGAAAACCGAAACTCTGAAAAAAGACCTTAATAATTTAGGGTTGAAAATCACTAAACTTGAATCCGAAAATTGAATATAATGGGAATGACCTTGGTCACAATTTGGTCACATTTTGGTCACAATTTGGTCACAATTCAAAACAGCCCGAAAAAAAGTTGATTTTCGGGCTGTTTTTAGCGGAACCGACGAGACTCGAACTCGCGACCTCCTGAGTGACAGTCAGGCGTTCTAACCAAACTGAACTACGGCTCCAAAAAATCATATTTAAACGAACTTGTAATTTAAAAAGATTTTAAAAATACTATTAATATATTTTTAATTCAAGGTTAAATATTTTAAACATCAATGTTATATTATTGTTTATTAATTACTTATCTTATAAAGAATTCCGTTCACCGATTTAATTATTTCTTCTGTGGTAATACTTTTTAAATTTTCAGGATTATCTGAAATTAAAACTTCTTTTATATCTGACAGCGGATAAAATTTATTAATATTCCATTCTACATTATCAAATAATCCAATGACAGGTTTGTTTAATGCGGAAGCAATGTGAATAAGCGAAGTGTCGGTACTGAGAACAATGTCTGAATAAGATACAACTGAAGCTACTTCATAAATGTTTATTGCTTTTATATATTCAGCATATGTTTTATTGCAAATTAATTCCGCTTTATGGAAATCTTTTTTAGTGCTGATAATCCCCGTAAATAAATTTTTTTGTAATGATAAGATAATATCAATCCATTTTTCTGTTTCCAGTTGACGTGCAATTTTTCCTGCGGAAATATTTACAAGCAATATTTTTTTATCTGAGATTTTCGATAAATAATTAAATTTATTCAAAATTATTTCAGGAATTTCAAGTATTGGTTTTAAGTTTACAGGTACAGAAATTACAGATAGATTGCTTCGCTTCGCTCGCAATGACAGCTCTTCATATTTGCTTCGCTTCGCTCGCAATGACAGTTCTTCAGATTTGGTTTGTTTTGTTTGAAATGACATACTTTCAAAATAATTAACTGGAGCAATGGCATAATCGACAGCATGTTTTCCTGCAAGATATTCTTTCAAATTTATATCAAAATTAATTTTTTCATTAGAATATCCAAGTGATTTGTTGCATTTTACTTTTTGCTTCAATAATTTTGATGTTTTAGAAAAATGTTCTTTAATATCTATATAATAGTCATATTTATATTTTTTAAGTCCGGAAAATAATTTAATTATTTTAACAGGGTTTTTTGAATATTCAATTATATCATCTACAGCAGAACAATTTTTTAGAATGACAGATGCAAACCGGGAGGATATTACCGTCAAATGAGATTCGGGAAAAATTCTTTTTAATTCATAAAATAATGGGGTAGAGAGAATAGTATCTCCGAATTTTCCTAACTGAGTAATCAGTATTAAAGGATTGTTACTTTTTTTCAACGCCATTTATTTTTAACATTTCCTTTAATACATTAAAAACTTCGTCAACGGTTATTTCTTTAAGACAAATTACATTACCCATAAAACATATAAAGTTTTTATTATTCCAGTACTTTTTATTTTTTTTATCTATGGCAGTTGATGGAGTATAGCATGGACTGCATACAGGTTTTTTCCAGATAAATCTATGGATTTCCTTACCCTCAACATTAACCGGTGCAACGAGTCCAGGGTCCGATGGTCCAAATATTGAAAGAGTCGGAATATCAAATGCTGCTGCAATATGCAAAGGACCGGTATCTCCTGAAATAAAAATATTACAGATTGAAATTGCATCAATCGACAACTTTATTTTTACATATCCATCAGTTTCATATTCGGGATTTATTAATTCATTTTTCATAATACCTTCAAAAAGTAAGATTTTTATTTTTGAAAACTCTTTATTTATTTCATCAATAAGATTAAAATATTTTTCCAATTTCCATCTTTTTATATCCATATCTGTCCCCGGGTTAATACCACCGAAAGGAAAAACACCGATAATAAAATCATTTTCAGAATATCCAAGTTTTTTTCTGATATCCGACTGTTCTTTTTTTCTTTTTAATTCTGTTTTTATTCCGGATATTTTGACATTATTTTTTTGAAGAATTTTTAAATATCTTTGCGGTTCACTAATATGTTCATCAAACGGGGCAGAATAATTTATAAATTTTGTGTCTTTAAAACCAAATCTGTATTTAATACCGGAAAGAAACAGAATGAATCCAAATAGACTTGTGCGGTGTCCTAAAAAAACCAAATCAAATTTTTCCCGTCTTAAACGAAATATTATTTTTAAAGCATTATAAAACTTATTAATATAGTTTTTTCCGGATTCTGCATCAAATTCAATAGTTTTATCAATATGTTTCATATAAGGCATTATATCTTTTATCCAGGGGGAATGGATGTATGTGATTTCAGATAATGGATATTTCTCCTTCAACGCACGGATTACAGGAGTAATAAATACCGCATCTCCAAAACAACACAATTTAAAAATCAATATTTTTTTAACATCATCCATTCAGATTTTATCTTCTGTAAGTTTCATAGCCAAATCGTCCCAGGAAATTATGTCAGAGTTATCAAAATTTATTTTGTCAAATTTAAGTGCATTATTTATAGCATTTAAAATACTTTTAGTATCATCTGCATAATAATTAAATACATTTTTTCTTTGAGTTTTTATAAATGAAGGAGCTAATACTGGAATTTTACAATATGAATATTGCATCACTTTCAGACTGTCTGCATAAACTTCTCCGCCTTTCTTTTGTTTATAACACAATAAACCTATATCTGCATATTTTATAAAAGCGACAGTCTTTTCAAAAGGAATTTCTCCGTAGAAAATAACATTTGAATTAAATCCCGATTTTTTTCGCGGTCCAATAATATAATAGTTGCAATCCGGAAATATTTCAGATATTTTTTTAATGAAATCATAATCAAATAAAGAAATACCAACAAATACTGCGTTTGGTTTTGAAGTATTTTTATAAGGATTCTCATAATTCTGAGCAAATAAATCTTTTTTTAATCCGTGAAAATTTACCTGAACATTCGGATGTCCTGTAAAATTTTTCCGCATCGATTCATTCGGTATGCTGATTAAATCAAATTTATCAAGAATTTGATTTTCAAAATTTATCACTATAGGATTTAAATTCAGCATACGGATATCGTCAGATACCCTGTAAACATATCTTGCATCCGGATTTATGCTTTTAAATTTATTTATAAACATTATTCCGGGAAAACTTTCAAAAATAAATAAACCGGCTTCCATTATTTTTTTTGTAAGGTCTTGACCAAATTCTATATTCTCATATTTTCTAAATTCTTTTTTCATAATATTATTTAGAAAAGAAGAACGCAAATTAACGGGATGAAATTTAGTATATAAGATATAACTGAATAATCTATCTTCAACTTCTATAAGTTTATTAAATATATTTTTACTATTATTTTTTAACCGGAAATCATTTTTAAAATAAGAAATCCGGCTAATTGCCCCTGTTAGAAATGTTACGTCCCATCCATTTCTGTGAAAAGAATCAGCAAGCCAGTGAAATCCTGCTTTCCTCCTGCTATTCCATGCGTGATATGTTATCAGTATAACTTTTTTCAACTTTTCTTAGAGATTAAATACTTTTTTCCAAACTGCAAAATTAATAAACCGCCAGATATAAGTAATACCTATTTTTGTCTGAGACAGAAAATAGCTATCCCAGTTTTTCAGTAAATTGTCAGTTTTTATATAATCATTCAAATCATCAGTGATATAATCTTTTAAATTATTTTTAATATCATTAAGCCAATAGTATTCCGGTGTTGCAAATCCTATTTTATCAGTTCTATTTCTTATTTTATCCGGGATTACATCTTTCATAGATTCTCTTAAAAGATATTTTGTCCATCCATTATGAATTTTATAAGCTGACGGAATATTAAAGACATATTCTATTAAATTAATATCATCCGAAAATGGTGTTCTCGATTCAATAGAAAAATTCATTGAATTCCTGTCTTCATATTTTAAAAGATTTTTAAGACTTGATTTGGTAAACTGGTCAAATAATGAGTCGTTTAAATTTGTAAATTCCTTTCCTTTAATATTAAGATATCTGTCTTTAAATCCAAACCAGAAATCATTTTTAATCAAATCATTTTCTTTAAATTTTAATCTTAATATTTTTTCTTTCAGGAATAAGGGAAAGAATTTTTTTATTATAGATTTCAATAAAGTAATAAATATTTCATTTGAATTAACTGGAGAATTTTTAACTCCCTTAAATTCATTTATGAAACATGAAACACTAAAATTTCTTATTATTTCATTATAGAAAGGTCTGAAAAAATACGTATAACCTGTAAACAATTCATCAGCACCTTGTCCGTCAAGAAGAACCTTTATATTATTTTCCCGTGCAATTTTCATTACTCTATATTGAGAATAGATAGATGTCGAACCAAACGGTATATCCTGAATTTTTACAAGATTTTCGAGATCATTAAGCAAATCATTCGAATTTGGATAAGTAATATTCCATTCAGTATTAGTATTTTTTGCAACAATTTCAGCCCAGTTTTTCTCATCAATTCCTGAATCAGGGTAACTTGCAGTAAATATTTTCTGATACTCCCCTATTTGTTTAATACTCTCTCTTTTGAGAAAATCGTTAATCACACACACGACAGAAGAGCTGTCAATTCCACCGCTCAAACAGGAACCGACAGGAACATCTGACCTTAGTCGCAGTCTGACGGCATTAAATATTTTTTCTTTTACCTCATCTATAAATTTAACTGCATCTACAGAATTATATTTAGTCCAATTGTTTTTATATTTCAGTTCATAATATTTCTTTTTTCTAAATATATAAGTGTTTAAATCAAATGTAAAATATTCTGACGGCTGCAATTCAAAAATTCCTTTAAAAAATCCTTCTTCTTCATTTTCAATGAACCCAAGTGCCAGATAATCGAATACTGCTTGAACATTTATTTCCTTTTTGCAGAAAGGAAGCCGGACAAGAGCTTTTATTTCAGATGCAAATGCGAAATAATCATTATTTAAAAAATAATAAAACGGTTTTACACCAAACCTGTCTCTTGAGCCAAATAAAATATTTTTTTTCACATCATATATGACAAACGACCACATTCCATTAAATTTGTCGAGACATTTTTCACCCCATTGTGCATAAGATTTAAGCAAAACCTCAGTGTCGGTATCTGAAAAAAATTTATATCCCAAACTCAGGAGTTCAGATTTAATCTCGATATAATTATATATTTCACCGTTAAAAATAATATATAAACTTCCGTCTTCATTGGTCATAGGCTGATGCCCATTTACAGAAAGGTCAATAATTGATAATCTTCTGTGTCCCAGGAACATATTTGTATTTTTTTCAAAACTCTCAATTCGATTTTCTTTAATAACACTTTCTTTACCTGACAGAGGGTATACCCTTTTTTCGTTTGTGGAAACAGCGAGAAATCCTTCATCATCCGGACCCCGATGACGCAGACAGTCATTCATACCGATAATATGGATTTTATCAAGATTATATTTCGAAAATATTCCAGTTATTCCGCACATTAATCCAGTGATTGAAAAATTTTTAAAGTATTCATTTTAATATTTTCATAAGATAATTCAAATGCACATTTATCACAATTATTTTTATAAAATAAAATCTTTTCATAAGTAAGTTTTTTTATTTCCCTTGCAAAATCCTCAGGTTTAAAACTATCTGAAATCATTCCCAAATCAAATTTTCTGACAATGGATGCCATTTCGGGAGATGGACCTATAGCTATTGCAAGTCTTGCCTGAATAAATTCGAATAATTTATTTGGAAGTGCTAACCTATAATTAAAATTTACAGGGGGCAACAGAAACAATCCAATATCATATTTATTAATTGTAACTATTATTTTATTCATCGGGACAGAGTCTATTAACCTTATATTTCTTTTATCATAAATAAGTGACTTAATTTTATTGTAATATTTTATTTGAGTCGGTACAAGCATCAAATCCAGTTCATACTTATCATCCAGATAATTCATTGTTTCAATCATTAATTCTATCTTCCTTGAAGAAATAGCTGCTCCGTGATGGAGCATTTTGATTTTTCCACTTGAATTAATTACAGGTTTAAGATTACAATAGTTTTTTGCATTAGTTATAACTTCAGGTTTGACTCCATAGTTTTTAAAATATTCATCTGCAATCCCATCACATACAGTTGAAATTCTATTCGCTTTCATTAAATATTTATTACACTGGTGGTTGACAAATTTTTTGTGTAGGAGATTCCAAAGAAATTTATCTTCAAACTCAAGAGGTGCATATTCGTGCAGGTCAATCAATACATAATTGCCATTAATTAATTTAAAAGCAACAGGAAGTGAATCTATTTCATTTGCAAGTATAAAATCAAACTTGACATCGAATAAATCATTATTTGCAATTTTTATTTTATTTTTTATCCAAAATTTTTCGAATTTTTCAAATGAACCTGTAAATTTATAAATAAATGAAAATAGTCTTGAAAATAAGGAATTGTTTATCTCAATTTTATAAAACTTTACATTATCTATATCAGGATTTGTCAGTCCAAGTGCTGATACTTCATAATAATCTTTCAACAAATCGATTTGCCTGTAAACTCTCGGGTCATTTTTTAGATCAGATAATGATATTATTAGGACATTAGCCAAAATTAATAATATACTTTTTTTTTATTTAAAAACGTTATACATTTTTTCGCGTTCCAAATCAGCGAAACTTCCAATTTTTTTAAATTCTTCCGGAAAATTAATATTATTTTTTCTCAATTCTTCTATGTATTTTGAAGAAGCAGCCAGATTATAACCATCAGGCACAATTATTATTGGTTTTTTCATTTTATTCGAATATTTTTCAATGTTACTTTTAGAAAAATTACCTTCTGTACTAAAAACAACGTCGCAAAAATAAACACCTTCAGAAAGATATATGATACCGGGCGGACCCTCTAAAATTATCATCGGATCCCCTTTTTCGAAATTATTTTCTATTAATATTTTCTTCATACTATTTATCATATATAATGTATTAGTATCAACCCTTAGTCCTTTTAAATTTTTGTTATCATCAACATATTCTGTTTGTAATGATAATTTTGTAATTCTATAAGGATGATATATATAATTATAAATAAACAAAATTACACAAATTATTAATGAAAATACTAACACAAATTGATATTTTATTTTTTTCTTATTCAGATAATAAATCCATATAATTACTAAAAGCCAAAAGCTTATATAAAAAAAGGAGTTATACCAAATTGAATTATTTGTTCCAGTTGGAGCCAGAAAAGGAAAAGTAAAAAAGAATATAAAAACAATAATTTCATTTTTACATATACTGTAATTTAATTTTTTTGTTAAAATATCATAAATAAAGAAATTTATTGCGAGCATTTCAAAAACAAATATAATTTTTGTTGTACCCACATCATACATTTTATAATAAGTAATTAATAAAATTACAATTGACAAAATAAGATAACTAATAATAGTAAGTTTTTTATTAAATAATTTAGTTTTTAAGAGATAAAACATTACCAGCCAAAAAACGGAAGAGACTATTATTTCATAAAGTTCAAATATTGTAGTCCGGAATATTTTTAATTGCTCAGTAATAGAATGCCTGTCATTTACCTGAAAATTTAATATTTCAGTTATCCCGTTTTTGTATTCATCAGCATTCTGTACAAATAAGAAATATAATAATCCACCCAAAATAATACCAAAAAAGAAAATGAAAATAATTACTATTCTCTTAATATTTTGAATTTTGAAATCGTAAAACAAAAAAATAATAAGAAAAATCCCGAACATGATAAATCCGCTCGATATTTTTGTCATTAGCTGCAACGGAATAAGAAATCCGGTAAATAATATTAAAGTAAAAAATGTAATATTTTTTTTCACAGTAAATAAACATAATAAAAGACCTGTAGTAGTATACTGATAATTACTAATTAATGAATTATAGGAAAGAGATTGCGGAAATATCGTATAACCTGCAAAGTTGCCAATAAGAACTACACCAATAACAACATCAAAATTAATTTCAATTTCTTTGATGTTTTTTATCCAAACATAAAATCCATAAGATAAAACTCCGGAAGAAAATAACGTCAGCAACAATCTGATAATTCTTACATTGATTACATTTAATTCTACATCAGAAAATACAATTCTGATAAAATTCCAAAAATTATAAAAACCTGAAGAAACATTCTGAAATTTATTGAAACCTAACAAATAATATCCTTCATCGGTAATATCAAATCCTTTGTTAAGTCCCCATAATAGAATTGAAAACATAATTAACAAAGATATGTATATAAAGACTCTTACAAATTTCATAAAAATTAAAAGATAATAATATTAAAATTCATTTTTCATTAATTTGAAATTTTATTAAATCTTTTTATTATTTTTATAATAATTAAATTGGAAATAATTATTTGAACAATTTCGAATGCAACCATTAATCTTAATCCCAAAATAATATCATTCTGATGATAACCAATATATAGCGAAGTTATTCGAAATATTATTGAAATAACCGGAAATATTAAAGCAATTTTCTGCATTCTGAGGACAAGATAAGCAGTGCTTGTCGGAGAGCTTATAAACAAAGCAAATATCAATGGACTGATAGTCGCAGCCATAATTCCTGCTTCCTCCCATTTACTTCCGAATACTAGCGAAAACAATTGTCCGCCAAATATTAATATCAGACTAAAGGGGATGATGCCTTGCAAAAAAAGACTTTTCCATGTTTTGTAAATTAATTTACCGGGATTCTCACCTTTATTTACAGTATCTGAAAGTTTCTGATAAAACACTTGGGCAATTGATGCCCCAATAAGTGATAAGGGAACACTTAACACTTTAAAAGCCATAGAATACAATCCAACTTTATATGAACTAAAATAACTTGTAATCATAATAATAGGTAACTGCATTGATATAGTATCAAGTAAAGCTGTAATAACAGAAAATTTTGGAAAGTCAATAAATTTTTTGCCAACTGATTTGATTTTATTTATTGATATTTCATTTTTAAACGATTTAAGTTCACGATAATTCTGCCCTGCTAATACAGTTGTTGAAACTGCTTGCCCAAACAATGTACTGTATATTAATCCTGCTACATTTGGAATATACATTCCATATCCTAAACTTGTTAATGAAGTTACGACTGACTGAGAAATTTTTGAAACAGCAACCATTTTATAATATTTTTTCCTGTTACTCCAATAGTTGAGCGACTGATATAATCCTGTTAAAAATAAACACATCGGAACAAAGTATAACCAAATTCCAATATCAGGATTGCCAAGCCACAATGATATGCTTTTGTTAAATAATAAAATGAACAGAAAAGAAATTATTGAAACAAATAAAGTAATAATAAATGAAAGGGAAAATAAATTAACTGCATCAGAATCTTCTTTGGGAAGAACAATAGCAAGTTCATATCGAAACGTGACAATAACACCAAGAATACTTGTAACTGACAAAAACAGTGCAAGCAATCCATATACATCAGGAGGGAATATCCGGGATAAAACAGGCGACATCAAAATTGTTATTGCCTGTGCAATCATCGTGCCTGACATTAACGTGAGAACATTTCTAAGAAATGAACCTTTTTGAAATATTTTTTCCTTTATATTCCTTAAATACAATAATTTATTTTAATTATATTTGGTAATAAAACTTATCCAAATCAAGAAGAAAAAAAAAGTCAGTATTTTGAATTTAAGACTTTTAAAAAACTTAAAAATTAAATAACTATAAAAAAAAAGTAATTAAAAATGGATTCCCTGCCTGTCTACAACAGGTAGACCTGCGGCAGGCAGGCAGCCTACACTGGAATGACAATGCTTGTGTTTTGATTTTCTAAGATGTTCAAATTAGACAGAAGGAATGAAATTAATGAATTTTATCTTTTTCAATATTATTAATATTTTGTAAAATAAACGGAATAGCCATAATAAAATAAAAAATTGTTCCTACAGCAAATTTTGCAAAATTCCATTCAAAAATTCCGGAAATATGTAAACAAATCAGGGATAGAAAGCATCCAAGAGTTAAAGCCTTAAAAGAGTTGTCTGAAAAATTCTTATACAGTTTGTATTGCATTCTCATAATTACAATAAAAAATAAAGCATAAAATATAAATCCTACAGCACCTGTAGTTACGAGAATCATAATGTAATTGCTGTGAAGATGAGAATGAATATCAGGAGGTCCGGGATATCCTGCAGGTTTAAACATTTCATAAGCATCAATAATATTATTATCACCAATGCCAAAGAAAGGAAATTTCAAAAATATTCTCAAACCAACATCCCACATAGCAAGTCTTGTATAATTACTTGCTCCCCGCGGGTCAAATATACTCAATATTCTTTCCTGAAACCCAACAGGAAGTATGAACCAAATAATAAGAGTCAGAACAATCAAACCAATAAGAAATTTTCTATTTTTCAGAAATCCGTATATTAACATAACAAAAAACACAGCAAGCATTACATTGCGGGATTGGGTAAGATACATTGAAATGAAAACAGGAATTAATAATAAAAAAAGATATAATTTTTTGATAATTAATTCTTCCTTAATAAAAAGCAGGGGAAAAAATAATATTAAAATCATCATCTTAATTTCTGCACCTGTAATGGGATGAATTAAATATTCTATTCTGATGAGCCCGATATTATAAGTTTTAGCTTTTTCACCAAATTCAAAAACATATCTAATTATTTCATATACAGATACAGCAGCAAGGATAAGAAGTATGAAAAGAATAATATTTTTTAGTTTTTCGATTGAATTTATTTTGGAAATCGCTCCATAAAAAATAAATAATAATAGAAAACGCATTAAACCGTTCAAAGCACCATCAGGATAAAGTGCAAATATTCTTGATATTATTTCACTTATAAAATAAAGAAAAATAAAAATATTGAAATATTTAAGTTCCTGTAAAATCTCTTTTGAAATTCCAATGCTTTTACTGTATATTGATTTAATTATCCATAGTCCTGCCCATATTCCAAAAGAAACGGAGTTTAACGCAGTAAAAAATGATGCAACGGATATCTGAATTGCCAAGCAAACCAGGATTACTACATCCGTTATATAAAGAAATTTTTCTTTTGAAAGTTTCACAAAAATAATTTTTCGAGAAAAAAATAATTATTTTAAAAATTACAAACTTAACGTAACAAAATTAATTGTTTTTTTCAAAATCAATTAACCATTTTTTTCTCCACAAACCCCCGCCGTAACCTGTTAGATTTCCATTTTCACCGATCACCCTGTGGCACGGAATAATTATTGAAACCCGGTTATGACCATTAGCATTAGCAACTGCCCGAATTCCCGAAAGATTATTCATTCTTGTTGCCTGCATTTTATAGGAAATTGTCTCCCCGTAATTAATTTTTTTAAGTTCATCCCAAACTGTTTTCTGAAATGCAGTACCGGGTGTATCAAGAGGAACTTCAAATTTTTTTCTGTTACCTGAAAAATATTCAAAAACTTCTTTTTTACACTTAGTGATATGTTTATTTTCCCCCGGAAGAATTACCCCATTAAAATATTTCACGAGTTCCTTGAATTCCGTTTCGAGCATTCTTCTGTCTGTAAAATCAAGCATACATATACCTTTAGATGTAGCACAAATATACATTGGTCCTATTGGTGTCTCAGTTTTTGAAATATTTATCACTTGTTTATCAGCCGACAAAGAAGGTGGATTTCCAAATATAGATTTAAAATATGTGTTAAATCCGCTTAAAGAATCATAACCTGAATCGAATGCTGTATGTGTTACATTTTTTCCTGATTTTAATTCAGTAAATGCATTATTAAGTCTAAGCATTCTTTGATAAGAATGAAATGTCATATTATGATTTTTTTTGAACCATCGACGGATTTTTGACGGTTCAAGACCTTTATTTCTTAGGTTATAATCCTTCAATTTTATCGAAGGATTATCATTAATTTCATTAATAAGATTTTTAATAAATACAGGAGTTGACCCTGAATTTTCAAGGGGTGAACAGACTTTGCACGGACGATATCCATTTATAATTGCTTCTCTCGTAGTATTATAAAATTCAACATTTTCTTTTTTGGGCTTTCTGGCAGTACAGGTGGGTCTGCAAAATATTCCTGTGGTTTTCACTGCAACAAAAAATAATCCATCATATGAAGAATCTTTCCGGAGAAGTGCTTTATACATTACGTTTTTGTTTATCATATTTACTTTTTTTATACAAAATTATGATTAATGAATTTAAAGCACTACCTAAAATTTAGCAAGTAATTTTTGTTTATTTTGCCACAGATATCACAGATGATAACTGATTAACACAGATTATTTCTGAAAATAAATAAATCATATTCTTATCATTTTATATTAAAAAGTTTAAAATTATTTTGCATTATGGCAGATTATAAGATTATTTTTTCGATGGTGGGTGTAGGGAAAACATACCCTCCTAAAAGACAAGTATTAAAAAATATTTATTTATCTTTTTTTTACGGGGCAAAAATAGGAATAATAGGTTTGAATGGTTCCGGAAAATCAACTCTGTTAAAGATTATTGCAGGTGTTGAAGAAAATTATGACGGAGAAATCCATTTTACAAAAGAATACTCAATAGGTTATTTTCCGCAGGAGCCTGAACTGGATGATTTTAAAACTGTAAAAGAAATTGTGATGGAAGGTGTGCAGGAACTGGTCGACATACTCAAAGAATATGAGGATGTAAACAATAAATTTGCAGAACCAATGAGCGATGAAGAAATGACAAAATTGATTGAACGGCAGGGTGAACTGACAGAATTGATTGAACATAAAAACGGATGGGAACTTGATGCAAGGCTTGAAAGGGCTATGGATGCATTAAGATGCCCTGAAGGAGATGCAATAATAAAAAACCTCAGCGGCGGGGAAAGAAGACGTGTGGCACTTTGCAGACTTCTTTTATCAGAACCGGATATATTATTACTTGATGAACCGACAAATCATCTCGATGCAGAATCTATTGAATGGCTTGAGATGCATTTGAAGCAATATAAAGGAACCGTAATTGCTGTTACGCACGACAGATATTTTCTTGATAATGTAGCAGGATGGATACTTGAACTTGACAGGGGTGAAGGGATTCCTTGGGAAGGAAATTATTCATCGTGGCTTGAACAGAAAAAGAACAGGCTTTTAATGGAAGAGAAAACCGAAAGCCGGAGAATGAAAACTCTTGAACGAGAACTCGAATGGGTGAGAATGTCTCCACGGGCAAGGCATGCAAAAGGAAAAGCAAGGATACAAGCATATGAAAAAATGCTTAACGAAGATACAAAGCAGAAAGAGGAAAAACTTGAAATATTTATTCCTAACGGTCCAAGACTCGGAAATAAAGTTATTGATGCGGTTGAAGTTTCAAAAGCATTCGGAGATAATTTATTATTTGATGGATTAAATTTCAATCTGCCTCCTGCAGGAATTGTAGGCGTAATAGGTCCAAACGGTGCAGGAAAAACAACACTATTCCGGATGATACTCGGAACTGAAAAATCAGACAGCGGGAAAATTGAAATCGGGGAGACTGTTAAAGTCGGGTATGTTGACCAGGCACATGTGAATATTAATCCTGAAGATTCAGTCTGGCAGGCAATTTCAGAAGGTCAGGAATTTATTGAACTCGGAGGAAAGCAATATAATTCAAGAGCTTATGTCTCAAGATTTAATTTCACCGGTACAGACCAGGAAAAAAAAGTATCTATGTTATCAGGCGGGGAAAGAAACAGACTGCATCTTGCACTTACTCTAAAATCCCAAGCAAACGTATTGCTTCTTGACGAGCCTTCAAATGACATAGATGTAAATACTCTTCGGGCACTTGAAGAAGCCATAGATAATTTTGCAGGATGTGCAGTAATTATTTCGCATGACAGATGGTTTCTTGATAGAATTGCAACACATATCCTTGCTTTTGAAGGTGATTCAAAAGTTTATTTTTTTGAAGGAGGATATTCCGATTACGAAGAAAATAAAAAGAAAAGGCTTGGGGATATTATTCCTAAAAGGATAAAGTACAGAAAAATCAATTGATAATTTACAATTGATAATGGATAATTTCAGTAAATTCTTATTTTGTTTATTATTATAAATTTTTAAATAGGAAGTCTGTTAATTTTTTGAATAAATGATATCTAGTATTACCACCTGATATTCCATGATTTTTATTGGGGTAAATAAACATTTCAAATTGTTTATTTTCTTTGATAAGTGCACTTACAAAATCAAAAGTATTTTGCGTATGGACATTATCATCAGCAGAACCGTGGACAATCAATAAATTACTGTTCATATCTTTAGCAAAATTTACAGGTGAGCCGTTTTTATAACCATCAGAATTATCTATCGGGCGTCTCATATATCTTTCCGTATATATATTGTCATAATACTGCCAGTCTGTGACCGGTGCAACTGCTAAACCTGTTTTAAAATATTTTGAACCTTTAGTAACAGCAAGGCAGGTCATATAACCGCCGTAGCTCCATCCAAACATTCCTATCCTTCCGCCATCTATGTAAGGAAGAGATGCAAAATATTTTGCCGCTTCTATCTGGTCTTCGATTTCAATGACACCTAAATTCATATAAGTACATTTTTTAAATGCCTCTCCTCTTCCTCCCGTTCCGCGATTATCCACACAAGCAACTATATATCCATTTTGTACAAGATACTGATACCAGTAATCCATCCCCGAACTCCAGGCATTAAGTACAGATTGAGAACCGGGTCCTCCATAAACATACATCAGGAGAGGATATTTTTTTCCGTTTTCGATTTTCGCCGGTTTCAATATCCAGCCATTCAAATCAACATTTTCAGAAATTTTAAAGTTTATAAATTCCTTCTGAACAAAACCGTCTTCTTGTACAATTTTAAGTAATTTGTCGTTATTCCCGAGTTCACGGATAATATTACCCTCATTATTACAAAGCTCCGATTTCGACGGTTGTATCGCAGATGAATAAGTATGAATAAAATATTGAAAGTTTACAGAAAATTCTGCATTATTATATCCTTTAAAATCTGTAATCTGAGTTTTCCCGGTTCCATCTAATTTGATTTTATAAATATATTTTTCAATAGATGAATTTTCATACGATGAGTAATAAATAATATTATTTTTTTCATCAAAACCTTCGAGATTAATCACATCATACTTACCATCCGTAATTCTTTTTTTCACTGTGCCTTCCGGTGAGAATAAATACAGGCTTGTAAACCCATCCCTTTCACTGAATTTTATAAAACTGTTATCCTTCAAAAAAAATAAGTCACTTTTTACATCAACATAACATTTATTCTCTTCGGTCAGGATATTTTTAATAGAATTATTTTTAGCATCAACAAAAATTATATCCATTTTATTTTGAAGACGATTGAGTTTTGTTACTGAAAGAATTTCAGGATTGATCGTCCATTTCATTTTTGGAATGTATCGGTCAGCAGAATCTTCAATATCAAAAGGTTTTGTTTCACCATTTTTCATATTATAAATAAACAGTTTTACAATAGAATTCTGCTCCCCTGCTTTCGGATATTTATATTTTTGAATTTCGGGATACTGATTACCATAAAACAACAATTCGTATTCTTTTACATTTGTCTCGTCGAATTTAAGATAAGCGATGTAATCTCCTCCGGGTGACCATTCAAAAGCTCTGCCCATACCGAATTCTTCCTCATAAACCCAATCCGGAATCCCATTTGAAATTTTGTTCGCCAATCCATCAGAAGTGATTTTTAATTCGTCATTTGAATTTATAGATTTAATAAAAATATTATTTTCTTTTACAAAAGCAATTTTATCTCCCACAGGAGAAAATACAGCATACTGTTGTTTTCCCCCATCAGACAAAGCAATAACTTTTTTTGTCAATATATCATATATGTAGTAATTATATTTTGCAGAAACCCTAAACAATTTTTCTCTTTCAAGCGCGAGAAGAATTTTCGTTTCGTCAGGGCTGAATTTCATATCAAATAAGGAAATATTTTTTGCACTTAATTTGGATTTTATATTATCGAAAATAAAAATTGTATCACCTGCTTTTCCATCCAGATAATTATATTTTATTAAATTTTCATTATCATCGAGTGAAGCATAATGTATTCCATCTTTTAAATGTATCATTTCATTTATGAAAGATGCTCTATATTTAAATTTTACAAATATATCTTCAAGTGTGATTTTACCTTTATTCTGCGAAAATGAAGTTATAAAACATCCAAAAATTAAAATTAAAGTTATTACTTTTCTCATTTTATTATCAGTTATGTTTATTATTTTGCAATAAATTAATTAAAATATAATATATTTAAGATGGAATTCAGATTAATAAAAAATATAATAATTTTGCTGTTTTTATTATTATTCATTTCTTCATTTAATGTAACAGGTAACAAAAATCAGTTAACCGAATTTTTATCAAATAATGATTCATTAACAAAATATATGAATTACATTAAAGGTGAGAATTTAAAGAAAACTGTAATGTTTTTATCTTCTCCTGAACTGAAAGGCAGAGTAGGAGGAAGTCCGGGTTATCATAAAGCGTCAAGATATTTTTCTGATGAATTTCAGAAATCAGGTTTAAAAAAACCGTTTGACAGTACTTATTACCAGTATTTTAATACAGAATACAATGAAATATTAAGCCCGTATAAATTCAAAATAAACTTTAGAGGCGAAAGTAAAGATTACAAACTTGGAGATGATTTTGTTTTCAGAAGTTATACAGGGGCAGGAAAAGTAAAATCGGAAATTGTATTTTGCGGATATGGTTTTTCAAATGACAATTATGATGATTATAGAGGAATAGATGTTAACGGAAAAGTCGTAATGATATTCAAACAGAATCCGGGATGGAAGATTGAAGGAAGTGAATGGAGTAATTCACTAAGATACAGAGAAGACATAGCATACAGACATGGGGCAAAAGCTGTAATATTAGTGTCCAAACCAAACGATAAAAATCCGCAAAAACCAATTGGAAGCGTTATGGACGGAGAGGGAGAATACCATCCTGATTTACCTGTACTTCATGCAAATTTAGATGTTGCCAATACTATATTATTTGGAACAAATATCACTATATCAGATTTACAAACAAGAATTGACAGCACAAAATCTCCATATCCTTTAATAACCGGATGCGAAACTGAAATTGAAGTAAATACAAAGTATATTAAGGAACAACCGACTATGAATGTTGTTGGAATTCTAGAAGGTACAGATGAAAAATTGAAAAATGAATATCTTGTAATAGGCGGACACCTTGACCATGTCGGAAGTCAGGCAGATGAAATTTATTTTCCCGGAGCAAACGATAATGCCTCAGGTTCTTCAGCAGTACTAGAACTTGCAAGAGCTTTTGTTAATAATAATATTCAGATGAAACGTTCAATAATATTCGTAGCATTTTCAAATGAGGAATCAGGGCTTGATGGAGCAAAATATTTTGTCGAACATCCTGTTGTTCCTCTGGAAAAAATTGTTGCAATGTTTAATATGGATTGCATTGGTTACGGGGACAGTCTGCAAATCGGAAACGGAAAAAGCTCCCCTGTCTTATGGAATGAAGCAAAGCGGCTTGATTCACTTTATATAAAGTACACTGTAAATATAACCTGGAACGGAGGAGGGGCGGATGCAGCTCCATTTCATCAGAAAGGAATTCCCTGTTTATATTTTGTAACGACAAAAAGCTACGACTATTTGCATTTACCAAGCGATACATATGAAACACTAAATTATGGTTTACATGAAAAAGCTGTAAAATTGGTATTTATTAATGCGTACAACATTGTGCAGGGAAATTATGAAAGAGAAAATGTATTAAATTAATTATAATGTTGAAATACGAATTAATTATTAATAATTTATCACTTAAAATAATTCTTTTAAGAATGTTATGAATTCACGCAGATTAATATTTTTTTCTTTAATATTTTTATTATTATTTCAAACCGAATATGTATTCTCACAAGTCCAATCTAAGTCAGAGATAAATAGAATAAAAGAAAAAAAAATAATGAGTATAACTGCTTACAGCGGCGGACAAAAGACAAATTACAGTGAATATAACAGGGATGGACAGGTGCTTAAAGAAATAATTTATATTCAGGAAAAAGAATTATCCTTGCTGCAGTATGAATATGACGAGAACAATAAACGTATCGAAGCAAGTCTTGAAATAAAAGGAATAAATACAATCACACTTTTATATTTTTTCTACAATGAAAATATGCAAATAAATAAAGTTAAAAGGGAAAGCAACGATGGAAGTATTGATAACTATTCAGTTTACAAATATGACAGTTCAGGAAATCCTATATTAAGAATTGATTATAATTCAAAAGACAAAATAACATCATCTTATAAATATATATATAGTTCTGATAATTTTCAAACTGGGGAGGAACATTATGACTCTAAAAGTAATCTGGAATATTTATATATTTTCACATTAAATTCTAACGGGGAAATTACGAAAAGGGTTAAATACAAGGCGAACAATAAAAAAGAATATGAGATTTATTATACTTATAAGTATGAATATTATGATTAATTAGAGACTTATGAATAACGATGATTTTATTAATACGACAAACAAAAAACTTTGTTTTTCTTCTGGATTCCCTGCCTGCGGCAGGCAGGCAACTTTCGCTGGAATGACAAGTTGTTATTTTAATGTTTTTCAGAAGTATCTGATTATTTACAGTAAGAGTCTATAAACCCCTGCGCCTCATCTAAATCCATTTCAGCGGCTTTTTTAAAATCATTACAGGCATTAACTGTATTATTGAGTTTCAGCCACATTTTACCCCTGTTAAAATATGCTTCTGCATATTCGGAATGAATTGCAATAACTTTTGTATAATCTTCCACAGCTCCTTTATAATTAAGTAATTTTTCTTTCGCAAGAGCCCTTATCCAGTAAGATTCAGATAATTCATATTCCTCTTTTATCGTAAAATTCATATCATCTATCGCTCCCTGATAATCAAATATTTCCATCTTTGCTCCCCCACGGTAAAAATATGCTTTATAATAATCCTTGTTATATTTTATTGCCAGTGTATAATCCTTTATTGCTCCATGTATATCACCAAGAATTTCTTTAATTGTACCCCTGTTAAAATAAGGTTCGGGAACATCTTCTTTTAGTTCAATTGCTTTATTAAAATCTTCAATAGCCCCTTTGTAATCTTCGAGTTTGGTTTTTATGATAGCTCTGTTGTTATAAGCTTCATAAAATTCTGGGTCAAGAATAATGGCATAATTAAAAAATACGAGAGCAGAATCATAATCCTCTTCTTCATATTTTTCAATTGCTCTGTCGAAATACCGTTCGGCTTTTTGTGAAAAAACTGATTGAGGAAAAATAATTAAGCAGAATATATTGAAAACAAAAATGATTAAAATCAGTTTTACTAATAAACAGTGTCTAAACAAATTGTCTGCTTTTTATTTAAAAATAAATAATCTGATTTAAATAAAAAATTGCAATAAATTCTAAAAAGTAGTTAAGGAGTGAAGAAGTTATGGAGTTAAGTATAAAAACGTTCCCAAAGAGGACTTTGGGAACGAGAATAAAATAAAAAATAATATAAAAAAATGATGTCAGGTGCAAACACCTGGCATCACAATAAAAATATAAAATTTATTTATTCAGTAATCTTTACACGGATTCCTTCGGAATTTGAATTAAATTCCGGTGCATACATACATTGTATTGATGTTATTCCATTAGAAAATTCTCCTTTATATGTTGCTCTTAGGGGATATTCGAAAACATAAGTTCCTTTAGGCAGATATGAAAAGAAAAAGTTTGTTGAAGCATCTTTTGTACTTTCATAATACCACAGCGAACCCTGATATTTATATCCTGACAATACATTCACAGGTTCAAATCCTGTAGCCCGCATATCTTTCATATGCACATACTCCATATCCCTGTCAGTGCGGATTTCAACCCTGACTATCACCAAGTCCCCTACTTTAATTTTTGTATCGGAATCAATCGGAGCAAGAACTTTTCCCGAACTTGTATTCTGCTGAATGAAAAGTTTTTTATCAATATTAAGATTAGTCAGTGAGTTAGTAATTTTATCCAGATTTTCAAAGTACTGCCAGTACACAGCACCCCAGCCGATTACCGGATTTTTATTATCAAGAACAACATTTCCCATTTCGGGTTTAATATCGCCTCCTGACCAGGAGGTCTTAAAATACCCTGTTCCTGCTTCGACTTTCAGATTTTCAATTTTTAATGGTTCAATTTTTTGAAAACCAAGTGAAACATCTACAAGCAAATCTGATGAAATCCATTTTGAACCTCTCAGAAGCAATGCATAAATCGCTTCGACGGTAGCTTTTGTAGTCTTCCAGTCATTTGTCTGTTTTTGTTTAAGCAGCCAGATTTTCATATCATCCACAGTATTTTCATCCTTTTCGACTTCAGAAAAAAGTTCGATGAGTAATGATTGTGTTTCAATAGGAGCCTCGTACCACCAATAACTGCTGTTATATTTCCAGTACATTCCGAATTCATCATTAGTGATAGCATATTCTCTTAAAGACTTAATTATATTCTGTGGAGTGGCATTATCTGAATTTCTGAAAAGATAGAGTGCAATCATTCCTTCATAGTATAATCCTTTTTTCACCCAGTATTTTTGGGATTGCTCAATAAAATAATTATAAGCTTCTTTATAATTTTCATTTAAAGGAATATTAGTGAAAAAACTTCTTGTATATAAATAATGTATTCCGAATCCTGATAAATGGTCATCGGATAATTTGATATAACCCAATTCCGCCTGTCTCTTGAGTTCAAGATAATCTTCACTAATTTTCTTATCTATAAATCCGACTGCTTTATTTATCATATCATTAACTCTTTGGTCTTCAAACACTTTTTTAACACCTAGTTTATTCAATTTTCCGAAACCTGCAAGAATGTGCTGTGACATATACCTGTCTTCAGGGAGACCTGCAAACCAGGGCCATCCGCCGCTTGCAACCTGTCCCTTCAGTATTTTATCCTGTGCGATTTCGAGCTCATTTGACATCCTGTTTAAATCAAATAATACAGCAATTCTCTTTTTTCTTTCCGATTCGTTTTGAGCTTCACGAACCCAGGGAGTTTCATTAAGAAGAAGATTTTTCAATTCCTGATTTTTTTCCAAATTGGACATTAATGCATTCGGAGTAATATTTTTCCATGAATCGAAAACAGCTTTAATTTTCGGGTCGGAGTTTGCAATATGAACAGCAATACTGTTAGCATAAAATCTGCTGAATGTCTGCTCAAGACATTCGTAAGGATATTCCATAAGGTAAGGCAGTGCCTGAACAGCATACCAGACGGGGTTGGACGTAAACTCAAGAGTAAATTTATAATTTGATAAAGTAGTTGAAGTATTATCAATCAACTTATCAAACCTGTATGTCTTTTTTGTATTTCCCTTAACGTTCATCGGCAAACTTTCAGTAACTAGCATTCTGTTAGTGAGAACAGGAATAGTTATTTCTTCACCGTCTGAAAAAGATTCTGTTTTTGCTTTCACCTGATAAGTTACTGCCTGTAATCCTGATGGGATAACAATTATCCATTCAAGGGATGTATTTAAACCTTTATTGACAGAAAAAGATTTTGTGGTTTCTGAATTTGCCAGTAAATTATCTATAGACTGCATATTCAATGCGTTGAAAAACTTTAATTCCGCATTTCCGGATAAATCCCTGTCCGAATTATTTGTAACTTTAATATTCAGATGAATAGTATCAGATTCACGAAGAAATCTTGGAGGATTGGAAAAGACCATTAAATCTTTCTGCGTAACAAGTTCTTTATTAATCCAGCCGACTTTCAAATCCTGTGTATGTGCCAGCCCGAGAAATTTCCATCTTGTAAGTGATTCGGGAGCTTTAAAGGAAATTATCACTTCCCCGTTTTCATTTGTTTGCAAATCAGGATAAAAGAAAGCTGTTTCGTTGAAATTTTTCCTGAGAGTTATATCCTGTTTTAATACATTTCCGAGGGAATCTGACACTGTCTTCGTTGTAATATCGCCCTTTTCTCCTTCTTTGTCTTTATTTTTAATATCTCCATTTTTCTTTTCTTCCTTTTTTGTTTTGTCTTTCATTCTTTCATCCTCTACAATTCCTGATTGTTCAAAATCTAAAATTTCAGTAGTTACTTCCCTGCCTCCTCGGATTTTTGATGTACCATCCAAATACATTCCTTTATAACCAAAATAATAATTATATACATACCCATACCAATTTATTTCATCATAAGAGTACCCTATTTTGGGGAGATATTCATTCCATTTATCCTGAACTAAAACAGAATTTACATAAGAAAAACAATTCGTATATGTCCAATAGTATCCCGGATAATAATATTTAAATGGATTAAAATACCAGCTTTGCTGTCTGAAAGCATCAAGTGAAGCATCATACATTGAAGCGAGCATTTCAGCGGCAACTTTATCCCCCTGCTTTCCTTTTATTTTTAATTTCCATGTTTCCTGTTCACCAGAAAGAAGTTTATCCCGGAATGTTTCGATAGAAATATTAAGTTCTTTATTTGTATATGGAACATCTATTATTAATTCGTGTGAATAATACCTGTTATTGTTTACACTAAAAAATTCCACAGCAAAATTTCCGCGGTATTCCTCTGTAACAGGAATTTCAATTAATAACTGGTTATTTGATAATTTCACCCATTCCTGCCTGATAATGTTTTCGTCTTTTTTTATTAGAAGCCATCCAGTCATATTTTTTTCAGAACTACCGATTAGAATTTTCGCTATTTCTCCCGGTTCATAGGAACTTTTCAATGGATAAAACCAATCGACAGAACTATAAGGCATTTCTCTTGAAGCAGGATTGAAAATTACAACATAAGAATAATTAAAAACATCTTCACCATAAATATCTTTTGTTTTTGATTCAATTTTATAAACACCCTGTGCCCAGTTAGCTAAATTACTTAGATATAAAACTGAATCCTGTGCAGTATTTATTGAAATTTCATCAACCTTATTATCTTTTTCCCAATTTGCAGTATTCATCTCATCATAATATAAATCTTCAGGAAAATATTTATAGAATTCATCCTTTGAATATAAGAATTTATTGGGTTTTTGCCATAATCTTGATCTGTGTATTCCTGACGGAGATTTTAATATAAATACTTCTACAATACATAAAGCAGGTTCACGCGTTCCGTTAAGATTTGTAGTTACAAACCTGTATTCAGGTTTATCAGATGTATTTATTATTGAAGGAACTGAAAAATCAATTTTCAATGCATTGTATCCAACAGCAACCATTAAATTGGCACTTCGGGTTTCGCCATTAATATCCGTAACATCAGCGGCCACAGTATATGAAAAAGTCGGCTTTGATTCTTTCGGTACATTCAAATCAGGCACAGCGGTAAAATCAATATAGAAATCACCGTTTGCATCTGTAATTGTTTCCCCTATTTTAATTATCACTTCCTTACTTTCGGGATAATAACCACGCCAATAATACCACCATTGCGGGAACGAGGTTCTTCTGATAACTTTAAACTGAACTTTTGCATTATCCAGATTCGACCCTGCATAAGTTTTTGCAAATCCTTTTACTTTAACTGTTTCATTCAATTTATACGAACCTTTAACGTCATCAAATTTAACTTCAAACTTCGGAATCTTATATTCTTCAACGGAAAAATATACTGCATCATATGAACTTGTGCTTGATATTGACATCTGTCCCGTCAATCCTGTAAGAGGTGCAATAAATGTTCCATTAACAGAGCCATATTCATTCGTTTTCAAATCCAGGCTTGAAACCTCTTTATAATTAACATCTTTAAATATAATTTTAACAGGAAAATTTTTCTTAATTTTACTAATACCATTATTAACCCCCATTACAATTCCCTTGAAATATATCAACTGTCCGGGACGATAGATTGCCCTATCAGTAAAATAAGAAATCCAGATATTTTCTTTGTTATTTTCTTTTTCATAGGAATATTTATAAAAATAATCATCTGTAACAAGTTCATCATCATCCTTAGTAAAACGAAACTCATAACTATAAGAATTACCTTTTATCGATGGAACTGTAAAATGGCCATTGACATCAGTATAATAAGTTTCAACTTTCCTTTTAACATATTGACTAATTGAATAATCATATTCATTAGACCAGATTTCCGACTTCACATCAGAAAGAGGTACCCCTGTATTTCTGTCAAGTACATAAACATCGGAATTATATCGTGCATATTCCGTTTTGACCAGATAACTGATATTAGTAACTTTTAAAAATGAATATGCAACTGCCCCATTATTAATATCAAAAGATTCATTTGGGCAGACCAAAATAATATAACATCCCTTTTCAAGTGCCGGGATTTTAACTTCTATTCTGTGATTCTGATAATCTTCATCATAAGGTAAATCATAAGAAAATTGATTTATAGAAGACTTTTTCGAAAAGTAATCAAGAATGTAGTTTTTTCCGGCGTAATCGGAAGGTGTAATTTTTGTTTCTTCAATTTCATCATAAGATGTTTTAATAATTTTGAAATATACCTTTTTTATATTTTTGTAGGAAATTGAAGCCAAAGAAAGTTTTCCGGGAATTGTATATTTTTCGTTGGTTACATCAATGTTTTTTACCATTACATCAAGAATGTGTGACCTTGCATTTTTTGCCGCAACAGATTCAGGGTACTTACTGATAATATTATTGCATATTTCGATTGATTTTTTATTTTCCCACTTATATTTAATGCTATCCTGTTCATAATTATATTTCGCACCCTGAGACGAATAAAATACAGAAATGTCATAAGATATTTCCGAAGAAAACTGATAATCTTTGTATTTATTTTCCATATCCTCGAGTGCTTTAAGGTACAATGCATCTTTATTATCAAGTGTAGAATTCAAATGAACAAAAGACAAACGCTTTAAATCAGCGTCAATTAATGCATCAGGAGAATTATCGTTAATATGGAATTTGAGCAAATCCTGAAGGAGTTTTATAGTATAATATTTAAACGAGATAGAATCAAAAGCAGGTATTTGATAATTCACAAAATCAGATGAGGGTTGAAAATATTTATCACTGTTCAATTCAAACTGAACAGCCGGTTTAGTTATATCCGGGTCATTTGAAAGAAAATAATTTGCTGCTTTATGTGCAAGAAAATCATACAAAGTCGGTCTTAAAAACCTTGCATTTACATTAGTAGTGTAAAAAGAATTGTTTATAATTATTGAATTGAAATTATCAAGTGATATTTTTTGCAGTCTTTCAGGTTCTATCAGGGAATTCTGTAAATGAAAAATTATTTTCTCGTAGAATGTTTTTAAATCCCAGGTTTCAATATCGTCACTTTCAATTTTTTTAAGTTTTGTCCGTCCCTGAATTTTATATTTATACATATTAAGATATGAACTATATAAATCTGCTGTGAGACTATGAAGTATATTTTTTAAAGGAAAACCGGAAATTGATATTTCATCATTAAAAGATTTAATAGAATTAACATATTTATCTTTGTCTTTTAAATCCTCTGTCAGCCTTACTTTATATATAAGAGCTTTAATGATATGAGAATAGTGATTATTTATTTTAGAATTTTCATAGATTTTATCCACAACTTCAAGGGAAGATTTTGGCAAACCTCTTGCAAATAATGAATCCACTATTTTCCACTCAGTTTTATACAATAATGTATCGTTATATTCATTTTGCGAATATAATTTTATACATACAAATAAGGAAAGAAAAACTATAGCAATGAGAGATAATTTTTTGTTCATATAATAATAAATTTATTTTAAACAAAAATATTTATAAAAGGTATAACGTATTAAATTATTCAACTTATTTATTAAAATAAATAAATAAAAAAATATTAATTTATCAAGAACCAATTACAGCGATTTTAAAAGAAATATGGTATTATTAAAACTAATTAATATATAATTTGTTCCATAAATTAAAAGTTTTTTATTTAATTTTAAAATGTACTTTTAGAACAATCCTGCTAAATTATTTAAGGAAATATAAAATTTATTTCAGTTTTTTACTAAACCGGAGAGAACTTAGTAAGAGAATAGCAAAACCAATGAAAAACAGGATTGATGTTTCGAGCCATAAGTCACGGATTCCCATACCTTTTAAAACAATTCCTCTTAAAATAATATTAAAATACCTTAAAGGAATTATATATGTTATATACTGAACAATCTGCGGCATATTTTCTATCGGGAAAACAAAACCTGAAAGGAACATCATAGGCATAATAACACCGAATGCAGAAGTTATCATAGCCTGAAACTGGGTTTTTGAAATTGTTGAAATGAACAATCCTACACCGAGAGTTGAAAGCATAAAAAGGAATGCTGAGAAGAACAAATAAATCTGACTGCCTTTTATCGGAATACCAAACCAAAACTGCATTACAAGCAATACAATAATCATAGGAATAACACCAATAAAAACAAACGGAACAAGTTTTCCGATAATCATCTGATAAGGTTTAATGGGAGTTACTATCAGCTGTTCAAGAGTTCCTATTTCCCGTTCTTTTACAATTGCAAGCGACGTAAGATTAATTGTGATTATCATAAGAAGGAGACCGACAATTCCGGGAAGCATATAATTTCTTGTTGACATATCCTGATTATACCAGATTCGCACTTCGGGAGATATTGTCCCCGGGAGATTTGATTTTATTCCCGATTTCAGAATTCTTTCGACCATAATATTCTGAGAATATGACGATACAATACCCATTGCATAACCTCCGACAATTGCCGCTTTACTTCCATCAGACCCATCAAGAATTGTCTGAACGTCAGCGGTTTTATTTGCTCCGATATTTTTCTCAAAATCTCCGGGAATAATGACAGCAATCAGAATTTTGCCTTTATTTATCAAATCCTCGATTTCATTATAAGATGTTACATAGTAATTTATTTCAAAATAACCAGATTTTTCGAATTTACTTATGAACTCCCTACTTGTGTAAGTTTTGTCATTATCCAGAATTGCTGACTGAATTGTATTAACGTCCCTGTTAGCGGCATAACCAAGAAAAATAAGCTGAATAATCGGAGCAACAATGACAGTCATAACCATTTTCCTGTCACGGCGAAACTGCTGCAATTCCTTTTTAATAAATTTTAATATTAATTTCATCTCACTGTTTGTTTTCTGAGATTAATACCTGCAATTAAAAGGCAAACTAAAGCAAATATTATAAGATAAATCAACTGCTGCCAAAATGCTTCGAAACTTACTCCCCTCATAATTACGGCACGAATTCCGACTATATAAAATTTAGACGGAGTAATATTAGTCAATAATTTTATCAGAGGTGGCATACTTTCGATAGGGAAAATAAATCCAGAAAGTAAATTTGCTGGAAGCTGAGAAATTATGATGCCCATCTGGTATGCAACCTGCTGTGAAGAAGCAACACTTGAAACAAAAATTCCAAGACTTAGGCAGGCAAATAAATAAAATAAATTGACTATCAACAAATCAAATAAACTTCCTTTTATAATCAGACCGAACAAAAAATAACTCAGAATTAAAGTAAAAGCCGCTCCAATAAGCGAAAGCATCAGATACGGAATAATTTTACCGATTAAAAGTTCAATCGAAGATACGGGGGAAATATTAATTTGTTCTATAGTGCCAAGTTCTTTTTCTCTGACAATAGCAACCGCGGTCATTACAACTGAAAGTGTGACAAGTATTGACGATAGTAAGCCAAGTATTAAAAACTGTGTTGTCTTCAGTTCCGGATTGAACCATACTTCAGTATGCATATCAACCGGCTGTTGAAATTTCATTCCTGATTTTGTTAAAAATTCCGAAGACAGTTTAGCGGATAAATTTCTTGTAGCAACATTTACGTAATTCATTATTATTAAAGCTGTATTTCCATCGACTCCGTCAATCAGATATTGAATTTTTACATCCTGTTTTTTATTAAATTTTTCAGATAAATCCCCCGGAATTACCACAGCACATTGTGCTTTTTTGCTATCGAGAATCTTCTGAATATCAGCAGAATTATCTATATATTCCACAACATTAAAATATTCTGTTTTACCGAGAGAATTAATATACTCCCTGCTAATATCCGATTTATCTGAGTCATAAATAACAAGTTTGATATTTTTTACATCAAAGTTTAAAGCATATCCAAAAAGAATAAGCATAAAAACCGGGAAAACAAAAATAACTATCAGAGTAAGCTTGTCTCTTTTAACCTGTATCAGCTCCTTTTTCAGCAATATTAATATTCTGCTTAACATTCTAATTTTTATTTTTATCGAGAAGATTTACAAAAACATCTTCAAGCTTAGGAGATATTTTTTCAATCCTGACAACATTTAATTTATTTTCTTCCGATAATATTTTTCTGATTTCTTCGATAATATGATTTTCGAAATTTATTTCGGTATTCTCCACGAGTGTTATATGAACATAATTACTGAAAAAAGAAACACTTTTTGACCAATTATACTGACTCAATATTTCAATTGCTTTATCGGAGTCGCTGCATTCAATTTCGAGAATAAGATTATTAAGATAATTTGTTCTAAGTTCAGACGGACTTCCCCCGGCAATTATTTTTCCTGCATCTATCATCATAATTCTATTACAAAATTCAGCCTCGTCGAGATAATGAGTTGTAACAAATACAGTAACACCATCATTCGATAATTCATTAATCAGTTCCCAGAAATTTTTTCTTGAAATAGGGTCAACCCCACCTGTAGGTTCATCAAGGAACACTATACGCGGTTCGTGAATGAAAGCACATCCAAGAGCAAGTCTTTGTTTAAATCCAACAGCAAGAGATGCAGTCAGGGATTTTTCTTTCCCTGTAAGCCCTGCCATATTTATAACCCAACTTTTTCTTTCATCAAGTTTTGAATTACTTAAACTATAAACTCCTCCGAAGAAATTAATATTCTCTTCTACAGTCAAATCTTCATAAAGTGAAAATTTCTGGGACATATAGCCAATTTGGTTTTTCACCTTTTCAGGTTCTTTGACTATATCAAAACCCCCGACTTTTGCGTTTCCTGAAGTCGGTTCAAGAATCCCGCACAGCATTTTAATTGTTGTGGATTTTCCCGCACCATTCGCTCCGAGAAAACCGAATACTTCGCCCTGTTTTACTTCGAATGAAATACTATCGACGGAAATAAATTTTCCGAATTTTTTAGTCAGGTTGTTTACTTCAATCGAATTCACAGTTTATATAATATTTTTCCAAAAGATTTTTCCAGTTTTATCTTTGCCGTCTGATAGTCAATAAGTGCAATTGTATAATTTACATTTGACTGCAGATGAGAATTCTGTGCATCAATTAAATCCGTACTTGTTGCAATGCGGAATTTGTATTTCTCGTCAATCAAACGCTTGTTATCCACTGCAAGATTTATAGCTTTTTCCGTTAACAATATTTTTTCTTTTGCAAGATTATATGCAATAAAGTTCTGACGGACTTCAATTTCGATATTTTCCTTTAATATTTGCAATGATGTTTCATTTTGCAGCTTCATCTGCTCTGCCTGAATAATCTGAGAAGAAGTAATTCTCCAGTTCCATATATCCCAACTCAGATTAATTCCTAAGTCCCAGCTCCCTTTGAACTGGTTTAAAGGAGGCTGATAACGTGAATTCGGCTGGTTGAAATAATAATTTCCCGAAAGAAAAACCGAGGGATAATATGAAGAACGTGCCGCAATAATATTTTCATTCGAAGCATTTATTCTAAGTTCAATCGAATTTATTTCCTTCCGTTGTAAATAAGCTGTAGCGATAAGTGTAGTAATATTATTGTAATCATCAGTAATATTGATATTTTCAACTTCGATATCGGTGTTCTCTGAAATATTCACACCAATTGCTCTATTAAACAGTATTCTTGCAGATTCTATATTGCCTTCGGCTTCAAGAAGAGCAAGCTTTGCATTTGACAATGTGAGTTCGAGTTTCAATATATCATTTTCGGTTGCCATCCCGTTTTTATAAAAATTTTTAGTGTCGTCAAGATGTTTTTCGATTGTTTCAATATTATCGAGAAGGATTTTTTTAATCATTTTTGCCTTCTTAAAATTCCAGAATGCAAAATTAATATTGTAAGCAAGTTCATTCAAATCTTTCAGTTCATCATATTCCGTTGCCCGAAAAAGATATTCGGATGAATTTTTCTGGGATGATAACCTGAATCCCGTAAATACCGGCTGCTGTACTGAAAATCTGAAAGTATAATTATTTAAAATCACATCCGAAATCTGAATAGGTTTCGGGTAAAACGGAACACTTATTGAAAACGGAGGAACATCGCTCAACCGTGAATACCCTACATTAAATTTAAGTGAGGGCAGAAATTGTGATGAGATTTCATCAATCTTTGCATTTGAAACAATTTTTTTCGAACCTGAAATTTTAAGGTCTTTACTATTGGTAATTCCTGTCTGAATACTTTCATTTAAAGAATATTTTTTCTGTGCAAAGACTAATGAAAAACTAAAAGTTAATACAAAATAAATAAAAATTTTCAATATTTGTTTCATTGTTTTTTATCAAGAAGATTTATAAAAACATTTTCAAGAGAAACAGGTTTTAATCTATATTCCTTAATCTCAACATTATTTGAATTTAATACCTGTTTCAAAATCTCCATTTCCGATTCATAATCATTAAATACAATATCAATTCTGTCTCCAAACATTTGAATTTCAAATTCAGTATATTTTTTAAGAATACTATTAACATATCTTAAATTATCACATATAATTTCAAGAACCTGTTTTTTCATTTCAGATTTTATTTCGATTGGAGAACCGCATCTGAGAAGCATTCCTTCATCAATCAATGCAATTCGCGAAAATCTTTCCGCTTCATCAAGATACGGAGTAGAGATTACGATTGTGAGTTTCTCTTTTAGTAATCCAGAAAGGATTTTCCAGAAATCCCGTCTGGAGACAGGGTCAACACCAGTAGTCGGTTCATCAAGAAAAATAATTTTCGGTTTGTGAATTAAGGCACAGGCGAGAGCGAGTTTTTGCTTCATTCCTCCTGATAATTGCCCAGCAAGGAAATGACGGAATTTTGTCAGTCTCATAAAATCAAGAAGTTCATTTCTCTGACTTTGAAAATGCCTGACACCGTGAATTTTGGCAATGAACTCGATGTTCTCATCAATTGTTAAATCCTGATATAATGAAAATTTCTGGGAAAGGTAGCCGATTTGCTTTTTAATTTTATTTCTGTTTTTTTTAAGGTCATTCCCAAGAATAGATACATTACCCGAATCAAAACCAGCAAGTCCGCAAAGTATTTTAATCAGAGTAGATTTACCTGCACCATCGGGTCCTACAAGACCGAATATTTCATTTTCAAAAACATTAAAACAGAGACCTTTCAAGACTTCATTTTTATCAAATGTTTTTGATAATTTATCAATATTTATTATAACATGATTCAATATTTATTACAAAGTTATTTTTGCATCTGCAGGCATTCCGGCTTTCAATTCAAAATCCGGATTAGGTATTCTGATTTTAACCGCATACACGAGTTTCGTTCTTTCATCCTGTGTCTGGATATTTTTAGGCGTGAATTCCGCTTCATTGGAAATATAAATTATATCTCCGTAAAACTTTTTATCCCTGAATGAATCCACTGATATTTCGGCTTTTCCTCCGAGCTTGATTTTTCCGAGTTCAGGTTCTCTTACATAAATAACGAGGTCAACAGTTTCAAGATTTGATATTTTAAAAAGCGAAGAAGATACATTAACGTTTTCACCTTTTTCAATATATTTTTTTGTAATAAATCCATTAATCGGCGAATAAACCTTGCAATCTTCAATACTTTTAGAAATCAAATCTGCCGAGGAGATTGCTTTTAAAAGATTAGCCTGTGCGGACTCAATTTCTTCAGGTCTTGTGAATGATTTCAATTTAGAATAATTCTCTTTTGCGGAATTAAACTGAGCTAATAACAGATTATATTTTGACTGAGCATCGTCGAATTGTTTCTGTGTAATAGAAGCGGATTTTAAGAGGGAAGAATAACGCTCTAAATCGTTTTTTGCCTGTTCAAGATTAATCTGGGATTGTCTGAGGTTTTCATAAGCAATTTTAATATCCTCTTTTCTAGCACCGCTTTTGAGAAGACGGAGTTGAGCTTTTGCAAAATCAATTCCCGCCTGTGCCTGTCTCAATTGAATATCGAGCAATGCATGGTCAATTTCCATAAGCAGGTCACCTTCTTTCACTTTATCTCCTTCATCAAAAAAGAGATGTTTGATTTGACCGGGTTGTTTTGAACTCAATGTAACATTAACCGTCTCAATTGTACCGGATGCGGAAATGACATTTGTATCTTTGGATTTTCCACATCCAAAGAAAAATGATAAGATAAAAGTAATAAAAACTATTTTAAATATTTTCATATTATAAAATTTTTAACTTTTTTAAAAATTTTTTACCTTTCGGTGTAAGAATACCATTAAGGATTATTTCGAGTGAAAACTTTAATGAATCGTTTAACGAAAAATTATTTGATGCAATAAATCTCGGATTTGTTGAAGTTCTGATTACTCCAATCAATACTGAAATAATAATTTCATTTGGATAATCAATGAACAAACCTTCTTTTTTCCCCTGTTCAATCAGGCGGGAAAGATTGCGGTTCATATACTTTACTCTTATTTCTTCCACTTTCTGCCTGAGTTTTGAAGAATAATTCTGGAGATTCATCAGAAATCTGTCGTGATATTTCATAATAATATCAGCGGCGCAATTAAGCAGATTGAAGAATTTTTGGATAGCATTAGAATTTTCATTTAGAATAATCTGGATTTTGCCGTTAATTTCATCAGCAGTAAACATAATTACTTCTTCAATAATTTTATCTTTGGAAGGGAATAATTTATAAATTTTATTTTTCCCGACGCCTGCGTGCAGTGCTATTTCGTCGACAGTAGTTTTTTGAAAGCCTGTTTCAAGAAAAACATTCCTCGCTGAAGAAATTATTTTTTGACGATCATTAATAAGTTCACTACTCATACAAATAAAGGAAACTTAATTAGTCATATTAGTTTCCAAGATACATAATATTATTTTGATTTTCAATAACAATTATTCTATAATCCCAGCAACTGGATTGAAATTCCGCAGAGGAGATTATGCATTAAAGGATAAAAATACTGAATTTTTCAATAAATAAATTATTATTAAAGAATATCTGGATACATTAAACTGATGTGAATGGATAATTAGAAATACATTACCACGCTGGAGCGGTGGAACGAAAATCAGGGAGCGGTGGAACGAAAGTCAGAGAAAATTTATAATATTTTATATAAAAAAGAGACGACCCGTTGGGTCGTCTCTACTGAATTCTTTATACTTATTTTATGAGCATCATTTTCTTTATATCGGAGAATTTTAATGTTTCAATTTTATAAAAATAAATTCCTGAAGATAAATTTTCTCCATTTAAAGGTACTTCATATTGTCCTGCCTTCAAGTCCTGCGAAATCAAATTTGAAACTTCCCTGCCAAGCATATCGAAAATACGAAGTTTTACAAATGAATTTTCCGGTAAATCGAATTTTATTTTTGTTATAGGATTAAATGGATTCGGATAATTGTTATATAATTTATATGATGACGGAATAATACCGTTTCCTGTAATAATATTTGTTACTATGAATTGGAAACGTGTTGGAGGAGGCGTAGTTCCCGGAGGATTAATTCCCGAACCGCCTGCAGGTAAAGTTGACATTAATGGAGTAGGCATTGCAATATCCTGTGCGGCAAAATAGTATTCTACAGTAGTTCCTAAAACACTACCTGTAATTGAGAAAAACATTGAATCTTTGTTTATATAATAAGCTGTTACGGGTGTATAAGCAGACCATACACCGCCCGAATATTTTCTATAATATAATCTTGGTGCTTCAGTTGACCACTGTCTTATTATACCATTATCTGTAATTTTTGATTTAATACCAATTGCACCTGTATTTGGAGTGATTGTAAATGCAGGGGTATGTTGAATTACAGGCGGAGTATTATCGGTTTTTCTTGCTGAATCAACTGCAAGTCTTGCATTTACCAATCCCCAACCAACCTGATTATTCGGATTTGCGGAATTATTAGCAAATTTTCTTATAATATTCCTAACCTGTATTGGTGTTAAATTTCTGTTGACACAAAGTACAAGAGCTGCAACTCCAGCATTCATAGGGCAAGCCCAGGACGTTCCTGAACCCGAGGTACTGTAACCTGTTTGAGTTGCTACCTGATTCCCGCTTCCCATAGTCATTACATCCGGTTTAATTCTTCCAGGGCTATCGGTAGTTGGACCGACAGAACTATAACTTGCTTTTACCCCTGTAGATGTTGTTGCACCTACAGTAATGATACTGTCTGCATCAGCAGGTCCGCCAAGAGTATTATGTGATGTGTTATTACCGCTATTTCCGGCAGAATTACTTACAATAATTCCTTTGCGTGCGGCTAAAACTGCTGCCTTTGAAACAGTAAGAGTACGACCGTTCATATTTTGCCAAGTAAAACTGGAATCAGGAGGGTCAAATGTTAAATAACCAAGTGAACTAGTAATAATATCTGCTCCGAGACTATCAACCCATTGTGCCGCAGCAGCCCAGTGGTCCATTTCATACCATCTTTCACCCGGGTCTACTTCTGTGCGACACAAAATAAATGATGATTTAAATGCAGGACCGATTAATTGTCCGGGTTTATATCCGCCTACAAGAGACAATGTTGCCTGACCGTGTGAATGATTTGCAATGTTCACTGTATCACCAGTATGAAAATCTTTCTTTTTAAGAATTTTCATCGGTAAAGTTGTAAACGCCTCGTGATTTAAATTCAAATATCCTGCATCAAAATGTCCAATAATAATTCCCTGCCCGAAAATACCCTGATTGTGTACATAATTTACTTTTATTAATGTATCCTGTACAAGACTTAAACCATAACTTAAAGAATCAACATCAGGATTCATCATAGGCGGACTATTATTTTCGACTGTTACTTCTAAATCGTCTTTAGGTTTTATACATGACTCGACCACTTCAATATTTTGAACAAAGTCAAGGTCAACAAGTTCATTTATCTGTTGTCTGTTAACTTCAACACTAATCATATTAAACCATTTCAAAAGATGTCTTACTTTATTTACATTTTGGGAAACCTTATTCACGTAGGTTTCATAAATCGGTATATCAGTAAAATCTACTAATTTATCCGGTGGAAGGACTTTAGCTCTCCTGTCCAGAGATTTTTGAGAAACGAGTCCGAGTGGATTGGATAGTTTTTGTAAAGCATCGGGACCTTTGTCTGAAAGTGTTACATATACAGTAAAATCATTTAGATTCGAATTATCAAGAAAATATTTAAGCCCTTTTCCGAACTTATTGGATGTTGGCTTGAAAGATATTGCAATTGCAATAATGGTAAGAAAGAGAACTAGTTTTAAATATTTCATATTACTTTAATTTACTTATCAATAAAGATAGATTAATCGTGAATAATTAACAAAGCAAAAAAGACTAAAAATCCCTGAAAATTAATAATTTTTTATTTCAGTATGAATAAGTATAAAATTTTATTTCAAAACAACCAGTTTCTGTACGGGTGTCTCTTTCTTCGTATCTCCTTCAAGAATTATTTTATAAAAGTAAACACCATTGGCAATTACATCACCATCGTTATCTTTACCATCCCAGTGAATATTATTAAGTCCTATATTCACTGATGTATTGATAAGTTTTATCAATCTTCCCGAAGCAGAAAATATTTTTATTTTACAGTTTGGAGGTGCATTTATGCCTGTCAGATTGAATATAAAATAAGTTTCATTTTTCATAGGATTGGGAAAATTATTCACATTCTTCATTGAAAGTTCACTCGAGACGAGAACAGAATATTTTAATGTATCTGTATAACCGCTTTCGGGGAATTTTATTATAAATTTTATATTATTCTCTCCATCGGAAAGTTTAGGGAAGAATTTCAACGCTGTAATTTCCCTTTGATTATCCCTTGTTTTTGAATACTTATTATCCGGTGGCTGATTTTCATTTTTTAATGGCAGATAAGAATTATTAATATAAACTTTAAATTCCGAAGAATCATAGAAATTTAAGTGCAAATCTTTTGTCTTCACACTCATTTCGGGTTTAGGTTTCACATATTCACCTCCAATTAATCTAATGCCATCGGCAAACAATTCAAATTTATCCTTCATTAAAGGTGAATTTTTTATCAAAAAACTTAATACTGCAGAATTATTGAAATAATAAAAATCATTCTGCTGACCGAGCGGTGTAACTTCAAAATATAAATTATAAGTATTAAAAAGTCTTTTTGCGGAATTGACGTTGAAATAAGTGAGGGTAATCCTTTCTGTTGAAGTTCCCATCTGGTCAATATCAAGGACACTATTTACAGTGTCGGTTTTAATATTAATTCTCATCCCGATATCATTTAAACTATACCACGAACGGATATATCCGTACAATTTTGAATAACCTACATTATAGTAATTTGCTTTAACCGTAATACCGTCTCCGTATCTGACAGTATCAGGAAGATTACAGGCAATACTGTCTATAACAATTTCGGCAGGAGGCTGGTATGTAATTCTGAATGATTTAAATTCCGGAGATTGTAAACCTGAGATGGTGTCAATATTTAATTTTGTAACCATTTTGAGATTCGGGAAATAATATGGATTAAGTGTATCGATGCTAACAAAGTTGTTTGAAGTCAAATCCTGATACAACAATACAGGATTATTATTTCTCGTCAGACCGTATACATCAAATTTTATTGATGAATTTGCATAGAGATTCTGAGCCCAGGCAAAATAACGCCAATCTTCTGCGGGTCCTATTTGCTGAGTTAATTTACCGGAAGTATATTGGAACTGCGGAGTTATTGAAATAACAGCAGGTAACGGGTCAATACCCCCACCCGGATAGTAAACAAAACTTTCATAAGCATTCTGAGGGGTTGCATTCAAATAGCCGAGAAATGCCCAGGTACTCCACCAATTAAAATTACCTATTGAATCCACATACGTACTTCCGAATTGCCTGATTTTATTGATAGCCGCTTGAGTAAGCGAAATTGCATTAGGCACATTAAATACTTTACAGGCTACAAGATAGTGAGTCTGGTCAAATGTATTAAGGTAATTTATAACAGAATCAGAAGATTCACTAAAAAGCATTTTAAAATTTTTCCTGTCAACTATACTGAGAGTTAATTTTTTAACTTTAATAAGGTTCAGACCAGTCGAAGCATCATTTGCAAACGGAATAGTACTTGTGCTGATTGTAACATACGAAGGTGCCCAGGCGAATATTGTCTGCGACCTTATATACATATATGCAGGATAATATCCGAGAATAATGGAATTAACAATTGTTGTAACATTTTCAAATAAATTACCAACATACTGTCCGGGAGATTTTTTGGAAATAGTAAAAACCGAATCTGCCAGATTAATATTTTTTGCAGATGAAAATTCCTTTGATTTTTCGTTATTTTTAGTATAATTAAAATTTACATAAAATCTGTTAAAGGCAGACCAGCCAGCAGTATCCGTACTGTTAACAACTGAATTAAGTCTCCAGTAATAAATAATATTCGAATCAAGAACTGGAACAGGAATTTTAAATTTTGTTACAACACCGGAAAATCCTGTTCTATAATATGTCTGGAGAAATGCAGAGTTAAAATTTCTCGAAGTATCAATTTGCATTATTAATCTGACATTGTTACTGATACAATTAATATCAGGATTTAACCCGACTATTTCTACAGAATCGGATTTTATAACAACATTATCCAGTGGTTTCAGAGGAACAAATGCCCTGTTTTTCATTGTTATTGGAATTGAAAGGATATTATTTGAAGTTATTTCCTGCGGATACCAATTTTCGATGTCCAGAATTACTTTCATAATATAATTTCCGAGTGAATCAAGCGTGAAGGAATAATTGATTGTATCTATAAAAGTCCAGTTATGAACAACTATATCAGTCGATTTATTCTGTGAACCATTCTTTAGAAGTAAAAATCTTATTTTGCACGAATCAGCAAATGTTCCAAGATTTTTTGGGTAAACAGTGAGATTTACCAATTCACTAAGTGCAGGATTCGGGTTTGAGATTCTATAATCACTTGAATTAATATCGAATTCGGGATAATTCGGCATTAGAACTTTTGAAGCGGGATCACCAATTAAATTAAAACAATTAATAGTATTTCTGGAAGGAAAGTTATTTGTATCAGGCAACATATACAACATTGCTTTCCTTAAAATATCTCCTGTTGCCCTTAAACTATCCTGTGAATATGCTCTATAAAGATACCCATTAAAATCATAACCGGAGCCGGAAAAACTCCATCCCGTTGTTCCGACAAAACCTATTGCACCTTTTCCATAATTGATAAGAAAAGTCTCCCCATAACCTCTTGCATCCGCTTCTGAATTTCGTCCTGTAAAACAAGTCATACTGAAAACGAGAGGAAGCAGGTTCCCGTTTGAAAGAACATTTGCATTTTCAAAATTATAATCCCAGTAAAGATTACCTGCGTGACCAATATAATTTATTATTGCTCCTCCCCTATTAATAGAATTTATAATTGAATCCTTGAAATTATACGTTAAAAATCCTGAAGAATCATTAAGGTAAATCTTAACGGGATATCCGGAAGTAGGCGGAAAAAGTACATTATTATTTAAAAGTGTATTTGTTTGTGTTATAAATAATTGCTGCTCGTTTCTATCATAGCCACCCGAAATCATTATAAATTTTTTAACCCATGAATCGAGAACGGGATTTAAATCGTAGTTCATTATTTTATTCACCATATCCTGGGCTTCCTGCACGGTAAAAGCAGGCAACCTTCCGATTGCAGCATTATCATAATATGTAAAAGAACCCGGAATCATATTGGCATAATATCCGTCAGTCGGAGGATAACCGAAAATTGGAATATAATTTTTTGAGTAAATTGATGTTGTCAAATAATTTTTAGGGTCTGTTGAACCGCGTCCTAATAAACAAATATATTTCATTTTCGGCGACTGCCAGTTATTATAGACATATTGAGTGAAATTTCTAACAGCAACAGGACTCTCAATACCATAATTGAAAATATCATAAATATCTTCAATTTCGCTTTTTACCGACCTGAATGAATTAAAACTTGCCCGATGCTGACGCAACTGTTCAGCCTGTGTTTCAAACAATTTATTATATATGATGAGATAATCGACTCCATTTGCAGTAGAAACTAAATTCGGAACCTGTTTCTGCTTAATTCTAAATGGTTTTTTAGTAATGTTTTTATTAATTATTTGAAATTTACCATCACCTTTACCGGAAAAAGAAACTGTATCATTTGAGATATACTTATTGACAATTCTGTATCCATATTTAACATCATAAACAAATACCGGATTTGCTGAATTATATCCCTTAATTTTGAAAATTTTTGAAGTTGTATCAGAACCGGAATCCTGAAAACTAATCAAATTATTTTCGAATTCAAATCTTCTTGGATAAGTAATTTCAGCAAGGTCAAAATATAACTGCCCTTCACTGAAACTTGACGGGGGAGCATACCTAATCAATAAATTATTTGAACCCTGATTCAACAATGAACTTGAGAATGCTACAGTTGTATCTATTTTCGTAATGTGATTAGCTTTTATAGTATCAGCAAGAGTATTGTTATTTATTTTAATTATTAATTTATGTTCAAAAGTCGAGTTTACATCAAGATTTACCGGGTAGGCAAAAACTCTTAACAAACAATTCATTGTATTAGGGAACTTAAAATAAGTGGAAAAAGTATCGGTAATGGTATTTTGAAAAAGCATTAATTTCCAGTACCAACTTTCCCCCTGGAATCTATCATTCATAAAGAAACGGTAATCAGTTAATGAAACATTCTCGCCCATTGAATAAACAAGTTCTTTTTCAAAATGAACTTTACACATAAAATAAGAATTCGGATACGGTACTGAAGAGTTGAAAACAAAATCGGTCATTCTGATACCATAACTTCCTCCCCATCCAATCCAGTATGTGCTTGTATCGGAATATAAATCATAATATTCATTGTTTATGTATTGAACCTGATAATTAATATTATAATAGGGCGTAAGTCCACCGTAATTTCTTGTCCCGTAAAAATCGAAATAATCTGTATCGTTAAACACCCCATCCTGCTCTCCATTGAAGAAAATAGGTATTTGACTGCCTTTATAATATACTTTCACAGTTCTCGGGTCAATTCCTGAAGTAGTGATTCCTGCGGTTTCAAAATCTGATTTATTAATTCTGTAAATCCCGTCATCAGCAAGATACATTTTCAGATAGGTCTGATTCGGTGTAATCCAGTTGAAGTTCTGGGATATTAAAACGGAAGGTAATAATAAAAGAAAAAAAACTAATAAATTTTTGTTCATGATTAATTAAAATTTCAATATAAAGAACAGATTTATATTAATATTAAATATACTTATATTAATATCATTTTAAAATAACTAATTTTTGTACGGATGTTTCTTTTTTGCTTTTATTATCTATAATAAGTTTATATAAATAAATTCCGTTTGCAATAGATTCACCTTCTTCATCACGGGCATCCCAGTATATATCGTTATATCCAATCGTAGCATTAAAATTAATTGACTTTATCAATCTTCCAACTACAGTATAGATTTTAATTTTTGCAGAAGATGGCGGATAAGACCCACTTAATCTGAATAAGAAATGAGTTTCGTTTTTTAAAGGATTTGGATAATTAACCAAATCGTAAATTTTAAAATTCGAACTGACAATAAGGGTATTAGATATTGTATCAGCTTTATTGTTAGAAGCATCTATTGCAGCATAATCAAATCTGTGTTCCCCTTCTGATAAGGTTGGATGATAATTTACGGTTGCATGAAGTATTTCACTTTTTCCGGAATATATTATTTCTATATCAGGATTGTTTTTATACGGTACATAAACTCCATCTAAATATATTTTAACATTGGTAGTATCATTTATCATCAACTGACTATTATCATACAGTAATACTTTTATATATGGCTTAGACTGAACAAAATCACCATTTAACAATTTTGTTCCGTCATATGATACATCAAGTCTTGGTCTAAGAGTATCTCCGATAATTATAAATTTTGTAACAGCCAAATTATTATAAGGATAAAATTCATTTCTTCCATTTGGTAAAGAAACTTCATAAAACACATTTATTGTATCCCTGATTTTTAAAGGATTTCGAAGGTTTTTTGTTTTAAAAGCAACGGAAACATTCACAAAATTTTCAGAACTTAATAAATTGTTTAATGTATCTTGCTTTAATAAAACATTACCATTCGGAGAGCTTGCAGACCATTTATTGATTATAGTATTTACATTAGAATAACCAACATTGTAGCATTTTAACTGGATTTTCAAACTATCACCTTCATTAACAATAGAATCACTTAATACGAAAGAATAATTATCAGGAACAATTTCAGCAGGAGGCTGGTATTTTAATTTCAATGATTTATAAACCGGTGAAGTAAATCCAAAGACTGTATCAATATTAAGGTTTGCGGTTAAATTTAATCCGGGATAAGTATAAGAATTTAGAGTGTCAAGATTTACAGACAGATTGTTTGTCAGATTCTGAAATAATAATACCTGATTTTGATTTCTATCAATTCCATAAACATTATATTTTATATTTGTAAACGGATTAATTATCTGGTCCCAGGAAAAATAATACCAATGTTGTGCCTGATTTATAATATTTTGAATCGTTCCATTGATAAAATAAAAATTTCTTGACATAGTTGAAATCGCGGGGTCCGGGTCCTGTCCTCCACCCGGGTAATAAATAAATTTTTCTGCAATCGAAGAATTCGGTGCATTAAGAAAACCTATCATACTCCAGGTATTATACCAGGAAAATATACCCACAGAATCAACATAAGTACTTCCGAACTGTTTTATCTTATCTCTTGCCACCTGGCTTAGAATAGCTCCACCGGGAGTAATATACACCTTGCAAACCAATAATATTTTTGTGGTATCAAAAGTATTAAGGAAAGAAACAACCGAGTCGGAAGACTGAGGGGTATTGATTTTAAAGTTTCTTATATCCTCAATGACACCGTCAAGTTTCCTTACTTTGAATAAATTTAAGCCCCTATAAGCATCACTTAGTAACGATACTTCGCGATTATTAATTCTAACAAGCGAAGGAGCCCAGGCAAAAATTTCATTTGATTGTACAAAAATTTCTCCAATATAATTTTTCAGTTTTACACTGTCTTTATTAAATACAGTATTATTTAATTCAGTTATATTATATTGTCCCGGTTTTTTTCTATACATCAGAACAACGGAATCGGGCAAAGTTTTAATTTTTGTATTCGAAAAATCTTTTGATATTTTCAGATTTTCTGAATAGAGCAAAGGATTATATATAAACCTTCTTATCTCCGACCATCCCGTAGTATCGGAATTATTAATAGAATTCATTCGCCAGTAAAAAACAGTACTTGTATCCTTAACAGGTAATCCAACCCTGAATTTTGTAAATACTCCCACCGGATTGTTATTAAAATATGTTTGACTTATCGGTGAGGAAAAAATAATTGAAGTATCAATTTGCAAAAAAAGTTTTACACTATTATTCAATAAATTAATATTTGGATTGAGTCCGAGGAAATCAATGGAATCTGTATTTATGACAATATTATCTACCGGTTTAATAGGTGTAAAGGAAATATTTTTTAAAACAATCGGAATAGAGATTTCATTATTTGTTTTTCTCTCCAATGGATACCAGTTATCCTGGTCCAATCTGATTTTCATATTATAAAGTCCAATTGAATCCAGTGAAAAGCTATAATTAATTGTGTCAATAAATTTAAAAGTGTAAAAGATTGTATCTTTTATTTTATAATTCAGATTATTTTTAATCAACTGAAATCTAATTTTACATGAATCAGCACATACCCCTAAATTTTTCGGGTAAATTGTTAAAACAATATTCTCCCTTAACGATGGATACGGATTTGATAATTTAAAATCACTTAACTGAATATCAAATTCCGGATAAGAAGGCATCAATAATTTTGAAGCCGGGTCACCTATTAAATTATAACAATTAATTGTATTACGTACTGCGAATGATGAGGAGTCAGGAACCAGATATCCCAATGATTTTTGCAATATCAAACCGGTTTTTCTAAGACTATCAAAGGTAAATGATTTAAGTAAATATTCATTTAATAAATTTCCCGTTCCCTTAAAACTCCAACCCGTTGTGCCAACAAATCCAATACTACCTTTATTCGGGTATTGAAGAAACAATTCACCCAGACTTCTGAAATTCGATTCTGCATTTTTACCGGTAAAACATGTCATACTAAATATATACGGTTGTTTTGTGCCATTATTTAAAATATTCGGGTCTTCGATTCCATTTTCCCAGCTTGTATTAGCAGCATGTCCAATATAGTTTACTATTATTGCACCTCTATTAATAGAATGAACAATTGAATCCTGATAATTATATGTAATATATCCGGAAGAATCATTCCTGTAAATTTTGACGGGAAAACCTGCAACGGGACAGGGCATTATATATGAATCTATAAAATAATTCGACTGTATTGCAAACTGTCTTTGTTCCAAAGTATCCTGACCTCCGGTTATAAAAATAAAATTCTTAACCCATCTATCGGGTGTCTGATTATCATAAGCAATTATGTTGTTAACCATAGTCTGTGCTTCAGAGATATTGTAAGCAGGTAATCTTCCAACTGCAATTTGCTGATAATAAGTAAACCCATTCGGAATAAAATTTACCAAATATCCGTCTGCGGGAGGATTTCCATAGACAGGAATTAAATTCTGATAATAATCAGAACCCGGCATTATTTTCTTAGGGTCAAGAGACCCCCGTCCAAACAGGCAGAGATATTTTACTTTTGGAACAGTCCAGTTATCATACACATAATGCATAAAATTTTTAACTGCAACAGGATGTTCCATTCCAAAGTTAAAAATATCATATATATCTTCGATTTCAGTTTTAAAAGTTCTAAGGCTGTCATAAGAAGTTCGATGTTGTCTAAGCTGTTCTGCGTATATTTCAAAAATTTTATTATATACAATCATATATTCGCAGGTATTTGATGTGGATAATAAATCAGGAACCTGTTTTTGTTTTATCCGAAATGGTTTTTTAGTAATATATTTATTTGAAATCCAGAATTTTCCGTTTTGTTTTCCTGAAAATTTCAGTGTATCGGAATTTATAGAATAATTTGAAATTCTGTATCCATTTTGGTAATCATAAATATTAACTTCATTAGTAGCAAGGAAACCCTTTATTCTGAATGTTTTTGTACTTGAATCAGTTGTGGAGATGAAAAAAGAAATTTCATTATTTTCAAATTCAAATTTGCGCGGATAATACAGTCTGAAATAATCATAATACATATGCCCGGAATACAAAAACGGATTTGTATATAATACCGAAACTTGATTTAATAAAGCTGAAGAAAGCAGAGAGCTTGAAAATGTAATTGTAGTATCCACTCTTGCATAATGATTTGAGAATACCGTATCCACATAATTATTATTTACTCTGAAGACAAGCCTGTGTTCATAATTATAAGAAGTACTATATGAATTCGGATATGCAAATATTTTAAGAGAACACAACTGAGGTGAATCATAAAGAAAAGGTAACCTTACAGTATCTGAAATGGAGGAATTCTTAGGCATATCCGCCCAGTACCATCCTTCCCCCTGAATTTTTTCATTATTAAAAATACGATAATCGACATCACTCACATGTTCCCCAAGTGAATATACTAAATCACGTTCGAAATGGATTTGTTTATAAAAATAATTCGGGAAATAATTTACTAATGAAGTACCTGTAGCAATAATATAACGCAAACCATTATTCCCTCCCCAACCAATCCAGTAGACCGAAGTATCGGAATACAAATTATAATATTCATCTGTTGCATAATAAGGGATATTAGTACCAATAGAGTCTTTATATGATATGGTTGAACCGCCATAGTTTCTTTGACCAAAAAAATCGAAATAATCAGTATCATTAAAAACACCATCAAGTTCCCCATAAAAATAAATTGGTATCTGAGAACCTTTATAATATACCTTAACAGTTCTCGGGTCGATATTATTCGTATTTATTCCTGAATTAATAAAATCAATTTTATTAATCCGGTAAATTCCATCATCTGTCACATATAATTTCAGATATGGAGTATTTGGTTGTATCCAGTTGTAATTCTGTGTATACCCGTTATATACAATTAAAAACAGTATTAAAACTAAAATTCTTTTCATTTTAGTTTATCATTTATTTTTCCGTAAATTAAATTTAAATATTAACATTTTAAACATAAAAACGGGAATGCCGAGTAAATACCTTTTCCATAATCTTTTAGGTTCCTGAAAAAGTCTGTATAACCATTCCAAAGCATATCTTCTCATAAATTCCGGAGCTCTCTTTTTATAACCACTGTAAAAATCAATTGCACTGCCTACAGATAAAATAATCGGAACATTTAATTTAGAAAAATTATAAGAAATCCATTTTTCCTGTTTAGGTGTACCTAACCCTACAATCAGAATATCAGGATTCACTTTATTTATTTCTGTAATAATTTTTAATGTATCGTAGCTGTATCCATTATTATAACCTTCGACAATCAAACCGGGGAATCTTCTTTTTATTGAATCGTAAAATTCTTCTTTAGTTAATTTATGACCCCCGAAAAAAAATACCTTCTTCTTTGTCTGACGGCAAATATTCAGGATATCAATCCATACATCTGTAGAAACAACACGTTCTTTTAATCCCTTTCTTCCATATAGAAATCTTGACAGCAAATAAATACCAAAACCATCAGGAATTACATAAAATTTATTGATAATATTTTTTAATTCACTATTTTTCTGTAATTCGAGAAACAGATAAGCATTAATATAGCTTATTAACTGATTTTTCCCTTTTTCAAGAAAGAGTTTATAAATGAAAATCTCAGGTTTTTCATTTATAATATTAATTCCTTTTATATTAATGAAATCAAACATTATAAAGTAAGCAGGTTTTTATATAACAAATCAATTTTAATTATATGTTCATCAGCTAAATGATTTAACATAACGTCATTATGAAGATTCGCAGCACATTTTTTTGAAAGCACATTATCAGAAAGAAATAATTCAATTTTTTCTTTCAAATCATTGGCATCATTATTTTCGAAAAGTAAACCGTTATATTTATTTTTTATCATTTCCGAAATGCCATCAACATCAGAACCTATAAATGGTCTACAATAAAGCCCTGCCTGAAGCATAAAAGTCGGGAATGGGTCTATAGATGAAGGGAGTACACATATATCAGCATTTTCAAAATATTTTTTCAGATTATACAATGGAGCGACAAATTCCACAATTAATTTATGTTTATTTATAATTTTCTTATAATTGGAAATTTCATTTCCATCACCGATAAGTACAATTTTAATTTTAAAATCTTTTATCATACTTACAGCATAAAGGAGCACATCAAGATTTTTCTCTTTATGAAATCTTCCTACAAATAAAATTATTTTCGTATTATCTTTATCGCCAGATAAATATTCTTCAGATTTTTCAGAGTTCTCGACAAACACAGGTATTCTTACAATCTTTTTTTCCGGAACATTAAATTTAATTTTAAGCATATCATAAATACAATTACTAATTGCAATTATTTTATCAGACTTAAATTCGATAAAATATTTTCTCTTTACCAAACTCAGCGAAGTGAATACCGTTTTAATTTTATTAATTTTATTTTTTTTTAAAGTCTGAATAGCTATAAATTCGGATTTTCTATGGAGGGTGTGAATTATTTCAATTTTATTAGTTTTAATAATCTCTAATAATCGCGGTGAATTTTTCGCAATAGAATATACAATATTAGAATGAAGACTTTTAATTATAAAATATTTTATTCCAAGTGTGTTGATCCTCTCAAATGCATTTCCCCCATTTGTCAGGAGATATACATTATGTCCGATTTTTTTTAAATATTTTAACAATAAATAGGCATAATATGACCTGCCGCAGGCAATTCTGAAATCTTTCGTGATGAATAAAATGTTCATCTGATTCTCTCCATAAAAGTATTGCAGTCAGATATTTTAATACTATCATTCCAAAAATATAAAAATAAATATGAATCCATTTTATTTTTTTTTACAAAAACTAATATTTCCTCGGGAAATTCCCTTATATTTTCCGAATATTTTAATATTTTGAACGAAAAATCATCTCCTAAATTATACTCCGTATCAGATTTTTTAGTGAAAATAGCAGAATCATTCATTAAAAAATATGAATCATTTTTTGCAATTATTGAAAAAGATGAATCATTTACATACTTATAATTTATTGAATTTTTATAACAATTAAAAGAACTTGTTTCAAAGTCTACCAATTTCAAGCACTTATTTGAAGTAATATAATTATACTGATTATTATAAAAAGATAATAAATAATTCATATCTGTAAGTGCCCATGATTGACCTATTCTTGACAAACTAAATAATGACAGAATTTCTTTTTCTATTAAAATATTTTTATTTGTATCAATTGTTTTTAAAATTTCAGAAGTATATTCATTAATTTGTTTCTGTCTTGAATAGATATTATAATCCCCTAAAATAATTATTAACAGCAGGCAAAAAGTAAGAATCAATTTAAGTTTTTTTCCGATTACTAGTTGCGAAAATATGCAGATAAGTAATATCATTGGAAGATGCAAATACATAAGCCGCATAGACGGATATGTTAATACATAAATCGATAATGAACCAAGAGAAATAAAAAGTAAAAATATTATTATATTTCTTAATTTTGTTTTTTTAATAATTCCAGAGATCAATATAAGTAAAAAAACAAAAATGACTATTAAAGAAAAATAATTTAATACCCAATTTTTATTTAGTAAAAAAATAAAATCAAGTATATCATATGGAATAAATAATGTCCATATTCCATAAAGAATTGTTTTCAATATTGAATAAAAACTTAATTCATTCAAAATAAAACCCGGGCTTATAGAACCAAAGATTACATACCGGAAAATAAAATAAAGCAAATCGATGAGTATTAGCACAGCCACAGAATACTTAAGTACAGATTTATTATTGTTAATATTTTTATAGAAAACAATCATAAAAAAAGAATAAAAATTAATTATAAGTGCACTTTCTTTAGTCATTAAAGCCAGTATCAAAGTTACGCTAAACCATAATAAATATTTTAGTTTTGAAGTCAGAAATAATTTTTGAAACATAATTACAGATGAAAAAATAAATACACCACAAATCAAATCTGACCTTCCTGCAATCCATAAAACGTTTATAAGATTTTGCGGAAGGAAGAAAAAAATAATTCCAAATAAATAAAAGTTGTTATTATTAAATTCTTTACTGATTAAAAAATTTTTCAAAATAATAATCACTTCTATCGAAGCAATCAGATGCAACATCAAATTTGTAAAATAATACGGGAAAGAATGAAAACCCGAAATTAAATAATTCAGGTAGAAACTTAAAACAAGCAGCGGTCTATAGAATTCCCAGCCTGATGAAAGCCAGTCTTTCCATACGGGAAAAGGATTTTTTATTGCAGAATCTAAAATAAAATAATCATCTGATATAAAAACAAAATCCTTTACAAAGAATAAAATAAATAGAGAAAATATAAAAAAAGAAAATACGATTATTAAAGTGCGGTATTTATATAAGTAATTCAGTTTTAATTTTTATTTAATATATCATTCACTTTTTGAAAGACATTTTCAAAAGTAATATCTGTTAAGCAATACATTTTATCATAAATACAATGCATCTGACACCCAAAACAATCCATTTTATTATAAATATAATTATTATTCGGATTACTTTCATCAAACGGCATATACATATCGAAAAAACCTCCATCAAGAATTGCAAGAAAAGGTATATTTAATTTTAACGCAAAATGGGTCAAACCAGAGTGGTTGCCTATGTAAAATCGTGAATGAAAAATAAAATATGCCATCTGATATAACTGAGGTGTTAAGATTGAAACTTTTTCATTATTATTTCTTACAGTTTCAAGCAAATTAATCTCAGTGGTTGAACCTATCAAAACAACATTATATTTACCTGTCAGTCTTTCGACTAAATTCATATAATTATTTATACCCCAGCTTCTTTTCATATCCCCTGTCAATGGAGCAATAACTATATATTCTTTTTTTGATAAATTATATTTCCGTAAACTATCTTCAGATGTAGAAAGATTGAATATAACATTATTGTTAAAGATAATATCCAATTTTCTGTCCTTTGATAAAATATCAAGTAACATAAAATGTTTTTTATATTCATTTTTTGTACCTTCAAATAATATTTCATCATAAAAATTATTCATAATACTACCCCAAAATTTACCAAGATAAATAATGTTAGAACAAATAGTATATACCTTAAAAGCAGATGAAAGTAACGTCAGTTGTTCCCCAATCATTCCTCTTGCAGGGGACAGATTATAAACTTTCGAAATATTCAGTTTTTTTATTTCAGAAAATAATTTAATCTTATAAAAAATATTATATTTAACTTTTTTTAAATTAAAAAAAATTAAATCGGCTTTTCCTTTATATTCATAAAACAGATTTCTGTACTGTTCATTAACTAAAAATATCACTCTGCACTGAAATATATTTTCATTTTCAAGAATGAGCGAAGATACTAATAAATCCCCTATTTGCCCGGTATTTACAAATAATATACTTTCTGCACTGCTCTTTCTTTTAGGAAAAAACAGTTTTAGACTTTGAAATTCGAGAAATAATAATAAATTTTTTATAAAATTAAACAATTTATTCAAAGTTCTTATCATTTTGATTTCTCAAACATAAATATCATTTGGTTTATTCTGAATGGTAAAAATAATTTATGCATTTTTATAAACAATTTTTGCAAGAAATAAAATGGGATGAAAGCTGATAATATTCCGCTTTTACCTTTCAACGTAATTACAGCAGGATTCACTTTTTTGCTAAGAAGAAATCCATTCTTTGAAAATAATTCAATATATTTATCCTTTGTGAGAAACATTTCATTATTTTTCATCACTGGAAGACTGAAAAATACTTTAATATCATCTCCTGTTTTATCTGCTATTAACTTTAATAAAATATTTTTTTCTTCATTTTTTAAATAACAAAGCGACTCCAGTAGTAATATATTATCAAACTTTTTAAGCGAATTATTTTTAACATAATCAATCATTTCAGAACACACAAATCCGGTATTTGCTAAATTTTTTTTAATTGCTCTTTTAATTGCATTTTCGGATATATCTATTGACTTGATTCTGTATTTCTCTCTGCTTAAATATTCAGTAAAATTTCCTTCAGCACAACCCAATTCAAGTATTTCTGTGCTTTTATTTTTATTTATTTTTTTAATATAATCAATTGATATTCTGTACCTTAACTGTTCTACTTTCCTGTTTAACTGCCAAGGGTCAGGTTCATTAAAAAGATTATTAAAATCTTCTTTAGTGGCTCCATATAAATTTTCTTCAACAATAAACATATTAAAAATTGTTAATTTTTTTACCAGGGTTAATTATTTTATTAGTATCCAGTCTGAAATACTTACTGATAAAAATATTTATTCTTTTATTAATTCCTTTCCCTCTTAAGAAATTAAAAATTTTGTTTCCAAGAAAAGACAATAGAATATACCTTAATAAATTTAACTTTTTAATTTTTTTATTTTGAAAACATTTTAAAAAATACTTTCTTGAATCCCCTGGTTTTCCATTATAGTATTCAACCAAGCCCAATCTAAAAAAATAATTTCCGTCATCAATTTTTAAATTATTTGTTTTATATTTAGAATCAAGATATTCACGTGAATATTTATAAAAATCATCATAATGTTTTTTGTGATATGAATACGGCTTTTCAGTAATGCGATAGCTGTATAAATATTCCTGAAGATTATACATTTGATAGCCATTAGATAACATTTTAAGGAATAATACAACATCTTCACAGAAATAATTTACATCATATCCGCCAATATCAATTAATGGTTTTTTTCTGCTCAACATTGCACCGTGAAGTACAGAAGGAATCACAGGCATCATAAACTCAATATCATCATTAAATTCGGGAAATTTCTTTTTCTGAATTACTTTTCCTATTTCATTAATGTAATAAAAATTTGAACTTACGAGCGCAATATCTTCATTACTTAAAAGAAAATTAACCTGGGTATATAATCTTTCTTTATGAGAAATATCATCTCCATCCATTCTTGCAATAAAATCTCCTTTACAAATTTGCAGACCAAAATTTAGCTGATTAATAAATCCATCATGAGGTTTGCAATACAAAACAATTCTATCATCTTTGTAACTTTTTACAATTTCAACTGTATTGTCCGAAGAGCCGTCATCAATAATAATGAATTCAAATTTATTATATGACTGACTGAGTATACTTTCGACAGATTGCTTCAAATATTCAGCCGAATTGTAAACCGGCATAATAATCGATATTAAAGGTGTTTTAGTCAAAACTTCTTCCATTCAATTCCATCATAATAAATATAATCATATTTGTTTTCAAATATATTTTGCGGAATAATAAAATTAATAAAATTCTGTCCCCGGTAAAAGCTGTTTTCTTCTGATAATATAACATACTTATTTATATCTCCGAAGGTCAATGAATAACTTAATGTTACCGAATTTATTTTCTTTGAAATATAGATAGTATCTGACGATTTTTTACAGTCGATATATTTTTCTCCAGAAATATCATTAAACTTATTACAGGAATAAATATTATATTCAAACGGTGATACTTTTACTGAATCTTTTCCAAAACTATTATGCACTACGTAGTAATATTCATAAGGCAAAATATAAGAATCCATTGCAGTAATAATAAATGTATTTGATGAATTCATTTTTAGATTTTTAAATTCAGTAATTTGCTTTACAGATAAATCCCACATTTTTATTTCCTTAGAAAAGAAATCTACCGAATGCAGAAAAAGAACAATTACTACCAGGAAAGATATAATATTTTGTCTTAATTTATTTTTTATATTGTTAATAATATAAAAAAGAACGGATAAAATCCAGAATATCTGAATTGAATAAGTACGGGAGGCATACTCTGTTTCACCTATAATTCTTGGGAAATAAATTATTACAATAAACAGCAAAGACAAAATAATATTTTTGAATTTTATTTTATTTTTATAGAAAATAATTAATAAAACAACAAGAATTATGGAAAATATAATAAAAGCAATTATTTTATTTTCAACAAAATAAAAATATAAAGGTCTCGATATAAAAGGGAAGAAAGAAAGCATCATACTTCCCACAACTGAAAAAGGTTTTTTCCATATATTTTCCCAGAATCCAAGATTATCGACATAATTACCGGATGTTATGATTAAGAATGTAATAATAAATGCAAATGATAAAACAATGGAAATTATTATTTTTTTAATAATGATTTTATTGATATTATTTTTCATTAAATAAGTTACCACTAATATCAGAAAAGGTATATGTAAGGATGTCTGTTTAAATAATACTGAAATAATAAAAAATAAAAATTGTATGATGAGAAGGTATGTTTTATTTGTTTTTACAAATAACAAATACATCCATATAGAAAACAGGTAAAAAATGAACATCAATAATTCATTAATATTACATATCCAATAAACCCAAAGTAAACTTGAATAAATAAAAGAAAATATGAATGCAAATAATATTAAATATTTTTGTTTAATAGTTATACTCAGAATTTCTGCAAGATTTCGGAGGAAATATGGAATCGAAACAATTAAAACAATATGAAGCAACAAACTTAGCAGTTTTATTAAAATTGCATCAGCATTCAATAAGTAAAAGTAAAAATAAAATACAAAATAAGTCAACGGTCTGAAAAAAAGATAAAAATAGAGCGAGGATGATTGAGGGAAAAAACTACCGGGATTATCTTTCACAACGGCAAATATATAATAATCATCAGCCTGAAAATGCGGTAATAAAAGAATAACCGGTAAATAAATAAACAGATTCAAAAAAATAATTAATATTATATATTTCTTATTAATCTTCACCGGTATTTTTATTTACAATTGACATATATATATCCTGATAATTTTCTATCATTGTATCAAGTGAAAATTTATCAAATGGAATATTCAAATATTTCTTTTTTGATATAATAATTTCACATATTTTTTCAGATAAATTATTTTCATTTAAATTTTTTACTAAAAAATCATTTGTATAGTATTCAAGTATTTCACTGTTACCTCCGCTGTTATCTGCAATAATTGACATACCATTCAACATAGCTTCAATGATGGTCAGATCATATATCGAATTTTTTGCAGCTGAGATAAATATATCCGAACATTTCATTAACTGCAGTATTTCAGTATTTTCAAGTTCCGGTATGATTTTAATATAGTCATTTATTTCTAATTCGACAGCTAATTTTACAAGTTGCATCGTTAAAGGACCATGACCGACAAGAATTAAAAAGAACTTCATATTTTTTTTATGAATTAAATAACTTAACGATTTTAATATTACATCTATTCTTTTGGGTTCTATATGTTCTGCAACCGAAAGTAATTTTGGAAAATCATTTACAATTCCGTATTTCTTAAATATTTTTCCTTTATTTGTAATATTTCTTGTTTTTCTAAACTCAATACCATTGTTTACGATTCTTATCTTTTCTATATTTTTAAATTCAGTATTCAATTCTTTTAAAAAGAAATCCCTCGCAAAATATCCCGGAAACGTAATAATATCACTATTTTCAATAGCAGTGTTCTCCATATCTTTCATAAAATTTTTAATACTATTCGGTAATTTAACATCGTTTAATGTGTACTCAAAATCATTCAGAAAAGTACCTTTGGAATGAATTGTAAAAATCTTCCTTCCTGAAAAATATTTTGATACATAAAACATAGACAAAGCATCGTGTGAATGAACAATATCCCATTTTCCTGATTTCAGGATTTTAGAAAAATATTTGTCTCTTTTTTTTAAATGCAGAGGAAAGTAAAAAGAACTTGTCGAAAACTTTTTATATAATGTCGATCTATTATATAATTTATCTGTAATAAATGAGAAGGATTTTATTTCGTTTCTAAAATCGGAATTATAACGTTCTTCTGTTATTGAAGGAATATAAGAATTATATGAAAGAAATCCGATTTTAAAAATTTGTTTATCAAGATATTCAATTAAATTATAAATAATTCTATTGGGACCCCCGGAATTTTTGTCCGGAATACCGTTACTTACAGTAAATAATATATTAATCAAATTTTTCCCTCCGAAATATTTTTAAAGACTTTCAGAGATGCAGCAACTACCTGGTCCATATTATAATATCTGAATTTTGCAAGTCTGCCAGTAAAAATAGTATTTTTCTCTTTCTTTATTATGCTTGAATATTTTGAAAATATTTCTTTTGATTCCAGAGTTAATTTTGGATAATAAGGTTCACCCGCTGGAATAGTATATTCAAAACTGACTGTTGTTTTTTCCGATTTCTGGAAAGTGATTTGTTTATATTCTGTAGAACGGTAAAAAGGTTCATCCCCAACATAATTTACAACAGGAGACGGCTGATATTTATCAACATTATAAATTTTGTTCCTGAATTCGATTGACCTATATGGTAATTCACCAAATATATAATCAAAATAATAATCAGGTGGTCCTGTATAAATTAATTTGTTAAATTTTATTGCAGAGATAATGTTTTTATAATCGGTATTAAGCAGAATTTCAATTTTTTTATTTTTCAGCATTTTATTAAAAATCTCCGTAAATCCGTTGACAGGCATACACATATATTTATCATTAAAATAAGCATCGTTTGCATCATATCTTACAGGGATTCTTCCACAAATATCGGGCATTAACTTTTCCGGAGTTTCAAGCCAGAGTTTTTTTGTAAACTTTTCAAAAAATGCTTTATAGAGTTTTTCCCCAACTCTACCCAATATCACATCTCTGGAATTTTCAGGATTTTTTATTTTTATAATTAATTTATCAAGATATTTTTTTGTCTGGACATCAGTTTTCAGTTTTTTCCTGAAAAACATATTTATTGTTTTACGATTGACAGGAATTGGATAAAAAGAATTCTTATATTTCGCAAGAACTTTGTGTTTATAAAGATACCATTCCGTAAAATTGGATAAATATTTGAACACTTTAATGTCGTTCGTATGAAAAATGTGAGGACCATATTTATTAATTCTTAAACCAACTTCGTCTATAAAATCAAATGCATTTCCTCCAATATGACTTCGTTTATCCACCAATAAAATCTTTTTTCCGGAAATTGAAGATAATCTTTCCGCAAGCACTGAACCCGCAAATCCCGCACCGACAATTAAATAATCGTACATCATAAACTATTTTTATACACTGTAAACAAACTGCAACTTATTTTTTTATTATTAAAAAAATCCAGATAAGAAAAAAGATGGAGTATAACACTTTTTATATAAAGAAAAAACCTGTTATCGAAATTTAAGCGATAGTAAAGAAAACATCCAAATTTACTTATAATACCCGTATTATATTTTATATAATTTAATTTCAAATTAAATTCTGAGAACAATTCCGAAATCTCATCTAATTCATAACCGTTTCTTTTATGACCGACTGATAAATGAAATTTTTTACCGAACATTTTTATATAATTTGGTGTGGGAACTGAAACGAGAATATAAGTTTCATCTTTCAAATTCCCAATGATACTTTTAATAAATGAGACCGGATTTTCAATATGTTCAAGAACATCGAGAATAAGAATTACATCATATTTTTCAGTTGAATCAATGAAAAAATTTTCAAAATTATCCACATCAATCAAATAAAATTTACTTTTATTATTTATCGCCATTTTTACTGACAATTCTATTCCTGTCTCTATTAATTTTTTATCAACATCCAATCCAGTATAATCGAATTCATTTAATATTTTGTTTATTTCAAAAAGCATAATACCATCTCCACATCCAATATCCAGAATATTCAACTTTCTATTTTTATTAAAAAATTCCTTTTTCATAAATTTCAAGACGGGTTTCAAGCGAATTTTTGAATGCAAATCAAATGAACCCAAATACCTGAGTACTATTTTTAGTAAAAAGTTATTCCAAACTTCAGAATAATGACTTCCAATAACCACTTTTTTAGATAAATTTCAGTTTAAACAGAGTTAATTAGATACTTTTTTGTTTTAGAAAATATTACTATTATTAAATTATTTTATATGAAAAATAAAAGAAATATTAAACTTCTCCTGTTAACTCTTTTTTTCATAATTCCTTTAACATATGATTGGAACTTGCTTACAATTAACAGGCTGCATTTTCTTTTATTCACTGTAGTCAATATTTTTGTTTATTTCTATATTTTTCTAAGTAAATATAAATTAAATATATTATTATTTAATAAATATTTATTTTTTTATTCTACCTCATTCATACTCATAATAATTTTTATAGTACTAATAAACGGGAGGTTTTTTATAAATTTAGAGGATATTCTTTTCATTATAAATCTTATTATTTTTGCTTTTTTCATCGAAAATTTATTTCTCGATGAAAATAAAGATGATTTAATTTCATATTCTATAAATATATTATTTATAACATCGACTTTAATATCGGTAATCGGATTACTGCAGGTTTCCGGAATACAGATACTTCCATTGATTAATAAGGAAAGACCGGGTTCTACACTTGGAATAACAAATTTTGCAGTTGATTATCTTGCCATAACTTTTCCATTCATTTTGTTTAAACTGATAAACCTGCATATTAATAAAAAAACAGTTCTGTTAAAATTGCTATTCATATTTATTCTATTAATAAATTTAATGTATATATTATCATTAAGGTCAAGGGTAGTATATATCATAATAATAATTAATTTTTTTATTGCATTAGTATTCATTTATCTCAGTAATTTCAGACAGCAACGGGATTTTAAAACCGGAATATTTAATTTTCTTATTATTTTTGGAATTGTGATTGCTTCTATTGCCTGGGGTTTGAAATACAGTGCAATTGAAACGGATTATAAAAAAGACCTTGAAAAACTTTTTCTTACAACTTTCAGAAGTGATCAGAATGCAGATAGATTAGGTTACTGGTATTCTTCACTGATACTATTCGAAAATAATCCGGTATCAGGTTCAGGCGGGAATTCATGGAGAGGCGAATATTCCGCAATAAATAGTTTTGATTCCCCGGATAATGTCTACAACGGTATAAAATATAATGATGAAAACATATACCTGAATTCGGAAATTAATCCGCATAATTTATATTTTGAAGTCTTATGTGAATATGGCGTCTTTGGTTTTATTTTTCTTTCATTATTTTTATTCTTCCCGCTATATAACATTTTGACCGAGAGAAAATTAATTGTAAATTTATTTGTTTTTTTTATTGTGTATTTTAATTTTATTATATTATCATTTTTCACGTTTACAAGAATTAATGTATCATTAATGATTGTATTTATTTTTATTACAGTCATAATTTATAATCTGAAAGAAAACACACGGAAAATAAATTTTAAAGGAAATTTTAAAAAAGCTGCGGCAGTTTTTATAATCTTTATTATTATTATTTCAACTGTTTATGGATTTACGAAATATTTATCGGAAAAAAATTATATTTCGGCAATGAAAAACAAATCAAAATCCGATTATGTTAATATGATGCTTGATTTAGGGAAAATGAATAGTATGATTTATCCTGCCGACCCGAATTTAATGCCGATTGATTATTACAGAGGTATTGGGAATTATGAATTGAAAAACTACAAGGAGGCAAAAAAGAACTTTCTTAAAGCAAAAGAATTAATCAAATACGACCCTTTAATTATGAGTAATCTTGCTTCAACGTATTATATGGAAGGAAATTCTGATAGCGCCAAAATAATATTAAATGAAGTATTGAAATATTTCCCTAATTATATTGAACCACAAATAAATTTACTTGCAATTTATTATAATAATAAGGATTTTGAATCAGCAAAGAATTTAATAAAAGATATAAGTACAAAAGAAAAAGACACAACAAAGATTAGAAATTACAATGTGTATCAAAGTATAAAAAACTATTTTAAATGAAAAATATATTTTCAACAGGACTACTTACATTAATAATACTTTTGGGAACTGAATATTCTTACTCACAGCAGATAAATGCGGTGATACCGGATACGGGAAGCCAGGGAATGACGTTTCCTATAGTTATTACAGGCACCGATACATACTGGAGTGCCTCTCCATATGTAGCTGTATATTTTGACAGCATTGGGGTCGGAGCTAATAATGTTGTAATTGTAAATGATACAACATTACATGCAAACATAATAATATACCCAAAAGCATCTCTTGGATTTCATAAATGCATTACTTCAGATGCATTTTTAAATATTATAACAAAGGACAGTGCATTTTTCGTCAGGTTATCCGCTCCCGGAACACCAGCATTGATACAACCTTGCAACCATTGCTTTAATATCAATACAAATCCTTTATTTAAATGGGATACAAATGGGTATGTCAATACATATCGAATACAAATCTTTTCCGATTCTTTATTGACAATGTTAGTAAAAGATACGAGTGGAATTACAACATACGGATATCAATTACCAAACATTTTATCATTAAGCACGAAATATTTCTGGAGAGTCAAAGCATACAATAGCATGGGGCAAAGCGGCTGGTCAGATGTATGGGATTTCTATACAAGAACAACAGGGATATCCTTATTAGGTAATACAATTCCTGATGAATTTAAATTATTTGACAGTTATCCGAATCCATTCAATTCCAGTACAAAAATCAGATTCCAGGTACCAAAGACAACAAATACAAGACTAATTATTTATAATATCCAGGGAAAAGAAATATCGGTTTTAGTCAATCAGAATCTAAATGCCGGAAAATATGAAATAAATTTTGACGGGACTCAACTTTCCAGCGGAATTTATTTTTATAAACTAATTACTAATGATTATTCTGACACAAAGAAATTTGTGATAATCAAATGATATAATATTGTTTAATAGAAATACTACCTGAATAAAAATGTCAAAAGAAAAAGTCATTCCCGTTAAAGGTACATTATTAATATCAGCACCATTTTTAAGTGATATATTCAAACGTTCGGTAGTATTGCTCACAGAGCATAATAATGAAGGTTCTGTTGGTTTCATAATTAATAAACCATTAAAAATGAAATTCAATGAGGTAATTGAAGATTTTCCTGAATTTAATGCTAAGATATTTTTAGGTGGTCCGGTTCAACCGGAATTAGTGAATTTCATTCACAAAGCCGGAAATTTATTAGACGGAGGTGTTGAAATTATCGATGGAATATTTTGGGGTGGAAATTTTCAGACTTTAAAAATACTTGCAGAGCAGGGTTCACTGAATCCCGAAGATTTCAGATTTTTTCTTGGTTATTCAGGATGGAGTCCTAATCAATTAATTAGCGAACTGGAAATTGATTCGTGGTTTTTGAACAACTCTAATAAAGAATACATATTCGATCCAGATTCAGACCATTTATGGCAAAAAATTCTTAAAAGCAAAGGCGGAGAATATTCAGTTATATCTACATTTCCTGAAGACCCATCAGTGAATTAAAGTCGAAAAGTAGAAAAGTTTAAAAGTAAAAAAGTTGAAAGGTTGGAAGGAATTAATTTTTTTTCTTTTTATGGATGATTTTATTAAAACGACAAACAATAAACTGTATTTTTCTTCTGGATTCCCTGCCTGTCTACTACAGGTAGACCTGCGGCAGGCAGCTGTAGTTTATACCGATTTATCGGGACTGGAATGTTAAGCAGTGGATTTATTGTTTTTCAGAAGTCTCTAATTAATTAATTTTGAAATATATTCTCCAATTGCGAGCGAAGCGGTAGCTGCAGGGGAAGGTGCATTACAAACATTAATTACATTTTCGTTTTGAATTATCATGAAATCATCAATTAGTTTTCCATCCCGTGTACAAGCCTGTGCTCTTACTCCTGCACCCCCTGTTTCAAGGTCTGCTCCGGAGATTTCAGGAAGTAACTTCTGCAATGCTTTTACAAATGCCCTTTTGGAATAAGAACGGTAAAATTCCCCAAACCCCGTTTTCCAGTATTTTGTTGCAATTGTAAAAAAACCGGGCCAGAAAAAAGTTTTAATTGTATCTTTCAGACTGAAAGATATTTTTTTATATCCTTCCTTTTTAAAAGACAAAACCGCATTTGGTCCGGCTTCTATTTCCCCGCTAATTTTTGTGGTAAAATGGACTCCGAGAAACGGAAAAGCAGGGTCAGGAACGGGATATATCAAGGTATTAACAAGAAAAGATTTTTCTTTTCTGATTTTATAATATTCCCCACGAAATGGGATAATTCTGACCGGCATTTTTTCATCCATAGTCATTTCTGTAATTTCATCCGAATATAAACCTCCGCAATTAACAATTTGTTTTGCCTGAAATGTATGTTTAGACGTAACAATCTCAGAATAACCGGTAAATTTTTTAATAGCGACTACTTTTTCATTAAAAAAGATTTCTCCTGAATATTCACTGATTTTTTCAGCATATTTTTCCGAAACCTGTTTAAAATCTATTATACCTGTATATGGAACCCAAATAGCCTTTATTCCGCTTGAATGAGGTTCAATTTCATTTAATTCAATTTTGTCAATCATGCGGATATTTATCAAACCATTTTGAATACCCCTGTCGTAAATATCCTGAAGACGCTGAAGTTCCGACTCATCAATAGCAACAATTACTTTCCCGCAAAGTTTATATTGGATATTTTCCTTATCACAAAAATCAAGAAGCATCTGATAACCTTTCCTGCAGTTCAATGCTTTGAGGTTTCCGGGTTTATAATAAATTCCCGAATGTATTACACCGCTATTATTACCGGTCTGGTGGCAGGAAACAGCTTTTTCTTTTTCAATGATTGCCAGTTTTAGAGAAGGTTTTTTTTCAAGGATTTTAAGAGCGGAAGCAAGTCCAACAATTCCTGCACCAATTACAATAACATCATATTTATTATTCAAATTAAAAACCCCGCGCTAAAGTTTTTTCATAATCGCTTTTGACCATAAGACTCACAAGTTCTTCAAATTTTATTTTAGGTATCCACCCGAGTTTTTCTTTTGCTTTCGAAGCATCACCAATCAATAAATCCACCTCAGTCGGTCTGAAATAATTTTTATCAACTTCAATTATTATTTTTCCTGATTTTTCATCAATTCCTTTTTCATTTTCATTTTTCCCCTCCCACAAAAGATTTATATCAAGTTCTTTAAAAGCAAGCTGACAAAACTCTTTTACCGTATGTGTTTCACCTGTTGCAATTACAAAATCTTCCGGGTATTTTTGCTGAAGCATCAGCCACATTGCTTCACAGAATTCAGGAGCATATCCCCAATCTCTTTTTGCATTCAGATTGCCAATATACAGTTTCTCCTGAATACCGCATTTTATTCTTCCTGCAGCACGAGTTATTTTACGCGTTACAAACGTTTCTCCTCTTCTTGGTGATTCGTGATTAAATAATATTCCGTTACAGGCAAAAAGATTATAAGCTTCCCTGTAATTTACAACTATCCAATATCCATATATCTTGGCAACCCCATAAGGGCTTCTTGGATAGAAAGGAGTTTTTTCCGTTTGAGGAATTTCCTGAACTCTTCCGAATAATTCCGAAGTTGATGCCTGATAGAATTTAGTTTTCACACCCGTTTCTCTAATTGCATCGAGGAACCTTAGAGTTCCGATGGCATCGACTTCTGCAGTGTATTCGGGAATTTCAAAAGAGACTTTGACATGTGATTGTGCCGCAAGGTTATAAATTTCATCAGGCCGGATTTTTTCGAGCAGCCTGTTGAGATTACTTGTATCGGTAATATCTCCATAATGAAGAAAAAATCTTTTATCGAGCAGATTTTTATTATTATATAAATGGTCAATGCGGCCTGTATTAAATGAACTGCTTCTTCTTATAATGCCATGAACTTCGTAATTTTTTTCAAGTAGAAATTCACTCAGATAACTTCCATCCTGACCTGTAATGCCTGTAATTAATGCTTTTTTCATTAAAATATAATTTTTATAAAAATAAGATTATTAAATATAAGATTAAAGTGAACTTATTCGGGTAAAATTCTAATTTATTTTTTGGTTTTTAGTCAAAAGAAAATTTTTAAATTATCGTCTAATAATAACCGAAATAATTTTTATTATATTTAACATAGAATAATTAAAAAATTATATTTATGTTAAACTTTAAAATTTTGAAATTTTTCTAAAACCACTAAAATTCCTGATGGAAAAGAAAAGATTAAACAAATTTGAAATTAGCTGCCTCAGTATTATAATAGTACTGGTAGTTATTATTGTTGCCGGTATTGTATTGTAACCACAATTTTTTTCAATCCTGACAATTTAAACAAAGGAGTCTTTTAAATATATAAATAGCAATCAAATTAAACCTAATTTGATTACTATTATATTTTTGCAAACTTATTTTCAGCCTTTTACAGGAACTTCCTCGTCATAATATAATGTCGTGACTCTCAATATCAAATAAACCGGGCAAATTGCTGATATTGCAGTAACCAGAGGAATTATTCCAATGGCACCCCAGTCAGCCCTGCAAATAATACCAGGAATTATTATCGCTAAACTTATAAAAACTCTGATGATTCTGTCTATATTTCCTATGTTCTCGTACATTTTTGTTCCCTTTCTTTTTTGCTTTTTATTTTATTTTTACTTCTGAAATTTTATATAAAAAAAAATCCCCGATTTCAGGGGATTCTTTTTTTACTAAACGAATTCTTTTTATTAACCAATCAAAAATCCGACTATCAGAAAAGTTAGTAAAGTAAAAATCATTATCCCTGAAATTATTTCTGTCTTCATTTTCTTCTTCCTTTTTTTAGTTTTTAATCAATTTTCTTTTATAAGTTGCAATAAGTATGCCAAAACATATATCATTGTTAATACAATAATTATTAAACTTTATAATAAAATAAGTATAGTAGTATCAATACTATTTAGTTAGGTGCTGACTATGTTTTGTGTTTTCAATTTAATTTTATTAACAGTATTTATAATTTTGCAACGAATCAAAATTATCAAAAATAATGCCTACAGTTAAAACAGAATATTCCGGACAATTAAGAACATTGTCTACTCACCTTCAATCAGGGAAAGAAGTAATATCAGATGCACCACTGGATAATCATGGAAAAGGAGAGTACTTTTCTCCGACTGATTTAGTTGCAACGGCACTTGGAGCCTGCATATTAACAATAATTGGAATAGAAGCAGAAAAACATAATTTTTCAATTGAAAACTCATATGTGGAAACCACCAAAATAATGGGAACAAATCCCAGAAGAATAGTAGAAGTGAAATTGGATTTTTATTTCCCGGGAAATAATTTTTCAGAAAAAGAGAAAAAAATCATTACAAACAGTGCACAACTGTGCCCCGTTGCTAAAAGTATCCATCCCGACATACATCAAAACATTACAATGCTCTGGTGACCAATATTATTGGTTTCAGATAGATATTAATTTTAAAAATACTTAAAGGGAAAAAAAATTAATTTATTCTTTTTATAAAACACCTGCGGCGTTTATGCTGGCGGGAGTTAAAATATTTCCAGTGTCCCTGAACGAGGACATTGGATTCAAGTTCAATATTTGATTCGGCGGTGACAATCTTGTTTTTAATACAAGCACGGGTTAACTCAGTCATCAATAATGCATCTGCTCCTTTACCCTGTAAATCAGGTCTTATAGCACCAAGATATAAATCAAGATACCTGTTCTTTTTAATAGCCTTAAGAATATGAATAAATCCAAAAGGAAAAAGTTTTCCTTTAGTTTTCTGCAGTGCTTTTGTAAGTGATGGCATAGCAATTACAAACCCTGCAACCTTATTTTCACTGTCGAGAATAATTATAAGAAAATCCGGTACGACAAAACCGAGGTATTGTTTGATGTATTTATCTATCTGCTTCTTTGAAAGAGGGACAAATCCAAATAAATCTTTGTATGAATCATTAATAAGTTGAAAAACTCCATTTCCATAAGGTTTAAAATCTTTTGCTTTTTTTGCATCGAAAACTTTCAACTTCAGTTTTTCTTTTACAATATTTGCAACACGAACAGCTTTTTCAGGTATTTCTTCAGGAACGGTTATCTCAAATTCAACCCAGTCAACCTCTTTATCAAATCCAAGATTTTCCAGATGGCGGGGATAATATTCATAATTATAAATTGTTGACATTGTTCCAACCTCGTTAAAACCATCTATAAGCATACCTTCATAATCAAGGTCGGTAAATCCAAGAGGTCCGTGAATAAATTCAAGATTTCTTGACTTTGCCCATTGTATAACTGTTTCAATTAAAATTCCCGAAACATCTTTATCATTTATAAAATCAATCCAGCCGAACCGAACGGCTTTTTTACCCCATTTCTCAATATATCTTTTATTTATAATTCCAGCTATTCTGCCGACAATTTTATTATTATCATAAGCAAGCCAGAGTTTAGAATCACAATATTCAGATGCAGGATTTTTGACTGGATTTAATACGTTCATTTCATCAAAGTAAAACGGAGGAACCCAATATGGATTATTTTTATATAATTCAAACGGAAATTTAATAAAAGACTTAAGTTCTTTCTTTGATTTTACTTCTCTAATCTCAATACTCAACTTAATATAAGAAAGTTTTTTATGAAATTAAGAAAATATCAAATCATTTAAAAGTTTATTTTTTTGCAAAATAATCTTTATGGGGAATTATTTCACAAAAAATACAGGAATTATCTACTTCAGTCAGTTTATAAGTAATACTTTCAAATTCAGATAATAATTTATTAAAATCTCTCTTGCCGACTGTGTCAGCGGAAAATCCATCTTCACAGACTATTTTTCCATTTTTGCTTTTATTATAATTTATTTTTCCGATTAATCCTGCTTCAGATTGTTTTTCAAACCATTTCATGCGATGATTCCAGAATTTGTAGGAATAACTTGAAAAAAAGACTTTCCCATCCGGCTTTACAACTCTCAGACTTTCTTTTATCAATTTTATTTTATCAACGTGAAACGCAGATATTCCATTCTGAATACACAGGACTTTATCAAATGTGTTATTTTCAAATTCAAGTTCAACTGCATTCATTTTCAGAAAGAATATGTTCGTAATATTCTGGAATAATTTTTTCCCGAATTTGATATTTTCTATTGAATTATCTATACCATAAATAAATTCTACTTTAGTAATAAGATAAGGAAATATTCTTCCATAGCCACATCCAAGTTCAAGAACTTTATCACCTTGATTAATTCTATTACGGACAAAATTAATTTCAGCATTAAAATATTTTTTAACCCGCAGTGATGCAAGTTCATAACATCTTTTCAGGTTTTCTGCAGACAGAGATTTACTGTAATAATCAATCATAAATATAATTGTTATGATTTTTTAAAATGTAATTAATTCAGTTAATAAATTGAAATACAATTTAGAAATATTATTTCTCAATTGTTATTTAGAAAAGTATGATAATACTAATGACTTACAAAGGTGAATAATATTATTTTGCTCTTTATGAAAAAAATAATCTATTTTTGTTCTATTCGATAAATTTTACCTGTTCCGCCGCAGAATGGACAAATTACTCTAACATATTCGGGAATTGTTGCTGAAATTGTATGTCCATCACGATTACGATTCATTGCCAAAATATTTGTCAGTTTGGAAGAGGAACTGTAATTTAAAGCAAGCAGCCATCCCCATCCCTGGCAATCGTGGCAGGTAACTTCCCTGATAATTTGTGTAACAGGTTTTTTATCTTTGGACGTATTTTCTTTTTTATCCTGAGAATTTGCAAATATAAGCGGTATAACTAAAAACAAGAAAACAAAAATTAATTTTTTCATTTTTGCTTCTCCTATATTTTAATATTTTAAAAATTTTTTGCACATAAAAAATTACAAATGAATAAACGTATTTTTTATTTACAATTTTATTTACGATAAAATTGTTATAAAGTTACAAAACCATAAATAATAAACTTTTATAAAAATTAAAATTATTCAGGAGAATATAAATGAATATAAAACAATGGCTTGAATCTATTGGAAAAGACATAGATTCAATGGATTCAGATAGATTCGTTCGACATCTAACGGATGATTGCATTTTCAGATTTGGAAATCAGCCGGAAGTCAAAGGGAAATCAGCAACAAGGGATTATGTGGCGGGATTTTTTAAGATGATAGGCGGATGTGAGCATAGGATAATAAATTTCTGGACAGGAAAAAACTCGGTTGTTTGGCAGGGAGAGGTGATATATACAAGATTGGATGGGAAGAAAGTTACGGTGAATTTTGTAAATGTATTTTACCTTCAGGAAGAACTGATAAAGGAATATTTGATATATATAGATAACGCACCGTTGTTTGAATAAGAAAAAACAATTAACCAAAGATGCACACCGAAAAACACAGATAAAATTATTTTTTATAGATAGCGATGATTTTCCAGGAGGTTTTACGGGAATCGACGAAACCCGTGATGAATGTTGAATGATATGGCTCATCACTTTTATTAAACATACAGAATATCCTGAAAACCTCATCTTCACCCTTTGAAGAGAGGATATTATAATTTTCAGTATCTTTAGGGAGAACTGTAATAAATATTACTGAATCCGATAATGTGCCTTTGTTAACGCTCAGAACTTTTGCAAGGAAACAATTTGCATAGGCGATTGCTGATTCCGCAGTAATTTTTACTTCTATTTCAAGGTCGGGTGGGATTCGCTGGCTGAATTTGGTAGTGTTGGAATCGGTTTGGGCAGAGGTAAATTTCAGAGGAAAAATCAGAAAAATGATAATGATAAATAAACATAGATTTTTCATATATATTATAGAGTGAAATTGATAAAAAGTTCCAAAATAAGAAAGCAAATAATTTGGCACATAGACGACGCTGACTTAACAGACTAACTCAGAATAATGAGTAATGAATAATGTCTTGTCCTGAAATAGGTTGACAAAAACAAACCAAAGAAGAAACAAGACATAATTAAAGACTTCTGAAAATCGATGATTTTATTAAAACAACAAACAAAAAATTGTGTTTTACTTCTGGATTCCAGCTTTCCCAGCCTTCGCTGGGACTGGAATGGAAAGTTGTGGTTTTATTGTTTTTCAGATGTTTCTAATTAGTAATTAAAAATGAATAATTTTTATGTATAGATGTTAAACCCGGGCTTTAATTACAATCTTTTTCACTTTAGAAATATTATTAAATTTTATTCCCGGCATATGGAGATCTTCAGGATAAAGAACTGCAAACATATTTTCTGAAAACCTTATAAATGAAGGTTCTTCATCGAAGAGCATAAAATCATTTTCTTCGTTATAATCTTTGTGAATTTTTTGCTGTTCAAAAGGAAGATATCCGAGTAGTTCAGTTCCTCTTACAACAAACTGAACATCGATATATTTTTTATGGGATTCAAGAAAAGCAGATTCTCTGTCTTTTGTATCATAAGTATTTACAAGTGCATAAGCATTATCACCGACTATTTCATACCGTCCGTCTGAAAGATTATTTAGGTCCATTTGTTTAATGAAATCAATAGCTTTTGCTACATTTACATTAGTGAATGTATAGAGATGTGAGTTTTCGAGTTTATCGATTATCATAAGAATAATAAATTTTTATATTTTGAAACAGGTTACAAGTAAATTAAATAAAATGGAAACTGATTACAATGAGTAATGATTGAGAAAGCAAATTGATGATAATATTTTAACATTAAAATATTGTAAAAATAGGAAATGATTTAACAGTTTTTTATGTTATATAAATGTAATATATTTTATGAAAAATTTTAAAGAGCAAAACCTGACAGAGATGAGAGATGGAAAATCAGACAAAGTCATAAGAATATCCACAGGTTTGATTGCTATATTATTATTCATTAATTTTATTTTTCAGATTACATTTACGGGGTGCAGTACAGAAAGTAAAACAGAAAATTCAGGTACAAAACCTGAAGAAAATCTGAGTGAGAAAATGAGTCCTGAAATGCTTGTAGATAAAATTTCCAAATACAAAAATGATGTGGATAATAATACTTCAAAATATTCAAAGAAAGATTTGATGCTTGAGGGGAAGGGGGTTAAAGAAGGTATCAAAGCAGTGTGGGAAAAAATGGAAGGATTTTTTGATTTGAATAAAGTGGTGAAGATTAAATTATTTCCGAGACCACAATACAGTCAGAGACAAAGAGATTTTTATTTTCAAAACGGGAAACTGGTTTTTGCAATGGATAAAAACGAAAGACAGAAACTTACTGAAGGTATGAAAGAAAATCTCGGGGATGCATTTTATTTTATGGATAAAAGATTAATAAGTTACAAATTGTATAATGGTACAGATATGAAACTTACTGATATAGAACAGAAATTGCACGAACTACAGATAACATACGAAGCGTATGAGTTTATGGATTTACTTCTCAATAATTAATAATTGGTAATTAATTATTAGAGACATCTGAAAAACTATAAAACAACAACTTGTCATTCCAGCGAAAGCTGGAATCCAGAAGAAAAAAAACAGTTTCTTGTCTATTTATTAAATTTCAATTCATGTGAAGGATTTCCGAAAGAATTTTCACAAGTTCAATTATTTTCAAAGATTCGGATTCTGGGAATATCATAGGCAGCATATTAAAATGCGAGGTTTCAGACCAGAGCCAGTTTCTTGAAATTGTGAACAGACTGTATTTTTCCGAACTGTACTGAGGAATGATGATTATTTTCGAAATCAAATTATTTTTTTCTTTTTTATATTCTTCCACACGGAGTTTTTCTTCATCATTTGTATTCCAGAAAATTTCTTCATCCCATCTGTAAGAATGATTTAAATGTGAAATGTTATATTTATAAATTAAGCTGTCAATTTTTTTATACAGATTTGTGTTATAATCGACAGCATTTTTAAGTTTTATACTGTCCCATTTTGGAACAAGTTTTAAAAGCATAGTTGCGTTTAATTTTTGTCCTTTTGTCTTAATGTATTCTTCTGTATACTTTTTATATTCAGGGTCATCAAAAGGAGCACCTGCAATATTATAAAAATCCAGCCACATAGTATCCGTGCTTATGATAAAAAGCGTATCATTGACACATTTCAAATTCCATTCACCCTTAAGATTTGATTCGAGTACAACAAGAATGTAATCACCTTTTATGATATTATTTTTGTCAATTTGAGAAAGTGCAACATTACAATTCAAAAAAATAAAAAGGAGGAATAATACTAATTTTTTCATAAGTTATTATTAAAATAATAAATCAAATTGGCCACTCTATATCAATTCGTTCTTTAGTTAATTCATGATTGTTATTCAATAACATTATCAAAGGTCTAAGAGAAAATTTATTTCCCAAAATTAATTTTTTATAAAAAAGATATAATAATGATTCAATAGTGAATAAATGATAATTTGGAATATTTTGATTTCGGAATCCTCTTGAAATAAAGATAGGAAATAAATTCATATTATTTAATAGTAATCTCTCGTCCTCTAAATACCTATCAATTGCTCTTTTAAATTCTTCTGTTAAAACGAATACATTTGAATTCTTACAATCATAGACTAAGGCGTAACTATCTTCAAAAGAAGCAATTCCATCTGCTTTTGCAGCTTCAACAAGATGACCTTTTTGAGTTACGTTAAATCCGAGCGCTTTTAATAAAGATGCTGTAATATCTTCAAATTTATCGTTATTCAAATTAGTTGTAGACAATCGTTTGTAATATTCACCTATATAATTTAAAAAATTTTCGTTATAAATATCGACATTATTCTCTCTGACTATTTCGACAACAGTATTATTATTTTGATTATATCTTGTTAATTGCAACCAATCGTCTGGTGGTGTAATACCAATATTATGTAAAAACTGAGTTAGAATATTCATGTCAATTGACGAAAATAATAAATTTCTAATATTAGCAGGTAGTGTATCTGTAAGAGTAATACTTGGAATATTTGATATTCCGATTACTTTAAAATCAAAATAAGGCGAGTTAATATTATCATATCTCATACCAACAATTTTAAGGAATGAAAAATAATCATTAGCAAATTGACCCTTATAAAATCCTATACCAGGGAGCGGTAATATATTTATTAAAGTATTCCAATCTGGAATTTGATTGTAATTAAATCCTGGATATGGCGCTTCTTTATCATTACTAAAATAATTTTGTCCATATCTTGATGTAGCTAATAATATTGCTTTCATATTTTTTAATTTTTATATTATATTAATTATTTTTATCAATTTCTTGTATATTCATCAACAATTTTAATAAAGTGTTCGAATAATAATTTTTTTCCAGAAAACATATTTTCATAATCTTCATCTCTGTTAGTTATATCGTTCATAATATCGTAATCTATTTGACACAAAAAATTATCTATTTTTGTTAAGAAGTATCCTAATTTTCTTAGAAGTATGACATCAATATTTATATTTTCATCCAACAATATTTTATTCAGTACATGCGCAATTTCATTTCTATAAATTCGAATATTTTCCAATTCAGTTAAATCTTCAGTATTAATTGCACCCATAACCAGTAAATATTTACAGGAATCTTGATATAAAGTTTTTTTATTGGAACAAATTGAATCATATTTTTTGAAATAAATTAATTTTTGATCTTTAAATCCTGTAATATAAAATGATTTTAAATCATCAATTATACAATTTTTTAATAATTCGTACCCGCTAAGAAATAATGAAGCCAACATTAAATTTTTCCTTATTATAAAATCATCGAATAATTTCATATGAATAAGAAAAATTAATCATTTATTCAAAATAATCGTTATCAAGTTTTTTGATTTCGTAGGTGTTGGCGATGGAGACGCCGAGGTTGTGGTCAATCATTAATTGAGCGAGTTGCTCTCCATCAATTAAAACTATTTTTGTTTCGTTTTTTGGTTGATAATCAATTGCATCTTTTGTGAATGATGAAGTTGAAATAAAAATTCCTTTTTTGGCACCTTGTCCTGCGAGTGCGCCGACAAATTTATGGAGTTCAGGTCTTCCAATAATATTTCCGGGTTTCCATTTTTTTGCCTGAATATAAATTATATCAAGACCGAGTTTATCCTCTTTTATTATTCCATCAATTCCTTCATCTCCTGATTTACCGATAGCTTTTCCTGCATCTTTAACAGTACCACCATATCCCATTTTTACAAGCAAATCAACAACTAGTTTTTCAAATCGAGATGAAGTCAAACCAATTACTTTTTCAAGTATATCAGTTGCTAAAGAATATCTAATCTGATGATATGATTTTTCGAGTTTTTCCTCAGGTGTTTGAGAATCTATTATTTCTTCTTTTTCTTCGTCACTATTATCTGTTCTATTAGGTTTAATAAATTCCAAATATTCGGGAAACTTTTTTAGAAACTTCGTATTTATTTTATCGGGATTTTCTTTTAGAACTTCCAACCCTCTTAATGTGATTTTGACATAAGCTCTTTTGGGGACTTCAAGTAATCCCGCCTTCTTAAGATACATTCGAGCCCATCCAACCCTATTCTCAAATATATACATATTACCGCTTGGCAATAATTCTAATTTCTCTTCTTCTGTTAAATTAAATTCCAGTGAAAGCGTTTCTGCAACATCTTTGTAGTAATATTCTTTTTCATCTTTAACTGCTTTTAAAAATGGAAGCATTAATGTTTGAAAATCAGGTATTGGCATGGAGTATTTTTAAAAAATTAATATTCATAAAAATGAGAATTAAATATTTTCTATTAACATAATTGTACCATATTTTAAATCACCTTTGGAATTCCTTAATTTTTTTTCTAGCTTATAAACTTTAGGATCATTTCTAATATCTGGAACATTTACTTTAGTTAAGACTATTCTCCCTTTTATAGTAAAATCAATTAATTTATTTTTCATTTTATTAATTGTTTCATCTATTTGGGTAATTGCTTTCATAAAATCGCTCCCTTTTAATTCAACAAGAAAAACAATTTTAAGTTTACATATGAAAATAGCAAAATCACATTTTCTTCCTGTTTGAAAATAACAATTATCTATTTTTAATTTACAAATTTCAAATAATTTATGATTTATTAATCTGAATGAACATTTATTTTCCTTTGCAATAATTATTTTTCTATTGTCGCATTCAGAACATTTGTTGTCTTTTAAACTTTCACATATATTCATTATTCATCCAATTTTAAAAGTTTATCATACTTTTCATTTATTATTGATGACACATTGTCAATTAACTCGGTTTTGATTAATTTTGATTCCTTATCAATAATATTTTCCTTCTTACCACCCGAAATATAAAAAGATTGGAAAGATTCACACTCTATCCATATTTTCGGATCTACTATTTCCGATACTTTGATTCGATAAGTTTTACCTAATTTACAAGCAAATAACAAATTATTTATTGATGTTAAGATATAAGGACTATGAGTTGTAATAATAATTTGATTATCGGCTGTACTCGCTAATAATGATATTAAATCGACAATTTCTTTTTGTGCAATCGGGTATAAATGGGCTTCAGGTTCTTCAAACACTACAAAAACATCTTTTAAATTAAGTATCATTATAAAAATCAACAAAAGTATCCAAATTGATTCCTGTTGACCTGACGAAGAAAAATTAAGTCTAGTAAATTTTTTTTCTGCAAAAAACAACTTTTCTCCATCAGTATCATTAATATAAACTCCTTTTAAAATTTTTGTAATAAGACTTTGAGCTAATTTAACTCTTTCGGTATCAACAACATCCGTGGTTAATTTCTTTTTTTCAAGGACGATTTGATTTAAATTTTTATTAAAATTCTTTTTTGAATTATTTATTCGATTTAAAAAAACTCTCATTAAGTAATCTAATTTATTTGTCTCAATATTTTGCAACTGTTCAGTTAATGTCGATAATAAACTTCTACCGGCTGGAATAAAAATGAATTCCCTTTTATCATTAAAAATCCAATATGCAAGATCTTGAATTTTTTTAAATAGAATATTTTTCTCAGATTCTAGTGCAATAATTTCAGCTGAAGTTAAAAATTTATTGTCTTTTTTGTCGAATTTTTTTGTCAATAAATTTAATTGTTTAAACGTATTAGAAATATCACTACTAAGTTCTTTACTAAAATCTATATTTAAATAACCCTTTTTAATAGTTAGAGTAATATGTTTTTTTTCAATGTAATAAAACTGTAGAAATATATCTTTCATGTGATAGGTCGTTCCCCAAAACTCCATAAATTTTGTTTTGATCTTCTTCCCAAAAGTACTTACCGGAATATCGAAATTTTTCTCTTCAACTGATTCTAAAGCGTACTTCATAAAATCATCTCTTAGCGATTTAAAGAAATATACTGCTTTACTTATAGTACTTTTCCCACTAGCTTGTGGTCCAATTAATGTTGTAAAATTTGAGATATCTAATTCTACATCCGTAATTGGTCCAAAATTCATTATTTTTATTTTTTGCATTTAATATTTACTTTTATTTTTATTATAATGCTAATTTTATTGACAGTATAATATTTTATTTTCATTGCTACTTCAATTTCATTTCAATTTTATCATTTCGGCGGAGAGTTTTGTGCCGAAATTATTAAAACATTCACGAAATCTATAAATTTCTACAAGAAATAAATTTTTATCAATCGTTAATAATTTTTTCATTTGGATTTTTGTAAAACATATATTAATAAGTTTAATTTTTCAAGATAAATCCTAACAAAGCACATATTTAATTTAATTAGATAATTTAATATCTATCAAGGATATAATTGATGGGAGGAGTTTGGGGGATTTTATGTCGATTCTGAATCCCCTGCCTTCTGCGTATTTGGGTGCTTTACTGATTATTTCTTTCATTGAATTTTCGATGTTGCTTGAAAGTACTTGTTGATATGCTTTTTCTCCGAAGACAAATGACGTTTTAAAATAACCATTATGTGGCATTTGATAGATAATCACTCTCTTTATAACCCTGATTCTGCAACTCCAGCCGAATGAAGAAAAATTCCACTCTTCCGATGCTTCGGGATATTTTTTAATAACATAATTTATTAATTCATTCCAAAGTTTATATGTATTTTTCAGTTCATTTTTCAAATCCTTTAGTTCAGGTTTTTTAATTTGTCAGAGAAGATACTTATGTCCATTACTAAATCATATTTTAAGATTTTATCAATTTTCCATTTATGATAATTATAATTTGTTTTCTTCTGGATTCCAGCCTTCGCTGGAATGACAAGTTTTGTTTTTTTGATTTTTCGGTGAAAATGCTTTTGTCCATATAAGACGTTTTTATTAAAACCGGTTACTGCGAATATACACAGTAACCGGATAATTTTAATTTCAAAAAGAAAATTCTTAAGATTTTCCTTGTGATTCAAATACAGCCATAGCGGTGATATTCACAATTTCATCAACCATACTACCGGGACCTAAAAGGTAAACAGGTTTTTTGATTCCGAGAAGTATGGGACCAATTGCAACTGCTCCACCGATTGTGGACAGGAGTTTATATGATATATTGGCAGATGTTAAATCAGGACATATTAACACATTCGGTTTTTCCTTCAATGTATTGAACGGATAAAATTCATTCATAACATCTGTGTTCATCGCAGTATCAGCCATCATTTCACCGTCAATTGCTAAATCAGGCGCGGCTTTCTTAATCAGTTCAGTTGCTTTCTTTACTTTTTCTGATAAAGGATGTATTGTACTTCCGAAATTACTGAATGAAAGCATTGCGACTTTTGGAACGATATTTATTTTTTTCACATGGTCGGTTACAAGCAGAGTAATTTCTTTTAAATCTTCTGCAGTCGGCTCGATATTTATTGTTGCATCTGCAATGAATATAGTCTGGTTTTTGAATATCAACATATACATACCTGCAATTTTGTTTATGCCTTCATCTTTTCCGATTATCTGAAGTGCAGGTATAACTGTATCGGGATAGTGCTGTGTCAATCCTGATATCAAGCCATCTGCATCACCTTTGCGAACCATAGTCATTCCGAAGATATTCGGAATTCTCATTAATCTGTATGCATCAAGCATTGTTTCGCCTTTTCTTTTTCTCAACTCATAAAATTCTTTAGCATATTCTTCATATTTATCCGCATAACGAGGTCTGATTAATTCAACACCATTCAAATCAAGTCCGAGGTCATTTATTTTTTCTTTAATTAATTCCGGATTACCCAATAAAATCGGTTTAGCGATTTTATTATCAAGAATAATCTGGGTTGCCCGCAGTATTTTATCTTCCGTACCTTCCGGGAATACTATTTTTTTCGGTTCATCCTGAGCTTTGTGTATAAAGAATCTCAGGACTTCTCTTGATTTTCCAAGTCTTGCTTCAAGTACATCTACATAATCCGTAATACTCTTGAATGGTTTTCTTGCAATCCCTGAATCCATTGCTGCTTTTGCAACTGCAGGAGCTTCCCACAGCAGGACTCTCGGGTCGAATGGTTTCGGAATAATATATTCCCTGCCAAATTCAATTCTTTTACCCCCGTAAGCCCGAATAACAGAATCCGGAACATCTTCCTTAGCAAGATTTGCAAGTGCATAAGAAGCGGCTATTTTCATTTCTTCATTAATGTCCGTAGCTCTCACATCAAGAGCACCTCTGAAGATGAAAGGGAATCCAAGAACATTATTAACCTGATTGGGATAATCCGAGCGTCCGGTAGCCATTATTACGTCTTTTCTTGCATCGAGTGCATCTTCATAAGTGATTTCGGGATTCGGATTAGCCATAGCAAAAATAATCGGGTCGCGTTCCATAGTTTTAACCATTTCTTTTGTTAAAATTCCTTTTACAGAAACGCCGCAGAATGCATCTGCTCCTTTCATAGCATCAGCGAGTGTACGTTTATCAGTATCTATTGCAAAATATTCTTTATAGATGTTCATATTTTCTTTCCGTCCTTTATATACAACTCCTTTGGTATCAACAAGCAGCATATTTTTCCTTTGAACTCCAAGGGCTTCGTACATCTTTGCACAGGCAATACCTGCAGCACCGGCTCCGCTAAATACAACTTTTATTTCTTTTATATCCTTCTTAATAATTTCAACTGCATTTAAAAGTGCTGCTCCACTGATAATTGCAGTACCGTGCTGGTCATCATGAAAGACAGGAATATTCATAATTTTTTTCAGCTCCTCTTCAATATAGAAACACTCGGGAGCTTTAATATCCTCTAAATTAATACCTCCGAATGTGGGCTCAAGCATTTTAACCGCTCTAATAATTTCATCCGAATCAAGTGTATCAAGTTCAATATCAAACACATCAACATCAGCGAATCTTTTAAACAGAACTCCTTTACCTTCCATAACAGGTTTACCTGCAAGTGCTCCTATTGCACCGAGTCCGAGCACTGCTGTCCCGTTTGAAACAACTGCAACAAGATTTCCTTTTGCAGTATACAAATAGGCATCTTCGGGATTTTTTTCAATATCCAAACACGGGTCAGCAACTCCGGGAGTATATGCAAGTGATAACTCACGCTGAGTTGTACACGGTTTAGATGAAATTACTTCTATTTTACCGGGTCTGCCCTTAGAGTGATACTCCAGAGCATCATTTTTCCGTATCATTTATCTCTCTCTTAAATTTATTAATGAAAATGGAAAAATCTATAATATTATTTTTTCAGTCTTTCTTCGATTTTGTCGAGTTCTTCCGAAAGTTGTTTCGGGAGATGGTCACCGAATATTTTATAATATTCCCGCATTTCGTTTACTTCTCCGAGCCAAAGGTCTTTATCAACAATAAATAATTTTTTCATCGTTTCGGGTGTAACATTCATTCCTGAAGTATCAATAGAGTCTTCAGCTGGAAGTTTACCAATAGAAGTTTCTACATATTTTCCTGTCCCATTAACTCTTTCAATTACCCATTTTAATACCCTTACATTATCTGTATATCCGGGCCACATAAATTTATCATTTTCATCTTTACGGAACCAGTTGACGTAGAAAATCTTTGGTAATTTATCGGGAGTTGTCATTCTTCCAATCTGAATCCAATGCCCGAAATAATCTCCCATATTGTATCCGCAGAACGGAAGCATTGCATAAGGGTCGTGTCGAAGCTGACCGACTTTTCCTGCTGCTGCTGTAGTAGTTTCGGAAGATGCAGCAGAGCCCATATATACACCGTGCACCCAATCATATGATTCATTTACAAGGGGAATAACCGAAGGGCGTCTTCCACCAAACAGGAATGCAGAAATCGGAACACCTTTCGGGTCTTCCCATGCAGGGTCAATCACCGGGCATTGTCCTGCGGGAGCAGTGAAACGTGAATTCGGATGCGACGAAGGTTTTCCTGTTGAAGGAGTCCAGTCGTTTTTATTCCAGTCGATTAAATGTGCGGGAGTCTCATCCGTCATACCTTCCCACCAGACATCTCCATCATCAGTAAAAGCGACGTTAGTAAAAATGCAATTTGAATGCAGGGTTTTCATTGCATTCGGATTTGTCTTTATTGATGTTCCGGGAGCAACACCAAAGAATCCGTATTCCGGATTAATTGCATATAGTCTGCCGTCGGGACCGAATTTCATCCATGCAATATCATCCCCAATAGTTTCGATTTTCCATCCCGGAAGAGGTGAAGAAGTCATTGCAAGATTTGTTTTACCGCACTGGGAAGGAAAAGCGGCGGCAACATATTTCTTTTCTCCATTGGGAGGAGTGATTCCGAGAATGAGCATATGCTCTGCAAGCCATCCTTCATCGCGAGCAAGAACAGAAGCTATACGAAGTGCAAAGCATTTTTTACCAAGCAGAGCATTACCACCGTAACCGCTTCCATAAGACCATATAGAACGCTCCTCGGGGAAATGGCAGATATATTTAGTTTCGTTACAGGGCCAGGAGATATCTTTTTTGCCGTCAGTCAAAGGATATCCGATTGAATGTAAACAAGGAACAAAAAATCCGTCATCTCCGAGCACATCAAGCGCACCTTTTCCCATACGGGTCATAATACGCATATTAATAACGACATAGGGAGAATCTGTAAGCTGTACTCCGATATAAGATATTTTTGAACCGAGAGGTCCCATAGAAAAAGGAATTACATACATTGTTCTTCCAACCATTGAGCCTTTAAAAAGACCATTCAAAATATTTTTCATTTCATTTGGGTCCATCCAGTTATTAGTCGGACCAGCATCTTCTTTTTTCGCTGAACAGATATAAGTTCTGTCTTCTACTCTTGCAACATCTTTCGGGTCAGAGCAAACCCAGTAAGAGTTTAGCCGTTTCGGAATCGGTTTGAACGAGCCGTTATCAACGCAAAGTTTGATAAGTTTTTCATTTTCTTCTTTAGAGCCGTCGCACCAATGGACACTATCGGGCTGGCAAAGCTTAGCCATCTCGTCAACCCATTGTTTGAGTTTTTTGTGATTAGTCATAATATTTTATTTTAATTTGTTTAATAATTAACAATGTTAATTGATAATTAGTAATTGAAAAAGGATTGTTCATTTAAAAAATTATACTGTAAAAATTTACAGTATTAATGTATATTTTCAGTTAAATAAAAAAGATTCCGAAGAAAACACGGAACACTAAATTTTAAAATTATTTGTAATAATGCTTAATAATAAACAAAATTATATATAATAATTACTATAAAAAAGAGCATTATTCCGCATCTTTTGAATCGTGAGAAGAATTGGAAGTTTCTTTTTTTGTCCTTTTAAATATTGATAATTGTTTTGGCTTTTTGACTATATCACTATCGACTTTAATTTCCTGCGCCATCAAGAGCGATATAGTACGTGTACTTTCAAACTTGCTAAGGATTATTTTAATCATACTAAGAATCGGTACGGCAAGCAGCATTCCGACAATTCCCCATACATATCCCCAGAAAATAAGTGAAAAAAGAATAAGTATTGGGCTTAGATTAAGTGTATGTCCGAAAATTTTAGGTTCCACGATATTTCCTGCAAGGAATCCAACGACAGTAAGTACAATCAATATCAGAATAGGGGTAATAATTCCGTCAAACTGTATTAAAGCAGTCAGAAATGGCAATATTGTTGCAATAATAGCTCCGATATTTGGAATAAAAGCCATTAGAAATGTAAGAAAACCCCACACAATTGCAAAATCAACTCCGAAAAATAATAAAACAATATAAACTGCGAGACCGTGAGAAAAATTAATCAATGTTTTATTGATAACATATTTTTTTATATCATCAAACACATCATCTATTGCAGAAGATATTTTTTTTGCACGTTCAGTTGAGAATGCCTGTCTTATTCTTTTCCTGAAGCTACCAATTTCAGAAAGCAGGAATGCAACGTAAATCAGAATTAAAATAAAATTTCCAAATAAACCCAGTGCACCGGAAAGAAGGTTTTCAATCAATCCCCCGATATTTATTTTAGCCAAAAGGTTCTGATACTGAAATGATTCCCTGAAAAATTGTTTATATATCGGATTTAATTCAATTGATTTCATCAGAGAAATATACATCTGAACAAACTTTTCCTGATACTTTGGTAACTGTGCCTGAAAAGACTGTACACTTGTAAATATAAACAGACTTGCCAGATTTGATATAACAATTATTATAATTAATATAATAATAATTGCAATCCCCGCCGGTATTTTTTTAATCTTCAGCAACCTATAAAAGGGTTCAAAAATAAAAGCAATAATCAGTGCAACAAAAAAAGGCAGAAGAATAGACTGTAGTTCTTTAAAAACAAGATATATAAACCCTATAAGTAAAATACCTGCAGTGAAATTTAAAAATTTATCTTTTTTAAATTCTGGCATTGAATATTAATTACAGTAAAATATTACTTTAATAGTACAAATATAACAATTCTTTTAATTAATAATTAGTAATTAATATTTAGAGGCTTCTGAAAATCGATGATTTCATTAAACGACAAAAAAAAAACTGTGTTTTTCTTCTGGATTCCCTGCCTGTGGAAGGCAGGCAGCTTTCGCTGGAATGGAAGCTGTGATTTTTTTGTTTTTCAGAAGTTTTTATTTATTAATATTAAGAATAATATCAATTCTCCCAAAAGAAATTATTTCTTATATGGAATGGGGTCGGGAATTCCTGCCTTAGCAAAACCCCGAAGCCGAAGAGCACAACTATCACATTCACCACAAGCAATAACATTATTTTTATAGCAGGACCAGGTGAGATGAAGAGGTGACTTAAGTTTTAATGATTTAAGAACAATTTCCTTTTTGGTAAGATTAATTAACGGGGTTTCAATTTTTATTATAAATTCATTTTTCGTCCCGTATTTTATCATTTCATTATATGCCTGAAAAAAAACTTTCCTGCAGTCCGGATACCCGCTTGAATCTTCTTCAACTGCACCAATAAATATTCTTCCTGCTTTTATCACTTCAGCCCAACTAACTGCAATTGCAAGAATATTTGCATTGCGAAAAGGAACATAACTTGAAGGTATAATTTTGCTCTTTAAATCCGGAAGTGAAACATTAATTTTTCTATCGGTAAGCGACGAGCCGCCAATTTTTTTAAGGTGACTGGTATCGACAACCAACCTCTCTTTAACCTTGAAATAATCTGCAATATCCTGAAAAGCTTTCAGTTCTCTCTTTTCGGTTTTCTGTCCATAGTTTATATGCAAAAAAGCCGGGTTGTATTTTTTTGCCGCAATAGCAGCAGTAAGTGCACTATCCATTCCCCCGCTGACAAGTACGATAGCTTTTTTCAGATGATTAAATTAAATTACCATAACCATTTAAATTCTCTTGCTTTAATTTCAAGTTCTTCCCTGAATTTGGGATGTGCAACATTTATTAAAGCTTTTGTTCTTTCTCTTAAGGTTTTGCCATACAGGTCTGCTATACCGTATTCAGTAATAATGTAATAGACATCAGCTCTTGTTGCAACTACCCCTGAACCTGGATTTAACGTCGGAACAATCTTTGTAATAGTATCATTTTTTGTAGTAGATGCAAATGCAAGAATAGGTTTTCCACCGACACTTCTCATCGCTCCTCGAATGAAATCAAGTTGACCACCGAAACCTGAGAAAATCCTCGTCCCCATTGAATCCGAACAAACCTGCCCGCTTAAATCAACTTGAATAGCTGAATTAATTGAAATCATTTTATCGTTTTTGGAAATATTGAAAGGGTCATTAACAAATTTCGAAGGTCTGAATTCAATTATAGAATTATTATCAACGAAATCGAATAACTTTTTGGTTCCTATAATAAATGATGCAACTACTTTATTCGGAAGAAAAGTTTTTTTCTCACCATTCACAACTCCAAGTTCAATCAGGTCTATTAAACCATCTGAAAACATTTCCGTATGAATACCGAGATTCTTCTTTTCTTTCATAAAAGGAAGAACTGCATCCGGAATAGCTCCGATACCCATCTGGAGGCATGATTCATCTTCAATAAGAGATGAAATATACTCAGCAATTTTCTGATAAATCTTTTTTTCTTCTTCGGTTGAATTACTGTCGACCATTTCCACATTGAGCAGAGGTACATCAGTCTCAACAATATATTTTATTTTACTAATATGAATAAAATTATCTCCAAGCACTCTCGGCATATTTGGATTAAGCTGGGCAATAATAATTTTGGAATTTTCAGCAGCGGTTTTAGAACATTCATTACTGACACCAAAAGAACAATAACCATGTTCATCCGGAAGTGAGAGATGCAGCATACAGACATCTATGGGAACTCTTTTCATCTCAATGAAATAAGGAATTTCGGACAGGAATACCGGGTACCAGTCAGCTCTTCCTTCATTCACAGCTTTTCTGACATTTCCAGAAGTGAACAGAGCAGTATGAATAAAATGCCCTTCATACATCGGCTCAACGTAAGGGGCTTTATGAAAAGTTGAAAGATGAACTACCTTAACATTCTGCAACTCTTTGTATCTTGCACACATTGCGCTGACAAGAATTTCGGGATAACAACTGTTCGCATGGAGATAAACACTGTCACCGGACTTAATAACACTTACAGCTTCATCAGGTGTAACAATTTTGCTTTTAAAACTTGTTAACGACATATTTAAAATGAAATGTTTTGTTTAATTAGACTTGTTATAAAAATAATCAACATTGCAAAATAATATTTTTAAAAATCTTTATAAAGTAATAAAAATACCCTAATATCATAATTCTTAAGAAAAAAATTTGTATTGAAAATAATAAGGTTAAACCTTAATACCGAAAGATGCTACAACAGTTGAGTTTATACCTCCGCGTACAGAGAATTCCCCTTTGACCTCAATCCATTTCGGTTTCAAGACAATTACTAAATCATCAAGAATGCAGTTAATAGCATTTTCATAAAAGATGCCTTTGTTTCTGTACGATTGAAGGTAAAGTTTTAGAGATTTTAACTCTATACATTTTTTATTTGCAATATACGAAATTGTAATTATTCCGAAATCCGGCTGTCCGGTCTTGGGACAAATAGAAGTAAACTCATTCGCCTTGTGGACAATAAGATAATTCCTCGAAGGGTGTGAATTTTGGAATGATTCAAGTAAATTTGGTTTCTTCATTATTTAATTTTTGCAAAATAAGATTTTTCTAAAGTATAAAAAGTGAAGATATTTTTCATACGATAAAAATCTCAGAATTGAGACAAAATTAGTCACTCAACTTCTGTATAAAATCACTTATAATTGTCTCAAAATGGGAATAAATTCTCAATATGAGACAGTTATATTTGTGAAAATCTAATTATTAACTAAAAAAACAATAAAATAAAAGGTATAATATTTGCATATTTAAACCCGGCAGGATAAATATTGTAGGATAAATTCAAACCGGTTTGTAGTTTTGAAAAAATAGCAAAACGCAAATAATCATAACTTTTTTCAAAAATAAAGTTCTTAAAAATAAAGAAAATTTTATTATTTAATTTATTAACCAAAAAACAAAAAGAGAAAGGGTCTAAAATGTTAAACTTAATTAAATTAATCGCAGCAGTAATCATTTCATCATTTGCATTAAATATTTCAATTGCACAAGTTACAGAAAGTTTTGAAACCAATTTTTATCCATTACACTGGAACGGTAACGGATGGAACAAAACTAAATCAAAGCATCATTCAGGAAATTATTCGGCAATTTCTTCTTTTAACAGTAACAAGAGAGAAGACAATTTTATTTCGTTTGAGAATGTCTCATTAGGAAACAACACAAGTTTAAATTTTTACCATCACGGACATAACGGTAATAAAAATTTAGAATTAAAAATTTATATTAAAAATGCAGAAGTAAATAATGGGGATTCGATACTAATCAATACTTTAGTTCCGGTAGCAACTCAATGGAATATAGAAAATATAAACTTCCCCTCACAATATAATAACACTGATAATAACACAATATATTTCGTTGTTGAGCATGATAATACAATGACAATAGGTAATGATAAAGTATATATTGATGACGTTACATTGAATTCTCCGTTACCTGTAACACTTGAATACTTTACACACCAAACAAAAAACAATACTGTCAATTTAAAATGGAAATCTTCATATGAACAAAACAATAAAGGATTTGAAATTGAAAGATTAACAGGCGGAAACTGGGAAAAAATCGGATTTACCGAGCAAACCAATTCACATATATATTTATTCACAGATAATAATTTACAAACCGGAAGATACAATTACAGACTAAAACAAATAGACATCAACGGAAATTTTGAATATCACAATCTTAATTCCGAAGTAATAATTGAAGCTCCATCAAAATATTCATTATCACAGAATTATCCGAATCCATTTAATCCATCGACAAAAATCAGTTTTCAGCTTCCGAAAGAAGAAAAAGTTAGCATTAAAGTATATGATAACACAGGAAAGGAGATTTCAACAATATACAATGGAGTAAAAGCAGCGGGTTATCATACAATTGAATACAAAAATGAATTTCCGAGCGGAGTATATTATTACAGATTAATCACATCTGAATTTTCTGAAACAAAAAAGATGCTGGTAATAAAATAAAATTTTAATCCTGCTATTTCAAAATAAAATATTCGGCAGTAATACAAATGTGTTGCTGCCGAATACACACCTAATTATTCTTTAACAAAAAAGGAAAAATTAGGGCGTTGAAAAAATAAAAGAGTTCAAATAATTTGAAGTACCTGCGGGAGTAATTCAGTGGTAGAATGCCAGCTTCCCAAGCTGGACGTCGCGGGTTCGAGTCCCGTCTCCCGCTCATATTCAATGTACAATTTTCAATGTGCACTGTACAATTAAAAAAATTTATTCGAAAAAATTCTATTCAAAAAAGTGGGTAAAATTTATTTTACAGTAGGTCCGACAGAGTTATATCCTGAGGTAAAAGAATATCTTTCAGAAGGAATAAAGAATAAGATTTTTTCTGTTCCACACAGAAGTGAAAAGTTTTGCAATATAATAAAAGAAACTAATTCTCAAATAAAAAAACTTCTGTATATTCCAAACGATTTTTATATATTTTATCTTAGTTCTGCGACAGAGTGTATGGAAAGAATAATATTGAATACTGTCGAAAAAAACAGTTTTCATTTAATAAACGGGTATTTTGCACAGCGGTTTTATGATATTGCATTAATGTTAAAGAAAAAACCTGAATATTTTAAAGCGGAATTTGGAAAAAGTTTTGATTTTGAAAAAATAAAAATTCCTGAAAAATCTGAAATTATTTGTTTCGTTCATAACGAGACAAGCACAGGTTTCACTCTGGATTTAAACGAAATATATACTATTAAAAAAAATAATAAAGAAAAACTTATTGTGGTTGATTTTGTTACGAGTGTTCCTTATGTAAAAATAGATTTCAAATATATTGACATAGCTTTTTTCTCGGTTCAGAAAGGTTTTGGAATGCCCGCAGGACTTGGAGTTTTAATAGTCAGAAAATCATGTATTTCAAAAGCTAAAGAACTCACAGGGAAAAAAATTTCCATTGGTGGTTTTAATAATTTCATAAAGCTTGCAGAGAATGCAGAAAAAAATCAAACTGCATTTACACCGAATATGCCGGGTATATATTTACTCGGAAAAATATCGGAACAGCTTAATAAATACGGTATTGAAAAATTAAGGAAAGAAACCGATGAAAAAGCTAAATTAATTTATGATTATTTCGATACCCACAGAGAAATTTTTCCTTTTGTAATGAATAAGAAAAACCGTTCGACAACAACAATTGTGCTGGAATCAGACAATGCAGAAAAATATTACAAAAAGTTATTTAAAAATGGTTTTGTTGTAAGTAAAGGTTACAGGGATTTTAAGGACAGACATTTAAGGATTGGAAATTTTCCGATGCATAAGATAAAAGATGTGAAAAGAATGATAAGTTCGTTAAGTTAGTTAAGTTCTTTAAGTTGATTAAGGTAATAAAGTTTTCAAAGCAAATAAAAATTGAATAATTATTTCTTTACTTCATAACTCCTTTACTTCTTTAAAAATTTTCAGAGTTTCTTTATAATTTCTACTGCTTTTTCCACTTCCTCCATTGAAACATCTAGATGGAAGACGGCACGTATTAAATCGTAACTTCCAGATGAAAGAAGAACACCATTCTCTTTTGCTTTTTGCAGAATTTCGGATTTCTTGAATTTCGAAACGGCAAAGATTACAATGTTTGTGTGAACTGTTTCAAGATTAACCGAATATCCATCTGTTCTATTAATTTCTTCAGCAAAATATTTTGCTTTTTTATGGTCTTCTTTCAGGCGGTTAATATTATTATCAAGCGCATACATTGCCGCAGCAGCAAGAATACCTGCCTGCCTCATACCTCCGCCAAGTATTTTTCTCCATTTATGTGCCTTTGAAATGAATTCTTTTTCTCCGCAGAGAATGGAACCAACAGGTGAACCAAGCCCTTTGGAGAAACAAAATGATATAGAATCAAAATGAGAAGCATATTCCTTCACAGATATTCCAGTTTCAACAAATGCATTAAATATTCTGGCTCCATCGAGGTGAGTTTTAATTCCGTTTTCTTTTGCAAAAGAAGTAATTTCCCTAACAGATTCAATCGGCTGTATTACTCCGCCTGCACGATTATGTGTATTTTCAATTTCGATAAGTCTTGTATAAGGAAAATAATATTCTTTTGTTCGAACATATTTTTTTATTTCATCAAGTTTCATCACTCCATCGACGCCCTGAACCGTTATAACCTGAACATTAGAGATAACGGCAGGAGCGGCTGTTTCATAATTAAAAATGTGAGATTCCGCTTCACATATAATTTCATCTCCCGGAATTGTATGTGCTTTTACAGCAAGTTGGTTTCCCATTGAACCGGTCGGGACGAATAATGCCGATTCTTTTCCAGTAATTTCACAGCATTTTTTCTGAAGCAGATTCACAGTCGGGTCTTCACCGAACACATCATCACCGAGGGGTGCAGTAAGCATTGCATCATACATTGGTTTTGAGGGCTTGGTTACAGTGTCACTGCGTAAATCTATATAGTTCATAATAATTATTTACTTGTTTAATATTTACAACGCTTGAGCATTAGAACAAAATAATAAAATGGATTCCAGCTTTCGCTGGAATGACAAATTAGTTTTCGTTTTCTTCTTTGTCTTCTTCTGCAATTCTTGCAACGGCAGAAATAATATCATTTTCATTCAATCTTATAACTCTTACACCCTGTGCATTACGTCCCATTACACGAATATCTTTTACCTTTTGCCTGATTAGAATTCCGTGAGCAGTAATTATCATCAGGTCGTCAGAATCTGTTACCTCTTTAATCGAAATCAATTTTCCGACTTTATCAGTTGTTTTGACTGTGATAACTCCCTTGCCGCCTCGATTCGTTACCCTGTAATCAGCAAGGTCACTGCGTTTACCAAATCCTTTTTCAGTAACTACAAGAATAGTTGCACTCGGTCTTATTACAGCAACCATTTCAATTACGAAATCCGATTTAGATAATTTAACTCCACGGACACCTGCGGCAGTTCTTCCCATATCCCGCACAAGACTTTCGTTAAATCTGATTGCCTGTCCGTCATGAGTCCCGATAAGGATTTCCTGCGAGCCATTTGTAAGTTTCACATCTACAAGAGAATCACCATTATTTAATTTTATCGCTGCAATTCCATTTCTTCTAATATTTGAGTATGCATTAAGTTTTGTTTTCTTTATAAGACCTTTTTTAGTGACCATAACCACATATAATTCTTCTGCAAAATCCTTAACCATAACAAATGCTGTGATACATTCATCTTTTTCCTTTTCTATCAGGTTTAAAATTGATTTTCCTCTTGACGTTCTTGTTCCTTCGGGAATATCATAGACTTTCAGCCAGTAACATTTCCCTTTATCCGTAAAGAACATTATGTACTGATGAGTTGACCCAATGAACATATGCTCAATAAAATCATCTTCTGCAGAACCTGTACTGGCGGCAGTAATTCCTTTGCCTCCCCTTCCCTGCGAGCGGTATGAAGTAACAGGAATTCGCTTAATAAATCCTTTGTTTGAAATTGTAATTACGACATCCTCTTCTTTTACAAGTTCCTTCATCAGTTCATCATCTGACATTTTTTTAACATCGTGAACAATATGAGTACGCCTCTCATCCCCGAATTTTTCCTTTATTTCCTTTAAATCATAAGTAAGCAGTTCCCTTCTCAAAGCGTCGCTTGCCAATAACCGTTTCAGACGTTCGATTGTTTTAAGTATTTCCTTATATTCTTCTTCTATTTTTTTCCTTTCAAGACCTGTCAATTTCTGAAGCCGCATATCAAGAATAGCCTGTGCCTGAACCTCCGACAGTTTGAATTTTTTCATCAACCCTTCTTTTGCAGAAGGGACATCTTTTGATTTCTTGATAAGTTTGATAATATCATCAATATTGTCGAGAGCAATAATATATCCTTCAAGGATATGTGCCCGTTTTTCCGCTGCATCGAGTTCAAATTTAGCCCTTCTTATAATAACTTTTAAACGATGATTAACGTAATGTTCCATCATCTGTTTTAAATTCAAAACTTTCGGAATACCATCTACAAGAGCGAGCATAATAATTCCAAATGTATTTTGCATCTGGGTATGTTTATACAGATTATTCATTACAACATGAGCATTAGCATCTTTTTTCAGTGTGACAACAATCCTCATACCGTCTCTATCACTTTCATCATTTACATCTGAGATATCTTCAATTTTTTTATCCCTTACAAGCCGTGCAATATCCTCAATTAATGACGCTTTATTAACCTGATAAGGAATTTCTGAAATTACTATAGTCTGACGATTACTTTTTTCAGTTTCTATTGAAGCTTTTGCCCTTATAATTAATTTACCCCTGCCCGTATGATAAGCTTCGGCAACAGGTTCATACCCATAAATCATTCCGCCTGTTGGAAAATCAGGAGCGGTTATAAATTTCATTAATTTTTTAACATCACAGTCAGGATTTTTAATCAGATAAATAAGTCCTTCGACAACTTCAGTAAGATTATGAGGCGGAATGTTTGTTGCCATTCCAACCGCTATTCCGTTTGACCCGTTTAAAAGCAAATTCGGCAGAAGAGAAGGCATAACCGACGGTTCTTTAAGTGTATCATCAAAATTCGGAATAAAATCAACTGTATCTTTTTCAAGGTCTTTCAAAATTGTTTCCGAAATTCTTGAAAGACGTGCTTCAGTATAACGCATTGCCGCGGGAGCATCACCATCGACCGAACCAAAATTCCCCTGTCCGTCTACTAGCGGATAACGTAATGAAAATTCCTGCACCATTCTAACCATAGTGTCATAGACTGCTTTGTCTCCGTGCGGATGATACTTTCCGAGTACTTCTCCGACAATACGAGCAGATTTTTTATAAGGTCTGTTAAATCCGAGACCAAGTTCATTCATACCGAACAATACACGCCTGTGAACCGGTTTAAGTCCGTCACGTACATCGGGTAGAGCACGCGAGACAATAACCGACATCGAATAATCGATGTATGAAGACTTCATTTCATCTTCAATATTGACAGGAATTATTTTTTCATTCGGCATAAAAAGTAAAATAAAATTTTTTCAAGAATATTTTTTGTGGAGCTAACCGGATTCGAACCGGTGACCCTTTCGTTGCGAACGAAATGCTCTACCAACTGAGCTATAGCCCCGAGAAAAAAGTCCAAAAAATAATTAAAAAACTATAAAGAAAATACCTTTTTTTCCGCGTTTAAACAATGAAAATAGCCATAATAAATTCAGTTAATATATTGTAAAATCAAAGAATATCCAGCCCCCCATCCTTTTCATTTACAGGTTCGTCAATAAATTCAATAAAACTTCCGGGTTTATCATTAAAGATGCCTGCAGTAAGTTTATTGCCATATACACAACCTGTATCAAGATTAAAAAAATAATTCCCGACAAAATCCGGCTCATGAGCCGGTGTATGTCCGAATATCTGAGTTTTTTTCATTTTCATCGGAATGGAACGATTCCAGAGAATTGATTGCTCATCACCATTTCTGATTAAACCGGCATGAGATATTATAAATTTATCCAGTTCAATTTTTAATGGGAGACTGTTGATATATTCAAAATGATTTGAATTCTCGAGAGAGATTATGAACTTCCCAAAATCTTCTTTACACTGTGATTTCACATACGAAAGCTGTGTATTATTTCCTCCGTCATTATAATAAATCGAAATATAATTATTCCTTGCAAATGCATTTTTTTTATAAATGTCTATCACATTAAGTAAAGAATCTTCGTGATTACCTTTTACCGATAAAATTGAATTATCAATACAGAATTGAATTACCTCACGCGAAAAATTTCCCCTGTCAGTTAAATCTCCAACACTGTAAAAATTAATCTCTCCGTAAATTTTTTTTATTTTGCTATAAAGTTTTCTCAAAGTATTATAACATCCGTGTATATCTCCGAAAACAGCAAACATATTTTCTTTTTTCTCCAAAATTAATTCTTTGACTGTTATTATTAAAGAAAATTAATATTTTTGCAAATTGAATAAAAGTAAATAAATGCACAGGACAATAAAGATTTTAGTAAAGAGATTAAAATTAAAAAAACACAAGGAAGGCGGATTTTTTTGTGAAACATACCGTTCACAGAATAAAATAAAAAAATCAAATCTTCCAAAAAGATTTTCGGGAAGCAGAAATTTTTCCACAGCAATTTATTTTCTGCTGAGAGGTGATGACATTTCTGCATTTCATAAACTTCACGCTGATGAAATCTGGCATTATTACCTTGGAAGTCCATTAATAATATATACAATCGATTCAAAAGGAAAATTAAGAAAGACCATTCTTGGAATTCATTATAGCAAAGGAGAGGTTTTTCAGACAACAATAAAAAGCGGTTTATGGTTTGCGGCAGAAGTCAAAGAGAAAAATGTATTCACTCTTGCAGGATGCACAGTATCACCCGGATTTGATTACAGAGATTTTGAGTTAGGGGAAAAAAATAAACTGATTAGAAAATATCCTCAACACAAGAAATTAATTGCGAGACTTTCATATGAGTAGATAATTTTGATTTCTTGTATCATTATATACATTTATATAAAATCTTATAAATGGTATATTTAAGAATGGATAATAAAAACAGGTATTTAGTAACATCGGCATTACCTTATGCAAACGGGTATATACATCTTGGACACATAGCCGGAGCATATCTTCCTGCAGACATTTACGTCAGATACAGGCGATTAAAAAATGATGATATTATTTTCATTTGCGGTTCCGATGAACACGGAACGGCAATTGAAATATCAGCAATGAAGGAAAAAACTACACCGAAAAAAATTATCGACAGATATCACTTTTCGAACAAAAATGCGTTTAAAGATTTAGGAATAGAGTTTGATATATATTCCCGCACATCAAATGAAATACATCACAAAACAGCAAAGGATTTTTTTCTGAATTTATATAATAAAGGATTATTGAACGAAAAATCCGAAATGCAGTTATATTCGGAAAAAGAAAAAAGATTTCTTGCGGACAGATACGTAATCGGCACGTGCCCGATATGCAAATATGAAGAAGCAAAAGGCGACCAATGCGAGAACTGCGGAAGTAATTTATCCCCAGCCGAACTAATTGAACCAAGGTCAATTATTTCCGGAGATAAATTAGCATTGAAAGAAACTAAAAATTATTTTCTTCAGCTTGAAAAACTTCAGAGCAAACTTGAAATATGGATTGGAAGTAAAACAAACTGGAAATCAAATGTAAAAAACTATTGTGACGGATGGTTCAAAACCGGACTCAGAGACAGGGCAATCACAAGAGACCTTGACTGGGGCGTGAAAGTTCCGGTAGAGGGTTCAGAGGGGAAAGTAATATATGTATGGTTTGAAGCTCCAATAGGGTATATATCAGCAACGAAAGAATTATTTATAGAAAAAGGTATTCCGGAAAAATGGAGTGAATATTGGTGCAACGAGGATACACAACTAATACATTTCATAGGGAAAGATAATATTATTTTTCATGCGATAGTTTTTCCTGCAATGTTAATGTCACACGGGGATTTTATTTTACCTGAAAATGTACCTGCGAATGAATTTCTCAATCTAGAAGGTTCAAAGCTTTCAAAGAGCAAAGGGCATGGAATTCTGGTAAAAGATATAGTAAAAGAATTCAACCCTGATTTAATAAGATATACCATTACATCAAATTTACCTGAAAATAAAGATTCAGATTTCAACTGGGACGATTTTCAGATTAAAAATAATAATGAACTTGCCGCAATACTCGGAAATTTTGTGAACAGGACAATAGTATTTGTAAAAAACAAATATAACAATAAAATACCTGCGGTGGAAAATGAAGTTTCAATAGAAGTTAGGGAATACCTGTTCAAACAAAAAGAAATAGTGAGTGAGTGTTTTGATAACTTCAGATTCAGAGACGGATTAAATGAAATAATGAACGTTGCCAGATTTGCGAATAAATATTTCAATGACAATGAACCATGGAAAGCTATTAAAGAAAATCCGGAAAAATGCGGACATATAATAAGGGACTGCCTTGAACTTTGTTTTCAGATTTCCATTTTCATTAACCCGGTATTACCAAATACATCGGAGAAGATATTAAAAATATTAAGAACAGATAAAAAAAATCTTGAATGGAATAAAATCGGCGAATTGATTTTAACAAGCGGAGAAGAAATTGGTGAAGCAGAAATATTATTTCCACAAATCGATTTAAAAGAAGAGAAAATGGAAAATGAAATAAAAGTAGAAATTGCAGATGAAATTACAATTGACGATTTTAAAAAAATAAATTTAAGAACAGCAAAAGTTCTGGAATGTGTTAATGTAGAAAAAAGCAAAAAATTATTAAAATTGAAAATTAAAATCGGCAATAAAGAAAAGCAGATTGTAGCAGGAATTGCAGAACATTATAAAGCGGAAGATTTAATTGGAAAATTAATTGTGATAGTTGATAATTTAAGGAAAACAAGACTGATGGGCAACGAATCGCATGGAATGCTTCTTGCGGCAAAATCAGATGGTAAACTTTGCCTGCTGACAACTGATAAAGAAATTAACGACGGAGCGGATATCAATTGATAATGGATAATTGACAATTGATAATTTAAAGATCTATGGTTTATAAGTTTAGGAATTATGCATATGACTTTTCGAAAAGGACTTACATTATGGGGATTATTAATGTAACTCCGGATTCTTTTTATGACGGGGGAAAATTTTTCAAAGACAAATTAGATAAAGAAAAATTAAAAAAAAATATCAGCCGTATTGCAGAAGAGGGTGCTGATTTTATTGATATAGGCGGTGAATCCACGAGACCGGGTTCTGAAGCAATTACAATTGAAGAAGAACTGGAAAGAGTAATACCTGCAATTGAAATAACAAAAGAAATTACAGATAAACCAATTTCGATAGATACTTATAAAAGTATAATTGCTGACGAAGCTTTAAAAACGGGTGCAGAAATTGTAAATGACATAAGCGGGTTCAGATTCGATGAAAAGATGCCGGAAGTTGTTTCGAAATACAAAGCATCCTGTATTCTGATGCACATAAAAGGTACTCCGAAAGATATGCAGGATAATCCTGAATATGAAAATGTTACCGCAGAAGTTTATGAATATTTAAAACATTCTGCAGAAATTGCAGAAAAAAATAATATAAGACAGATTGTAATAGATATGGGTATTGGCTTTGGAAAAAAACTTGAACACAATCTTAATCTACTTCAGAATATCGGAAAATTTAAAGAGTTAGGGTATCCTATACTGCTTGGTGTATCAAATAAAAGTTTTATAGATAAACTTTTTCCGACCGATATAGATAAAAGATTATCAGGAACAATTGCGGCAAACGTAATTGGAGTGATGAACGGGGTGAACATTATAAGAGTTCATAATGTTTTAGAAAATAAAAGAGCACTGATTATTACAGATGCTTTAATGAAAAATTATCAATGAAAAAAACAGATATTAAAGAAGAAACTATTGAATACGACATTTTAGGAATGAGTTGTATAAACTGTGCAAACAGCATTAAAACATATCTTGAAAAACGGGAAGGTGTAAATAATGTTGATATAAATTACACTTCTGAAATTGCAGTTGTAAAATATGACCCCGATATAATAAACGACACAGAAATAAAATCTGATATTAAAAAACTCGGTTATGATGTACTTGAAGAAGATGAAGATAACGAGCATGAAAATTTCAAAAAGAAACAGTTAAAAATACAAAAATACAAAATTATTGCTTCGATATTTCTTACACTGCTGATTGTATCTATCTCAATGAAACATCATTTTAGTTTTATAAATATCTCCATTGAGGCATCTTTGGTATTGATGTTTATATTTAGTACGGTTCAGGTTTTCTGGTGCGGAGATAAATTTTTAAAAGGAGCAATTACTGCATTCAGAAGCAAAACATCAGATATGAATTCGCTGATAACGCTGGGTGTTTTATCTTCTTATATATACAGTATCCTGATATCATTTAATCATTTACTCGGATTGAATATCAAGATTCTGGAAAATTCTCATGAAGTTTATTTCGAGACTGCGGCAATGATAATTACATTTATATTAATTGGAAATTATCTTGAAGCTGTTTTAAAAAGCAGGACTCAAACCTCAATAAAAAAATTAAAAGATTTACAGTCAAAATTTGTTACAGTAATCAGACAGGAAAAAGAGTTACTGATACCTTATAAAAAGGTAAAAAAAGGAGATATTGTTTTAATAAAAGCAGGAGATAAAATACCTGTTGACGGGCAAATTATTGAAGGATATTGTGTGGCGGATGAAAGTGCCATGACAGGGGAAAGTTTGCCGGTTGAACGATACAAGGGTGACAATTTATTAAGCGGCACAATTCTGATAAGCGGTTTTGTTAAATTGAAAGCAATTAAGGTAGGCAAGGATACATACCTTTCAAAAATTATTAATCTTGTCAAGGATGCATCGAACTCAAAGCCAAAAATCCAGAGATTTGCTGATAAAATTGCAGCTGTATTTGTACCTGTAGTTTTACTAATAGCAGCGGGAACATTTCTGATATGGTATTTAATTTTGAACAACCCATTTGACTCGTCATTATTATATGCAGTATCTGTCCTGATAATTGCATGTCCCTGTGCACTTGGACTGGCATCCCCGATGGCAGTTGTTATTGGTGTCGGGAGATCAGCAGAAAACGGAATATTATTTAATAACGTCGAAGCAATTGAAAGACTGAATAAAGTCGATACAATATGTTTTGATAAGACGGGAACACTGACGACAGGTCAGATGAGATTAAAAGAAATAAAGATTAAAAATAATATTACGGAGAAGGAATTATTAAGTTTAATATTTTCGGTTGAAAAGCTTTCGAATCACCCTATCGCAAAATCGATTGTACAATACTGCATTCAAAACGATATTGATGTTTATGACACCGTTACTGAATTTGAAAATGAAGAAGGGGGAATCAGTGCAAAAGCAGGAATAAAAAAAATCATTATTGGAAATGAAAGATACATAAAGCAAAAAATTAAATTTCCGGACAATTTGGAGACAACAGCGAACAACAAAGGTATTTTATATATTGGAATTGATAATGAATTTGCCGGATATTTGATATTTGAAGATTCCATTAAACCCGAATCCAGAGGAACAATTAAGAGATTAAAAGAAAAAAAACTTGATATTTTTATGATTTCAGGTGACAACGAAGAAACCACAAAAAGGACGGCGGAAGCACTTGATATTGAAAAATATTCTTTTAAAACCTTACCTGATGAAAAAGAGAAAATCATATCAGGATTACAGGCAGAAAACAAATCAGTTGCTATGGTTGGAGACGGAATTAACGATGCTCCTTCATTAGCAAGAGCAAACGTAGGGATTGCAATAGGGACAGGGCAGGATATAGCCGTTGATTCAGCAGATGTTATACTTGTAAAAGGTGATTTACAAAATCTCACAAAAGCAATAATAATTTCCGGAAAAACTGTATCCATTATAAAACAAAATATATTCTGGGCATTTTTTTATAATATTATTGCTATACCTCTTGCTGCCGGATTACTTGTTCCATACGGGATAATAATAAGTCCTGTGATGGCGGCAATGTTAATGGCATTCAGTGATGTGATTACCGTGATAGGTAATTCTCTACGACTTAAATATGTCAATATTAATTAATATTTTTACGTAAAAATTTTATGAAACACAATTTAATAATACTATTAATTTTAGGTATTTCATTAATAACCGGATGCGGTAAAAAAGACGCACCGGTAAATCAAGAAAACAATTCGAAAAATATGGAAACTGTAGAATTTAAATGTTCAGGAATGCATTGTTCCGGCTGTGAAAACAATATAAAGGCGGAAGTAAATAAACTTGATGGCATCAAAGAAGTGAAAGCAGATGCGACAACAAAATTAGTTTCTGTTGTATATTTTCCTGAGAAAACAAATAAAGAAAAAATATCAAAGGCAATAAACGAAGCGGGATACGACACGGAACTTACGAAATCCGAGAAAAAGCACGACTGCGAAAAGGAAGAAAATAAATAAAAATTATTATATGGGGAAGGTGGATTTTGATAACTATGCGGAAGACTATGAGAATGTATTATCAGATGAATTAAAAAAATTCGATTCCGAAAGCGGATATTTTGCCGAATACAAAATAAAAATTGTAAAAGATACAACCTCAAAAATTCCTTTAAGAATACTTGATTTCGGCTGCGGTATAGGAAGAAATACGGAATTTCTTAAAGAATATTTTTCAAAAGCAGAGATTACAGGATGTGACATATCTAAAAAAAGCATTCAGTTTGCAAAAAGAAAAAATCCCAAATGCAGTTTCTTTATTTTGGATAGAGAAAATATTGAATACAACAATCAGAATTTCGATATTATATTTACTTCCTGTGTTTTTCACCATATTGAACCAGAACTAAGAAAAGAAACCATCGATAACATATATAATATGTTAAAACCAAATGGTGAATTTTATATTTTTGAACATAATCCATTTAATCCAATAACAAGAAAGATAGTCAAAGATTGTGTTTGGGATACAGATGCTATATTATTGAAACCTGTTGAGACAAAAAAGCTTTTATTAAATGCAGGATTTAAAAATTTAGAAAAAAAATATACTCTGTTTTTTCCGAAGTTTTTAAGCTTTATGAGACCTGTAGAAAGAGGAATGGGATTTTTACCTTTAGGGGGTCAATACTATTTCAAAGGAAAGAAATAAATTTTAATTAATTCTTCTTTTTAATTTTATTTATTTCTTTTTTGTATTCTTTTCTGAATAAAAATACTTCACGAATAGTTCTTAATATTACTGAAGGTCTTGCTCCAGTAGAGATTCCATCTTTTCTTGGAAGGTGGAGAACTCCGATTTCTGTAGAAGTATAGCCAAGCAAATTTGCTTTTAACATAATTTCAGCATCGATAAATGCATCTATAGAATCAATTTTAATTTTATCAAATAAGTCTCGTTTAAATAATTTAAAGGCACAATCGATATCCCAGTATCTTATTTCAAATAAAAGTCTTAATAGATAATTATAACATAAAGAAGTAAATTTTCTCCATAGGGAATACTGCTTTGTTTTTCTATAACCTACAATAATATCTGTATATGGAATTAACGCAACAAATTTCTTCAATTCTTCAAGGTCAAATTGGTTATCACCATCTGTATAAAAAACATAATCAAGTTTAGCATTCAAAAATCCATCTTTCAATGTAGCACCATAGCCCATATTTTTTTCGTGATGGATTACTCTGACTTTTTCATATTTTTCTGCAAGTCTGTCAGCGACATCCCCTGTTTTATCCGGACTTCCGTCTTCAATAATAATAATTTCATAATCTTTTAATTTCAGTTCTTCAAGCACAGTTACTGCTTTGTCAACGACTTTACCAATATTATTTTCATCATAATAAGCCGGAAAAAAAACGCTTAATGTAATATTTGAGAAATCGTACATATATGTTATTCTTTCAGGAAATTTTTCAGATAATTAAATGTTTTTGAAATTCCTTCTTCAATATCCGTAACCGGTTTCCATCCGAATGTTTTTTTAATTAAAGTATTATCAAGAATATTAACGGGCACGTCAATATTTCTTGGTTGAGTATATTTTATTTTTGGTTTGATTGATGTAATATGTTCTATATATTTTAAAATTTCATTTAATGTGTAACCTTTATTTAAACTCAGATTAAAAAGTTTATTTTCGGAAGTAACGGATAACGATTTTACCATTACATTTACTGCATCCTTAATATATATATAATCTCGTATTACTGAACCATCGCCCCATATTTCAATTGTTTCATTCAGGATTATTTTCTTCAAAAAAACCGCAATTGCTCCTTGTGTCACGAAAGGATTCTGCCTTTCACCAAAAGGATTTGAAAAGCGGAAAATAGTATAATCGAGACCATACAATTTATGATACATAAAAAGAAAATCTTCTATACATTTTTTCACGACACCATAAGAGCAAATCGGATTGCATATATGATTTTCTTTGACCGGTATTTCAACAGGAATTCCGTAGACAGTTCCACCAGAAGACACGAAAACAATTTTTTTTATTTTATTTTTAACTGATTCTGAGAATAATTTTAATGATGGAATAAGATTCGATTCAACATCATATACGGGATTTTGATTTGAACTTGCAGGAAGAGTTGAACTTACAAGATGAAAGACAATATCAATGTTTTTTAAAGAATTTTTAATATCAATTTCATTATTAAAATCACCTTCAATAACATTTAATTTATTTTCGATATGAGCAATATTCCTTCGGTCAAAATTAATTTTATCAAAGACAGTGACATTAAAATTTTGGTTAAGGAGTTCATCTGCAAGATGAGAACCGATAAAACCGCCTCCACCGTATATCATACAATTTTTCATATAATTTAGTTTTTTTGAAAAATAAACGCTGAGAATCTTTTATCCGCTGAAATAAATTGATTTAACAATTTATAATTTATAGTGTCTTTCTGAAGTAATTCAAATTTTACGTCATTTGAATCACCTTTTTCATTTTTGAAATCAGGCCTGTAGCCATAATGACTCTCCCAAACCAAAATAGAACCCGGCTCAATATCTTTCAGATTTTTTGAGTTTAATGTTTTAAAACGTAATGGATTTGAACGGTAATTATCAGAATAAAATTTAAAAAGTGTATGATTTACAAAAATTGTTTTAGTATTAAAGTCCGGTGTGTTAATGAATTTTGATGCATTAATTACAGTAAGATTTTCCTGTGATAAAACTTTTGGTTTAAAGTCTAATCCCAGGTATAAAAATGATAATAAAACTAAAAAAACCGAAAGAGTATTCAAATACTTACTTATATTTTTATAAGGAAAAATAAATACTGAAAATAAAAATGCTATTAAGACTAATACCTTTGTATAATCCACCTCAATAGGTTCTTTAAATTTAAATCCGTCCGACACTTTTGAGAAGAATGCAAAAGTAATAAGTATTAATAATATCAGTACAGCTATATTCAGGGTTTTCGTTTTTGAATTTGAAAAATTATTAAAACCGAGCATTGCAAAGAAAACACATACCGGAGAAATATGCAATAAATATCTCCAGTTTCCCGGATTAGGTCCGTTACTAAACATGATATAAACCTGTACCGCAAAAACAGTAATAAAGATGGCATAAAAAAGAAGGTACTTCTGTATGTATTCTTTATTTTTTTTTGTATCTGTTAAAAATCCAAAAAATCCAGATAAAAAGAGTGACAAACAAACAGGTCCAACAATAAAAATATAAAAAATAAAATAATGCATAGGTCCCTGTGAAGTATATACAAGAGAAGCAACTGACTTCATTTCAGTGAGAATAAACATTATATCACCGGTCTTAAAATAACCTAAAATATTATACAATACAGGAAAGATACCAATTAGAAGTGCCGGAACATATTTCTTGTTAATAATAAAGATAATAAACAATATAATTAAAAAGATTACCATTTCCTGACGAATGGTAAAAATATATCCAGCCATTAGTCCGCTTAATAAAAATTTTTCTTTCTTATAAAGAATTAGAAAGATTACAATACAAAGTGCAGTGAAGATTTCCGAATATGACCTGAATGATAAATCAAAAAATAATGGTTGAGAGGCAAGAAGTAAAGCACCGAGATATGCAAAATTTACTTTATATATTCTTAGAAGTTTATATGCAAAAAACACTGTTGCTGCTGCTATTAAAGAATTGAAAAATAAAACAAAATCATATCCGAAAAGTGCAGGCAACACCATAAATATTTTCCAGCCAGGTTTAGGGTTGTTCCCTAAAATAGAAAATGGTTTTGTCCAGAAATCGAGCATATTCAAAAACTGCCCTATCTCATCATCCTGATAAAAGCCTTGAGAAATTTTGCTTGAAATAAAATAAATTACTGCAAGAACAGGTATTATTATCCAGAAATATTTACCAATAGTTTCATCAATATTGATAATTTCCTCTTTTTTTTCTGTAAGTACTTTATTTTTTAGTGCTTTTTTTGCCAAGATTGAAAAATTAATTTTAAAAATACAAAATTGCTTATATAAAAAATACATAAAACTTATATTATATAATACAAAGGAATGATAATAAAATCAAATTATCAACTTTAGATTTGTAAGAAAAAAAATGATGTTGATTTTTAAAAAGATTATTTATAATTATTGTAAAAGGTTATTACTGTATTTAATTAATGCTCCTTTGTAAATCAACAATTATTAATTAATATATTTGGGAGGTATAAAGTGAAAAAGTTATTTTTTTTAGCAACAACAATTTTCATTTTCACCGGTTTTGTATTTTCTCAGACAGGCTGGTATTCACAAACTTGTCCTTCAAGCGACGATTTCAGGAGTGTTTATTTTGTAAACGCACAAACAGGATGGATGGGGGGATTTGCAAATTCCCTTATTAAAACAACAAATGCAGGTAACAGTTGGTTTTTACAAACGTGGTATTCACCACAAAGTTTAATGTCATTTTATTTTATTAATGACCAGACTGGATGGGCTGCAGGAGGAGTTGGGACATCTAACATAACAAGAATAACAAAAACAACTGATGGTGGAAATACATGGCCAACTCAGTATTATTCAACTACGAATGGTATGGTGATGAAAATTTCGTTTGTTGATAATAATACAGGATGGGCTGCAACCCTAAATGGCAGAGTCTTAAAAACAACTAATAGCGGAGTAAATTGGCTTTTAATTTACACTGTAAATAGTTCATCACTGACATGCTGTAAATTCATAAATCAACTGACCGGATGGGTTGCCGGAACATCAGGAAAAGTATTAAAAACAACCGATGGAGGCAGTAGTTTTTCCCCTCCATCAACTATTACTCCTAATGACATTGAAGGAATATTTTTTATAAACCAAACAACAGGATTTATTGTAGGTACAAATGGTCTAATAATGAAAACCACAGATACAGGTTTAAATTGGATTACAAAACAAAGTGGAAACACATATTGGTTAAATGGAATATTTTTTATTAACAATAACACAGGATGGGTTGTAGGAGGCAATTACAATAATAGTGCTTCATTAATCCAAAAAACAACTAATGGAGGAGAATCTTGGTTTTCACAAACTGCTCCGACTTCAAACTGGCTTGCGGATATTATGTTTGTTAACGAAACAACAGGATGGATTTCGGGAAGAAACGGTACAATTCTTTATACACAAACTGCCGGAGAGCCAGTTCCATCTGCACCGACATTGGTTTCTCCTGCAAATGGTTCGACAAATGTCAGTACGACTCCGACGATGGTTTGGAATGCATCTTCAGGAGCGACAAGGTATAAAATCCAGATTTCAACAGTAGCAAACTTTTTAGTAATTACGGACTCAGCGACTGTAAACGGAACTCAATATGTTGTTCCGAACGGAAAATTACAGGCAGGTTATACATATTTCTGGAGGGTCAATGCTTCAAACTCATACGGGACAAGTCCCTGGTCATCTGTATGGAGTTTTTCAACTACAAATTTACCTCCTGCACCAACTTTAATTTCTCCACCCAATGGATTTATCGGAACATCTCTTACTCCAACTTTAGTCTGGAATATTCTTGGTACAACTACATATGTATATAAAATTCAAATTTCCAGGGTTCCAAACTTTACTTTCATTGTTGATTCAGCAACGAGGTCAGTCTCTAATTATACAGTGCCACCGGGGAAACTTCAAAATAATATTACATATTTCTGGAGAGTAAATGCAACAAACAGTTTTGGAACAGGTCCCTGGTCTGATGTGTGGAGTTTTACTCCTCAGACAAACTCTGTAAATTTAATTAATTCAGAAATTCCAAAAGAAAACAAATTATACAATAATTATCCTAACCCGTTTAATCCCGTAACAAAAATTCGATTTGATGTTGCAAAAGCAGGTTATGTAAGTATTAAAGTTTATAATATTCAGGGTAAAGAAATTTCGACATTAATAAATTACAATATGACTGCCGGAAGTTATGAAACAATTTTTGATGCTTCGGCATTATCAAGCGGAGTGTATTATTACAGAATTCAGACTGAAGGGTTTGTAGATACAAAACGGATGGTGCTGGTGAAATAAAATTAACATTGCAGATTACAGATTGCAGATTGCAAATTAAAGAGATAATTTATTTTTAAATAAGGTTGTTTCTGAAAAGGAACAACCTTTTATTATATTATTTATTCACTTTAATAAACTGTAAGTGTATATTATATTTATGGTTTATGGAATACGAGTTAACAGGAAATTCTGTTCAGATAAAGGAATTAAACAAGACTATTAAGCAGGTTGCACCTACTAATATAAGTGTACTTATTACCGGTGAAAGCGGAACAGGTAAAGAGGTAGTGGCAAATGCAATTCATTATTACAGTAAAAGACGTCACAAACCATTAATAAAAGTTAACTGCGGAGCAATACCAGAAGGAATAATAGAGAGCGAATTATTCGGGCATCAGAAAGGTGCTTTCACCGGTGCTGTAGACGACAGAAAAGGTTATTTTGAAATGGCAGACGGAGGAACAATTTTTCTTGATGAGATAGGTGAAATGCCTGCAGGGACACAGGTTAAATTATTACGGGTGCTTGAGACAGGTGAGTTTTTGAGAGTGGGCGGAAATAAAAATATTAAAGTTGACGTAAGAGTAATAGCGGCTACCAACAAGGATTTAGGTAAAGAGGTATTGAATAAAAATTTCAGAGAAGATTTATATTACAGATTAAAATCAATTAATCTAAATATACCTCCGTTACGAGAAAGGAAATCCGATATAATTCAATTGTTTAGGATTTTTACAGATAATTTCTGTCTTGAGAATAAAATGAAATTTGCCGGTATAGAAGAAGATGCAATCGAATTTATTACAAATTATGTATGGAACGGAAATGCAAGAGAATTAAAAAATTTCTGTGAAAGCATAATTGTCCTGCATCCTGATAAAAAACTGACCATAGACGATGTTAAGAAACATATACAACCGGAAGAATTTGAAGTGAAAAACCTCCCTGCTCTGACTATTACAAAAAGAGAGCAATATGATAAAGATTTTTTATTAAGAGCACTATTTGAAATAAAATCGGACATTGTAGATGTTAAAAAGGGATTGCAAATTCTCGGAGAAAAGATATATAATCAGGATAATAATTTAAAAAATATATATGATGAAGGTTCGCTTGTGATTACAAGAGATGAAATAGATATTTTAAATTCAGATGAAATAGAAAAAAGAATTCTGCTGTTCCTTTTAAAAGAAAAAAACTGGAATAAGAAAGAAGTAGCCAAGATTTTAAATCAAACGACGAGGAATGTTTATAAGAAGATACAGAAGTATGGGCTGAAGAGTTCATAGAGTACAAAGTGTATCGAGTGTGTGGAGTGTATAGAGTCCGTATAGTTAGTTAGGTTCGTTAAGTTTATTAAGTTCATTAATTGTTAAAGTTAGAAATAAATTTTTATTGAAAAGTTTAATTATTATATCATTTATATTTTTAGTCGGAATATCCGGATGCGGGATTTATGGATTCAGAGGAAATAATCCTCCTGAAGGAATAAAATCCATTGCCATTCCGATTTTCACAGACAACAGCGGATTTTCTCAGGCAGGGCTGAAAGAAGATTTTACAAATTCGTTAAAAAATAAAATTATAAGTGATAATACATTTTCATTGCTTGATAAAGAAAAAGCGGATGGAATTTTAAATTGTACTATTTTATCAGTAAAGGATGAAGCAATGGTAATTTCAGGAAATGATATAGTTACAAAAAGGAAAATTACTATATCGGTAAATGTGGATTTTACAAATTTAAAGAAGCAAAAGAAAATCTGGGAAAGAAAATATGAAAACTGGGGAGATTATAATTCATCCGATAATTCTTTCTCACAGAGAGACAATGGAATTAAATTATCAATTGATAAAATCACGGATGATATATTAAATGATATAACTTCGAACTGGTAAAATTTCAGTTAATTAAGTTCATTAAGTTTATTAAGTTAGTTAAGTTTTAAAAATATTATCGAATTAAATTTTTTAATATAAATTTAATTAAAATAATCGATTAAATATTCAGGATGAAGATTGAAGCCATTATTTTATTGACATATATAGTATCACTTGTGATATTATTTGTATTTGCTTCGCATGGATTTAATATGGTTTATTTTTATCTTAAGACTTTCAGAAGAAGAACAGAGGATTTATCACTTGACGAACTTAAATTAAATGAATTCCCAATAGTGACAATACAACTGCCCTTATATAATGAGAAATATGTAATTTGCAGACTTATTGATGCTACAATGAGGATAGATTATCCGAAAGAAAAACTAGAAATCCAGATACTGGATGACTCGACAGACGAAACAACAGAAATAATTAAAAAACATATAAAAAAATATACTGATAATGGTTTTAATATACAACACATTCACAGAACCAACAGGTCAGGATTTAAAGCAGGAGCATTAAAAGAAGGTTTAAAAACTGCAAAAGGAGAGTTCGTTGCAATATTTGATGCAGATTTTATTCCAAGAAAAAAATTTCTAAAACGTACAATACCATATTTTTTCAAAGATAATAAAACAGGACTTGTACAGACAAGATGGGAGCATCTAAACAGGGAATATTCTTTACTGACAAGGACAGAAGCAATTGCACTTGACGGGCATTTTGTAATGGAACAGGCGGTCAGAAACCGTGCGGGATTTTTTATTAATTTTAATGGGACGGGGGGTGTATGGAGAAAAGAATGTATTTTCGATGCAGGAAATTGGGAAGCAGATACATTAACGGAAGACCTTGATTTATCATACAGGGCACAAATGAAAGGATGGAAATTCAAGTACCTCGTAAATTTCACTTCACCGGCAGAATTACCTGCGGAGATTAACAGTTTAAAGTCACAGCAGTTCAGATGGACAAAGGGTGCAATAGAAACAATGAAGAAAATATATCCTAAAGTGCTAAGGTCAAATATGTCACTAAAACTAAAGATGCAATCATTCATACACCTATGCAGTAATCTCGCTTATCCTTTTATATTGCTGTGTGGATTATTAAATCTTCCGATATTATTAATAAAGGAAACCGGGGCATATGATGATACTTTTAAATTAATGTCTGTTTTTATTTTTGCATTTATCAGTTCATTTTTATTTTACCTTCATTCACAAAAAGATGTTTATCCTGACTGGCAAAAAAGGATAATATATTTTCCCGTATTTATGGCAGGAAGTATGGGACTTTCGGTTAACAACACAAAGGCAGTTTTTGAAGGATTAATAAATAAAAAGAGCGAATTTGTAAGAACACCCAAGTTTAAAATTGTTCATGGAAAAGATACCTGGAAAGGAAAGAAATATCTTCCGAAAAAGATTAACATTCAAACAGTGATAGAGGCAATTTTATCCATATACTGTTTTGTTGGCGTCGGGTTTGCGATAGGATATGCACAGGTGGCTTCGATTCCCTTTCAGCTTATGTTTGCGACAGGATTTGGTTTGATGTCATCTTTAACTATTAAACAAGTTATTGATTACAACAGGGCTTTGAAAAAAGAAATCAGTGAATAAAATAAAATATTATGATAAATACATTAGACGAATATATAAGTGAATTCAGAAAAAAACTAAATACGAACATATTTTCACCGTATTTTTCGAGACTTGCAAATCTATATTTTTTAAACGGTCAGTATGAAGATTGCATTAACACATGTAAAACGGGATTAGAATTATATCCCGACTATCAAACAGCAAAATTGTTAATGCTGAAAGGATTAATAAAACTGGAATATATTAACGAAGCAGAAATTCTGATTGATGAACTTGAGGAAAAATATCAAAGTTATGAAATACTTATTACATATAGAAAAACAATATCAGAATTAAAAACAATATCAAAGCAGGAAAGAATATATTATACACAAAGGATCAGTCCTGTAGTAAATTTTGAGGAATTCAGAAAGTACATAGAACAATTTGTAAATGACAAAACAGAATATAATACAGATACACTGATTACTCAAATAATCGAAGAAAGGGATAAATCGGAAAAAGAAATTAATTTTAATAAATTTAAAACCCTTGTAGACAGTTTTATATTCGAAGAATCAGATAATAATATAAAAGATTTTAATTCAAAACCGGAAGTTACAAAGCAAAAAGAGACATCAGAAACACTTCATTTTTTAAAAATTAAAATAATGACTGAAACATTTGCAGATTTACTTGCCCAGCAGGGATATATAAAGGAAGCATTTAACGGATACAATCAACTATTAAAAAATGAAGATGCGAATAAAGACAGATTAATGGAAAAATTAACAGAACTTGAAAGAAGTCTGATTGTAAAGGATAAATCTGAATAAACGGAATTAATTTCCAGGCAGGCGGGGTTTTGTATAAATTAATTTTTCGCGTTCCATAATGACAGTTCCCTGTTTAAAACCTTTTCTTTTCTTAACATATTTCCTTTCACAATAAGCAACAGGAACTGTACCTGCATTTCTTGCTTTGCTGTAATATGCTGCAATTGCAGCAGCAGATTCCAGAAATTTTCTATCAATATTTTCCTTCTTGTTATTTCTTCTTAGTACAGTATGTGAACCGCTAAAACCTCTGACATGAAACCATATATCTTCCGGATTTGAATATTTAAAAGTCAAAAGGTCATTTGATTCACTGCTTTTCCCCACCCAGACCTCATTATTTTCGTCGAGTTTAAATATTCTGAATTTATTCTTATAAGAATCTTCTTGTTCTTTTTTATTTTCTTTTTTTGGTTTTTCTATTTGTTCAAGTTCTTCAGTCATTTTTATTTCATTTTTCAGATATTCAATTTCTTTGTTTACCGATAAAAGTTTTTTTTCAAGAACGTTTTTAGAATTTTTGTATTTTTTATATTTTGAAAAATAAATATTTGCGTTTTCGGCAGGCGGAATCCCTGATTTTAGAGGAATTTCAGAGTAAATACCTTTTTCTTCATCAAAAAAAATGAGTTCATCATCGTTTTTGTTAATATTATTGAGATTTGACAATATTGTATTACCGAATTTCAAATAATTTTCACAATCAGAAGAACTCTCACTTTGTTTCAGAAGATTATTTTGTGTATTTAGTTTTTGTTTTAATTGCTGGTTGAGTTTGGCAAGTTTTTCTTTCTTCATTGTACTAATCATTCCTGATTTTTCCGTGAGAATTAGATACTCCTTTACTGCAATGTTAATATTATCATATTTTCTGAAGAAATAATTCACAAGTTTTTTAATTTCTGCTAATGATAAAACAAATTTATTTTCAATGTTATAAATATAGTAATCCGGTTCCTTAAATTTTTCAATTAATTCTTTCACAATTGAATGTATTTTCTTTGATATAGTTTGGGTTAATAATTCGTCTTCTTTTATATCAAGCCGGTATAGTATTTCTTCAATATATAACTGACCGAGAGAATAATAATATTTTGAAAATAAATCTTTCACAATCCTGCATTCACTAATTTTATTTCCTTTTGCTTTTAATTTTAAATATTCCTGAATATTTTTTGATTGCAATTCGATTTTATCTTTAAAAGTATTTAATATTTTATCGTTTTTTGTAATAAAAAAATTCAGCTTCGACGGGATAAATGAGAAGTAAAGACGCAAATCTATATTTAAATGAAACATTATTATTCTCTCATTTTCCAGAACGGAAAGTTCAATAATTTCAAAGCCATAAATTTCATTAAAAAGATTTGCAACATTTTTAGATGCTTTTTTAAAATCTTCTTTTAAGATGATATATGGATTATTTTTTTCACGGGAGAATTCAAGAAAACTTTTTTTATTATCTTTAATAAAGCATATTACAAGTTTATCTTTTTCCTGTGAAAAAACTGAAACTATTTTTGCTTTCTTCAGGTGTGTTTCTAAATAAGAAGTGTATTCTTTTAGAAAATAATAATTATTAAACATAGAAATAAAAATTAAATTACTATATTTAATCTTCTTTAAGTGCTTCTGCTCCGCCGACAATCTCAAGTAATTCTTTTGTTATGGATTCCTGTCTGGCACGATTATACTGGAGATTAAGATGCTGTAAAAAGTCAGCGGCATTATTTGTTGCTGTTTCCATTGCTGTCATTCTTGCTGCCATTTCAGCAGCGTTAGATTCATAAATTGCCTTTATCAACTGAAAGTCGAGTTTTTTAGGAATCATGTAATTAATAATCTGATTAGATTCCGGTTCATAAATATAATTAATACCTGCATATTTTTTATCATCTGAAAGATTCTGCTCAGTTTTAAATGGAAGAAATTTTTCACAAACAAGATTCTGTCTGGCCACGGATTTAAATTCATTGTATATAATTTCCACCGAATCATATTCGCCTTTGAGAAAACCTTTCACAATAATATTTACAATTTTATTAATTATTTCAAATGTTATCGAAAATGAAATATGATTATAATTTTCCAGAATATTATACTTATTTTTTCTGAAGTAATCAGAAGATTTTTTCCCGATTGACAAAATATAAGAGTTCACAGCAGAATCTTTTACAACTGATGAAGCATATTTTATGATATTTGTATTGAATGAACCACACATTCCCCTGTCGGAAGAAATGACAATATACAACTTATTTTTTACTTCTCTTTGCTGCATCAAGGGATAAATTGAGGAATCGGTATTCGATATCAGATGATTAAATATTTCATTCATTTTAAATACATAAGGGCGGGCGGAAATAATTTTTTCCTGAGCACGGCGGAGTTTTGCAGCGGCAACCATTTTCATAGCTTTAGTTATTTTCTGAGTGCTTTTTATCGCCGTTATTCTTTTCTTTATTTCCTTTAAAGTAGCCAAAATCTATTTTGTTATTATCAATATATTTACAAAATTCCTTTTTCTTTTAATAATGGAGTAAGTTTTTGTTCCAGCTCTTTATTATTCAGTGAAGAAGAACGGGTATCAGCTTGTTCAATTGCATTTTCGAGCGTTGTTATTTCTTTTTTTAAAAACATATTTATACAAAAACTTAACCTGTATCTGTCACTGTCAACAGTTATAACATCCTTCAAAGTATCAACTACATTATAAATTATTTTTGTAACATTATCTTCAGGACTGAAATTAATTCCAGCCGGCGGTTTTGAGCTCATATTATTTATTAATTGATGATTTAAATCTTTCCGTGAATTCAGAAATTATGCTATCTAATTTCCCTGTTATTTCATCAGTTAATTCTTTCTTTTCAGATATAGCATTCAAAATATCTTTATTCATTGTTTCAAACTGCATTAATATTTCTTCTTCATACCTTGCAATACTATCGACAGGAAGTTCATCGAGGAATCCTTTTGTAGCAGCGTATATCACAACAATTTGTTTTTCAACATCCATAGGTACATATTGTTTCTGTTTCAGAATTCCAACCATTCTTTCACCTCTTCTCAACTGCTGTAATGTGGCTTTATCAAGATCCGAGCCGAATTTAGCAAAAGCTTCAAGTTCCCGATACTGAGCCAAATCAAGTCTCAGATTTCCAGCTATTTTTTTCATCGCTTTAATCTGAGCATTTCCACCCACACGTGAGACAGAAATTCCAACATTAATTGCAGGTCTTACACCAGAGTTAAATAAACCGGGTTCGAGATAAATCTGCCCGTCAGTTATTGAAATAACATTTGTAGGAATGTATGCAGAAACATCACCCTCTTTCGTTTCAATTACAGGCAAAGCTGTAAGACTGCCTCCGCCTTTTTCATCCGAAAGCTTTGATGCTCGTTCGAGAAGACGTGAGTGAAGATAAAATACATCACCCGGGTATGCTTCACGTCCCGGAGGTCTGCGAAGAAGTAATGAAATTTCCCTGTATGATGCTGCTTGTTTTGTGAGGTCATCATAAATGCAAAGTGCATGTCTTCCGCTGTCTCTGAAATATTCACCAAGTGCAGCACCTGCATATGGAGCAATAAACTGCATCGGAGCAGGGTCTGATGCAGTTGCTGATACAACTGTTGTGTATTCCATTGCACCGGCATCCTGAAGACTTTTTACAACCTGTGCAACAGTTGAACCTTTTTGTCCGATTGCAACATAAATACAAAAAACATTTTTACCTTTCTGATTAATTATTGTATCAATCGCAATTGCAGTTTTTCCGGTTTGCCTGTCGCCAATTATCAATTCACGCTGTCCCCTTCCAATCGGAATCATTGCATCAATAGCTTTAATTCCTGTTTGTAGAGGTTCTTTAACGGGCTGACGTTGAATTACTCCAAGAGCTTTTTTTTCAATTGGATTATATTTTTCTACTTTAATATCACCTTTACCATCAAGTGGAATCCCTAAAGGAGTAATAACCCTGCCAAGCAAATTTTCACCGACCGGTATAGAAGCAATTCTGCCGGTTCTTTTCACCTGGTCACCTTCTTTGACAAGCGATGAATCTCCAAATAAAATACATCCTACATTATCTTCTTCAAGATTTAATGCAATACCAATCACGCCATTCGGGAATTCAATGAGCTCGCTTGCCATGCATTTCGATAAACCATAAACACGTGCTACTCCATCACCAACATATAAAACTGTTCCAACTTCATATATATCCACTTCCCTTTCAAAACCAGAAAGCTGTTTTAACAAGACAGAGGATATTTCATCCGGTTTAATCATATTTTTAATTACTCCTGTTAAGTATTTATTTTTAAATAAAAATTAACTTATAATTCCTTTATTAAGATTTTGTTTTAAAAGTTCAAGCTGACGCTTTATGCTTGCATCAAGAATATTATCTTTTATCTGAATCGTAAAACCTCCAATTAATGAATCATCAACGGAAAATTCCGGTACAGAATTTAAATTAGTATATTTATCAATTTTCTTTTTAAAAGTATCTTTTTCCTTTTCTGTTAATTCCACAGTTGTTTTTACAGAAACTGCAGATAAACCTTCCCTTTCGTTTTTCAATTCAATAAAATCTGAAAGAATATCAAATAATAGTGCTTCGCGATTTTTTCCGATAATCAGTTTAATGAAATTCAATAAAAGAGGATTTAAACTTTTTGAAAATAATTTACCTGTTATTTCAAGTTTTTTACCTGTTCTGATTGACGGACTTGAAAAAAATAATTCAAGTTCCCTCGAAGATTTTCCAAGCTGAATAAAGGTTTCAATTTCTTTATAAATTTTTTTCAGAAGGTTCTGTTCAACTGAAGCATCATATAAAGCAAGCGAATATCTTCTCAGTACATTTGATGTCATAGATAAGACAATTAATTTTTCGGGACTTTTTTCAAAAATTCTTCAATAATCTGTTTATGCTTCTTTTTATCAAGAGATTCATTAATAACTTTTTCTGCAGCTTTTATAACAATGTCGGATATTTGTTCTTTCATTTTCTCATAAGCAAGAAGTTTTTCCTGTTCAAGAAGCAAATGTGATTGTTCTATCAATTTACGGGATTCCTCCCCGGCTTTTGCAATAATTTCATCTTTCACTTTATTTGCAGTTTCTTTTGCCTGACTAATAATATTCATTGACTGATTATTTGCGTCAGCGAGGTTTTTCTTATTAAGTTCAAAAAGTTCCTGGGCTTCTTTCCTTGCATTTTCAGAGTTTTCAAGATTTTGTCTTATTGTTTCTTCACGATTATTTAAAGCACTGAGTAATGGTTTCCATGCAATTTTCCACAAAACAAGCAGGACAAGAACGAAAATTACAATCGTCCAGATGATTAAACCGGGATTTACTGACAGTAAGTCAAAATTCTTATGTGGTTCTCCTTCTCCGAGGAAAAGAAAATTAAGAAATAGGGTTATAATATACATAAATTAAAAAAATAAAATTTAATTAAATGCAAAATGCATCAACTAAATAATAAATATTACAAAAAAACTTATTTTTTAATTGCTAACAAAATACAAATAACGAGTCCGAAAAGTGCAACACCTTCGATAAGGGCGGCTGCAATAATCATAGAAGTTCTGATATCTCCTAAAGCTTCAGGGTTTCTTCCGCTTGCTTCCATTGCGGAACCACCTAATTTACCAATTCCGAAACCAGCCCCGATAACAACGAGACCCGCACCAATTCCGGCTGCCAAGTAAGCTAAATCCATTTAAATATTTCTCCTTAAATTAATTATTAAAAAAAGTTTATAAATAAAATTTTAATGCTGATGCATTGCCATACTAATAAAGATAGACGAAAGCATTGTGAAAATATACGCCTGTAAAAGTGCAACAAACAATTCAAGAAAATAAATAAAAATTGAAAAAGGTACAGCAATTACAATACCGGCATAAGACATTATAAAAATCAAAGATATTAAAGACAAAATTATTATCGAACCTGCATTAATATTTGCAAACAACCTCATCAACAGTGCAAAAGGTTTTGTGAAAAGTCCAATAAACTCTACAATAATCATTATAGGTAAAACGAAAGCCGGGATTCCGCCCGGAATTAAACCTTTAAAATACCCGAAGAAACCGTATTTTTTGATTCCCATAATCTGAATCATAAAAAATGTTATTAAAGCAAGTCCGCTTGTAACGTTAATATTTTTAGTCGGCTGAGCAAAGAAAGGAATCAAACCAATTATATTTGCAAATAAAATGAAAAAGAATACAGTAAAGAAAAAAGGAAGCAATCTTAATCCTTCTTTACCGATATTAGGAACAACAATTTCATCACGAATAAACACCATTATCACTTCCACAAAATTACCAATACCTTTAGGGACAGGATTTTTTGAATTTTTTCTTGCCGCCGCTTTTAAAAATAAAATCAGAATAATTGAAGATAATAACATCATAAACAAACTCTTAGTAAACGAAAAATCTATCGTTAGTCCGCCAATATGAACAGGGGGAAACTGAGGTAGTTTTAATTTTCCAAAGAAATAAAAATCTACATAGTCGTGGTCAACGACTTTTTCAATAATATCAACCTGATTTTCACTTTCTTTCGGATTATTTGATTCAGTATTCTGAATAGTAGTTTTTGACAATTCATTATGTGACTTTTCTTCCTGAGAAAAGGAAACATCAGATGCAAATAAAAATAATATTATTAAAATTTGTAGTAAAAAGAAATTTTTAAGGAAGGAAAATCTCACAACTATATAATATTTTTTAACTTTTTAAATTTTACAAAAAAATAAATTTCAAAAACAGATGAATAAAAGTAGAAAAACATAAGTGCCAATGTATATTTCAAAGTGTCAAAATTTAAAATCAAAATCCCTGTAAACAATAATATCAAAACTATAAAAATTCTTATAACTGAATTAGAAAAAAAATTCAAAGTGAATTTTTTATTTGGTAAATTAATTGATTTCCGAATTATTAACAGACTTATAAGAAATAAAAAAATGTTCATTAAATAAGCAATCAAAACATCCAATACAATCAATCTTCCAAAGAAAATATAAGAACTTGTTATCAGTATAAGTAAACCAAAAATAATATTAAACATTAATAAATTATTATATAACCGTTTATTATTCTTCATTTTTATCTCTATTCAATTTTTCCTTCTTTTCATTTTTTGAAAGTTTCTGGATATTCAAATAAAAGCTATAAAATCCTCCGATAAAGCCAATTAAAGTACATAACAAAGTAAAAATAAAACCGGTATTCAGCCATTCGTCTATTTTAATACCAATAAATAACAAGATGAGAATTGTAGCTGTTAATTGAATTCCAAGACTCGAGTATTGAAGGCCTTTTGAATCACGAATTAACGGTTTAGATAAAAATTCCTTAAAAGAACTCGATTTTTTTGAATTCAACATAATTAGTGATATCCAAAATATATAAACTTAAAGTTATAAAAATATATATTTAAATTCAATGAATTTTAGATAAAAAGGTATAGATTATAATTTTATTTATATTAATTACAATATTCCGATTGTTATTATAACGGAATATTTCCGTGTTTCTTTTTAGGGTTTGAGTCAACTTTATTCTGAATCAAATTATAATAATAAATTAATTTTTTCCTTGTATCCTTAGGTTCAATAACTTCATCAATATACCCTCTTTCAGCAGCAATATACGGATTTGCAAATTTTTCATTAAATTCGTTTATTTTATCATTCAGCATCTTTTCAGGTTCAGAAGATGCTTCAATCTCTTTTTTGAAAATAATTTCTGCAGCACCCTTTGCACCCATAACCGCAATTTCAGCAGAAGGCCAGGCAAGATTTACATCACCCCTGATATGTTTCGAGTTCATTACACAATATGCTCCTCCGTATGCTTTTCTTACAATTACAGTAATTTTAGGTACAGTTGCTTCACAAAATGCATAAAGTAATTTAGCTCCATGACGGATGATTCCACGCCATTCCTGGTCAGTACCGGGAAGAAAACCGGGAACATCTTCAAACACTAAAAGCGGAATATTAAATGCATCACAAAATCTAACGAATCTTGCACCCTTTATAGATGAATTGAGACACAATACACCAGCTAATACAAGAGGTTGATTCGCAACAATTCCAATTGTTCTGCCTGCTAATCTTCCAAATCCGACTATAATATTTTCTGCATATTCCTTATGAACTTCAAAAAAACTTCCTTCATCAACAACCTGTACAATCAGTTCTTTCATATCATAAGGTTTGTTTGGGTTATCCGGAACAAATTCATTTAAATTTTCAAAATTCTTTTCCCATTCTTTATACTCAACTTCAGGTGGATTTTCCATATTATTTAGGGGAATATAAGAAATTAGCTTCCTTATTTTTTGAAAACAATCAATTTCATTTTCACATGTGTAATGACTTACTCCGGACATTGTTGCATGTGTATGAGCTCCACCAAGTTCATCGAAAGAAACATCTTCATTAGTAACAGCTTTAATAACATCGGGTCCGGTAATAAACATCTGTGAAATTTTTTCTACCATAAAAATAAAATCAGTTATTGCAGGCGAATATACCGCACCACCTGCGCAGGGTCCAACAACTGCCGAAATTTGCGGGACAACCCCGCTTGCAAGAGTATTCCTCAGAAAAATATCGGCATACCCTGCAAGAGAAATTACACCTTCCTGTATTCTTGCACCACCTGAATCATTGATACCGATTACCGGAACTCCGATTTTCATAGCCATATCCATTATCTTGACAATTTTTTTTGCATAATATTCAGAAAGAGAACCACCAAGAATTGTGAAATCCTGTGAAAACACACATACAGGTCTTCCTTCAATCGTACCGGATCCTGTTATTACGCCATCTGTATAAAACCTGTTTTTTTCAAGACCAAATCCATGAGATTGGTGTTTAACAAGCATATCAAATTCCTGAAAGGACCCTTTATCAAGAAGTAAATCAATTCTTTCTCTTGCTGTAAATTTACCACGTTTATGCTGAGCCTCGACTCTTTTCATTCCCCCTGCTTTGATAGCTTCATTAATCTTCTCGTGCAGTTTTTCTATTTTTGGATTTTTCATTATAATTTTATTTTAATCAAAAAATACTTAAATATTATAGTACAAATAAAATAACAATTATTATATAAATAATAAATTGCAGAGGAAAAACAAAAAACAATATCATTGAATTATATTTAAGATTAATATTAGTTTTTATATTTTACCAATCTTTATAAATACTACAAATTTGATAAATGCATTTTCGGTAGACCTGGAAGATTGGTTTTGTGTTAATAACCTGAGTCATATTATTAATAAAAATGATTGGGAAAAACAGGAATTAAGGGTAGAAAAAAACACAGAAAAACTTTTAACTTTATTTAAGAAATTTAACATAAAAGTAACTTTTTTTATCTTAGGATGGATTGCCGAAAAAGTACCTGAGTTAATAGAATCTATTGATAAAGAAGGACACGAAATTGCAACACATGGATATTCTCACTCGTTACTTACTGAAATAACTCCGGATTTTTTCAAACAGGATTTAAGAAAAGCAATTGCAATAACCAAATCAATTACGAATAAAGATATTTTAGGTTTCAGAGCACCATCATTTACAATTACTAACAAAACATTATGGGCAATTGATATAATGAAGGACGAAGGGATAAAATATGATTCGTCGGTATTTCCAATAAGTTTTCATCCGGACTATGGCATTTCAAATGCTTCTTTAAAAATATTTGAAATCAAGGAAGGAATTACAGAAGTACCGTTAAGTGTTGTGGAAATTTTCGGTAAAAGAATTCCCTGCAGCGGAGGCGGATATTTCAGATTGTATCCATACAAATTTACAAAATGGTTAATAAACAAATGCAATAAACAAGGAAGACCAGTTATTTTCTATTTGCATCCATGGGAAATTGATCCGGGACAACCAAAAATAAATCTTCCGATAATAAAAAGATTCAGACATTATAATAATTTAAATAAAACGGACGGCAGACTCGAAAAACTATTAATGGATTTTGAATTTGCCCCTGTTAAGGAGATAATTGAATGGAATACCAAAACATAAATAAGCAAGAAAAATACTGGGACAGCGAGGTTAGTAATTTCGATGCTATATATTCCCATAAAAAAAGTAAATTTTCGAACTATTTAGATAAAAAATTAAGATGGGATATGTACAGGAGATTTGATTATACAATGGAAAATTCCGAACCGATTGAAGGGAAAACATTTTTGGATATTGGTTGCGGGACAGGAAGATTCTCACTTGAATTTGCAAGAAGGAAAGCTAAAGAAGTTGTTGGTATTGATATATCAGCTAATATGATTGATGTTTGTAATAAAAGAGCAAAAGATGAGAATTTAGGAAATATTTGTTCATTTATTAAAACGGATCCTTTTGAATATAAAACAGATAAAATGTTCAATGTTTCAATAGGAATTGGATTGTTCGATTACATAATAGATTGTATTCCTGTGATAAAAAGAATGAGGGAATTAAGCAACGAAAAAATAATATTGACGTTCCCAAAGAAATGGTCTTTAAGAGCTTTTATAAGATATGTAAGGTTGAACCTTCGCGGTTGTGATGTTTATTTTTTCACATTGAAAAAAATCGATAATATTATGAAAGAAGCAGGATTAACAAAATACAGAGTAGAAAAATTCGGGCAACTGTATGGAGTAACAGCATATATACAGAAATAAAATAGAATCAGACTCTGTCAATTTTAGCGCCTAAAGATTTAAGTTTCGATTCAATATCTTCGTAACCTCTATCTATATATACAGCTCCATTTATTATCGATTGTCCTTTCGCAATAACTCCTGCGATAAGATAAGAAAACCCCGCTCTCAGGTCGGGGATAGATATTTCAGAAGCTTTTAATTCTGACGGACCTTTTACAATAGCACTGTGATAATATTCTTTATTTGCAAATCTGCATTGTAATTTTCCGAGACAGGTATTATAAAGTTCAATTTCTGCACCCATTTTTTTCAATGCTTCTACATAGCCAAATCTTTTTTCATATACTGTTTCATGAATTACAGAAATTCCATCAGCCTGAGAAAGCAATATAACAAACGGCTGCTGCCAATCAGTCATAAATCCCGGATGTACATTGGTTTCAATTGTTATCGGTTTTAATTCACCGTCATAATAAAATCTAATTCCATTTTCTTCCACACGGAATTTTCCACCAACCATTCTTACAGCATTTAAAAAAGTAATTAATTCATCCTGTTTTGTATTTTCAACAAAAATATCACCTTTAGATGCAATACCTGCACATGCAAAAGATACTGCTTCATTTCTATCGGAAACAATTTTATGAGAGGCTCCATTCAACTTTTCAACACCTTCTATTATTATCTTTCTATCAGTATTAATTTCAATCACGGCCCCCATTTTTTGCAGATATTTGATTAAATCAATAATTTCCGGTTCAACGGCAGAATTAGTAATAATTGTCCGTCCACTTGCAAGAGTAGACGCAATAATAATATTTTCGGTAGCACCCACTGAAGGATATTCAAGATGGATGTTTGTCCCTTTTAATTTATCAGATTTTAAAATAAAATAATCATCTTTAATTTCCACGTGGCATCCCAACTTTTTAAGACCGTCAATATGAAAATTAACAGGCCGGCTTCCAATTTTGCATCCACCCGGTATCGGTATCTCGGCTTTACCCTTTCTATGCAATAACGGACCTGCAAGCAAAATCGGAATTCTGTTCTGATTTCCAAGTTCCTTTGATATTTCAGTTTTTATTACATTTGAAGTCTTAACTTTTAGTATATCATTATTTATCTCAATAATAGAACCAAGTTGATTACAAATCTTAGTAGTTACAATTAAATCGTTAATTTTATTTGGAGAATTATAGAAAATCGATTCCTCATCTGAAAGCAGTGAAGCTACTAATAATTTTGTAGCGGAATTTTTTGCACCGGAAATTTTTACTTTACCATATAATGGATTCCCGCCTGTAATTAAAAATTTTGAATTAATCATATCCAAACAATTCAGAAATTATTCTTTAAATTCTCCCATATTTCCGAATTTTTTAATCCGGTTATCCAGAAGTTTATCTTTTTTTATTTTTGAAACCAATTCGAGTTCTTCAAGGAGTACTGATTTTAAAATATTCGCTGCTTCAATATGATTTCTATGAGCACCTCCGGCCGGTTCATCGACAATTCTATCAATAATTCCATGGTGTAATAAATCTTTCGCAGTTAATTTCAGAGCCTCAGCTGCTTGCTCTTTATAATCCCAGCTTCGCCAGAGAATTGAAGAACAAGATTCAGGAGAAATTACCGAATACCAGCAATATTGGAGCATTATAACTCTATCTCCTATACCAATACCAAGAGCTCCTCCTGAGGCACCTTCTCCGATAATAGCTACAATAATAGGTACCTGTAATTTTGACATTTCAAACAAATTCCGAGCAATAGCTTCAGCTTGTCCTCTTTCCTCAGCTTCAATTCCCGGGTATGCACCCGGTGTATCAAGGAAAGTAATAACAGGTTTATCAAACTTTTCTGCCAGCTTCATTAATCTTAAAGCTTTACGATAACCCTCAGGATTTGACATTCCAAAATTTCTGTAAAGATTTGATTTTGTATCCCTTCCTTTTTGTTGACCTATTATCATAACTGTTTTGTCACCCAAATTTGCAAAACCTCCAACAACTGCTTTGTCATCCCCATAATGTCTATCCCCGTGAAGTTCGACAAAATTTTCAGTCATTAAATAAATATAATCAAGAGTATAAGGACGTTCGGGATGACGGGCTAACTGTACTATCTGCCACGGTGTTAAATTTTCGAAGATATTTTTGCGTAATTCATTAACTTTTAATTCAAGTTTATTTATTTCATCTGATATATCAAGACTATCAGACATTTTACGCATTTCATCAATTTTTTTTTCAAGCTCAATAATCGGTCTTTCAAAATCTAAAACTGTATTTAACATAATATAAAATTATTTTTTAAAATATAAAAAAATTGTTTTTAATAAGATTTCAAAATCAAGAACCAGATTTTGATTTTTGGCATAAAATAAATTATAATTATCCATTTCTTCTTTACTCATCCCGGAATTGTGGTAAATTTGTATTAATCCTGTCAATCCAATTTTACCGAGAAATTCTTTATTTTGATTTTCATACCAGACAGGAATACCTACAAGGCTATATCTTCCTGATAAAACATATGGTAAAAGTAAAATCTTTTTAGTATGTTTTGACAATTCTTTTTTAAAAATTTTTAATTTAATTAAAACAAAAGGATATATACTTACTAATAAAATAAGTGATACCAAAATGTCAAATATTTGTTTAATAAATATATTTATTTTATTATTAATATTATACTCAATTTCTATAAGTGTTAATTCATCTACTTTTGAATGTAATTTTGATAAAATTAAATCATCTTCCGTAGGAACAAGTTTAAATGAAATATTACTTTTTCTGAAGTGCCACATTACATTTAATATTTCCTGATATGTGAATTGATTCTGAGAAAAAATTACTTCATTAATACCATTCAGTTGTATTACTTCTTTCAATTCTTCTAATGTTTTTCTAATACTCAATTCATTAAAATAAAAAATATTATATCTTGCTTCCAATTTATCTTCAATTCCCTGTGTTAATTTTTTATCCCCAACGATTAACATATTTATTTTATTCAAAGATATATTTTTAGAAACAAAAAATTTATAAAATTTTACAACACTTCTCCAGAAAATAAGAATAAAAAGTGAAATAATTGTCGATGAAAGAATAACTTCCCTTGAATATGCATATTGTTTAAAGAAATATGTAATGGAAGAGTTAATAAAGAACCCTGAAACAATACCATTTAATGTCTGTACAATTGATAATTTATGTTTTTTACTGTATAGTCCGAACATACTCAACAGAATTATCCAAACAATTACATAAATACCCATTATAAATAAATACGATGGATTAGGGAATATATTGAATCTTAAATACACAGATAAAATTAATGAAGAATAAATAAAAGCTGCATCAATCATTGGATGCAACATAAATTTTACAATTCTTTTTGAATATGATACTAAAGACCTGCTGAAAATACCAAATCTTAGAATAAACGATACAAGACCGGTAGCACCTTTCAGATTTTTTTTAACAAAAATACTCATAGCACCATAAAAATTATTTACATATGATATTTTTGTTTTTCGTGTGCTTGAACCTTTATAATGAATAGTAGTTACTTCAGGATAATAAAATATTTTATATCCTGATTTTTTTATTCTATAGCATAAATCGATATCTTCACCATACATAAAATATTCTTCATCAAAGAAACCGACTGCATCAATTACATTTTTGGGAATAAACATAAACGCTCCACATATAGAATCTATTTCATAAGTTTCATTTTCATCTAAATAAGTCAAATTGTATTTGCCAAAAAGCTTACTTTTGGGAAATATTTTTGAAAGGCCAAGCATTCTTGGGAATGCTACAGAAAAAGTTGGAAAACTCCTGCGGCAAGCAGAATCAAGTTTTCCATTCGACAGAATTAATTTCGAAGTTACAGCACCAACTTTCGAATCACTTTTACAAAAAGATATTAATTTATCAAATGTATTTTCTTCCAGGAAAGTATCCGGATTAAGAATTAAAACATATTTGCCACTAATTTGTTTTAAGGCAATATTATTGGCTTTAGAGAATCCAAGGTTTTTCTCATTTCTTATTATTCTGACATCAGGATATTTCTTTTCAATTAGATTGACACTGCCATCTATAGAGTTATTATCAACAAAAAAAATTTCTATATTATATTTATTATCATTTGATGCATAAACAGACGAGATACAATTGTCAACTAAATCTTTTACATTATAATTCACAATTACTATCGAAATATCAATCAAAGGTCACAATTAGTTTAATTTACCAAAAATTGAACGGAATTTTAATTTCCATACCATTAAATATGCTTCAAAAACAACTTTACGGGACATTTTGGATTTTCCTGCCCGTCTATCAATAAATAATATCGGAATTTCAGTTAATTTAAATCCCTTTTTAAAAAAAATAAATTTCATTTCGATTTGAAATGAATATCCGTTTGATTTTATTTCATCCAGATTTATTTGTGATAATGATTTTACTTTATAACACGTGAAACCAGCTGTCGTATCTTTAACTTTCAATCCGGTAACTAATCTTGTATATATATTTGCACCATAACTTAAGATTAATCTTCTTAAAGGCCAGTTAACAACTGAAACACCCTGAATATACCTTGAACCAATAACTAAATCATATCCCTTTTTTATTTCAAATAAAAACTTTTTTAGATATTTAGGGTCATGAGAAAAATCTGCATCCATTTCGAATACGAAATCATAATTATTATTAATAGCATATTTAAAACCTGCGACATATGCAGTTCCAAGACCCATTTTTCTCTCCCTTTTTAAAACAAATACATTTTCATTTTTCATATCTTCGACTAATTGTGAAGTTTTATCGGGGGAATTATCATCTACAACTAATACATTAAATTCATCGTCTCCATTTGTATTACTTAACACTTCAGGGATAATTTTTAATATATTTTCCGCTTCATTATATGTGGGAATTATAACTAATACTTTATTCACAGTTTAATGTCCTTTCATAGAAAATACAACAAAAATAGTATTTATCATTATCTTAAAATCGAGAGTTAAACTCATATTTTCAATATAATAAAAATCATATTGTAATTTAGTTTTTACATCATCAACTGAAAAGTCATATGTATGTTTTATTTGTGCCCAACCCGTGATTCCGGGTTTGACAACAAGTCTTTTTGTATAATATGGAATTTCTTTTTTTAATTTTTCAATAAAATATGGTCTCTCGGGTCTGGGACCGACAATACTCATATCATTTTTTAATACATTAATAAATTGAGGAATTTCGTCTATTCTTGTTCTTCTTAAAAATTTTCCAATAGAAGTAACTCTTTTGTCATCTTTACCTGCCCAAACAGGCACTTCAGATTCGGCATTTTCAACCATTGAACGAAATTTATAAATTTTAAATTTTTTTCCATTTCTTCCCACTCTTTCCTGAAGATAAAACACAGAACCTTTGGATGTTACTTTAATTAATATTGAAATAATTATAAACAATGGTGACACTACTGTCAAAATCAAAAACGATGATACAATGTCAATAAATCTTTTAATTATCCTTGTCCCCTGAGGCATTAATTCAGGCATAACTTCTATTAAAGGAATTCCATACAATTGGTTAGTTCGTGCCATACCACTAACAATTTCATACATGTCCGGCATTATTTTTAAGTGCACATTTAAATCAGAACATTTATTAATAATTTCAATGAGTATATCTTTATTTTGAGGTTCAAGTGCAACCAGTATTTCAGAAATTGATTTATTTTCCACAATTTCGTGTATTTCAGAAATGTCACCGATTACATTTTCATTTAATTCCTCAAAATCCAATTTTACAAAACCGGTAAATTTATACCCAAGCTGAGGATATCTTTTTACGGTATCAAGTAAATCAAAAGCTTTTACACCTGTTCCAATAATAACAGTATTTCTAAGCCCAATTCCCTTCTCAAGCATTTTCAATTGGAGACTTCTTATAATAATTCTACCTAAGGAGACAAAAACAATCAATAGAATCCAATATATCAAAATCAGGAATCTGGAAACAATTACGGCATTTTGATTAATATCATCAATAAAAATTGCAAAAAACAAAATCAGACATCCCAAAGTTGAAATCTTGATTACAGAAGAAAATTCATCAAATCTTGAACGGGCAAACCAGTGCTGGTACAGACCTGCAAATCCAAACAATAAAAACCAGTATAAATAAACAACAACCATAGGCATCAAGAAAGAAGGAGGATTTTTATTTTCAATCAGACCTGACAAAATTCTAATATAATAATAAATTCCCCAGACTATATTAACAGAAATTAAGTCAGAAAAAAACAATAATATTTTTTCTTTGCGTTTGGTCAAATATTAAATATTATATTTTATACCCCGCTTGCATTGCATCATTATAAAACATTTTGACTGTATCAAGTGACAATTCATTCAAGTCTTTTCCTACCATCTTCATTTTTTTCAAAATATCATTAGTAACAGTAATAATATCGCAACCTGTTTCCTGTGCCTGAATTATATTCAACAATTCACGAGAACTTGCCCATAGTAATTCTGTATTTGGTTTATTTTTAGTAATTTTTGCTGCTTCTTTCATAATCGGAATTGGATTCCTACCCGTATCTGCAATTCTGCCCGCAAATACAGAAATAATTATCGGAGAAATATCATTAATGGCATTAATAACAGCACTAACCTGCTCAATAGTAAGAATCGCTGTGACATTTAAAGAAAGACCATCATTGGATAATTTTTTAATCAATGGTATTGAGGATTCCCCTTTTGTATTAGTAATCGGAATTTTAACATAAACATTTTTTCCCCAACTGGAGATTTTTCTTGCTTCAAATTCCATTTTATCAAATTCATCCGAAAATACTTCAAATGAAATTGGCATTTCAGTAATTTCATTTAATACATTTTTAGCAAAATTTTCATAATTTATTACTCCATCCTTTCTCATTAATGTTGGATTTGTAGTAAAACCGTGCACAATGCCGCTTTTATATAAGTCAACCATTTCTTTCAAATTTGCACCATCGGCAAATATTTTAATCCTTAAATCTTTAATTGAATACATAAAATGTTTTAGTAATAAAAAAATAATTATACAATATATAAGATATAATTTATTTATTTTTATTTAAATTGAGAAAATTATATATAAATTAATGATTTATATATGTTGTAAGATTATATTAGTGGCTTCGAGTAAATTATTTACTTCAAAATCTGCTTTTGTTTTCCCTGTATAAAGAATACTTTCCTTCTTTCTGACTAATAAAGTATTTAATCCATAATTTTTTCCACAGATAATATCAGTATCACGATCACCAATAAACCAGGATTTTTTGATATCAATATTAAATTTTTTTTCTGCCTTCTGCAGGAATAATATTCCGGGTTTACGGCATTTACATTTAATAGAATATTTTTTAATAATTCCATCTGGATGATGATAGCAATAATAAAAATACTTGAAAAATATACCTTTTTTTATCAGATTACTGTCAAAGAATTTATGAACAGACTTTATGTTTTTTAATAAAGTTTTTCCTTTTGCATAATCAGGTTGATTAGATATAATAAATAAATAGAAATTATTTTTCTGAAATAGTTTCAAAGCTTTAATGACCCCTTTTTCATATACGAAATCTTCTTTTCTGTGAGGAGGTTCGAATTCCTTATTAAGTATATTGTATACTAATTTATTAATTATACCATCTCTGTCAAGAAATATTGCTTTGTTCATTTAACAGATTCCCATTTCATCTCAAAAGATTTTAATAAGGGATGGGATACTATTAAATGCCATATAACCGCCTGAAAAGCTTCAGTATGCGGAGTTATATTTTTTTCATCAACAACAGGAATAACAACTACAGCATCCGCTGCTTTAGCAGTATATCCCCCATCTTTACCAACAACACCAACAATTTTTGATTTCATTTCCTTTGCATAATCAAGAGCATTAATAATATTAACACTTACATTTTTTTCTTTATTGCCTCCGCCGACAGAAAAGATAAAGATACAATCGTTTTGATTAATCTTATTGCATTTTAACCAGTTCACAAAAACGGATTCCCACCCGTCATCATTAGTCCTTGCAGTTAATTCAGAGACATTATCCGTAGGTGCATAAGATTCAATTCCGACAATTTTCCTAAAATCATTCACGGCATGAGAAGCATTAGCAGCACTCCCACCGACACCGAGAAAAAATATTCTCCCTTCATTATTCTTGATTTCCAAAATAATTTTAATAACTTTTTCTATTGATTCTCTACTAATTTTTTTTATTATTTCATTTGCATCAGTTAAAAATGATTCAATATGATTTCTTATATTCATTTATTTTTCATTTTATTTAATAATGTTATATATTTTTCTGTTTCTTTAATACCATTGTAAGTACCAATTTCATAAAACCTATTCATCACTTCAAATCCCAAGAGTTTACCTTCATTTAATAAATTCCGGTATATCTCGGAAAGGTCAAAAATCTGATATTCATTATAGTCTGAAAATACTTCTTTTTTTAAAATTCCCAGTCCATAATCAATATAGTTCATATCCTTTTTCAAATACTTCTTATTGTACTCAATAATATTTCCATTTTTAAAGACAATATTACTTATATCCCATTTATTATTGTTCTTATAAACTGTCATTAACCCAGGTTTATTGTTTTTTAAAAAGAATTCCATCACTGATTTGTACGATACATCAAGATATGAATCTCCATAAATCACAAAGAATACATCATCAATTAAATGTAATACATTTTTAATTGCGCCACCAGTTCCTAAACGAGTATCCCCATCATAAGAATATTTTACATTTAATCCGAATTTATTTCCATCCCCGATATAATCTTCAATCTGATATCCTAAATATCCTGCACAAATTATTACATTAACAATTCCATTTTTTTTGATTGTTTCAAGTTGATGGGAAATAAAAGGTTTACCACAAATCTCCACCATAGATTTCGCAATTTTTTCACTTAAAGGTCTCAATCTTGTTGCGATGCCACCTGCCAGTATTACTATTGGATTATTGATAAAATTTCATTAATTATTTAATAAAATCTTTGCCCCTTCCTTTTCAAAAGAAAACCACATTGGCTTTAAATCGAATTTAGCCATAGTATCTACTAATTTTTGTTTGTTTCTCGGGCAATAAAATAATATAAATCCCCCTCCTCCTGCTCCAATTACTTTACCGCCTAAAGCACCATTTTTGAGAGCTAAATTATATACTTCATCAATAAATTCATTTGAAATTTTATCCGAAAGACCTTTTTTAGTCATCCAATGATTATGCAGAATCTCGCCAAAACCATCTATATTTCCATTTTCAAAAATTTTTTTTGTATAAATACCTATTTCTTTTATTTTGTGCAACCGTTCAATTGTATTTCTATTATTTTCAATACTTTTTATATTCTGGTCGGAAAGAATTTCACTTGCAGAACGTTTTTTATTTAAATAAAAAAGAATAATATTGTTGTGTAGTTCATAAAGAACATTTTCAGGTATACAAACCGGTTCAATTTCTACAGTTCCATCTGTATTAAAATGATAAGCATTAAATCCTCCAAATGCAGCAGAATACTGGTCTTGCTTTCCAATTGGTTCTTTCAATATTTCAATTTCAATATGACATGCAATTTCAGCAAGTGTGTTCAACGGTACAAATTCATTTTTAAAATTAAAAATTGAATTTAACAAAGAAACTGTAAACACAGAAGATGTTCCAAGCCCACAATTAGACGGAACATCAGCAATAGAGACAAGTTCAAGATGTTTTGTTACATTTAGATATTTGAGTGCTTCTCTGAAAATGTTATGTTCTATATCTTTAATATCATCAACTATTTCAGTCTTAGAATAAGAAATTCGAGTTGATTCTTCAAATCTCCTATTCAACATAATATAAACATATTTGTTTATTGCACAGGACATTACAAAACCACCGTATTTTTTGTAATAAGACTGTAAATCTGTACCCCCACCTCCAAGTGATAATCTTACCGGTGCCTTAGAAATAATCATGTATTTTTCCTTTCCCATTCAAACTTATTTAATTTTGCATCCTCATACATAGATATAACAGAAGATTCCAATGCTTCCTTACAGTTATATTTATTTGTCCATCCAAGTTTTCGTATCTTCTCTGAATTCAAACGAACAATTGGAACATCACCTTTCCATCCTCTATCACCACCAGTAAATTTTATATTTACATTTTTTAGACCCATAGTTTTAAAAACAATTTCTGCTATTTCCTTTACTGTAATATAATCCAATGTAGCAACATTATAGTAAGAAAATTCCAATAAAAAACTTTTTTCGACCATACGTAATGCATTAATAATGTCATATACGTGAATATATGATTTACTTTGAGAACCATCTCCTAAGATAAGAAGTTCTGAATTTTTAAAAAAAAGTTTTTTAATAAAATCATAACCCACTCCATGAGTTTGATGCGGTCCAACAACATTTGCAAATCTGAATGCAGCAGCATTGATGTCAAACATTTTACAATAAGAACAAATCAATGACTCGCATCCTAATTTACTTGCTCCATAAGTTGATATAGGAAGCATTGGTGAATAGTTTTCATCTATTTCATTGTATCCAGTATCTCCATAAATACCACTTCCGGAAGCATAGATAAGATTTTTTATTTTATTTATTCTAATTGCTTCAAGAATATTATTAGTTAAATATGTCCCCTCCCAAAAATCAATATCCGGCTGGGAAATAGCTTTTGAAATATCAGGGTTTGATGCAAAATGATATACAATTTCAAACCCATTCATTTCAGAAATTAATTTGTCCAAATCTTTAATATCTGATCTGATTATCTCAAGATTTTTAGAATTAGTAACGCCTTCAAGATGAAACATTTTTCCTGAAGAAAAATTATCATAAATTTTAATAAAATTGTTGTTGTCTTCGAGTAGTGCTTTAGTCAAATGACTTCCTATAAATCCAGCTCCACCTGCAATAAAATATTTTTTCAAACCATTTAATTTAATTATCAAAAATAATTTCTTTTAAAGTATATTAACACATTATGGAATCTTTTTTTTATAAATACAGGTAAAAATGAATATAAATATTGAAGAAAATTAAGGGAATATCCTAAATTAAAACCAGGGTAATCATTTTTATATCTTTTCAATAACAATGAAAGTGTTTTAGTTTGCTGTTTTTGAAATTTAAAAGAAGTATTTTGACCTGCTGAAAGATAGCATGTAAAATGTTTTTGAAAATTATAAAATTTTCCAATTTTACCTAACCTAAGCCATAGATCCCAATCTTCCGCAAATGTCAAATTTGCATACCCCCCTATTGACAATGCTTTTTCTTTTATGAACATAACTGTGTTATGTGCAAATGGATTTGAAATTAATGCATTTTTTCTAATCTCTTTATCATTTTCATTTTTCAAATACCGAAACACTTCTTTGTAATTTTCATCAACGATAATTACTCCACCACCTACTAAAACATATTCAGGATTATTTTCTAAAAATTCAACCTGTAGTTTTAAAGTATCTTTATCATACCAATAATCATCATCATCCAATCGTGAAATATATTTTCCTTGAGCAGTATTCATACCATAATTTAAATATTTATATATTCCTTTTGTATTATCAGCAGGTATCCTGAAATATTTTATTCTTGAATCTTTTGAACAATAATTTCTCATTATTGTTTCAGTATCATCAGTAGAGACATCATCTATTGCAAGAAGTTCCCAGTCAGAAAAAGATTGCATTAATACACTTTCTGTCATTTTTTGCAATAATGACGCCCTATTACATGTAGGGACAACTATACTTACAACAGTAGAATTATTTTTTTGTATATACAAACAGTAAAATTATTTCGATATAAATGATAAAAATATTGAAATTTACTAATAATTACTATAGAAAATATATTATAATACTTATATATTACTAAATAAAATGATAAAAATTATTCAATTAATTAATTTACAAAATAAAATATGCAGGAAATTTGTATTGCTTGTAATTCAGTCAAAACAAATAACTTAGGAAAACCCAAATTTCAAAAATGTAAATCAAAATATTCTATTATAAAATGTGATATATGCGGACTATGCTGGTGTTCACCAATGCCTTCAGATAATGATTTTGACCTGTATTATAAAAGTTATTATCAAAAACGATTTCAAAATATAATCAATACTTCGTTAAAATTGTTCAGGGAATTAATTACTTTTAAGTATTACAGGGAATATTTATTCCTGAAAAAAGCAACAAAATACAAAAAAATAGTTAAGTTTCTTGACTACGGATGTGGTGAGGGAGAAATGTTGATAATGGGGAAAAAATTCGGCTGGGAATGCACTGGAACAGAATACTCATCTGAACTCACTGAGGCTTATAGAAAAGCAGGGATACATGTAGTTATTTCAAAAGATTTCGGACACCCTGAACTTGTGAATAAGGATTATGACGTGATATTATTCAAACATTTAATTGAACATATAAGGGAAATACCTAACTTTTTGAATTCGGCAAAAAATTTTTTAAGTAAAAACGGAATTATTATGATAAAGACACCTTCAAATTCAAGTTTGAGGGCAAAGACAGGAACTTCTAACTGGCATTTAATAAATCCACCAGAGCATCTATGGAGTTTTAATACTCATAATTTTAGAAAATTATTAGAAAATTTTGGTTTTCAAGTGTTAAGTATCAGAGATAGTCTGGTAGTTAATGAATTGATCTGCTATGCGAGGATAAAGAAAGAATTTTCACCATAGCAATCAATTTAGAAATTTTCTTGCAATAATATTATAGGTAGTATCTTTATTGAATATTTCATTTTCATTTAGATTTTTTAGATATTTATCTTTTGAAGCAGCTTCCCAGAGATGGTGGCAATATGCATTCGGGAAGTCTATGCATTTTTCAAAAATCTTTTTCAAACTAAATGAATAATAAAGGGGGAAATGAAAACTGTCATAAGGTTCAATATGAATTAAATCGGGGAATTTCTTAGATAAAAGTAACGGTCTCAGGACAGAATGTTCAGCCCAGTATTTATCATGACCTTTTGACCTGAATGTTTTATATTCGTTATACCAAATACTTAAAAATTCTGCATTTTTTTCTGCCAATATTACTCCATTACATAAACCCATTTTTCTCCATTTTCCCTGCTTACCCATAACAAAGTTATATTTATATAAAGGGAAAAAAGGTTTTTTGCAAATAATATCCAAATCCATATAAATTCCTCCATTTTCTTTAAGAATTTGAATTCTTAATACATCTGATTTATGGGCGGCGTGAAATAATTTATTCCCAAATACTTCTTCCGGAGGATTTACATAAATAATGTTTATAATTTTTTTTATTTTATCCCAATATTCACCTGATGGTTCACGATTTAAATAAAAATTAATTCTTTCAGGTTTATTCAGGACGTAAGCCGATTTTACACATAAATAATGCGATAAAGGAAACTTATAATCTATATCATTATCAGGATAAAAATAAAT
>Ga0233425_10000196_pt1 | contig 155792 bp, 160 predicted proteins | sample Watercolumn_Towu_2_FD_181712 | JGI IMG/M metagenome (GOLD analysis project Ga0233425, IMG submission 181712) | Freshwater microbial communities from Lake Towuti, South Sulawesi, Indonesia - Watercolumn_Towuti2014_140_MG | ecosystem: Environmental > Aquatic > Freshwater > Lake | place...
GACTGCAAAACAACCGCAAACGACCCTGATCGGGGGTCAAATCGAGGCGTGACCGACCCTCGACAGGGTCCATCAGCTCGATCGGCCGCGCTGAAGTCATGAAAAACCGTCGCTCTTCAACAAACTGCTAGAGGTAGGCGGCGCCCCGAAAGTCTTCCAAGCCTTTGGAAGATTTGGACAAAGGACGAACTTCCCGTCCGGCGGCATCGACCCCTCATTTAGTAGCTTGATGAGGAAAGAGAAACAGCAGTACGATCAATTACATGTAACCGATACTTGATGTGAGAGCACAAAAATAATATGTCCACCTCTGAAACGCCCACCGTCGTCCGACCCGCCGCGCTCGCCGACCAGGAGATCTGCCGCGAGGCGCTGCTCGAGAAGTACGCCAAGAACGGCGAGTCCTCGGCCGCCGAGGTGCGCCGGCGCGTCGCGCGGGCGCTCGCGCAGGCGGAGGCCGAGGGCGAGCGCGCCGAGTGGGAGAAGCGCTTCTTCGCCGCGCTCGAGGGCGGCTTCATTCCCGCCGGCCGCATCAACTCGGCGGCCGGGGTGCAGCTGCAGGCGACGCTCATCAACTGCTTCGTGCAGCCGGTCGGCGACTCGATTTCCGAGGTGGTCGACGGCAAGCCGGGCATCTACACCGCGCTCGCCGAGGCCGCCGAAACCATGCGGCGCGGCGGCGGGGTCGGCTACGACTTCTCCTCGATCCGCCCCAAGGGCGCCGAGGTGAAGGGCACCCACTCGCGCGCGAGCGGCCCGGTTTCCTACATGCGCGTCTTCGACCGCTCCTGCGAGACGGTCGAGTCCGCGGGCGCGCGCCGCGGCGCGCAGATGGGCGTGCTGCGCTGCGACCACCCGGACGTGGAGGAGTTCATCCACGCCAAGGACCACGGCGACCTCGCCAACTTCAACATCTCGGTCGGCGTGACCGATGAATTCATGGTCGCCGTCGAAAAGGATTCCTCGATCGAGCTGGTTCACAAGGCCAAGCCCTGGCCCGGCGGCGAGACGTACCAGCGTGCGGACGGCCTGTGGGTGTACCGCAAGGTGCGCGCGCGCGAGCTGTGGGACCAGATCATGCGCTCGACGTATGACCACGCCGAGCCCGGGATCCTGTTCCTCGACCGCATCAACCGCGACAACAACCTCTACTACTGCGAGTCGATCGAGGCGACCAACCCCTGCGCCGAGCAGCCCCTGCCGCCCTATGGATGCTGTTGCCTGGGGTCTATTGATTTGACTCGTTTTATTTCCGGAGCTTTTACCCCGGAAACAAGGTTCCAATTCGAATCCTTTGCAAAAACAGTTCACACCTCGGTTCGCATGCTGGACAACGTGCTCGAGGTGACCAAGTGGCCGCTCGAGCCGCAGTACAAGGAGGCGATGGCGAAGCGCCGCGTCGGCCTGGGCTTCACGGGCCTTGGCGATGCGCTCGCGATGCTCAGGCTGCGCTACGACACCGACGAAGCGCGCGCGATGGCCGCGCGCATCTCGGCGGCGATGCGCGACGAGGCCTACAAGGCCTCGGCCGACCTGGCGAGGGAGCGCGGCGCTTTTCCGCTCTTCAATGCCGACCTTTTTCTCTCGGGGACGAGCTTTGCCGCCCGTTTGCCGGAGGAGATCAAGGAGCTCATCAGAAAAAACGGCCTCAGAAATTCCCACCTTCTCTCGATCGCGCCGACCGGCACGATCAGCCTGGCGTTCGCCGACAATGCCTCGAACGGCATCGAGCCGCCCTTCTCCTGGATCTACACCCGCAAGAAACGCATGGCGGACGGCACGCTGAAGGAATTCCCGGTCGAGGACCACGCCTGGCGCCGCTACAAGGCGTCTGGCGGGGACACCGGCAACCTGCCGCCCTGGTTTGTCACCGCACTGGAAATCTCGTCCGGCGAGCATGAGCAGATGGTGGCCGCGGTCGCGCCCTATATCGACACCAGCATCTCGAAGACGGTCAACGTCCCGGAGAACTATCCGTACGAGGATTTCCAAGACCTCTACTTCTCGGCCTGGAAATCGGACCTAAAGGGCCTCGCCACCTACCGTCCGAACAAGGTGCTGGGCTCGGTGCTGTCGGTGGAAAAGGAAAAACCGCAGGACTTCGTCCAGGACGACGTCAACCGGCGCCTGCGCATCAAGAGCGTGCCGCAGCCCGTGCTCGCCAGCCTGCGCTGGCCCGGCCGGCCGGACCTCGGCGCCGGCAATCCGGCGTGGACGTACATGCTCGAGCACCCGCAATACCACTTCGCCGTCTTCGTCGGGCATGTCGAGAACGGTGCAGCAGGACCGGCGGCGCAAGCGCCGGCCGGTGCCCACGCCTTCGAAGTCTGGGTGAACGGCAGCGAGCAGCCGCGCGGGCTGGGCGCGCTCGCCAAGACGCTCTCGATGGACATGCGCGCCAAGGACCCGGCGTGGCTGAAGCTCAAGCTCGACACCCTCGCCAAGGCGGGCGGCGAGCCCTTCGAGATGCCGTTCCCGCCGGGCGGCGAGAAGAAGCTGATGCCGTCGATCGTGTCGGCGTTCTCGCAGCTGATCTATTACCGGGTCAATCGCCTGAACGGATTCGCCGACGGCCCGACGCCGGTCCTCGATGCGATGTTCAGCCTGAAGGAGCCCAAAACCGGCACCGACGGCACCATGTCCTGGACCGTGGACGTGCTCAACCCGCGCACCGGCGATGACTTCGTGCTCGGCCTGAAGGAGATCGCGCTGCCGGCGATGGAAGGCCATCCGGCCGGCGTCACCCGGCCCTACTCGATGTGGCTGTCGGGCGAGTACCCGCGCGCGCTCGACGGCCTGTGCAAGATCCTGTCGCTCGACATGCGCGTGCTCGATCCGGCCTGGATCGGCATGAAGCTGCGCAAGCTCCTAGACTTCCCGGAGCCGCTCGGGGACTTCATGGCGTTCGTGCCGGGATCCAGGAAGCAGCAAACGTTCCCGTCGACGATCTCGTACGTGGCGCGGCTCATCCTGCACCGCTACGCCATGCTGGGAATCCTTGGGGAGGATGGGCTGCCCCGCCAGCAGATGGGCATTCTTGAACCCCCTTCGGAAAGGCAAAACAGAATAATTTCCGGCGCCCCATGTCCGGAATGCGGAAATACGACCTTGATCCGCAAGGACGGCTGTGACTACTGTACGGCGTGCGGCTACACGGGGGTTTGCGGTTGATGATCGGTCGGGCGGGGTTCGGACTTTTCCTGTCCCTGCTTCTGTCCTCCTGCGCGTGGTTCGTCAACCTGGAAGGCGAGCGCGAACTCATGCTGAGGGGCCACGACCCGGTGGGTTATTTCACCGCCGGGATCGCCATGCCGGGACGCAGCGAGTTCCGGGCCGAGCACGGCGGTGTGTCCTACCGCTTCGCCAACGAGACCAACCGGCGCCTTTTCATCACCAACCCCGAGCGCTATGTGCCCCAGTTCGGCGGCCTGTGCGCGAACGACATGGTGTACGCGCTCCCCACCGCGGCCGAGAGCGATTCTTTCAAGATCATCGACGGCCGCCTGTACCTGTTCGCCAGCCGGCGCGCCCGGCAGTATTTCGAGATGGACCAGGAGCGCAACCTGCGCCTTGCCTGGCACTACTGGGACGCCGAGGTCAGGGATTCGACCTTCTGGTGGCAGTCGCTGAAGCGGAACGTGTTCAGCGTGCCGCACTACAAGACCACTGCCGAGCTCGGCTCAGAGTACGAGCGACGCGCCGCCCGCAAGACCGACTAGCTCAAAGGCTCTTGATGGCGACGAAGCAGATGCGCATCAGGCTCTCGGGCAGGAGCCCGAGCGCGAGCAGCGCCAGGCCGTTGGCCGAGATCAGCACCCGCATCGAGCCGCTGCCGGTGGTGACGGGCGCGGTGTCCTTCGGATCGTCGAAATACATCAGCTTGATGATGCGCAGGTAGTAGTAGGCGCCGATCAGAGAGAATAGCACCGCGACCACGGCGAGCCAGATCTGGCCCGCGCTCACCACCGACTGGATGACGACCAGCTTGGCGTAGAAGCCGACCGTCGGCGGCACGCCGGCGAGTGAGAACATCATGACCAGCAGCAGGAACGCATACCAGGGCGCTCGCCTGTTCAGGCCCCGCAGGTCGTCCAGGTTCTCGCACTCGAAGCCCTTGCGCGACAGGAACAGCAGCATGCCGAAGGCGCCGAGCGACATGAGCACGTAGACGAGCACGTAGAAGAGCGCGGACGCATAGGCATCGGCCGCATTCAGCCAGTTGCCGCCCACCACCCCGGAGAGCAGGCCGAGCAGCATGAAGCCCATGTGCGCGATCGTCGAATAGGCCAGCATGCGCTTCAGGTTCGTTTGCGCGATTGCGGTGATGTTGCCGACCGCCATCGACAGCACGGCGAGCACCGCTAGCATCCGCTGCCAGTCGTTGGCGAGCTCGAGCAGCCCGTTCACCAGCAGCCGCATCGCCATGGCGAAGGCGGCGAGCTTGGGTGCGGTGCCGAGCACCAGCGTCACTGCGGTCGGTGCGCCGTGGTAGACGTCCGGGATCCACATGTGGAACGGCACCACGCCGAGCTTGAAGGCGACGCCGCAGACCACGAAGACCAGGCCGAAGACCAGGAAGGCGTGCTGCGTCGAGTCGCGCGACAGCGCGGCCACGTGGCGCGACACCTCAGTGAGCTGCAGGCTGCCGGTGGCGCCGTAGATCATCGACATGCCGTAGAGCAGCAGGCCCGAGGCGAGCGCGCCGAGCACGAAGTACTTCATCGCCGCCTCGGTCGAGGCGGCCGAGTCGCGGTTCAGCGCCACCATCGCGTACAGGCACAGCGACAGCAGCTCCAGCCCCAGGTACACGGTGAGGAAGTTGTTCGCGCTCATCATCACCATCATCCCGAGCAGCGCGAACAGCAGCAGCGTCAGGAACTCGCCGCGCAGCAGCCCGCGATCGAGCAGGTACTGGCGCGAGTAGACCAGCGCGAGCGACACCGCGCCGTAGGCGGCGAGCTTGAGCACGTGCGACATCACGTCGGCGACGTACAGCCCGTTGAAGCCATAGGCGAGCGCCCCGCCGGTCGCGCCGAGCACGTAGATCGTCGAAAAGGCGCACCCGAGCAGCACCGCCTGGGCGAGCGCGGTGCTCGTGCCGCGGCTCTCGTCCTTCACGTACAGGTCCACGATCATGAGCGCGCAGGCGCCTGCCAGCAGGACGATCTCGGGCAACGCGAGCAGGAAGTCGAGGCTCATGTCAGAACTTGGCCTGCGCCACGTGGCGCAGCAGCTCGTTGACCGAGGCGTGCATCACCTCGGCGAAGGGCAGCGGGTAGATGCCCATGGCGAGCACCGCGACCGCCAGGGCGCTGAGGACGAAGAATTCCCTGCCGTTGAGATCCTTCAATTCGGCGACATGGTCGTTCGCCACGGCGCCGAAAATCACCCGCTTGTACATCCACAGGGTGTAGGCGGCGCCGAAGACGAGCGTGGTCGCGGCCGCGAAGGCGAGCCAGAAATTGGCCTTCATCGCCCCCATGATCACCATGAACTCGCCAACGAAGCCGCTGGTCGCCGGCAGGCCGCAGTTGGCCATCGCGAAAAGCATCATCAGCGCGGCGAACTTCGGCATCGTGTTCACCACCCCGCCGTAGTCGGCGATCATGCGCGTGTGCATGCGGTCGTACATCACGCCCACGCACAGGAACAGCGCCGCCGAGACGAAGCCGTGCGAGATCATCTGGATCAGCGAGCCCTCGACGCCGTAAGCGTTGAAGATGAATAAGCCGAGCGTCACGAAACCCATGTGCGAGATCGACGAGTAGGCGATCAGCTTCTTCATGTCGGTCTGCACCAGCGCCACCAAGCCGATGTAGACCACTGCGATCAGCGAGAGCCCGATCATCAGCCAGGCGAGGTGCCTGGAGGCATCGGGCAGGATCGGCAGCGTGAAGCGGATGAAGCCGTAGGCGCCCAGCTTCAGCAGGATCGCGGCGAGCACCACCGAGCCTCCGGTCGGCGCCTCGGTGTGCGCATCCGGCAGCCAGGTGTGCACCGGCCACATCGGCACCTTGACCGCGAAGGCGAGCAGCAATCCGAAGAACAACAGGATCTGCGCGTTCAGCGACAGCGGCAGGGACCACCAGGTCTGGATGTCGAAGCTGCCGCCCGCCTTGTTGTACAGGTACAGCAGCGCGACCAGCATCAGCAGCGACCCGAACAGCGTGTAGAGGAAGAACTTGACGGCCGCATAGATCCGGTTCGGGCCGCCCCAGACGCCGATGATGATGAACATCGGGATCAGCGTCGCCTCGAAGAAGATATAGAAGAGCAGGCCGTCCAGCGCGGCAAACACGCCGTTCAGCAGCCCCGACATGATCAGGAACGCGCCCATGTACTGGCCGACGCGCTGCTCGATCACCGTCCAGCCGGCCAGCACCACCAGGACCGTGACGAAGGAATTGAGCAGCACGAACAGCACCGAGATGCCGTCCACGCCCAGGTGGTAGAAGACATTGAAGCGCGGGATCCACGCCAGACGCTCGACGAATTGCATGCTCGCGCTCGCGGTGTCGAAGCCGGTATAGAGCGGCAGCGTGACGAGGAAGCCGAGCACCGCTCCGGCGAGCGCGAACTGGCGCTGCAGCGCGGCGCGCCGGTCGTCGCCCGCGGCGAGCACCAGCAGCCCGGCGACGATCGGGACCCAGATGGCAAGCGACAGGTACGGGGCAGCCTGCAAGCGTCAGGTCCGGTGGGTGAGGAAGAGGAACCAGCTCAACGCCAGCAGCACGCCGAACAGCATCACGAACGCGTACCAGTAGATCAGGCCGCTCTGCACCAGCCGCACCACGCCGGAGAACCAGCCGACCACGCGGGCCGTGCCGTTCACCATCACCCCGTCGATCGCGGCCTGGTCGCCGCCCTTCCACAGCCCGCCGCCCACCGCCCGCGCGCCCGCGGCGAACACGGCCGAATAGAGCTCGTCGAAGCCGTACTTTTTCTCCACGAGCGCATACGCCGGGCCGAAAAACTGGGCGATTTTCTTCGGCAGATCCGTGCGCTTCATATACAAGTACCAAGCAGTTGCGATGCCGGCCATGGCCAGCCAGAACGGCCATGCCTTGAGGCCGTGGAGGGTATAGGCGACCAAGCCGTGGTATTCAACGCCTTTCATTTCTACAAGACTTTTCTGGAAAAAATCGCCGAAAACAAAATACCCAACAAACCACCCTGCCCCGATCGAAGGGATCGCCAGCAGCACGAGGGGCACGGTCACCACCGCGGGCGACTCGTGCGGCGGATGCGCCTTGTCGAAGCGCTCCTCGCCGTGGAAAGCCATGAAGACGAGGCGGAAGGTGTACGCCGCGGTGACGAACACGCAGATCAGGACGCACAGGTAGGCGAAAGTCGCACCCGGCGTCTGAGAATGCAGCGCCGCCTCGATGATCGCGTCCTTGGAGTAGAAGCCGGCGAACGGCGGCACGCCGGCCGAGGCGATCGCGCCGATCAGGAGCGTCCAATAGGTGACCGGCATGTGCTTCTTCAGGCCGCCCATGCGGCGCATGTCCTGCTCGTGGTGCAGCGCGATGATCACCGAGCCGGCGGCGAGGAAGAGCACCGCCTTGAAAAAGGCATGCGTCGCGAGGTGGAAGATCGCCGCCGAGTACGCCGAGGCGCCGAGCGCGACGGTCATGTAACCGAGCTGCGAGAGCGTCGAATAGGCGACGACGCGCTTGATGTCGTACTGCGTGAGCGCGACCAGTCCCATGGAGAGCGCCGTGATGGCGCCGATCAACAGGACCACGCCGCGCGCCGTCTCGCTCAGCTCGTACAGCGGCGACATGCGCGCGACCATGAAGATGCCCGCGGTCACCATGGTGGCGGCGTGGATCAGCGCCGAGATCGGCGTCGGGCCTTCCATCGAGTCGGGCAGCCAGACGTGCAGCGGGAACTGCGCGCTCTTGCCCATCGCGCCCACAAAAAGAAGGATGCAGATGAGAGTTATTTGAGGGGTATTCGGACTCGCTCCAGAAAAAACATCCGAATACTGAAGCGTTCCAAACTGCATCAGGACAATCGCAATGCCGAGGATGAAGCCGAAATCCCCCACCCGGTTGACGAGGAAGGCCTTCAGGTTGGCGTAGATCGCGCTTGGCCGCGTGTACCAGAAGCCGATCAGGAAGTACGACACCACCCCGACCGCTTCCCAGCCGAAGAAGAGTTGCAGGAAGTTGTTCGCCATCACCAGCATCAGCATCGAGAAGGTGAAGAGCGAGATGTAGGCGAAGAAGCGCTGGTAGCCGGGGTCTTCGGCCATGTAGCCGATGGTGTAGATGTGCACCATCAGCGACACGAAGGTGACCACCACCATCATGAGCGCGCTCAGGCGGTCGATCAGGAAGCCGATCTGGAGCTTCGCCTCGCCGCTCGTGATCCAGGTATAGACCGGCCCGTCGAAGGTGTTTCCGTTCAGGACATCGCGGAAAACGACGAGTGAAAGAACGAAGGAGAGAAAGACCGAAAAGATGGTGACCCGATGGGACCAGACGCGCCCGATCACCCCGCCGAACAGGCCGGCGATGATCGCCCCGGCAAGGGGCGCGAGCGCAATGACGAGATAGGCGGACTTCATCCCTTCAGGCTGTCCAGGTCCTCGACATTGATCGTGTTCAGGTTCCGGAACAGGACCACGAGGATGGCGAGGCCGATCGCCGACTCGGCGGCAGCCACCGTGAGGATGAAGAACACGAACACCTGCCCCGCCGTATCGCCGAGGAAGTGCGAGAAGGCGACGAAGTTCAGGTTCACAGCAAGCAGCATCAGCTCGATCGCCATCAGCAGCACGATGACGTTCTTGCGGTTCAGGAAGATGCCGACCACGGCGATCGCGAACAGCAGCGCGCCGAGCACGAGGTAGTGCGCGAGCGTCGGCTGAAGCAGCGGCATCAGCGGTCCTTCTCGGGCGGCATCGAGACCAGCGCGACGCGCTCCTCGCGACGCGCCCGCACCTGGCGCGAGGGATCCGGCGCCTTGGTGTCCTTGCGCCGGCGCAGCGTGAGCGCGATGGCGGCGATGATCGCGACCAGCAGCACGACCGCGGCGATCTCGAAGGCGTAGGCGTACTGGGTGTAGATCAGGCGCCCGAGCTCCTTGGTGTTGCTGTAGTTGGCGGGCAGCACGCGCGGCGGGGTAGCGAGGCCGACCCAGCGGCTGTAGAGCACCGCGGCCATCTCGAAGGCCATCAGCACGCCGACCATCGCGCCGAGCGGCAGGTACTGCCAGAAGCCCTCGCGCAGGCGCTCCAGGTTGATGTCGAGCATCATCACCACGAACAGGAACAGCACCATCACCGCGCCGACGTAGACAAGGACCAGCGTGATCGCCAGGAACTCCGCGCGCAGCAGCAGCCAGATCGCCGAGGCGGTGAAGAAGGCGAGCACCAGGTAGAGCGCCGCGTGCACCGGGTTGTGCGCCGTGATGACGCGCAGCGCCGCGAACAGCAGTATCAGGGCGAAGATGTAGAAGACCGCGGTTTCGAACATTGTTCTTCTAGCGGTAGTCGGAGTCGGCGGCGCGGTCGGCGGCGATGGTTGCTTCGTAGCGGTCGCCCACCGCGAGCAGCATCGGCTTGGTGTAGTACAGGTCGCCGCGCTTCTCGCCGTGGTACTCGATGATGCGCGTCTCGACGATCGCGTCCACCGGGCAGGCTTCCTCGCAGAAGCCGCAGAAGATGCATTTGACGAGGTCGATGTCGTAGCGGGTCGTGCGCCGCGTGTTGTCCTCGCGCTGCTCCGACTCGATGTGGATGGCGAGCGCCGGGCAGACCGCCTCGCACAGCTTGCACGCGATGCAGCGCTCCTCGCCGTTCGGGTAGCGGCGCAGCGCGTGCAGGCCGCGGAAGCGAGGGCTCATCGGCGTCTTTTCCTCAGGGAACTGGACGGTGATTTTTCGCGCGAAGAGGTGGCGCCCCGTCAACGCCATTCCACGGAAAAGTTCCAATAGTAAAAACGACTTGAAAAAGTCAAGCAATCTGCTCATCGCCAGGGACTCCACGGCGTCTGCATCCAGGCGCCGATCACGGCGATCCAGACGAGGGTGAGCGGGATGAAGATCTTCCAGCCGAGGCGCATGATCTGGTCGTAGCGGTAACGCGGCAGCGTGGCGCGGATCCAAAGGAACATCGACACCACGAGGAAGACCTTGCCGAGCAACCAGATCATCGGGGGGATGGCGTTGGTGAGCGTGCTCGAGACCGGCGGCAGCCAGCCGCCGAAGAACATGATCACGGTGAGCATCGCGATCAGGATCATGTTCATGTACTCGGCCAGGAAGAAGAGCGCGAAGGTCATGCCCGAGTACTCGACCATGTGGCCGGCTACGATCTCCGATTCGCCCTCGACCACGTCGAAGGGCGCGCGGTTGGTCTCGGCGATGCCGGAGACGAAGTACACGACCAGCATCGGCAGCAGCGGCAGCCAGTTCCAGGACAGCGCGTTCAGGCCCATCTGCGAGAACTGGCCCCTACCCTGCGCCTCGACGATGTCGGAAATGTTCAGGCTGCCCGACACCATCAGCACCACGACCAGCGCGAAGCCCATCGCCAGCTCGTAGGACACCATCTGCGCGGCCGAGCGCATGGCGCCGAGGAAGGCGTACTTCGAGTTCGACGCCCAGCCGGCGATGATCACGCCGTAGACGCCCATCGAGGTGAGCGCGATCAGATACAACAGGCCCGCGTTGATGTCCGAGAGCACCACGTCCGGCGCGAACGGGATCACCGCCCAGGCCGCCACCGCCGGCGCGAGCATCATGATCGGCGCGAGGATGTAGAGCGCCTTGCTCGCGCTGGCCGGCAGGATCACTTCCTTGAACAGCAGCTTGACCCCGTCCGCGATCGGCTGTGCCCAGCCGCCGAGGAAGGGAATCCCGAAAAAGGTGACCCGATTCGGACCGACGCGAATCTGCATCCAGGCGATGAGCTTCCGCTCCCACAGCGTCAGGTACGCGACCGAGAGCATGAGCGGGACCAGAATCGCGACGATGAAGAGGATCGAGCGACCGATCTCGTAGACCGCCGGCCCCCAGGTGGCGCCGAACACCGTCTCGGAGCACGACAGGGCGGAATCGCAGTTTTGCAGGAAGGCGAGCACGTCAGGCGGCCAGTTGCGAAGCGGCTTTCTCGAGCGTCACCGTGCCGAACATCGGCCCGAGCTCCGCGGTCGAGGCATGCCCCGCGGCGACGCGCACGCATTGGTCGGGGAGCTTGTCGTCCTGCCCCACCGCAAGCCTTGCCTGGCCTTTGCCCTGCTTCACAAGGACAAAACCTCCAGCTGAAAGGCCCAGAGCGCTCAACAGCTTCCCGTTCATCCACGCTTTCGGAGCCCGCGCGTCGCGCGTCTTCTGCAGCGGCTTCGAGCGGCGCGCAAGCGGGTCGGCGAAGTGGATCGGCACGTCGGCGATTCGCTGTATGCCGGAAGCGGTTTTCTGTCCGTTCCCGGGTGAAAAAGCTATTTCATTGGAAAGCAAACCCGAAACATCCTTGCCCTTCAGGCACGCCTCGCGTACCTGCTCGATCGTCTCGAAATCCATCCCCTGTACGCCCAGCATCGTGCCCAGCACGCGCAGCACCTTCCAGGCCGGACGCGCCTCGCCCCTCGGCCGCACCGCGGCGTGGAAGCTCTGCACGCGGCCCTCCGTGCTCACGAACGTGCCCGCGGTCTCGGTGAACGGCGCGATCGGCATCTGCACGTCGCCGATGTCCGACCGGAAGCTGGTCAGATTGACCGTGAACTTGCCTCCGATCGAATGAACGCAATCGAGGCTTGGGTCGATGTTGAGAACCACCACGGATTTCTTCTTCAGGACTTCCGGCAGCCCGCCGTTCGCCGGCAGACCCGCGACGTAGCCGCCAACCGAATTGGCGGCTTCGCCGAGGAAGCCGACCTTGCAACTCGCAACCTGCGCGATCGCCTGCGCCGCAGCGTGAATCGCCGCGGCCTGCGGATGCTGCTGCGCGAAGTTGCCGAGGAGTACTGCGGAGTTCTTTCCGCCTTTCAGTATGTCTTTAAAACTTTCAATTCCAAAACCCAGTTCCGACGGCGGCACGATCTTCTTGCTCGCGATCTTCATCAGCCAGTCGTCGTCGGCCGAGTGCAGGACGTGGATCTGCAGCCCGCGCTTCGCGGCCTGGCGCAGGCGGTGCGCGATGAGCGGGTGGTCCTTGCGCAGGAACGAGCCGACGATCAGCACGCGGTCCAGCTTCGCAAGGTCCGCGACCGGCATGCCGAGCCAGGGAATGCCCTTCCTCTTGCCGTCGCCGGAGAAATCGCTGTGACGCAGCCGGAAGTCCGCAGGCGCGCCCAGCTTGCCAGCAAGGAAAAGCTCTTCAAGAGTCGAATGGGGTGACGCGAGCACCCCAAATTCGGTTTTTCTAAAGGAAGAAACAACAAAATCCAAAGCCTCCTGCCAGTCGACCTGCTCCCACTGGCCGTTTTTCTTCACCATCGGCGCGGTCAGCCGCTCGGGCGAATTGAGCGCGTCGTAGGAGAAGCGCTCCTTGTCCGAGAGCCAGCACTCGTTCACCGCCTCGTTCTCCAGCGGCAGCACACGCATCACCTGGTTCTGCTTGACCTGCACCACGAGGTTTGAGCCGAGGCCGTCGTGCGGGGACACCGACTTGCGGCGCGAAAGCTCCCAGGTGCGCGCCGAATAGCGGAAAGGCTTGGAGGTGAGCGCGCCGACCGGGCAGATGTCGATCATGTTGCCGGAGAGCTCGGAGTCCACCGTCCTGCCGACGAAGGAGACGATCTCGGCGTGCTCGCCGCGGTTGATGAGACCCAGCTCCATGACGCCGGCGATTTCCTGGCCGAAGCGCACGCAGCGCGTGCACTGGATGCAGCGCGTCATCTCCTCGGCGGCAACGAGAGGTCCCAGGTCCTTGCTCAGAACGACTCTTTTCTCTTCCGTGAACCGCGAAGAGGAGCCGCCATAACCGACCGCAAGATCCTGCAGCTGGCACTCGCCGCCCTGGTCGCAGATCGGGCAGTCGAGCGGATGGTTGATGAGCAGGAACTCCATGACGCCGTTCTGCGCTTCCTTCGCCTGCTTGGAGTTCGTCCACACCTTCATGCCGTCGGTCACGGGCGTCGCGCACGCGGGCAGCGGCTTGGGCGCCTTCTCGACCTGCACCAGACACATGCGGCAGTTGGCGGCGATCGAGAGCTTGCGGTGGTAGCAGAAGTGCGGCACGTACACACCCAGCTTGTGGGTCGCGTCCATCACGGTCGCGCCGTAGGGCACCTCGACCTGCTTGCCGTCTATTTCGACCTTCAACATTTACGCCGCCTTAAGGTTTTCTATCGAAGAGAAAGCGCCAAGACGACCCCACTTCGGCTCTATCGCGCCCTCCAGGCACTTCTTGTGCTCGATGTGATGCACGAACTCGGCGCGGTAGTGCTTCAGGAAGCTCTTCACCGGCAGCGCGGCCGCATCGCCAAGCGCGCAGATCGTGCGGCCCGCGATGTTGTCCGAGACCGAGTCGAGCGCCGCCAGATCCTCCATCCGCCCCTGCCTGGTCTCGATCCGGTGTACCATGCGGTAGAGCCAGCCGGTGCCCTCGCGGCAGGGCGTGCACTGGCCGCAGGACTCCTCGTAATAGAAGTACGACAGGCGCTCGAGCGCCCGCACCATGCACGTGGTGTCGTCCATGACGATTACCGCGCCCGAGCCGAGCATCGAGCCCGCCTTGGCGATCGAGTCGTAGTCCATGTCGGTCTTCATCATGATCTCGGCGGGCAAGACCGGCATGGAAGAGCCGCCAGGGATGACTCCTTTTAATTTATTTCCTTTTCTAACTCCTCCAGCCATTTCAAGAAGCTTCGCGAAAGGCGTCCCGAGCTTCACCTCGTAGTTGCCGGGCTTCGCGACGTGGCCGGTGACCGAGAAAACCTTGGTGCCGCCGTTGTTCGGCTTGCCGAGCGCGAGGAAGGCGTCGCCGCCCTTGCGCATGATCCAGGGCACTGCGGCGAGGGTCTCGGTGTTGTTGACCGTGGTCGGCTTGCCGTAGAGGCCGAAGCTGGCCGGGAACGGCGGCTTGAAGCGCGGCAGGCCCTTCTTGCCCTCGAGCGAGTCGAGCAGCGCGGTCTCCTCGCCGCAGATGTAGGCGCCGTAGCCGGCGTGCGCGTAAAGCTCGAACGAGAACTCCGAGCCGAGGATGTTCTTGCCCAGATAGCCCGCCGCGCGCGCCTCCTCGAGCGCCCGCTCGAAATGCTCGTACACCTCCCAGATCTCGCCGTGGATGTAGTTGTAGCCGGCGGTCGCGCCCATCGCATAGGCGGCGATGATCATGCCCTCGATCACCGCGTGCGGGTTGTAGCGCAGCAGGTCGCGGTCCTTGCAGGTGCCGGGCTCGCCTTCGTCGGAGTTGCAGACGAGGTACTTCGCGCCCGGGAACTGGCGCGGCATGAACGACCACTTGAGACCGGTCGGGAAGCCGGCGCCGCCGCGGCCGCGCAGGCCGGACTTCTTGATCTCAGCGATCACGTCCTCGGGCTTGACCTTGTCCTTCAGGATCTTCTTCAGCGCGGCATAGCCCTCGCGCTTCTCGTAGTAAGGCAGGTTCCAGTTGCGGCCGTCCAGGCCCGCCATCAGGATCGCGTCGGGACCGTAATCGAGCATTACTTCAGCTCCTTCAGCAGCGCGTCGATCTTGTCGTTGCTCATGTAGTCGCACATGCGCTTGTTGTTGACGAGAATGACCGGCGCCATCGCGCAGGCGCCCATGCACTCGCCTTCTTTCACCATGAACTTGCCGTCGGAGGTGACCTCGTTGAACTCGACGCCGAGCTTGCGCTTGAGATGATCCGCTGCATCCAGCGACCCCTGCAGGCCGCACGGCAGGCAGGTGCAAATCGTGAGCTTGTACTTGCCCGAGGGCTTCAGGTTGTACATCGTGTAGAAGCTCGCCACTTCGTACACGAGAACCGGCGGCAGGCTGAGGTAGCCGGCGACGAAATCCATCGTCTCGGTCGAGAGCCACCCCTTCTCGTCCTGCGCGACGATGAGCGCGGCCATGACCGCGGATTGCTTGACCGGGTACTTTGCGACCTCGCGGTCGATTCTTCTGAGGGACTCGGCGGATAGCACGTCGGTACCTATCCAGGACACGTAGCGCGTGGCAGCTCACTCAGATTTTCACGGCGAAGTCGCAAATTTGCTCGCCTGCAAATATCTGGCATTCCGATAGCAACGGCACCCGCAAATGCTCGATTTGCAATGGTATCGTCGCCTGTAGTTGCCCTGATCCACTTCTAACCTGCTCTCGACAGGTAAAACGACAGAATCTGCTTCACTTCATCGTGAGTAAATTCCTTAGCGAAAGAATCAGCAATCAAATCTCCGAACCGAGCGGGATCCTTGAATAGAGGCTCAATGGCGGACTCAAGCTCTGAAGCAAAGATATCCAGTGCTCTGTCAGACAAACTGGGATCGCCCGCCTTAACTGCAGCACGAAGAGTAGGGAAAAAGATATAGCTTTGTCGCTTTAAGACTTCTGCAGAAAAAATCTCCGAAAATAGTCTCGCCAGATCAGCCCGATATTCTTTGGTCGCCTGTTGCGACTCTGCTGGAGACGAAAGGCAGAACGCGAGTGCCATAACCCCAGCGACAACTATGCGATCTCTAAGACGTGTGGCGCTATGCATGTAACTATCGATCAATCTCGCCAAACACGATATCCATGGTCCCGATGATCGCCACCGCGTCGGCGATCATGTGGCCCCTCGACATCTCGTCCATCGCCGCGAGGTGCGGGAAGCCCGGCGCGCGGATCTTCAGCCGGTAAGGCTTGTTGGCGCCGTCGGAAACCAGGTAGATGCCAAACTCGCCCTTGGGCGCCTCTACCGCGGCGTAGCACTCGCCTTCGGGCACGTGCATGCCCTCGGTGAAGAGCTTGAAGTGGTGGATCAGCTCCTCCATGTTCGCCTTCATCTCGACGCGCGAGGGCGGCGCCACCTTGTGGTTGTCGGTCATCACCGGCCCTGGGTTGGCGCGCAGCCAGTCGATGCACTGCCGGATGATGCGGTTGGACTGGCGCATCTCCTCGATGCGCACCAGGTACCGGTCGTAGCAATCGCCGTTCTTGCCGATCGGGATGTCGAAGTCGAGCTTGTCGTAGACCTCGTAGGGCTGCTTCTTGCGCAGGTCCCAGGCGACGCCCGAGCCGCGGATCATGGGTCCGGTAAATCCAAGAGCCAGAGCCCGCTCCGGCGACACCACGCCGATGCCGACGGTCCGCTGCTTCCAGATCCGGTTCTCGGTCAGCAGCGTCTCGTAGTCGTCTACGCACCTCGGGAAGCGCTCCACGAAGCTCGAGAGGAAGTCGAGCAGCGAGCCCTGCCGGTTGGCGTTCATCTCGCGCATTGCCTTGTCGTTGCGCGAATGCTGGGCCATGTACTTCGGCATCGCGCCCGGCAGGTCACGGTAGACACCGCCCGGGCGGTAGTACGCGGCATGCATGCGCGCGCCCGAGACCGCCTCGTAGCAGTCCATCAGGTCCTCGCGCTCGCGGAAGCAGTACAGGAAGATCGTCATCGCGCCGCAATCAAGGCCGTGCGCGCCGAGCCACAGAAGGTGGTTCAGGATGCGCGTGACCTCGTCGAACATCACGCGGATGTACTGCGCGCGCGGCGGCACGTCGACCTGGAGCAGCTTCTCGATCGCCATCACGTAGGCGTGCTCGTTGCACATCATCGAGACGTAGTCTAGGCGGTCCATGTACGGCACCGACTGGATGAAGGTCTTGTGCTCGGCGAGCTTCTCGGTGGCGCGGTGCAGCAGCCCGATGTGCGGGTCGGCGCGCTGGATCACCTCGCCGTCGAGCTCGAGCACGAGGCGCAGCACGCCGTGCGCCGCCGGGTGCTGCGGGCCGAAGTTCAGCGTGTAGTTTCGGATCTCAGCCACGGACTTCGGCGTAGTGCTCTTCTCTCACGATTCGGGGCGTCACCTCGCGCGGCTCGATGGTCACCGGCTGGTAGATGACGCGCTTCTGCTCCGGGTCGTAGCGCATCTCGACGGTGCCGGAGAGCGGGAAGTCCTTGCGGAACGGGTGCCCCATGAAGCCGTAGTCGGTGAGGATGCGGCGCAGGTCGTCGTGGCCGTCGAAGACCATGCCGTACAGGTCGAAGGCTTCGCGCTCGAACCAACTCGCCGCTGGCCACACGTCGACGAGCGAGGCCAGCAGCGGCAGCTCGTCGTCCGGGCAGAACGCGCGAAGGCGCAGGCGCCAGTTGTTCTTGACCGACAAGACATGAACGACTGAAGCAAACCGGGGGCCTTCCAGCGGCCGATCGCCGTAGGTCAGGTAGTCGACGCCGCAGAGGTCGATGAGCTGCTCGAAGCCGAGCGCCGGATTGTCCCGAAGCTTGAAAGCAGCGCTCTTGTAATCGGATGCTTTTACTTCGACTGTGACTTCGTTCAGCTTTTCTACGGGTTTTACCCAGAGAATTTTCTCGACCATCTCGAAAAGCCTCTGGACTTTCGGCGTCATCGGGCGATCGTGTTGGTGCGCTTGATCTTGTTCTGCAGCTGCACGATGCCGTAGAGCAGCGCTTCCGCGGTCGGCGGGCAGCCGGGCACGTAGACGTCGACCGGCACGATGCGGTCGCATCCGCGCACCACCGAGTACGAGTAGTGGTAGTAGCCGCCGCCGTTCGCGCACGAGCCCATCGAGATCACCCAGCGCGGCTCGGCCATCTGGTCGTAGACCTTGCGCAGCGCCGGCGCCATCTTGTTGCACAGCGTGCCGGCGACGATCATCACGTCGGACTGCCGCGGGCTCGGGCGGAACACCACGCCGAACCGGTCGAGGTCGTAGCGCGACGCGCCGGCATGCATCATCTCCACCGCACAGCAGGCAAGGCCAAAGGTCATCGGCCAGAGCGAGCCGGTACGCGTCCAGTTGATCAGCTTGTCGGCCGTCGTGGTGACGAAGCCCTGCTGGAGCACGCCCTCAATCGCCATGGCCTACTCCCATTCGAGCGCGCCCTTCATCCATTCGTAGACGAAGCCGACCACGAGGATGCCGAGGAACAGCATCATCGACAGGAAGCCGAACAGGCCGATCTCGTTCAGCACCACGGCCCACGGGAAGAGGAAGGCGATCTCGAGGTCGAAGAGGATGAACAGGATCGCCACCAAGTAGTAGCGCACGTCGAACTTCATGCGCGCGTCCTCGAAGGCCTCGAAGCCGCACTCGTACGGCGAGAGCTTCTCGGGATCGGGCCGGTGCGGCCCGAGCACCGCGCCGAGTACGACGGGCGCGACGCCGACAAGAAGGCCGACGAGGATGAAGAGCAGGATCGGAAAGTACTCGGCAAGCATTCGGCTCTGAAAACCCCTGTTCCTCGACCGCTGCTCCGGATCTGGTGCCCACGAGCAGACTCGAACTGCTACGGCTTTTTAGGCCACTAGCCCCTCAAGCTAGCGTGTCTACCAATTTCACCACGTGGGCGGTTTTTGCTGCAAAAACAACCCCGGATTATCCCTCAAAACTCACTTCGGGACGTCCGACGCCTTCGGGGTTTCGGCCTTCGGCACATCTTTCGCCGCCTCTGTTGACATTTCTTTTGCCGCAGCCTTCTTTTCCCCGTCCTTGGCGGGCGCGGATTGCTCTTTTTTCACTGCATCCAGCACGCCGCCGCCGGTCCTCGGGGTGACGTTCGCGAGATACGCAAGGCCGAGGCTGGTGAGAAAGAACACCGTCGCCAGGATCGCGGTGGTGCGCGACAGGAAGTTCGCCGAGCCGGTCGCGCCGAACAGGCTCGAGGAGGCGCCGCCGCCGAAGCCCGAGCCCATGTCGGCGCCCTTGCCGTGCTGGAGCAGCACCAGCCCGATGATCGCCAGCGCGACCAGCACATGCAGCCCGATTACCACGCTCACCCAGGTTTCCATCTCAGTTCCTCTTCTGCGCCGCTTGCGCGATCGCCACGAAATCCGCTGCCACCAGCGAGGCGCCGCCGATCAGGCCGCCGTCCACGTCCGGCAGCGCGAAGAGCGCCGCCGCGTTGTCCTTCTTCACGCTGCCGCCGTACAGGATCCGCGTCCCCGCCGGCACCTTCGGCCGCAGGAACGCGTGCACCGCCTGCGCCTGCTCGGGCGTCGCGGTCCGCCCCGTGCCGATCGCCCAGACCGGTTCATACGCCACGACTGCTTTTTCAAGATTCTTGTTCAGGTCCAACACGGCCCTGAGCTGTCGGTCTACAACCTTCTCGGTACGTCCGCCCTCGCGCTCTTCCAGCGTTTCGCCCACGCAAAGGATCGGCGTCATGCCCTGTCCCCGCACGGCTGCGAACTTCGCTGCCACGACCGCATCGGACTCGCCGTACATCTGGCGCCGTTCCGAATGGCCGACGATCACGTAGCGGCAGCCGATCTCCTTCAGCATCGCCGCCGCCACTTCGCCGGTGTAGGCCCCTAGCGCGTGCTCGCTCGCGTTCTGGGCGCCCAACGCAAGCGCCGTCCCCTTCAGCCGCTCGCCGACTTCGCCCAGGTAGGGAAAAGGCACGCAGACCGCGCACTCCACGCCCTGCAAGCCCTTGATTCCGGAGAGCACCCCGTCCAGCAGGGCCCGATTGCCGGTCCGGTTGCCGTGCATCTTCCAGTTCCCGGCAACTAGGCGGCCCCGATCCATCGCTAAGTCCCTGAATTTTACATCAAACTCGCCGGTCCCGGAGCGCCCGATCGACCAGCAATGCAAGCGCCGCGCCGATCACCTGCGCGGCGACGAACGGCGCCACATCTATCGGCCGAATTCCCGCGAAGGTATCGGTAAAGCAGCGCGCAAGTGTCACCGCCGGATTCGCGAATGAGGTAGACGCGGTGAACCAGTAGGCAGCCGCGATGTAGCCGCCGACTGCAAACGGCGCCTGCTTCGCGTCGCACGAGAGCACGACCCAGACGAGGCCGAACGTCGCGACAATCTCGCTCCACCACTGCGCGCCTCCTGTGCGCACCTGGGTGCCCGCTTGAACGATCGACAGGTCGAACATCGCGTGAGCAACAGCCACGCCGAGCAGCGCGCCGATCGCCTGCGAGAAAAGGTAGGGGAAAACCTCTTTGCGAGAGAACTCGCCACGAACCGCGAAGGCGACCGTTACCAGGGGATTGAAATGTGCGCCCGAACGCGATTCGAACGCCACGATGAGCGCAACCAGCGCAAGTCCGGTGGCGATCGCATTGGCGAGCAGCGCGAGCGCGACGTTTCCGCCGGCGAGCCGCTCTCCCATGATGCCGGAGCCGACCACCGCCGCAAGCAAGAACGCCGTGCCGAGTCCGTCGGCCGCGGCGCGGCGCCAGCCCGTCATGCCGGCGTTTCGGTTCCGGTCTTGCCGATCTCGTCGAGCTTCTGCTGGAGCGCCAGCCGATCCAGCTTGTCGAGCGGCAGGTTGAGCAGGAGGTTGATGCGCGTGCTCAATTCGCTGAAGGCGCGCCGGAACGCGCGACGCTTGTCCTCGACACTGCCCTCCACGGCCGCCGGGTCCGCGACGCCCCAGTGCGCGGTCATCGGCTGGCCCGTCCAGTAGGGACATGTTTCAGCCGCGGCGTTGTCGCAGACCGTGAAGACGAAATCCATCTGCGGCGCGCCGGGTCGCGCGAACTCATCCCAGCTCTTCGAGCGCAGGCCATTCGTGTCGATCCGGTTCTTCGCCAGCAGCTCGAGCGCGTAGGGATTCACCATTCCGCCGGGCTTGCTCCCTGCGCTGAACGCCTTGAACCGGCCCTTCCCTGCCGAGTTCAGCCAGGCCTCGGCCAGGATCGAGCGCGCCGAGTTGCCGGTGCAGAGGAAGAGAATGTTCTTCATGCGGGGGCGCAGCAGGCGGTCTTGGGCACGGGCGCTTCGCGGACAGTGTCGGCGCCGAACACCGGAATCGCGTCGAGCGTATGGAACGACTCCCAGGCGATGCCCTGCGGGTCGATCGTCCAGTACTTGTCGCTCTTCGCGTAGCAGCACGCGGCGTCCTTCTGCGGGAGGACCGAGACGTCGGCCTGCGCGAGGCGCGCGCCGATTTCTTCCAGCTCCGCGGCGTCCTCTGCCTGGATACCGAGGTGGTCGAGGCCGCCTTTCTTGCCGCGCGTGGAGATCGCGAAGTTGACGCGCGGATCGTCCAGCATCCACTTCGCGTAGTCGTCCTTGCGCACGGCCGGTTCCGCGGCGAAAAGCGCCGAGTAAAAACGGATGCTCTGGTTCAGGTCATGCACGCCGACGTGTACGTGGAGTCTCTTCATTGCGTTCTCCGGTTGAAGGTGAGCACGAAGCCCCGCCGCAGCAGTTCTCCGTGAGGTAGCCGACCAGCGCGTTCATCGCCGCGAAGTCGGCGCTGTAGATGACGAAGCGGCCGTCCTGGCGGCTGTGCGCCAATCCCGCGCGCGTCAGGCCGGCAAGATGGAACGAGAGCGTCGCCGGCGGCAGGTCGAGATTCTCGCCGATGCTCCCTGCCGCCATGCCGGCGGGACCCGCCTGAACGAGCAGCCGGAAGATCGAAAGCCGCGAGGCCTGCGCCAGGGCACTGAGCGCCTTGATCGCATTCGTCGTTTCCATATTTCTAGAATAATGTAAATAAAGACCAAAAGCAAGCAGCGGCTCAGGCGCCCGCTGCCTTCCTCACGGTATCGGCAATGGATTTCGCTGCAGTTTCAATGGCTTCCCGCGGCTCTCCCTCGACCATCACGCGCAGTACAGGCTCGGTGCCGGAGGGCCGCAGCAGCACCCTGCCCTTGCCGTTGAGCGAGCGCTCGACGCCCGAGCGCGCATCGGCAATCGCCTGGTGCTTCTTCCAGTCGAAGCCCTTCGGCACCTCCACGTTCACCAGCACCTGCGGATACATGACCAGGTCTGCGGTGAGCTCGGCGAGCGTCTTGCCCAAGACGCGCACCGCGCTCAGCACCTGCAGCGCCGAGACGATGCCGTCGCCGGTGGTGTGCTTGTCCAGGCAGATCAGGTGGCCGGAGTTCTCGCCGCCGAGCAGCCACTTCTTCTCGCGCAGGAGCTCGACCACGTAGCGATCGCCGATGCGCGCGCGCGCGAAGCCGATGCCCATGCGGCCGAGCGCCTGCTCGAGCCCGTAGTTGGTCATCAACGTGCCCACGACGCCGGAGACCTTCTCGCTCGCGGCGCGGTGCTTGACGATGGCATAGAGAAACTGGTCGCCGTCGTACGCTTTTCCTTCCCTGTCGAGGACAACGACCCTGTCGCCGTCGCCGTCCAGGGCGATCCCCAGGTCCGCCTTGTGTTTGAGAACTTCCTTTCTCAGGTTCTCCAGGGAAGTCGCGCCAAACTTGTCGTTGATGTTGAAGCCGTCGGGCGTCACGCCGATGGAGGCGACGTCTGCGCCGAGCTCGTGGAAGACGTGCGGCGCCACGCTGTAGGCCGCGCCGTGCGCGCAATCGACCACGATCTTCAGGCCCTTGAGATCCAGCTCGTTCGGGAACGTCGACTTGCAGAACTCGACGTAACGGCCCTGCGCGTCGTCGACGCGCCGCGCGCGGCCGAGCTTGGCCGCCTCGTTGCAGCCGATCGGCTGCTCCAGCGCCCGCTCGATCTCGGCTTCGACCGTATCCGGCAGCTTGAATCCGTCGCCCGAGAAAAACTTGATGCCGTTGTCGGCGTACGGATTGTGCGACGCGCTGATCACGACGCCCGCGGTCAGGCGCAGCGCCCGGGTCAGGTAGGCGACGCCCGGCGTCGGCAGCGGCCCGCAGAGCAGCACGTCGACGCCGGCCGCCGAAAACCCCGCCTCCAGCGCCGCTTCGACCATGTATCCCGAGATGCGCGTGTCCTTGCCGATCAGGACCGCGGGATTCCTGCCCTGGCCGGCGAGCACCCTGCCCGCCGCATAGCCGAGCCGCAGCACGAAGTCGGGCGTCATCGGGCTCGCGCCGACGGTGCCTCTCACCCCGTCCGTTCCGAAATGCCTGCGCGTCACGAGGGTTCTCTCATTTCCTCCAGGCCTCCCACACCGCGATGACGTCCTTCGTTTCCCTGACGTCATGCACGCGCAGTATTGTCGCCCCGCCCTGCAAAGCGAGCAAAGCGGCTGCCAGGCTCGCGGCCAGGCGCTCGGCCACGGGCCGGCCGGTGATCGCGCCGAGCGAGGACTTGCGGGACCAGCCGGCGAGCACCGGCACGCCGAGCGCCACGATGTAGGACAGCTGCTTCAGGAGCCTCAGGTTGTGCGCCACCGTCTTGCCGAAGCCGTAGCCGGGGTCGACGCAGATCCGGTTCCTGCCGATGCCGCCCTGCTCGCATGCGCGGATCCGGCCGTGCAGGTAGTTCGAGACCTCTTCCACCACGTTCTTGTATTGCGGTGCGTCCTGCATCGTCGCGGGCGCGCCCTGCTTGTGCATCAGGCACACACCGCAATCGCTCTTCGCGACCGCCTCGACCGCCCCCGGCGCGCTCAGGGCCTCGATGTCGTTGATCATCGACGCGCCTTCGGCGAGCACTGCCTTCATCACCGCAGGGCGTCGCGTGTCGACCGACACGGGAGCATCTTTCAGGGCCTTCAGGACGGGAAGAATGCGATTCAACTCTTCAGTTTCATCTGTGGAAGAAGCGCCTGGACGCGACGACTCTCCCCCGATGTCGATGAGATCCGCACCCTCCTCCAGCATTTGACGCGCACGCTTGATCGCGGCCTCGCGCTCGAAATGCTGCCCGCCATCGGAAAAGGAATCGGGCGTCACGTTGAGGACGCCCATGAGGAGCGGACGGTCGAGCGGCAGGTTGAACCTGCCGCAACGGAGCGTGCGGGTCAGGCGGTCGGCGTGACCGGCGCGGCGGCGCCCTGCGGACCGTCGGTCGGCGGGGTCGGCGCGCTCGAGGCCGCAGGCTTGGGCGGCCGCGGCGGCTTGCCAGCCATGATGTCGTTCACCTGGTCGGCGTCCAGCGTTTCCCATTCCAGCAGCGCGCGCGCCATCGCCTCGACCTTGTCCTTGTTCTCCTCGATGATCCTGCGCGCGAGCTTGTACTGCTGGTCGATGATGCAGCGGATCTCCTTGTCGACCTTCTGCAGCGTCGCTTCCGACACGTTCTTGTGCGTGGTGATCGAGCGGCCAAGGAACACCTCGCCCTCGTTCTCGCCGTACACCATCGGCCCCATCTCGTCGGACATGCCGTAACGCGTCACCATCTCGCGCGCGATCGAGGTGGCCTGCTCGAAATCCTGGCGCGCGCCGGTGGTTTGCTGGTTCAGGAACACTTCCTCGGCAATGCGCCCGCCGAAGGCGAGCGCGATCTGCGCGAGCATCTGTTCCTTGGACAGCCCGTAGCGGTCCTTCTCCGGAAGGAAGAAGGTCACGCCGAGCGCTCGGCCGCGCGGGATGATCGTCACCTTGTGCACCGGGTCGGCCTTCGGCACGCTGCGGCCGACCACTGCGTGGCCGGACTCGTGGTACGCCGTGGTAGTGCGTTCTTCCTCGGTCATCACCATCGAGCGCCGCTCCGCGCCCATCATGATCTTGTCCTTGGCGCGCTCGAAATCCTCCATGTCGACCAGGCGCTTGTTGCCGCGCGCGGCGAAGAGCGCCGCCTCGTTGACCACGTTGGCGAGGTCCGCGCCCGAAAAGCCGGGCGTGCCGCGCGCGATGATGTCGGGCTTCACGTCGGGCGCGAGCGGAACCTTGCGCATGTGGACCTTGAGGATCTCTTCCCTGCCCCGGATGTCCGGCAGCGGAACGACGACCTGGCGGTCGAAGCGGCCCGGCCGCAGCAGCGCCGGGTCGAGCACGTCCGGACGGTTGGTCGCGGCGATGACGATCACGCCCATCGTGCCCTCGAAGCCGTCCATCTCGACCAGCAGCTGGTTCAGCGTCTGCTCGCGCTCGTCGTTGCCGCCGCCGAGGCCGGCGCCGCGCTGGCGGCCGACCGCGTCGATCTCGTCGATGAACACGATGCACGGCGCGTGCTTCTTAGCCTGCTCGAACATGTCGCGCACGCGCGCCGCGCCGACGCCGACGAACATCTCGACGAAGTCGGAGCCCGAAATCGAGAAGAACGGCACTTTCGCCTCGCCCGCGATCGCGCGCGCGAGCAGCGTCTTGCCGGTGCCGGGGTTGCCGACCATCAGCACCCCGCGCGGGATGCGGCCGCCGAGCTTCTGGAACTTGGAAGGATCGCGCAGGAAGTCGACGAGCTCCGCGACCTCCTCCTTCGCCTCCTCGCAGCCAGCGACGTCGGCGAAGGTGACCGTGTTGGTCGACTCGTCCAGCATGCGCGCGCGCGACTTGCCGAAGCTGAAGGCGCCGCCCCGGCCTCCGCCCTGCATCTGGCGCATGAAGAAAATCCACACGCCGATCAGCAGCAGCATCGGGAACCACGACACGAAGATGTTCATGAGGAGCGACGGCTCCTCTTCCGGCTTCGCCTTGATCTTCACGCCCTGCTTGAGCAGGTCGGAGACGAGCCACGGGTCGCCCGGCGAGTAGCTGGTGACGGTCTTGCCGTCGGTGGTCTTGCCCTTGAGGCTGCGGCCCTCGATCATCACCTCGGTGATGCGCCCCGCCTTCATCTCCTCGTAGAACTGGGAATAGTCCATCGGGGACTGCGCCTGCTGGCGGGTCTGGAACTGGTTGAACACGGTCATCAGCACCAGGCCGATCACCAGCCAGATGACCAGGTTTTTAAGCATGTTATTCAAGCATTTGCTCCTTGCTGGGCCGCCTCCAGCCCGATTTTCGCGCATCTTACGCGCCTTTGGCTGAGATTGGGGCCGGGCGAAATCGTTTCAATGCCGCAAATTACGTAAAAGCAGATAAGTCTCGCGCGAGGCGTCCCGGGACGCCGCAGGCTTGAGCACCCGCACCTTGTGGAAGACCGCTTTCATCTCCCGCAAGACGTCCTCGAATTCGGCACCCTGGAAGACTTTCACCAGCAAGGCGCCCTCCGGCCGCAACTGGAGGCGGCAAAAAGCGATCGCTTCGCGTACAAGCTCGGCGGCGCGCGCCTGGTCGGTGGCCGCGATGCCGGAAAGGTTGGGCGAGAGGTCGGAGAGCACGACGTCGAATTTGCCTCCGGCCGCGGCGACGATCTGCGCCTGGACCGCAGGTTCGCGAAAATCGCCGCGCAGCACGGTCACGCCGGGCAACGGCGCGATCTCGAGCAGGTCCACCGCCACGACCGTGCCGCGCGGGCCGACCTTCTCCCCCGCCACCTGCGACCAGCCGCCGGGCGCCGCGCCGAGATCCGCCACCCGGATTCCGGGAATGAGCAGCTGCTCGCGGCTGTTCACCTCGGTAAGCTTGAAGGCCGCGCGCGACCGGTAACCCTGGGCGCGCGCCTTGCGCACATAAGGATCGGTGACATGACGCTTGAGCCAACGGCTGCTGGACGCGGAGCGGGCGATCTTCGTCTCCTGGCCGGAAGTTTAGCAATCGTTCTCCTGCTCGCGGGGTGCGCGTCATACGACGGCCGCGGCCTGGTGCCCGGGCAGTCGCGAGCCGCGGACGTGGAGGCGCTGATGGGACAGCCCGCGGAGAAAACCGCGCTCGAGCCGGGCGTTTGCGGCGCGATGCACACCGAGGGCAGATACGGCACGCGTATCCTGCGGACCTCAGGCGGCGGCTCGGCGGCGAACGATCCGGAGCTGAGCCCGAGCGCGCCCGCGGTGCCGGAGAGCGCCATGCCGTTGACGAATTCGCGGCGCGTAATCATGTCGGGGACCCTCCTGGTTTGCGGACCACTCTACTCTTGGCGGGGCGGAATGCAAGCGCGCTCGCCGCGTTTTCACTCGTAGCGCACGTCGAGGATCTCGTAGCGCTTGACCCCGCCGGGGGTCTGCACGTCGACCACGTCGCCGGCTTCCTTGCCGATCAGGCCGCGCGCGATCGGCGAGTTGATCGAGATGCGGCCCCGCTTGATGTCGGCCTCGTCGTCGCCCACGATCTGATAGGTCGTCGCGGGCTTGCCCTTCTCCTCCAAGTCGACGGTCGCGCCGAACACGCAGCGCCCGTCCGCGTCGACCAGCTTCGGGTCGATCACCTGCGCGTTGGCGAGCTTCGCCTCCAGCTCCGAGATGCGGCCCTCGATGAATCCGGCGCGCTCGCGCGCGGCGTGGTACTCGGCGTTCTCGGACAGGTCCCCGTGCGAGCGCGCCTCGCCGATCGCCTTCGAGTTCGCCGGGCGCTCGACGGTCTTCAGGCGGTGCAGCTCCTCGCGCAGGAGCTCCGCGCCTCGCCGAGTCATCGGGGTCTTCGCCATGGCCGTGAGTGTAAATGCAGTCGTCTAGTGGAGCCTGGCGTGCAGCTCCTGCAGGCGGTAGGGCTCGAGCCTTGCCAGCGCCCTCATGCCGGTGCACGCCGCGCGCGCGCCGGCGATCGTGGTGAAGTAGGTCACGCGTTGCGCGAGCGCGGTGGTGCGGATCGAGCGCGAGTCGGAGATCGCGGTGCGCGTGGCCTCGACCGTGTTGACGATGAAGCTCACGTCGCCGTTCTTGATCATGTCGACCACGTGCGGCCGGCCTTCGGCCACCTTGTTCACCACCGTTACGGCGATGCCCTGCGCAGCGATCGTCTGCGCGGTGCCGCGCGTCGCCAGCACGGTGAAGCCGAGCTCGACCAGGTCGGCGGCGACCCCGACCGCGGCGGCCTTGTCAGCGTCGCGCACGCTCACGAAGGCGCGCCCGCCGCGCGGCAGCTTTGCCCCGGCCGCGACCTGCGACTTGATGAACGCCTCGCCAAAGGTTTCACCGACGCCCATCACTTCGCCCGTCGACTTCATTTCCGGGCCCAGGATCGTGTCGACGCCGGGGAATTTCACGAACGGGAAAACAGCCTCCTTGACCGAGAAGTAAGGCGGCACCGTCTCCTTGGCGACGCCCTGCTTCGCGAGTGGAATGCCCGCCATGCAGCGCGCCGCGATCTTCGCCCAGGGCGTGCCGGTCGCCTTCGAGACGAACGGCACCGTGCGCGAGGCGCGCGGGTTCACCTCGAGCACGTAGACCAGCGTCCTGCCCTTGTCGCGCCGAATCGCGAACTGGACGTTCATCAGGCCCACCACCTTGAGCGCGTTGGCGAGCAGCACCGTCTGCCGGTGCAGCTCGGCCTCGAGCTCGCGGCCGATCGAATGCGGCGGCAGGCAGCAGGCCGAATCGCCCGAGTGCACGCCCGCCTCCTCGATGTGCTCCATGATGCCGGCGACGAGGACCGTCTCGCCGTCCGACACCGCGTCGACGTCAACCTCGATCGCATCCGCGAGGTAGCGGTCGAGCAGCACGGGCGAGTCGTTGGAGACCTTGACCGCGTCCTTCATGTAGCGCTCGAGCTCGGACTGGTGGTGCACGATCTCCATCGCGCGCCCGCCGAGCACGTAGCTCGGGCGCACCACCACCGGGTAGCCGATCTCCTGTGCGAGCTTGGCCGCCTGCGAGGCCGAGCGCGCGGTCCGGTTGGGAGGCTGCAGCAGCTTGATCTTCGTCAGCAGCTTCTGGAAGCGCTCGCGGTCCTCGGCGACGTCGATCATGTCGGCGCTGGTGCCGATGATCGGCACGCCCGCCGCCGCGAGGTCGCGCGCGAGCTTGAGCGGCGTCTGGCCGCCGTACTGCACGATCACGCCGAAGGGCTTCTCCCTGTCGACGATCTCGAGCACGTCCTCGAGCGTGAGCGGCTCGAAGTAGAGGCGGTCCGAGGTGTCGTAGTCGGTCGAGACCGTCTCCGGGTTGCAATTGACCATGATGGTCTCGAAGCCGTCCTCGCGCAGCGCGAGCGCCGCATGCACGCAGCAGTAGTCGAACTCGATCCCCTGGCCGATCCGGTTGGGCCCGCCGCCGAGCACCATCACCTTCTTGCGGTCGGTCGGCTCGGCCTCGCATTCCTCCTCGTAGGTCGAGTACATGTACGCGGTCTTGCTCGCGAACTCTGCGGCGCAGGTGTCGACCCGCTTGTACACGGGGCGAACGCCAAGCGAGATCCTTCTCTGCCTGACCTGCTTTTCACTGGCATTGAAGAGATGCGCGAGCCTGCGGTCGGAAAAGCCTTTTCGCTTCAATGAAAGCAATTCTTCCCTGGCGACATCTTCCAGCTTCCGGTCGTCCAGCTCCATCTCGAGGTCGACGATCTCCTTGATCTGGGAGAGGAACCAGGGATCGATGTGGGTGAGCCGATGCACATCCTCGAGCGTGAAGCCGTTCTCGAACGCATCCCCCACGTACCAAATGCGCTCCGGTCCGGGATTGCCGAGCTCCTTTTCCAGCGTCTCGCGGTCCCTGGTCTTCTGGTTCAGGCCGTCGACGCCGACTTCCAGCCCTCGCAGCGCCTTCTGGAACGACTCCTGGAAGGTGCGGCCGATCGCCATCACCTCGCCCACCGACTTCATCTGCGTGGTGAGCCGGTCGTTCGCGGCGGGGAACTTCTCGAAGGCGAAGCGCGGCACCTTGGTGACCACGTAGTCGATGGTGGGCTCGAAGGAGGCCGGCATGAAGGTTCCACTGAGGCCGCCAGTGACGTCGTTGGCGATCTCGTCCAGCGTGTAGCCGACCGCGAGGCGCGCCGCCACCTTCGCGATCGGGAAGCCGGTCGCCTTGGAGGCCAGGGCGGAGGAGCGCGACACGCGCGGGTTCATCTCGATGATCAGCATCCGGCCGTCGGCCGGGTTGATGGCGAACTGGACGTTCGAGCCGCCGGTGTCGACGCCGATCTCGCGCAGCACCGCGATCGACGCGTCGCGCATGATCTGGTATTCCTTGTCGGTCAGCGTCTGCGCCGGCGCCACGGTGATCGAGTCGCCGGTGTGCACGCCCATCGGATCGAGGTTCTCGATCGAGCAGACGATGATGCAGTTGTCCTTGCGGTCGCGCACCACCTCCATCTCGAACTCTTTCCAGCCGATCACCGATTCCTCGATCAGCAGCTCATGCGTGGGCGAGGCCTCCAGCCCGCGCTCGCAGATCGCGACGAACTCCTCGCGGTTGTAGGCGATCCCGCCGCCGGTCCCGCCGAGAGTGAAGGAAGGTCTTATGACGACAGGAAAACCCAAACCGGCCTGCACCTGCAGCGCTTCCTCCATCGAGTGCGCGAGCGCCGAGCGCGCCGAGGCAAGCCCGATGCGCGTCATCGCCTTCTTGAACTTCTCGCGGTCCTCGGCCTTGTCGATCGCCTCGCGCGAGGCGCCGATCATCTCGACCGCGAACTTCTCCAGCACCCCTTCGCGCGCGAGGTCGAGCGCGCAGTTGAGCGCGGTCTGTCCGCCCATGGTCGGCAGCAGCGCATCCGGGCGCTCCTTCTCGATGATGCGCGCCACCGTCTGCCAGTTGACCGGCTCGATGTAGGTCGCGTCGGCCATCTCCGGGTCGGTCATGATCGTCGCCGGGTTGGAGTTCACCAGGATCACCCGGTAGCCCTCCTGCTTCAGCGCCTTGCACGCCTGCGCGCCGGAATAGTCGAACTCGCAGGCCTGGCCGATCACGATCGGCCCCGCGCCGATGATGAGGATGCTCTGGATGTCAGTTCTTTTTGGCATCTGACATCAGTTTGGCGAAGCGATCGAACAGGTACCCGATATCACGCGGTCCCGGACTTGCTTCCGGATGACCTTGAAAACAGAACGCGGGCCGGTCCGTTCTGGCGAGGCCCTGCAATGAACCATCAAATAGAGAAACGTGCGTAGGACGAAGATTGGCCGGCAGCGTTTTCGGATCGACTGCAAAGCCGTGGTTCTGGCTGGTGATCACCACCTGCCCCGTGTCGAGGTCCTTCACCGGGTGGTTGGCACCGTGGTGGCCGAACTTCATCTTCAGCGTCTTCGCGCCCGAGGCGAGGCCCATCAGCTGGTGGCCGAGGCAGATGCCGAAGACCGGGATCTTCGTCGCGTCGAGCAGCTCGCCGATTGCCTCGATGGCGTACTCGCAGGGCGCGGGATCCCCCGGGCCGTTGGCGAGGAACACGCCGTCGGGCTTGAGGCGCAGCGCCTCCCTGGCCGGCGCCTGCGCCGGCAGCACGGTCACCCGCGCGCCGCGGTCGCACAGCAGGCGCAGGATGTTCCTCTTGATGCCGTAGTCGTAGGCGACGACATGGTGGCGGGGGTTCTCGATGCGACGGAAGCCCTTGCCGAGCTCCCAGCTGCCCTCCTGCCACTCGTACGGCGCCTGGGTCGAGACCACCTTGGCGAGGTCCATGCCGGAGAGACCCGGAAATGCCCTTGCTTTCGACAAGGCGACCTCGACATTCACCTCGCCCGCCATGACGCAACCGTTCTGGGCGCCCTGCTCGCGCAGCAGGCGCGTGAGCTTGCGCGTGTCGATGTCGGAGATCGCGACGGTCCCGTTCTTTTTCAGGTACTCCGGGAGCCTGGCCTGCGTGCGAAAGTTCGAATGGAAGGAAGGCAGGTCGCGGATGACGAGGCCGGCCGCGTGGCATTTGGCCGCCTCCTCGTCCTCGGCGTTGACGCCCGTGTTGCCGATGTGCGGGTAGGTCAGCGTCACGATCTGGCGACAGTACGAGGGATCGGTGAGGATCTCCTGGTACCCGGTCATGGCGGTGTTGAAGACCACCTCGCCGGCCGAGAGACCGTGCGCGCCGATGGAGCGGCCCCGAAACGCCGTCCCGTTGGCGAGGACGAGGACGGCAGGTTCGAGCACGGCCACTGGCGGAACTCCCAGATCTAAGCGCTACACGTGAAAAAGCGGAAGGGCCGCTTGTTACTTCACGCGCCCTCCCGCTCGGCTTGAAGACAAAATTATACGCAGGTTGCTACTTCAGGCCAAGCACATCCGCCATGTCGTAGAGGCCGTTTCGTTTGCCCTTTAGGAACTTCACCGCGCGCAGCGCCCCGACCGCGTAGGTGGCGCGGCTCTGCGAGCGCACGGTGACCTCGACCCGCTCGCCGGTGCCCGCGAAGACGACCGTGTGCTCGCCGACGATGTCGCCGCCGCGGATGGCGTGGAAGCCGATCTGTTTGGCGGGTCGGGCACCTGTGTTGCCGTGACGACCGTGGGTTGAATTGGAAGAGAGTTTTTGACCTTGGACCGAAGAAATAATCTCCCCAAGTTTCAAGGCAGTACCCGAAGGGGCATCCACCTTGTGCCGGTGGTGGACTTCGATGATCTCGACGTCGAAGTCCTCGCCCAGGATGCCGGCCGCGGTCTCGGCCAGCTTGAAGACCGCATTCACGCCGACGGCGAAGTTCGGCGACAGCACGATCGGGATGCGCTTGCCCGCCTCGGCCAGCGTCTTCTTCTGGGATTCCGAGAACCCGGTCGTGCCGATCACCATGCCCTTGCCGAGCTTCAGGCACTGCTCGAGGTGCGCGAGCGTGCCCTCGGGGCGGGTGAAGTCGACCAGGACGTCGCCCGAAGCGATCGCTTTTGCGGCATCGTCGCCGATGTCGAACGAGGCGACCAGCTTCAGCGACGGGTCGCCCTGCACCGCTTCCATCACGGCGCGGCCCATCTTGCCGCCGGCGCCGGCGACCGAGACTTTGATCGCGGCGCTCACAGGCCGATTTTTTCCAGCATGCGACCGAAGAAGCCGCGCTCTTTCTTCTCTTCGGCGGGTTTCTGTTCCTCTGCCTTCGCTTCGGCAGGCTTCTGCTCTTCCACCTTCGCCTCGGTTTCCGGCTTCGCGGGTTCCGCCGGGGCTGCCGGCTTCGCTTCCGCCGGCGAGCCGGGCGTGATCCGATCGAGAAGCCTGCCAAAGAAGCCTCGCTCGCCCTTCGGTTCTTCTTTCTTCTCTTCCTTCTGCGCCGCCGGCTCGGCCTGGGGCGCGCTTCCCCAGTTCTGCCTGGTCGGCTCCCAGCTTTCCGCGTGTGCAGGCGCGGGTTTCGCAGGCTCGGCGGCGGGCTTTGCCTCGGCGGCGGCGGGCGCCGGCTTGGAGGGCTCCGGAGCCGGCTTCGCGACGGGCTTGGGCGCGGCGCCCGGATCGGGGAGGATGTCGCCGATCACGCGCACGAGCTTGCTGTCCTGGAACACGACCGACAGGTTGCGCTGCTCGCGCTTGCCGTTCGGCAGCTCCTTGAAGAACACGTAGTCCCAGCGGTCGGCGTGGAAGATGTCGGTGACGAGCGGCGTGCCGAGCACGAAGCGCACCTGCTCCTTGCTCATGCCGGGCTTCAGCTGCGCGACCTGCTCGTCGGAGATGAAGTTGCCCTGCTGGATCACCATCCGGTACGGCGTCACGCCGGGCAGCTTCGGCACCTCGACCGACTTGCAGCCAGCGAAGAGCGCGGCGAGCAGAAAAGCGGCCGCGAATCGAGTGCGCATAACCTATAATGATAGCGGATGGGTAGCGCACAAAGCCTCAAAGAAATCGGCCTCAAGGCGACGCTGCCGCGACGGCGCATCCTCGAGCTGTTCGAGACGAGCAAGGTGCGCCACCTCTCGGCCGAGGACGTGTACAAGGCGCTGCTCGCCGAGGGCCTGGATGTCGGCCTCGCCACCGTCTACCGCGTGCTGACGCAGTTCGAGCAGGCCGGCCTGCTCGCGCGCCAGCATTTCGAGACCGGCAAGGCGGTCTTCGAGCTCAACCAGGGCGGGCACCACGATCACCTCGTATGCCTGCAATGCGGCCGCGTCGAGGAGTTCTACGACGCCGAGATCGAGAAGCGCCAGACCGACGTCGCGCGCGGGCGCGGCTTCGAGCTGCGCGGCCACTCGCTCGCGATGTACGCCGACTGCGCCAAGAAAGACTGCCCCTACCGCAGGTCCTAGCTGTCGAGCAGCTCCTCGGCGTGCTTGCGCGCGCTCGACTCGGCGCCGCCGAGCATGCGCGCGAGCTCGGCGATCCTCGCGGGACGATCGAGCTTCGCCGCTTTCACCCTGACGCCGCTGCGCGCCACCGCCCACTGCTCGTCGCCCTGCGCGGCGACCTGCGGCAGGTGCGTGACGCACAGCACCTGGCGCTCGCGGCCGAGCTTCTTGAGCGATTTGCCCACGGTCTCCGCGACCGCTCCGCCGATGCCCGAGTCGATCTCGTCGAAGACGAGCGTGCCGATAGGCGACTCCTTGGCGGTAACGAGCTGGATCGCAAGGCTCACGCGCGAGAGCTCGCCGCCCGAGGCGACCCTAGCGAGCGGCTTGAGCGGCAGGCTCGGATGCGACATCACTTCGAATTCGACCGCCTCCGCGCCCGCGCTTCCCGGCTGATCCAGCTCTTTCAGGGACACAGAAAAGCGCCCGCCGCTCATCGCCAGGCTCTGCATCTCCTTCGTGACGTCGCGCCCAAGCGCCTGCGCGGCGCTCTTGCGCTTCGCCGAGAGCTTCTTCGCGGCGGCCTTGCAGCGCGCACGCGCCGCTTCGGTCTCCTTGCGCAGCGTCTCGGGGCTCGCCGCGAGCTCGAGCTCGTGCAGCCGCTGCGCGAGCTCGTCGGCGAGCGCCGGCAACTCGGCCGGCCGGACGCGGTGCTTGCGTGCGGCCGCGTGCAGCGCCTCGACCCGTGCCTCGGTCGAGCGCAACGCCTCGGGGTCCAGGTCGATCCTGGAGCCGTAGTCGCGCAGCTCGCGCGCCGCCTCGCCCGCCTGCGCCTCGGCCGATTCGAGCATCTCGACGATCGAGGCGAGGCGCGGGTCGTTCTGAGAGAGCGCGCGCAGTCGGCTGGCGATCGCGGAAATCTGCGGCAAGGCCGCGCCCTCCGCCTCGGATAGCGCCTCCAGCGCAGACTGTGCGCCCGCGAGCAGGCTCAAGCCGTTGGCGAGCCGCTTCTGCTGCTCCGAGAGCGTGTCCCACTCGCCCGCCTTCGGCGCGAGCTTCTTCAGCTCGGCCACCTTTTCGGCCAGCTCCTCGCGCTCGGCTTCGCGCTTCGCGAACTGCTGCTCGGCTTCCGCCGCCAGCGCCTCGAGCCGCTGCCAGGCGCGCCAAGCGTCGGCGCATTCGGCGGCCTCCTTCAGCGCGCCGGCGTGCGCATCGAGCAGGTCGCGCTGCGCGGCCGGGCGCAGCAGCGACTGGTGCTCGTGCTGGCCGTGGATGTCGACGAGGTGCTCGCCCGCCGCCTTCAGCTGCGCAAGCGTCGCCGCATGGCCGTTGATAAACGCGCGCGATCGCCCGGAGCGATCTATGGTACGGCGAAGGAGAATGATGCCTTTGTCGCCTTCCAGGTCGCATTCCTGAAGAAACTTCCCTAGAGAACTGCCGGAAGAAAAATCAAACTCTCCTGAAATCTCTGCCCGCTCCGCGCCCCCCCGGATGAGCGAGGCCTCGCCGCGGCCGCCGACCAGCATCTCGAGTGCGTCCACCAGAATCGACTTGCCGGCGCCTGTTTCGCCCGACAGAACCGAGAAGCCGGTTCCGGTCTCGAGCTCGACCTTCTCGACGATGACAAAATCGCGAACGCTAAGCGCGCGCAGCATCGGCTCAGTCGTCGGCCACGTTCCCCACAGCGTTGCTCCAGCGCAGCTTCTCGCGCAGCATCGTGAAGTAGCTGTAGCCGGGCGGGTGTACGAAGCGGATCGCGTTCGCCGCGCGCCTCAGTACCAGGCGGTCGCCTTCCTGCAGGTCGGTGAGCGCGAAGCCGTCGAAGTGCGCGCGCGCATCGACGGCGCGCACTAGGCCGATCTCGATCACGCTCGAGTCGCTCACGCTCACCGGCCGCGCCGAGAGCACGTGCGGGTTGAGCGGCACCAGCGCGAAGGCCGGCACCTTCGGATGCAGGATCGGCCCCTGCGCCGAGAGCGCGTACGCGGTCGAGCCGGTGGGCGTGGCGACGATCACGCCGTCGGCGCGCAGCCGGTAGACGTGCACCCCGTCGATGCGCAGCTGGAACTCGATCAGGCGCGCCTGCGATCCCTTGGTGAGCACCGCCTCGTTCAGCGCCAGCGTGCGCAGCACCGACTTGCGGCCGCGCCGCACCTCGGCCTCGATCAGCGCGCGCTCCTCGATCTCGTACTTGCCGGCGAGCAGCGCGCCGACCGACTTGCCCATCTGCTCCAGTGCGATGTCGGTCATGAAGCCGAGCCGGCCCTGGTTCACGCCGGCCAGCGGCACCCCGTAGCGCACGAGGTTGCGCGCCGCGGCGAGCATGGTGCCGTCGCCGCCGATCACGATCGCGAGGTCGGCGCGCCGGCCGATCTCGGCGTAGCCCGCGGTCTTGCCGCCGCTCGGGCCGTCGCCGACGAGCGCCGCGGTCTCGCGCTCGATCATCACCTCGCAGCCGCGCTTTCGCAGCAGCTCGCGCAGCGCCCTGAGCGAGCGCGCGATCTCCCGGGTCTGCTTGCCGATCAGAGCGACGCGGCGGAACGTGTTGCGCATCGGCTGATTCTAACTGCCCCATGTAAAATCGTCCCATGCCCGGCAAGCTCGACAAGCGCGCGCAAATCCTGCTGAAAACGCTGGTCGAGCGCTACATCGCCGAGGGCCAGCCGGTCGGCTCGCGCACGCTGTCGCGCCACGCGGGCCTGGACCTCTCGCCCGCGACGATCCGCAGCGTAATGTCGGACCTCGAGGAGCTCGGCCTGATCGCGAGCCCGCACACCTCGGCCGGCCGCGTGCCGACGCCGCTCGGCTACCGCTTCTTCGTCGACACGCTGCTGGTCGTGAAGCAGCTCGGGTCGGATGAGCGCCACCAGCTCGAGGACCACCTGCATCCGGACAATCCGCAGCGCGTCATCACGGCGGCCTCGCAGCTCCTGTCGCAGCTCACGCATTTCGCCGGCATGGTAATGACGCCGCGCCGGCGCGCGCTCACCTTCCGGCACCTGGAGTTCCTGCGGCTCTCGGAGCGGCGCATCCTGCTGATCGTGGTCACGCCCCAGGGCGACGTGCAGAACCGCATCCTCTTCACCGACCGTGATTACTCGCCCGCCGAGCTCGTCAACGCGGCGAACTTCATCAACCAGAACTACTCCGGCCACAGCTTCGAGGAGATCCGCGGCCGGCTGCACGACGAGCTGCGCGCGATCCGGCAGGACATGCTCGGCCTGATGAGCGCGGCGCTGGAGGCGAGCAACCGCGCGGTCTCCGAAGGCAACGAGCAGTACGTGATCACGGGCGAGCGCAACCTGCTCTCGATCCAGGACCTGTCGCAGGACATGGGGCGGCTGCGGCAGCTGTTCGAGCTCTTCGAGCAGAAGACCGGGCTGCTGCGGATTCTGGACCTGTCCCTGCGCGGCGAAGGCGTGCAGATCTTCATTGGCGGCGAGTCGGGCTTCTCGGCGCCCGACGAGGTGAGCGTGGTCACCTCGCCCTACAAGGTCGACGGCGAAGTGGTAGGCACCGTCGGCGTCATCGGCCCGACGCGCATGGCGTACGACCGCGTGGTGCCGATCGTCGACGTCACCGCGAAGCTGCTCTCGAGCGCTCTATCCCAGCCGTAACCCGGTCACCCTGAAAGGTATTCTCCTCGTCAATCTGGGCACGCCCGCGGCGCCCACGCCGGCGGCGGTGCGCGCCTTCCTCGCCGAGTTCCTCTCCGACCCGCGCGTGGTGCGCCTGCCGCGCTGGCTCTGGCTGCCGGTGCTTCATCTGCTTGTCCTCAACACAAGGCCGAGGAAAACGGCGGAGAAATACTCTGCGATCTGGACATCCGAAGGCTCGCCTCTGGCGGTGCACACGCGGAAGCAAGCGGAGCTGCTGCAGAGGAGCGATCCCAACTTGAAAGTCGAATATGCGATGCGTTACGGCGGACCGACCATTGGGGAATCCCTGAAAAAGCTTTCCGCGTGCAGCGAGATCACAGTCGTTCCTCTCTATCCGCAGTTCGCCCGCAGCACCACCGATTCGGTGCGCGATTGCCTCTCGGCAGGCACCACGATGGTCGAGAATTTCCACGACCACCCCGCCTACATCGCCGCGCTCGCCGCGGGCGTCGAGCGCCACTGGGCGGCGCGCGGCAAGGGCGAGAAGCTCGTCATGAGCTTCCACGGGCTGCCCAGGCGCGAGGTCGACGCGGGCGATCCCTACCGCGACCAGTGCGTCGCCACCGCGAAGCTGCTCGCCGGCAGCCTGAGGATCGCACCCGGCGACTACTTCGTCACCTTCCAGTCCCGCTTCGGCGCCGGCGAGTGGCTGATGCCTTACACGGTGCCGATGCTCGAGTGGCTCGCGCGCAAGGGCGCGCACAAGATCGACGTGGTCTTCCCGGGCTTCGTGTCGGATTGCCTTGAGACGCTGGAGGAGATCGGCATTGCCGCCAGGCAGTCCTTCAAGGCAGCGGGCGGCACGGAGTTGTCGCTCGTCCCGTGTCTCAATGAGAGCGAGGAGTGGATCGTCGCCCTGAGCGAAATTGCCCGGCGCCCCTCTTGAAATCCGCCAAACCATCCCCAGCTAACTGATTTCTTCCCGTGCATGGATCCACTGCGAGAGGAGTTGACGTCGCCAGGCGTGCGAGGCGCCCCGCCGCAACGGATTCTGCCGCCTCGCGCCCATGAAACGCACGCTTGCCGAGGGCTGGACGCTGCGCGTCGCGGCGGCGATGGGGCTTTCGTTGGTTGGTTGCGTAGCGCTCTGGGGGCTCGATCCGCGCGTGCTGGACAACGGCGACTCCGTGTGGCTCAAGCCCATTCGGTTCTCCCTCGCTTTCGGCGTTCACCTGCTCACGATGGCCTGGCTGGCACATTTGGGGCGCGGGGAACGCGAGCCGCTGCATCGGGCCTTCGCCGCCGGCTTGTGGCTGCAGATCGTGGCGGCCATTGTGGAATGGATCTGTATCGCGATGCAGGCAGCCCGGGGCGTACACAGCCACTTCAACTACGCCACGCTGTTCGACCACGCCGTGTTCATGGTGATGGGCTGGGGCACTGCAGTGCTGCTGGCGGGGATGATCCTTTGCAGTTGGGGGGTCGCGAGGTCGCAAGCCGAGCCGCTGGTGAAGCGGCTGCTGCAGGGCGCGTTGGCGCTGGCGATTCTGGGCGCGCTCGCTGGCGTGCTCATGGTGATGCCGACAACCGAGCAACGTGCATTGCTCGAGCAAGGCCAGCGTCTGGCCTGGATCGGCGGCACCACAGTCGGCACGCCCTCCGGCCAGTCGCTGCCCTTCTTTCACTGGGACTTGAGCTCGGGCGACTGGCGTGCGGTGCACTTCATCGGGTTGCACGCGCTACAGGCCATGGCGCTGCTGGCCTGGTTTGGCCGCCGCGCGAAACCCACCCGATCGGTCGATCGCTGGGTCATGGTTGGCGCCTGGGCTTATGCGGTCCTGTTTGCTGTCGCAGCCGTCTGGACTGCGCTGGCTCACTCCATCCTTGCCACGGCCGTGCCGGGATGGTGGGGGCTGGCCGCGCCCGGCCTGCTGTTCGCGCTGTCGGCGGCGGTCATCCTTGGGAGCGAGGTGCGACGCCGTGTGGATTAACGCGGCCTTCACCACCGGCTCCGCGCTGGCTGCCAGCGGCTGGCTGCTGCTGGCCAGCGGCGACCGCTGGCCAAGAGCACAACTCGTCTGGGCGTCGACGGTGGTGCCGTTGCTGCTGGCTGCGGCGTATGCAGCCATCTTTCCGGCGCTTTACGTCGTCGCACCTGGCGGATTCGGATCACTCGATGAGGTGCTTGCGTTGTTGAATGCCGACCGCCGCATCGCCCTGGCGGCCTGGTTCCACTATCTGGCGTTCGATCTGCTGGTCGGCTCGTTCATCACCAAAGAAGCACGCGCTCTGGGCATTGCGGCACCCTGGCGGATTCCCGCGCTGACATTGACGTTTCTGTTCGGTCCGGCAGGGTGGCTGTGGTTTCGTGCCCAAGTGCTGTTGCGTGGGCGAGCCGACCGGCTTCCGCGCGCCTAGCACCGGTTTTCCCAACAATGGCCACTGGCGCAACATATCGGGCCTCGCCCACATCCGTGGCGCCGAAGCACGCATCGCGCCGCAGCGCTGACCCGCCGCGAAGTTCGAAGCGGTAGAGTAAGCGCATGCGAGTGCGCCTTGGCATCGACGCCCCGCCGCGCGAGGACGGCGCCTACGTTCTTTACTGGATGACGATGTACCGCCGCGCGGAGTGGAACCTCGCGCTCGAGCGCGCGGCGCGTTGGGCCGAGCGACTCGGTCGACCGCTGGTGGTGCTGGAGGCGCTGCGCTGCGATTATCCATGGGCGAGCGAGCGCCTGCATCGGTTCATGCTCGAGGGCATGCGCGACAACGTCGCGGCGTTCGCGGGCAAGCCCGCGCACTACTATCCGTACGTCGAGCCGGCGCCGGGCGCGGGCAAGGGCCTCCTCGCCGCGCTCGCGCACGACGCCTGCGTCGTCGTCGGCGATGATTTCCCGGCGTTCATGCTGCCGCGCATGGTTGAAGCTGCGGCTGCGCAGGTCGGCTGCCGCTTCGAGTTGGTCGATGCCAACGGCCTGCTGCCGATGCATTCGACGCAGCGCGTGTTCGGCCGCGCGGTCGACTTCCGGCGCCACCTGCAAAAGGAGCTGGCGCCGTGGCTTGAACGCCTGCCAGCCGCCGATCCGCTCGCCGGCCGGAAGCTGCCAGCCCTTGGCAACCTGGCCGCCGAGGTGACCTCGCGCTGGCCGCTGGCGGCGGGCGACCTGCCGGCGCTCGCCGGGAGGATCGCGTTCAAGAACCGGGTGCCGCCGGCGAGCATTCCCGGCGGGCGCGAGGCGGCGCTCGCGCGCATGGCGTCGTTCCTCGGCGAACGCCTCGCGCGCTACCCCGAGGACCGCAACGAGCCGGAAGTGGACGGCACCAGCGGCCTGTCGCCCTACCTGCATTTCGGCCACATCAGCGTGCACGAGGTGTTCGCCGCGCTCGCGAAGCGCGAGGCGTGGACGCCGGCGCGGCTGGGCAAAGCCAACGGCAGCAAGGAAGGCTGGTGGGGTATGAGCCGCGCGGCGGAGGCGTTCCTTGACGAGCTGGTCACCTGGCGCGAGCTGGGTTTCAATTTCTGCGCGCGGCGCCCGGAGGACTACGATCGCTACGAATCTCTGCCGGGCTGGGCGCGCGCTACGCTGGAGGCACATCTTGCCGATCCCCGCGAGCACGTCTACAGCGTAGAGGCGCTGGAGCAGGCGCGCACCCACGACCCGCTCTGGAACGCGGCGCAGACGCAGATGGCGCGCGAGGGCTGGTTCCACAACTACATGCGCATGCTCTGGGGCAAGAGGATCCTCGAGTGGTCGGCGCACCCGCGCGAGGCGCTCGCGGCAATGATCCAGCTGATGAACAAGTACTCTCTGGACGGTCGCGATCCGAGCTCCTACACCGGCTATTTCTGGACGCTCGGGCGCTATGACCGCCCCTGGGGCCCGGAGCGGCCGATCTTCGGCGCCGTCCGCTACATGAGCTCGGCAAACACGGCGCGCAAGCTCTCGGTCAAAGGGTATATGGCGCGCTACGCCCCGCCCCCTTGAAATCCGCCAAACCATCCCCAACTGACTGATTTCTCATGGCAAATAACGATCAGGCGCCCAAGGAAAGGCCCGACACGCCTGCCTCGGCCGAGGACAAGACGCTCGACAAGCTGCTGGCCGAGGCCCAGGCGCGCATCGACGAGCAGAAGGACGCCTGGATGCGCGCGGTGGCCGAGGCCGACAACGTGCGCAAGCGCGCGCAGGCCGACCTCTCGGCGGCCCACAAATACGGCGTCGAGCGCTTCGCCGAGAGCCTCCTGCCGGTGATCGACAGCCTCGAGGCGGCAATGCAGGCGAAGGATGTGAGCGCGATCGAGATCACGTTCAAGCAGCTCAAAGCCTCGCTCGAGAAAGCGAACATCCGCGAGATCAGCCCGGCGGTGGGCACGCGTTTCGACCCGCACGTGCACCAGGCGATGGCCGCAGTGGAATCCGGCGCAGAGCCGAACACCGTCGTCGCCGTGATGCTGAAGGGTTATTCGCTGCACGACCGGGTGCTGCGCCCGGCGCTGGTAACGGTGGCGAAAGCAGTTGAAAAATCCGAGGGAAACCCCATCTCGGACAGTAACTTGCAATCAAACTGAGGGAACGGCTATGAGCAAGATCATCGGCATCGACCTGGGAACCACCAACTCTTGCGTCGCGATCATGGAAGGCGGCAAGCCCAAGGTGATCGAGAACTCTGAGGGCTCGCGCACGACCCCCTCGATCGTCGCCTACGCCGAGGACGCGGACGTCCTGGTCGGCGCGCCGGCCAAGCGCCAGGCGGTCACCAACGCGAAGAACACGCTGTTCGCGGTGAAGCGCCTCATCGGCCGCAAGTTCGACGAGAAGGAAGTCCAGAAGGACATCGGCCTGATGCCCTACAAGATCGTCAGGAACGACAACGGCGACGCCTGGGTCGAGGTGCGCGGCAAGAAGATCGCGCCGCCGCAGGTCTCGGCCGAGGTCCTGCGCAAGATGAAGAAGACCGCCGAGGACTACCTCGGCGAGACGGTGAGCGAGGCCGTAATAACGGTGCCCGCCTACTTCAACGACTCGCAGCGCCAGGCGACCAAGGACGCCGGCCGCATCGCCGGGCTGGAAGTCAAGCGCATCATCAACGAGCCGACCGCGGCCGCGCTCGCCTTCGGCCTTGACAAGAAGGAAGGCAAGGACCGCAAGATCGCCGTCTACGACCTGGGCGGCGGCACCTTCGACATCTCGATCATCGATATCGCCGCGGTCGAGGGCGAGCACCAGTTCGAGGTGCTCTCGACCAACGGCGACACCTTCCTCGGCGGCGAGGACTTCGACCAGCGCCTGATCGACCACATCGTCGAGGAGTTCAGGCAGAAGTCCGGCGTCGACCTCGGCAAGGACCCGATCGCGCTGCAGCGCGTGAAGTCGGCGGCCGAGCGCGCCAAGATCGAGCTGTCCTCGTCGCAGCAGACCGAGATCAACGAGCCCTACATCGCGATGGCGAGCAGCGCGCCGCAGCACCTGACGATGAAGGTCACGCGCGCCAAGCTCGAGTCGCTGGTGGACGACCTGATCGAGAAGACGATCGAACCCTGCCGCATCGCCATGAAGGACGCGGGCGTGAAGAACGCCGATATCCAGGATGTCATCCTGGTCGGCGGCATGACGCGCATGCCGAAGGTGGTGGACAAGGTGCGCGAGTTCTTCGGCAAGGAGCCGCGCAAGGACGTCAATCCGGACGAGGCCGTGGCCGTCGGCGCGGCGATCCAGGCGGGCGTTCTCAAGGGCGACGTCAAGGACGTGCTGCTGCTCGACGTCACCCCGCTGTCGCTCGGCATCGAGACCCTCGGCGGGGTCATGACCAAGCTCATCCAGAAGAACACCACGATCCCGACCAAGGCGCAGCAGGTGTTCTCGACCGCGGAGGACAACCAGACCGCGGTGACGATCCACGTGCTGCAGGGCGAGCGCGACATGGCCTCTGGCAACAAGTCGCTCGGGCAGTTCAACCTGACCGAGCTGCCGCCCGCCCCGCGCGGCATGCCGCAGATCGAGGTCACCTTCGACATCGACGCGAACGGCATCCTGCACGTCACAGCCAAGGACAAGACGACCTCCAAGGAGGCGAAGATCAAGATCCAGGCGGGCTCCGGCCTTACCGACGAGGAGATCAAGCGCATGGTGAAGGACGCCGAGGAGCACGCGGAGGACGACCGGAAGGCCCTGGAGCTCGTCAACGCGCGCAACCAGCTCGAGGCTCTGGTGCACTCGATCAAGAAGTCGCTCAAGGACTACGGTGACAAGCTGGAAGCCGGAGAAAAAGAGAAGATTGAGGCTGCCCTAAAAGATTCAGAATCAGTTTTGAAGTCAGAAAACAAGGCCGAAATCGACGCCAAAGCTCAAGCGCTCGCGCAGGCCGCGCAGAAGCTGGGCGAGAAGGTGTATGCCGATGCGCAGGCGAAGGCGAAGGAAGGCGAGGCCAAGCCCGCGGAGGAAGCGAAGAAGGACGACGGCAACGTGGTCGACGCGGAGTACACCGAGGTCAAGGACAAAAACAAGAAGGCGGGCTGATCTCGCGTGGCAAAACGCGATTACTACGAGGTGCTCGGCGTCAATCGCGATGCCTCGGAAGAGGGCATCAAGAAGGCGTACCGCAAGCTCGCCATGAAGTGGCATCCGGACCGCAATCCTGACAACCCCAGGGCTGAGGAACGGTTCAAGGAGGCAAAGGAAGCCTACGAGATCCTCACCGACGCCCCGAAGCGCCAAGCCTACGACCAGTTCGGGCACGCCGGCGTCGACCCGGCGGCGGCTGTGGGCGCGGGTGCCGGCGCGGGCTTCGGCGGCGCCCAGTTCGGCGACATCTTCAGCAACATCTTCGGCGAGATCTTCGGCGGCGCGCGCGGCGGTCGCTCCAACGTCTTTCGCGGCGCCGACCTGCGCTACAACCTCGAGATCGCTCTCGAGCAGGCGGCGCACGGCTTCGAAACCAAGATCCGCATCCCGACCCTCGCCGAGTGCGAGACCTGCCACGGCTCGGGCGCGAAGCCGGGCACCCAGCCGCAAACCTGCGCGACCTGCCGAGGCCAGGGGCAGGTGCGCGTCTCGCAGGGGCCGTTCTCGATCGCGCAGACCTGCCCGCGCTGCCACGGCAGCGGCAAGATGGTCACCAACCCCTGCCCCGCCTGCAGCGGTGCCGGCCGCATCAAGCACCAGAAGACGCTCGCGGTGAAGATCCCCGTCGGCGTCGACGAGGGCGACCGCGTGCGCCTGTCAGGCGAAGGCGAAGCGGGCGTGAACGGCGGCCCGCCGGGCGACCTCTACGTGCAGGTGCACCTCAAGCCGCACCCGGTGTTCCAGCGCGACCACGACGACCTGCATTGCGAGATGCCGGTGTCCTTCGCCACCGCCGCGCTCGGCGGCGAGATAGAGGTCCCGACGCTCGACGGCAGCGCACGCATCAAGGTCCCCGCCGAAACCCAGAGCGGCAAGACCTTCCGCCTGCGCGGCAAGGGCATCAAGGGCGTGCGCAGCCACCAGCCCGGCGACCTTTTCTGCCATGTCGTGGTCGAGACGCCGGTCAACCTGACCGGGCGCCAGCGCGAGCTATTGCAGGAGTTCGAGTCGATCAGCCAGCGCGACACCGCGCGCCACAACCCGCGCGCGAAGGGTTGGTTTGACAAGGTAAAGGAATTCTTCGAGGGCTGATCCGTCGAACGACGGCTACTTCCCTCCATCCTTCCTTGCTATATCGAGAGCCCGCTCGATCGCCAAGCGGTCGAATCGATCCCGCTCGCGTTCGGACTGCTTGGTCTTGAGCAGGCCTTCGAGGTCGAGCGTTCTCACCGGCACGCCGTCCAGATCGATCGTGACGGCGTGAGGTCCGTGGTACCGCGCTGGTAGCCGAGGGCAAAGAGAGCGTAGCCGCCGATCAGCAGATAGTCGACTTTCTCGCGCTCAAGTGCGAGAAGCAGTTTTTTCAGGTCTTCCGCAGTGGCCGCGCGCGCGTCGCGTTCCATGCCGGCTACGGCACGAGCTTGCGGGCGCGCAGATTCCTGGCGATCGCGCGTGCCTGGGCCTGATCGCTATGCGCGTTGGCAAGCTCGCGCGTGGCGAAGCGATGGATCCTCCGCCGAACTCCCGTCGTCGGTACCGCGGCCAGCGCCGCGCCCGAAGGCATGGCGGAGATCCTGTACTGGACTCGCGAGCCAATCACGCGCATGAGATGCATTATACCGCGCGAGAAAAGAGGCGCAGCCGGAACACCCCGCCAGCTATTCACATCGCCGGGACGCGCAAGCGCTGCTCCTCCTCGCGCTGCGCCCTCCACGGCGGGTTGTAATCGGCACGGAAATCGGGCGGCAGCTCGCAGGGACGCGGATCGAAGCTCGCGCGCCGGGCTGGACGCCCGCGCACAATGTCGCCCATGTGCGGGCTGACGATCTGGCTCGGCGTGTAGGCGAAGCTGTCGGCCGAGCTGTAGACCGGGAGCAAGAGCGGCCGCGCCCGATCCGAGCGGTTCTCGAGCGAGCCGTGCACCGTGCAGCAATGCAGCAGCACGACGGTGCCGGGCCCGCCGACCGCCTCCGCGACCATGTCGTCCTTGAGCCAAGCCAAGTCCTCGTCGAGGATGCGCACAACGAAGTTCCCGTTGCGGTCGTACTGGCTGAAGAGCGGCCCCTCGTGGCTGCCGCGCGCGAAGCTGAGCGGCCCCTGCTCCGCCGTGCAGCCGTCGATATAGATGCCGATCGACACCGGGCTGTAGTCGGTATGCGGCCAGGCGGGGATGTCCTGGTGCCATTTGAACCCGCGCGAGCCGCGCTCCGATTTCACGTTGAGCTTGGCGTGGTGGAACTTGACGTCGGGTCCGACGATGTCCGCGGCGAGATCGGTCATCACCGGATCGCAGAAGAACTCCCAGAAGACCGGATGCTGGTCCTGGGGGCTGGTGACACGATGCAGCCGGGGCGTCGCCGCCGAATGGCCCTCCTCGAGGATCCAGATGTTGTCGGTACGCTCGATCTTCCGGCTGCGCTCCAGCAGGTCGCCGAGCGCGCCCTTAAGCCGGGCGAGCCAAGGCAAGGGCACGAACTCCGGCAGCACGAGGAAGCCGTCGGCGAAATAGCGTTCGCGTTGGGCCTCGGTCAGTACCCGAGCGGGGTGCTTCAGCACGTCCTGGCGCAGCATGCTGACCTCCCTAGTTACCTTTGAAGTGGGGCTTCCTCTTCTCCACGAAGGCCGTCACGCCTTCGATCAGGTCATTAGACGCCATACAGTCGGCGACCGCAACGCCCTCGGCCTGGAGCTGCTTCTCGAAGGAATTGCCGAGCGAGGAATCGAAAAGCTTCTTCATGTAGCCATAGGCTTTCGCCGGGCCGGTGGCGATCCGCTGGGCAAGTTTTTCTGTTTCCGAAGTCAAAGAGTCAACAGCAACAACCTTGTTCACCAAGCCAAGCCTGAGAGCCTCCTGAGCATTGAACCGCTCACCCAGGAGCGCGAGTTCCATGGCCTTGCGCTGCCCGACGATGCGCGGCAGGGTGTAGGTCGAAGAGCCGTCGGGCGAGAGGCCGATGTGGCAGTAGGCGAGCGTGAAGAAGGCGTCCTCGGCCGCGATGGCGAGGTCGGCGAGCATCATCAGGCTCATGCCGAAACCGGCGACCCCGCCGCGAATCGAGGCGATGATCGGCTGCGGCGCGCGGCGCATCTTGTAGGCGAGCAGGTGCAGCTGGTGCACGCTCCTCTCGGTGTTGGCGCGCCGCTCGGCGGCCGGCTTGACGCGGTTGGCGTAGAACTTCTTCACGTCGCCGCCCGCCATGAAGTGCTCGCCCTGCCCGCGGATCACGTAGCAGCGCACCGAAGCGTCGTGCTCGTGCTCGGTGAACATCTGATCGAGCATGCGCACCATCTCGTCCGAGAGCGCGTTGCGCGCCTGCGGCCGGTTGATGGTCGCGGTCACCACCGCGCCCTGTTTCTCGACGATCACGTCAGCCATCGGTATTCTCCTATTTGCGCCGCCAGGTCGTGCCCTTGGGGCCGTCCTCGAGGACGATGCCGGCGTCTTCCAGTTCCTTGCGGATGCGGTCAGCTTCCGCGAAGTCTTTGCGCTTGCGAGCGGCAAGCCTGGCCTTGATCTTTTCCCGGATGTTCTCTTCGGAAACTCCAGAGTGGAAATACTCCTCCGGATCCCGCTCCAGCAGCCCCAGCACGCCGCCCAGCGCCTTGAGCTGCGCCGCCGCTTTGAGGTCGCCGGTGCCGGCCTTGCCCGCGAGGTAGTGCAGCTCGGCGACCGCGATCGAGGTGTTGAAGTCGTCGTCCATCGCGGCCTTGAAGCGCTGCGCGTGCGGCTCGTTCCAGTCGACCTGCGCGGCGCCTGTTTTCTTGCCGCGCAAGGCAAGGTAGAGGCTGTCCAGCGACTGCTTCGCGTCCTGCAGCGTCTTCTCGGAGTAGCTGATCGGGCTGCGGTAGTGCGAGCGCGCGAGGAAGTAGCGCACCGCCTCGCGGTCGAATTTCGCGAGGACGTCGCGGATGGTGAAGAAGTTGCCGAGCGACTTCGACATCTTCTCGTCCTCGACGCGCAGAAAGCCGTTGTGGATCCAGTAGCGCGCCAGCGGCTTGCCGTTGGCGCCCTCGGACTGGGCGATCTCGTTCTCGTGGTGCGGGAACTGCAGGTCGGCGCCGCCGCCGTGGATGTCGAACGTCTCCCCCAGCAGCGCGCAGCTCATCGCCGAGCACTCGATGTGCCAGCCGGGCCGCCCCTCGCCCCAGGGCGAGGGCCAGGCCGGCTCGCCGGGCTTGGAGCGCTTCCAGAGGACGAAATCCAGCGGATCGCGCTTTCTGGCGGCGACCTTGACGCGCTCCCCGGCGCGCAGGTCGTCCAGCGACTTGCCCGAGAGCTTGCCGTAGCCCGGGAACTTGCGTACTGCGTAGTTCACGTCGCCGTCTGAAGCCTTGTAGGCGAGGCCTTTTTCCTCGAGCTGGCGGATCAGCTCGACCATCTGCGGCACGTAGCGCGTGGCACGTGGCTCGTGGTCGGGCTTCTCCACGCCGAGCGCGCCGATGTCCTCGTCCATGGCCTTGACGAAGCGCTCGACCAGCGCCCCGGTCGGCTCGCCGTTCTCGGCCGCGCGCTTGATGATCTTGTCCTCGATATCGGTGATATTTCTCACGTAGTTGACGCGGTAGCCGCTCGCGCGCAGCCAGCGCCGCACGAGGTCGAAGGCGACCATCATGCGGCCGTGGCCGATGTGGCAGTAGTCGTAGACGGTCATTCCGCAGACGTACATGTGCGCCTCGCCGGCGCGCAGCGGAACGAAGTCCTGCTTTTCCCTCGCCAGCGAGTTGTAGATGCGGAGCACGCCGAGGCCGTTTTCGCCCGTCGAAGTTGTGAACGGGCAGGGCTTAGTCTAGAATGAACAACGTTTCGTAGGGCCTTGAAAACTATAACACAATGAACCTTTCCCTCGTCCGGCGTCTGGGCTTCGGGGCGGCCCTTGCCGCGTTTTGCTTCGCGTCGGCCACGGCGCGCGCCGATGATGTGCAGGAAGCAAGCAAGCTGCTCAAGGCCGGACAGCACCAACAAGCGCTCGAGCGCGTCGACAGAGTGCTCGCCGCGAAACCGCGCGATCCGCAGGCGCGCTTCCTCAAAGGCCTCATCTACGCCGAGCAGGGCAATCCGCGCGAGGCGACCAAGATCTTCCTCAGGCTGACGCAGGACTATCCGAATCTTCCCGAGCCGTACAACAACCTCGCGGTGATCTACGCCGCGCAAGGCCAGTACGACAAGGCGCGCTCGGCGCTCGAGCAGTCGATCCGCACCCACCCGAGCTACGCGACCGCGTACGAGAACCTCGGCGACGTCTACGCCAAGCTCGCGAGCCAGGCCTACGACAAGGCGCTGCAGATCGATTCTGCCAACCCGGCCGCGAAGAACAAGCTCGCGCTCGTGCGCGACCTCGTCGGCGGCACGGCGAACAAGCCGATCGTCGCGGCCGCGGCAAAGGAGACGGCTGAGCCGGCCAAGCCAGGGCCGGTTGCCGCCGTGACCTCCACCCCTGCCAAGAAGCCGGCAGCGGGCGGTGACGCGGAGGTGCTCGGGGCCGTGACCGCCTGGGCGAAGGCGTGGTCCGCAAAGGACGTCGAAGCCTACCTCGCCGCGTACGCAAAGGATTTCCAGACGCCGAAAGGCGAGTCGCGCGACGACTGGGCGAAGGGCAGGTCCCAGCGCGTCAGCGCTCCGAAGAGCATCGCGGTCACGATCGAGTCGCCCAAGGTAAGCATTGCGGGAGACCAGGCGAGCGTCACCTTCCGGCAGGGCTACCGCTCGGAGGTCATCAAGTCCTCGAGCACGAAGACGCTCGTGCTCGTGAAATCCGAGGGCCGCTGGCTGATCCAGCAGGAGAAAGTCAATTGAAGCTGTTTCTTGCCATTCTGCTGATTGCTTTTTCCTTGACCGGAAGAGCCGCGGGCCCTGAAAAAGCCCTCTCTGGCGTGCTGGAGGCGATCGAGACGAACAGGCTAGACCTGGCGATCCAGCGGGTCGAGAAGCTGCTCGCCGAGCACCCCAACTTCCGCCTTGCGCACCTGATTCGCGGCGACCTCCTGCTTGCGCGCGCACGCCCGCTCGAGACCTTCGGCAAAGTGCCGAAGACCGTGCCGCGCGACAAAGTCGAGGACCTGCGCGCCGAGGCGCTCAGCCGCCTGCGCGCGCAGCGCGACCGCCCGAACGGCGAGCGCGTGCCGCGCTACGTCCTGCAGATGCACAAGGGCCAGAAGCACGCGGTGGTGGTCGACTCCCGGCGCTCGCGGCTTTACCTGTTCGAGAACGTCTCCGGCCAGCCTCAGCTCGTCGCCGACTACTACGTGACCCGACGGGCGCCAGATCCAGGTCGGGCTCACGCCGGTGATCATTTCCGACGAGATCGAATGGCTGGAAAGAGGCGCGCTCGAGGCCCAGCGCAAGGGCCTCGCCGACGCGCTGGAGAGCTGGCGCGCTGCCTGGGAGAGCCTCGACACCGACCGTTACCTCGCCCACTACGCCCCCGCCTTCCAGTCGGGCGAGCAGGACCTCGCGGCCTGGTCCGAGCAGAAGCGCAAGGTCAACGCCGGCAAGAGCTGGATCAAGGTCGGCCTCGCGCGCGTGTCGATGTTCCAGTACCCGCGCGAGAAGTTCGTCGTGGTCAATTTCGAGCAGGACTACCGCTCGAGCAACCTGTCCAACACGATGCGCAAGCGCCAGTACTGGGTGCGCGACGGCGCGCGCTGGCTGATTCTCTACGAAGGAGCCCAATGAAGCCGCTCGATCTCTGGAAGCCCCTGGTCGTCCTCTCGGTCGCCGCGGCGGCCCCCGGCGCCGCTGCCGCGGACCCGCAGGTCGACATGAAGACGAACCACGGCACGATCCGCCTCGAGCTCTACCCCGCCAAGGCGCCGAAGTCGGTCGCGAATTTCCTCCAGTACATGAAGGACGGGCACTTCAACGGCACGGTCTTCCACCGCGTCATCCCGGACTTCATGATTCAGGGCGGGGGCTTCGACAAAGCGATGCGGCAGAAGGATACGCGCGCGCCGATCGAGAACGAGGCGAAGAACGGCCTGAAGAACGACCTCGGCACCATCGCCATGGCGCGCACCAACCAGCCGCACTCGGCTTCCGCGCAATGGTTCATCAACGTCAAGAACAACGATTTCCTAAACTATCCCGGGCAGGACAGCTGGGGCTACGCCGTGTTCGGCAAGGTCGTTTCCGGCATGGACGTGGTGATGAAGATCGCTAAGGTGCCCACCGGCAACGCTGGCATGCACCAGAACGTGCCGCGCGAGGCTGTCGTCATCGAGAGCGTCACCCTGGTCGGGGACAAGAAGTGAGGTGAGCCGGGCGCTCTTCATCTCGGACCTGCACCTCTCCTCCGAGCGCCCCGGCACCAGCGAGCAATTCTTCCGCTTCCTCGACGAAGAGGCGCGCCGCGCCGACGCGCTCTACATCCTGGGCGACTTGTTTGAGTATTGGGTGGGCGACGACGACCTGTCCGATCTGCTGGCGGGCAAGGTCGCGAGAGCCTTGAAGGGTCTTTCGCTGGAAGGCATTTTCATCTCGGTGATGCACGGCAACCGTGACTTTCTTTTGAGTTCCCGATTTTGCAGTGTCACCGGTGCGACGTTACTGGCCGACCCGACCATCGTGAAACTCGGCAAGAGCCCGACGCTCCTCATGCACGGCGACACGCTCTGCACCGACGACCACGACTACCAGAACTGGCGCCGCACCGCGCGCTCCGCGGAATGGCAGAAGGATTTTCTATCAAAGTCGCTCTCCGAGCGTCATACCGCAATCCAGGAACTCAGAGAGAAAAGCAAGGAAGTCATCGCCGCGAAGCCCGCGGACATCATGGACGTCAACCAGGACGCGGTGAAGGAAGCCTTCCGCGCGCACAGTGTGCGGCGCCTCATCCACGGCCACACCCACCGCCCCGCCCGTCACGAGATCGAAGTCGACGGCGCCAAATGCGAGCGCTGGGTGCTCCCCGACTGGTACGGCCCCGGCGGCTACCTCGTCCTCGACAAGGTCGGCGCGCGGCTGGTCTCCTTCTAGGCGCTACATCCCGGCGCCCTGTCTTGCTCATCACCTCGCGGACGATGCCGTCCTTGCCGATCATCACGCCGACATCAAACCGGTCCGTTCCCCATACCGTCATTTCATAATCCATGGACACCACGCCCAGCCTGGGAAATTTCGACCTGGCTCTCGGCAGGCCAAGGATCTGCTCGACTTCCTTGGCGGTGGTGACCCCGGGTTTGATCCTGTCAAGCGCCTCGGGCGTCACGTAGCGGGCCGCGGCCGGACCCGATGACCCGGCCAGCAACAGGAACGCGACCAATGCAGCAACGATTCCGCTTCCGATCCTCATGCGCCGCACCTCCCGTCCACGCAAACGCCTGCGTCAGGGGCTGTATTCCGCCGCTAGCTCAACCCCCGCGACAGGTCGGCTTTCAAGTCTTCGACCGCCTCGAGTCCTACCGCGACCCGAATCAGTCCATCCGTGATCCCGGCCGCGGCACGGGCTTCGGGCGTGAGACGGCCGTGGGTGGTCGTGGCTGGGTGCGTGATCGTCGTCCGGACATCACCTAGGTTACCGGTAATCGAGATCATCTTGGTCGAGTCGATGACTTTCCAGGCCGCGTCCTTGCCGCCCTTCACTTCGAAGGAGACGACCGCGCCGCCGGCGCGCTGCTGCTTCTTCGCGAGCGCGTGCTGCGGGTGCGATGCGAGGCCGGTGTAGTAGACGCGCGCCACTTTGGGGTGCTTCTCCAGCCATTGCGCGAGCTGGAGGGCGCGCTCGGAGTGGGCGAGCATGCGGATCTCGAGCGTCTCCAGGCCCTTCAGGATCACCCAGGCGTTGAAGGGCGAGAGCGTCGGGCCGGCAGTGCGGAGGAATCCCTGGAGCGCTTCCAGCGTCGGCCCCTTGCGGCCGACGATCGCGCCGCCGAGCACCCTGCCCTGGCCGTCCAGGTGCTTGGTCGCCGAGTGCACGACGAGGTCGGCGCCAAGCTCGAGCGGACGCTGCAGGATCGGCGTGCAGAAGACGTTGTCCACGACGAGGGTCGCGCCCGCCTTCTTCGCGATCGCCGCGATCGCAGCGATGTCCGAGACTTCGCCAAGCGGATTTGAGGGTGTCTCCAGAAACAGCAGCTTGGTGTTGGGACGCACCGCAGCTTCCCAGTCGGAAATTCTTGAAGGAGAAACGAAAGCAGTCGTGATACCGAAGCGAGTCAGCAGCGTCGAGTAGAGCTGCACCGTCGCCCCGAACACCGCGTTCGAGCAGACCACGTGGTCGCCCGCCTTGAGCAGCACCATCGAGGCGGCGAGGATCGCGGACATTCCGGAGGCCGTGGCGATGCAGGCTTCGCCGCCCTCCAGCGCGGCGAGGCGGTCCTGCAGCATGCTGACCGTCGGATTGGTGTAGCGCGAGTAGACGTAGCCCGCGCCTGCGCCCGGGTCGCCGAAGCCGGCCGCGGCGGCGGCGGCGTTCTCGAACACGAAGCTCGAGGTGAGGAAGAGCGCTTCGGAATGCTCGTTGAAATCGCTGCGGACGGTGCCCGCGCGCACGCCGAGGGTGGACAGCTGGTATTTGTCCGAGGAAGAAAAGCTAGCCATAAAAAAACCCGATCCTTTCTGTTAAGCGGACCGGGTTTCCCTGGCACGCTTTAGCTGGATTTGTAGCGCGCCCGCAAGCTGTGGCTCAAATCGGCGCGTAAAATTAATTATATCACATCAGCCGTTGGCGACCAAATTGAGGTCGAGTTGCGCGCCCTCCTCGTCGCCCGAGTCGCGCTGCGCGTCGCGCCGGGTCTCGATCACGTGCAGGTAGTCGGCGGTCACGTCGCCGGTGACGTACTTGCCGTCGAAGCAGGAGGCCTCGAAGGTCGCGAGCTTCGGGTTGACGCGGCGCACCGCGTCCTCGAGCGCGTCCAGGTCCTGGTAGATAAGCGCGTCCGTGCCGATCTCGGCGGCGACCTCGTCCTCGCTGCGGTGCGCGGCGATCAGCTCGGCGCGCGTCGGCATGTCGATGCCGTAGACGTTCGGGAAGCGCACCGGCGGCGCGCCGGTGGCGAAGAACACCTTGCGCGCGCCCGACTCGCGCGCCATCTGCACGATCTCGCGGCTGGTGGTGCCGCGCACGATCGAGTCGTCGACCAGCAGCACGTTCTTGCCCTTGAACTCCACGCCGATCACGTTCAGCTTCTGGCGCACCGAGCGCTTGCGCACCGCCTGCCCGGGCATGATGAAGGTGCGGCCGATGTAGCGGTTCTTGACGAAGCCCTCGCGGTACGGAACCCCGAGGCTCATCGCCATCTGCAGTGCCGAGGGCCGGCTCGAGTCGGGGATCGGGATCACCACGTCGATCTTCAGGTCCCGGTGCTTGCGCCGGATCTTCTCGGCCAGCTTCTCGCCCACCTGCAGGCGCGCCACGTAGACCGACGCCCCGTCGATCACCGAGTCGGGTCGCGCCAGGTACACGTACTCGAAGATGCAGGGGTTAAGCGAGACCTCGTCGGCGCAGACCTGGCTGGAGAAGTTGCCGTCCTCGTCGATCAGCACCGCCTCCCCGGGCGCGATGTCGCGCAGCACGCGAAACCCAAGCGCCTCCACGGCCACGGATTCCGAGGCGATCATGTACTCGATGCCCTGCGGGGTCTCGTTGTAGCCGATCACCGCAGGCCGGATGCCGTAGGGATCGCGGAAAGCGAGCACGCCGTAGCCCGCGATCATGGCAATGACCGCATAGGCCCCGCGCACGCGCTGGTGCACTTTCGCCACCGCTGTGAAAATCGTCTGCGGCTCCAGCCGCAGCTTGACCGAAGCCTTCTCGAGCTCGTGGGCGAGCACGTTCAGCAACACTTCGGAATCCGAGTTGGTGTTGATGTGGCGCAGGTCCTGCCTGAACATCTCCTCCTTCAGCTTCTCGGAGTTGGTCAGGTTGCCGTTGTGGCCGAGCACGATGCCGAACGGCGAGTTGACGTACAGCGGCTGCGACTCCGCCGAGCTGAACGCCGATCCCGCGGTCGGGTAGCGGCAATGTGCGATGCCCATGTTGCCGGGCAGCGAGCGCATGTTGCGGGTGCGGAATACGTCGCGCACCATGCCGTTGCCCTTCTGCATGTGGAAGGTCTTGTGCTCGCTTGTGACGATGCCCGCCGCGTCCTGGCCGCGGTGCTGCAGGAGCAGCAGCCCGTCGTAGAGGAGCTGGTTGACGGGCGAGCGAGCGACGATCCCCAGAATGCCGCACATCGGAGGCGTCTCCGTGTGTGTCTAAGTTCTAATCATAGCGCAAGCGCTCGGCGAACGCGGGCGGCAGCAGCGGCTTGAGCGCGAGCGCGGCCCGCGTCATGAGCGGCCCGCACAAGGAATCCTTCCAGAGCGGGTTCCTCGGCGCGCTGGTAAGGCCGGCAAGCAGCGCTAGTGCGGCCACGATCAGCAGGGCGCGGGCGATCCCGAACAGGCCGCCCAGCACGCGATCGAATACCAGCAGCCCGACCGCGCTCACGATCTTTGACACGAGCAGCCCGACCAGCGCAGTGACGAACAGCGCGCCGACGAAAACGCCCGCGAACGCCGCCAGCAGGCGCATCTCGGGCGACTGGATCGCATCGGGCATCTCCGCCGCGAGCGGGCCGGCCAGCAGATTGGCGGCGAGGAAGGCGATCACCCAGCCGAGAACGGCGAAAAGCTCGCGAATCAGGCCGCGCCACACGCCCCAGGCAATCGACAGCAGCAGCACGACCAGGACGCCGAGGTCGAGCCAGGTCACGACAGGCCGAGCACCCTGCTTCCCTTGAGCCTCAGGTCCTGGAGTTTCTTGAGCGAGGCCTCCGCGGCGTCGCGGGTCGGGTACGGGCCGGCCCGTACCCGGGTCAGCATGCCGCTCTTCACCGGCACCTGCTCGGTGTAGTAGGGCACCCTCGCCGAGGCGAGCTTGTCGGCGATCTCCTTGACCTTCTCGGGGTCGGCAAAGGCGCCGACCTGGACGACGAATTGCTCGCCGCCGCCCGCCAGCGCCTTCTCGGCCCTGCTTTTTTCCGCCGCTTCCGCTTTCGCCTTCTCCGGGTCCGGGGTCGGGGCAGGCTTCTGAACGGTTTTCTCGATCCTGATCTCGACCGCCTTCTCCGCGAGCTTCTCCGCCGGCTTCTCGGCGGCCTTCTCCGCCGGTTTCTCGATCTTTTTCTCAGGCGCTTTCTCGGCGGGGGCTTTCGGCGTGACTTTCGGGGTGAAGCCGGTCTCGTCCTCGGCGGGAATGCGCACGCTCACCGGGGGCGGCGTGGTCTTCGGCTCGGAGTCGAACAACATCGGCAGCACGATGACCGCGGCGAGAACCAGGGCGATGGCGCCGACGAGGCGCCGGCGTCCTCGGCGCTTCAGCGAATTGACGTCTTCGTTATCAGCCATAGGTGCCGGCGACCGTGAGGAAGGAGCCGAACACGACGATCTTATCATTCTCGCGCGCTTCTTTTTTTGCGGCTGCAAGGGCTGCGGGGACTGTTTCGTGTTTCACGACGGGGGTTTTGATCTTCAGTTGGAAAAACACTTCCGAGAGAAAAGCCGAATCCGCCCCGCGCGGCCCCGGCAGCGTCGCCAGGTTCCACTTCGTGATGCGCGGCGCGACGGCGCGCACGACGCCGGCGATGTCCTTGTCGCGCAGCATGCCGAACACGGCGATCGTCTCGGGCGCGTAGCCGCCTTCGCCGAGGTTGTGCGCGAGCACCGCCGCTGCCTCCGGGTTGTGGGCCACGTCGAGCACGACTTGCGGCCGCCCGGGAAGCACCTGGAAGCGCGCCGGCAGCGCCACCTCGGCCAGGCCGCGGCGGACATCCTGCATCGCGATCGGCATGCGCTCGCGCAGGCTGTCCAACGCCGCCATCGCCGCCGACGCGTTGCGCAGCTGCATCGCGCCGCGCAACGCGGGGTGGGCAAGTCCCGAGCGCTTGCCTGCCGGGCCCCAATAGCTCCACTGGGATCCTTGATCCTGATATCCGAACTCTTTTCCAATCCGCAGGTAGTTCGCTCCGGATTCGAGGACAGTCGCGGGCGGGTCCGGATCGGCGATCACCGCAGGCTTGCCTCGCCGGAAGATCCCGGCCTTCTCGCGACCGATCGCCTCGCGCGTGGCGCCGAGGAACTCGACGTGATCGATGCCGATGCTGGTCAGCACCGCACAATCGGCGTCGACGACGTTGACCGCGTCCAGCCTGCCACCTAGACCGACTTCGAGTACCGCGACGTCGATCTTCGCCTCGGAAAACAACTTGAAAGCCGAAAGCGTTCCAAACTCGAAATAGGTCAGAGGCACGCCGCCGCGCGCTGCTTCCACGGCCTCGAAAGCGGCCGCGAGCGCCTCGTCGGAGGCTTCGGCGCCTGCGATGCGCACGCGCTCGTTGTAGCGCAGGAGGTGCGGCGAGCTGTAGAGCCCGGTGCGGTGGCCGCCCGCGCGCAGGATCGCCTCCAGCATCGCGCAGGTCGAGCCCTTGCCGTTGGTGCCTCCGACGGTGAAGACGAGGCACGCAAGGCTTGCCTTCAGCTTTGAATGAACCTCACGAACCCGATCGAGGCCCAGCGCGATGCTTTGCGGATGCTGCCGCTCGATGAACGCCAGCCAGTCGGCAAGCGACCTCACTGCACGTTTTCGATCGGCTTTCCCTGCAGGAGTGCGAGCAGCGTGTGCAGCTTGTCGCGCAGCTGCCGGCGGTCGACGATCATGTCGATCGCCCCCTTCTCGAGCAGGAACTCGGCGCGCTGGAAGCCTTCCGGCAACTTCTGGCGCACGGTCTGCTCGATCACGCGCGGGCCGGCAAAACCGATCAGCGCCTTCGGCTCGGCGATGACGACGTCGCCGATCATGGCAAAACTCGCCGACACGCCGCCCATGGTCGGGTCGGTGAGCACGGTGATGAAGGGAAGCTTGCGCTGTGCGAGTTCGGTCAGCGCGGCCGTGGTCTTGGCCATCTGTGCGAGCGAGAACAGGCCCTCCTGCATGCGCGCTCCGCCGGTGCTTGTGAAGCACAGGTAGGGCAGCTTCTGCTCGACCGCGACGTGCACGCCGCGCACGAAGCGCTCGCCGACCACCGAGCCCATCGAGCCGCCCATGAACTCGAACTCGAAGGCCGCGCACACCACGCCGAGCGACTTGATCACCCCCTGCATGACGATGAGCGCGTCGGTCTCGCCGGTCGCCGCCTGCCCTTCCTCGAGCCGCTCGGGGTACTTCTTCGAGTCCTTGAACTTGAGGCTGTCGACCGGCAGCACCTCGGCGCCGATCTCGTAGCGGCCCTCGGGGTCGAGCAGCGCATCGAGCCGCGCGCGCGCGCCGATGCGCTGGTGCTCGCCGCACTTCGGGCACACGTTCAGGTTCTTCTCTAGGTCCGTGGTGTAGAGCAGGGCGTTGCAGGCCGGGCATTTGGTCCACAGGCCCTCGGGCACCTGCTTGCGCGGGCCGGTTTGCCGCTGGATCTTCGGCGGCAGCAGCTTCTGCAGCCAGCTCATGCGGTCACCGTGGCGGAAAGGCCATCGAGCGCGGCCCGGATCGGCTTGAGGAATGCCTTCACGCGCGCCGGCGCATCGGCCGGATTGCCCGCCTCAATTTCCTGGATGATGCGGCTCCCGATCACCACCCCGTCGGCGAGCTCGGCGATCTTGCGCGCCGAGGCGGCATCGCGGATGCCGAAACCGACGCCGATCGGCAGCCTGGTGGCCGCGCGCAGTTTCGGAAGGTGCACGGCAACGTCGCTGATATCGAGATGGCCAGCGCCGGTGATGCCTTTCAGGGACACGTAGTACAGATAGCCGCTGCCGACAGCCGCAACCTGGCGGATGCGCTCGTCGGTCGAGGTCGGCGCGAGCAGGAAAATTGGGTCGATGCCGCTCTGCTTCGCGAGCGCGGCAAACTCCATGCACTCCTCCGGCGGGTAATCGACGACGATCACGCCGTCAACGCCCGCGGCCTTCGCTTCGCCCACGAAGCGCTCGGTGCCCATCTGCTCGATCGGGTTCGCGTACCCCATGGCGACGAGGGGAGTGATCTTGTCTTTCTCTCTGAATGTTTTTACAAACGCAAGAACGTCAGAAAGACGAATGCCATTTTTCAGCGCCCGTTCGCCGGCGCGCTGGATCACCGGGCCATCCGCCATCGGGTCGGAGAACGGCACGCCGAACTCGATGACGTCGGCGCCGCCTTCCACCAGCGCGTGCAGGAGCGGCACCGTGAGCTCGCGGCTCGGGTCGCCCGCCATGATGTAAGGAATCAGGGCCTTGCGGCCCGCGCCGCGCAGCGACTCCAGACGCGCCTGGATACGCGACATCTAGAGCTTCAGCCCCAGGCGGCTCGCCGCGATCTGCATGTCCTTGTCGCCGCGGCCGGAGAGATTGACGAGCAGGATCTTGTCCTTCGGCATCGACTTCGCCATCGCCGCGGCATGCGCGAGCGCATGCGCCGATTCGAGCGCCGGAATGATGCCCTCGGTGTGGCAGAGGTCGGAGAAAGCCTTCAGCGCTTCCTCGTCGGTGGCTGCGACGTATTCCGCACGCCCGGAATCCTTCAGCCAGGAATGCTCGGGGCCGACGCCCGGATAGTCCAGGCCCGCCGACACCGAGTGCGTGTCGAGGATCTGGCCGCTGGCGTCCTGCAGCAGGTAGGTGCGATTGCCGTGCAGCACGCCGGGCCGCCCGGCGCAGAGCGAGGCGGCATGCTTGCCGGTGGTCAGCCCCTCGCCCGCGGCCTCGACACCGATCAGGCGGACGCGCTTGTCCGGAATGTAGGAATAGAAGATGCCCATCGCGTTGGAGCCGCCGCCCACGCAGGCGATGACCGCGTCGGGCTGCCGGCCGGCGAGCTCGGGCATCTGCTCGAGGCACTCCTCGCCGATCACTTTCTGGAAGTCGCGCACCATCATGGGATACGGGTGCGGCCCGGCGACGGTGCCGATGATGTAGAAGGTGCTCTCTACGTTGGTGACCCAGTCGCGCATCGCCTCGTTCAGGGCGTCCTTCAGCGTCTTCGAGCCGGATTCGACCGGCACCACTTCGGCGCCGAGCATCTTCATGCGGTTGACGTTTGCGACCTGGCGCTTCACGTCCTCGACGCCCATGTAGACGACGCAGGACATGCCGAAGCGCGCCGCGACCGTGGCCGAGGCGACGCCGTGCATGCCGGCGCCGGTCTCGGCGATGACCCGCTTCTTGCCCATGTGGCGGGCGAGCAGCGCCTGCCCGACGGTGTTGTTGATCTTGTGCGCGCCGGTGTGGTTCAGGTCCTCGCGCTTGAGATAGATTTGCGCGCCGCCGAGCTGCTCGGACCAGCGCTTCGCGTGGTAGACGGGCGACGGCCGGCCGACGTAGTGCTTCAGCTCGTGCTTCAACTCGGCCTGGAACTTCGGATCCTTGCGGCAGCGCTCGTAGGCCGCGCGCAGCTCCTCCAGCGCCTGCGTCAGCGTCTCGGCGACGAAGCTCCCGCCATAGGGGCCGAAGTGACCACGCGCGTCCGGAAGATCATGCATCTGCATTTCTGACCTCGGCGATGAAAGCGGCGATCTTTGCTGCGTCCTTGATGCCCTTGGCCGACTCGACGCCGCTCGACACGTCCACTGCCCAGGGCCGCGCGCTGCGGATCGCTTCGCCCACGTTGTCGCGCGTGAGCCCTCCGGAGAGCACCAGCGGCCGCTCGAGCCTCGACGGAATCAGCGACCAGTCGAAGCGCTCGCCGATCCCGCCGTATTCCTCGACGTGGCTGTCGAGCAGCCAGCCCGCCGCGCCCGAAAAAGGGCACAGGTATTTTAGCAAATCGACGCCCGCCTTCACCCTGCACGCCTTCAGGTAAGGCACGCCGAAGCTGTCACAGAATTCAGGTGTTTCCTCGCCGTGGAACTGCAGCATCGCGGGGCGCACCTGCCTGATCACCTGCTCTATTTCTTTCTTTCCAGCATTTACAAAGAGGGCGACCGGGGTGACGAACGGCGGCACCGCTTCCCTGAGTTTGCGCGCCTGATCGAGCTTCAGGCAGCGCGGGCTCGGCGGATAGAAGACGAGCCCGATCGCGTCCGCGCCCGTCTCGACCGCGGCTTTCAGGTCTTCGTGCCGCGTCATGCCGCAGATCTTGATTCGGGTTCTCACGATTCGATCGGTAAGGCGAGTTCTTCTCTCAAGCGCGGAATCTCCCAGCGCGCGTCGTATTCCACGGCTTCCAGATACAAGCCCTCCGCAGCGAAAGTCGCTGCGCCGCGCGTGCGATCGCGCGAGGCAAGCAGCGCTCCCGCCCATTGCGGTGGCTCGGCGCCCTTGCCGACGTGCACCAGCGCGCCGACGATGTTGCGCACCATGTGCTGCAGCCAGGCGTTGGCGCGCAGCACGAAGTCGATGCGCTCGCCGCGCTGCTCGATCGAGATCGAATGCAGCGTGCGCACCGGGCTCTTTGCCTGGCACTCGGCAGCGCGAAACGCGGAGAAGTCGTGCTCGCCGATGAGGCGCGCGGCGGCGGCCTGCATCGCCTCCGCATCCAGCGGCGCGTGGTGCCAGCCCGCGTAGCGCGCGGCGAGCGCCGGCCGCACGCGGCGATTCAGCAGCACGTAGCGGTAGGTGCGCGAGCGAGCGCCATAACGCGCGTGGAAGTCGACCGCCACCGGCCGGGACCAGAGCACCGCGACCGCCTCCGGGAGCAGCGCGTTCACGCCCCGCACCCAAGCCGAGTCGGGGCGCCGGGCCGCCGTGTCGAAGTGGACCACCTGCGCGCGCGCGTGCACGCCGCGATCGGTGCGCCCCGCGCAAGTTGTCGCGATCGCCTCGCCTGCGATCGCAGCGAGCGCCTGCTCGAGCGCGTCCTGCACCGTGCCGCCGCCCGGCTGCGTCTGCCAGCCGAGGAAGCGGCTGCCGTCGTATTCGATTCCGAGTGCTATCCGGATAGATGAGCTGGTCGCCATAGAAAGCAAAAGCCGCGGTCGCTCGCGCGCCGAGGCTTCAGAGGGTTGCGGCGCGCTTAGCCGAGTGCGGAGAGCATCTGCTGGGCCTGCCCCTTCTGCGCCGCGTCGCCTTCCTTCATCGCCTCGTTGAGCAGCTCGCGGGCCCCGTCCTTGTCGCCCATCTCCTGGTGGGCCTTGGCAAGGTCGAGCTTAGTGGCGACCTCCTGCCACTTCGGATCGGAGCTGCCGCCACCGCCGCCGGCGGGCGCGCCGCCAAGATCGAGGCTCAGGCCGCCAAGGTCGAGCGGCGCTTCGGCCGCAGGCTTGGCAGGTTCCGCCGCCTTCGCCGGGGCGCCGAGGTCGAGGTTGAGATCGAAGTCCATCGATACCGCCTTCTTGCGCGGCATCAGGATCGTCTTTTCGCCGTCGTCCTCCGGCGCGGCCGGCGCGCCGCCACCCAGGTCGAGGTCGAGGCCGCCGCTCGCGGCCTGCTTCTCGACGCCCTCCAGCTTCAACGTGCCGCCGCTCGCGAAATCGCCCGCGCCGAGCTTGGTCGTCTGCGCACCGATGTCGAAGTCGAGCGTCGGCGCAGCCGCCGGCGCCGCAGCCGCCGGTGCCGCAGCCGCCGGTGCCGCGCCCCCCCCGCCGCCGTACAGGCCGTTGCTCGGGTCCACCGACTGGCCGAGCGCCATCGCCTTGTCCCAGTCCGGGCCGGCGCCATTGGTGAGGCTCTTCACCTTGAGCGCGGTCTGCTCGAAGTTCTTCGCGTCCTTGCGGCTGGCGTAGATCTCGAGCAGCTTAGCGTGCACCGCGACGCGGTTCGCGTCCTTACCGAGCGCTTCCTTGAGGAGCTCTTCGGCCTGCGCATCGCGCCCGTAGGCCATGTACACATCGGCCTCGGCGATCGGGTCGACATCATCCGACTCAGCCGGAGCGACGCTCGAGCCGCTCACCGAGGCGGTCGACACATCCTTCGCTGCCGCCGCGGGGGCCGCCGCCGCGGCGGCCGCCGGCTGCGGGGTGGCGCTCAGCACCGAAGTACCGCCCTGACCCGCAGCGGCGCCAAGGACACTGTCCTGGGAGGCGCTCTGGTGCGAGGCCTTCTTTCTCCGCCACGCCCAGAAGCCGTATCCGAAAAGCAGCGCGATCACGGCGGCGAGCCCGCCGCCGGAAACCGGGTCCGTAACGAACTCGAGCGCATCGTCGACAATGCTCGTCTCGGGCGCCTTGACGGGCGCCGCCGCTGGCTTCTTCTTCGCCGGCTCCTTGGCCGCCTCTTTCGGCGCCTCCTTCGGCGCTTCCTTCGGCGCTTCCTTGGCCGCTTCCTTCGCGGCTTCCTTCGGAGCCTCTTTCGGCGCCTCTTTCGGCGCTTCCTTGGGGGCTTCCTTCGCGACTTCCTTGGGCGCTTCCTTGGGGGCTTCCTTGGGGGCTTCCTTGGGCGCGGGCTCCGGCGCCTTCGCGACCGGCGCGGGAGCCGGCGCGGGCGCGGGCTTGGCCGCGGCCTTTCGCTCCAGCTCGGCGAACTGCTGGTTCTTCATCTCCAGCAGCTTCTGCAGGTCGGAGACGTTCTTCTCGAGGTCCTTGATGCGCGACTCCGCTTCCTTCAGCGCCCGGTCGCGGGCGACGCGATCGTCCTCGCGCACGGCTTTTGCAGCCGGCGCGCCCGGCTTGGCCGGGTCGGCCTTGGAGAGCCAGAGTTGGTCCTTCGGGTCGGCCGGCGCGGGCGCCTCGGGCTTCGGGCTGATGCGGCCGGTCACTTCGCGTTGGCGTGTCGGCGCAGCCGGCGCGGTCGCCACGACGCCGCCGAGCTTGCCCTTGTAGTCGGCGAAGTCGGCCATGTGCGTCTGCACATGCTTGGCTGCGTCCTGGGCGCCCACCGCCGCGATCGCCTCGCGATCCGGAATGTTCAGGATCCGGCCCGCGCGCACCAGGTTGATGTTGCCGCGGATGAAGGCCTCCTCGTTCGCGCGATAAAGCGCGATCAGCATCTGGTTGAGCGTCACGCCCTCGGGCAGGTTCTGGCGCGCGATCGCGCCCAGCGTGTCGCCATTCTTGACCTCGTGCTGCTTCGCGCCGGCCATGGGCGCCGCGGCAATCGGCCGTGCTTCCACCCTCGGTGCGGGCTTCGCCGGCTCCTTCGCCGGCAATTGCGTGGCCACAGGCGCGGATGGTGTCGCCGCGACAGGCGCAGGCTTGCGGTACTCGGGCGGATCCAGCAGGAACGTGTACTCGCGCACCAAGCGCCCGGTCGCCCACGTCAGCTCGACCAGGATGTCGAGGAAGGGCTCGTTCATCGGCTGCGTCGTCGTCACGCGCACGACCGGGCGCGGGCCGCGCTTGTCGATCGTGAACTGCAGCCCGACCATCGCGGGACTGAGCTCGATGCCGGCCTGCCGGAACGCTTCCGGCGTCGCCAGGCGGACCGTGAGGGAGTCTTCTTCGCCCGGTTGCAGGGAGACGATCTCGATCTCGGCGCGCAGCGGCTGGCCAAGCGACGAGTTCACCGTCAGCCGGCCGAGCCCCGCGGCAGAGGCCAGCAGCGGCACGAGCAGCAGCGTCGCTATGGCAAGACGAATTCCGGTGGCCAAATTAGCCACAGGTCGCACCCCGAGTCGTTCCTCCTGAGCCAACTACCATAACATCATGGCGTTAGCCCTGCAAATTCAGAGACCTACTTGATATTGATGCGCTAGCCCATTGGAATGCAAGGAAATTTTCCTTCCTGCCCGCCGGGTCAGCGCACTCCCGAGTCCAGCAGGATTCGCAGCATCCGCCGCAGCGGTTCCGCAGCTCCCCAAAGCAACTGATCGCCCACCGTAAACGCCGCGAGATACTCGCTGCCCATCGCTATCTTGCGCAGGCGACCGACCGGCACTGAAAGCTTGCCGCTCACCGCCGCCGGCGTGAGCTCGGCGAGCGACTCCTCGCGCCGGTTCGGCACCACTTTCACCCAGTCGTGCGCCTCCGCGAGGATGCCTTCGATCTCGCCGAGCGGCACGTCGCGCTTCAGCTTCAGCGTGAGCGCCTGGCTGTGGCAGCGCATCGCGCCGACGCGCACGCAGATGCCGTCAATCGGGATCGGGCGCTCGCTGCGCCCGAGCATCTTGTTGGCCTCGGCCTGCGCCTTCCACTCCTCGCGGCTCTGGCCGTTGCCGAGATCCTTGTCGATCCAGGGCAGCAGGCTCCCCGCGAGCGGATAGCCGATCTCCTCTTTCGGCAATCCGCCGTTGCGCATCGCCGCGGTAAGCGCGCGATCGATTTCCAGCGCAGTCTCCGAAGGCTGCGCCTTGCTTCCCAGGTATTGCATCTGCTGCGCGAGCTCGCGCATGTGCGTCGCGCCGCCGCCCGAGGCCGCCTGATAGGTCATGCACGTCGCCCACTCGACCAGGTCGCGCTGGAAGAGCCCGGCCATGCCCATCAGCATCAGGCCGACGGTGCAATTCGCGCCGATGTAGCTCCTCGCCCCGCGCGCGACCGCATCCTTGATCTGCTGCATGTTGATCGGATCGAGGATGATGACCGCGTCGTCCTTCATGCGCAGCGCGCTCGCCGCGTCGATCCAGTAGCCCTGCCAGCCGGCCGAGCGCAGCTTCGGATAGATCTCGCCGGTGTAGTCGCCGCCCTGACAGGACATGATCACCGGCAGATTCTTCAGCGCCGCGAGATCGTTCGCATCGGCGACTTTCTCCGTCGCCTTGCCGATGTCCGGGCCCTCGCCGCCCGCCTGCGAAGTGGAGAAGAAGACCGGCTCGACGAGGTCGAAGTCCTTTTCCTCGCGCATGCGCTGGACGAGCACCGACCCGACCATGCCGCGCCAGCCGACGATGCCGACCCGAAGCGTCATAGCCTTGCCACCACTGCGTCGCCCATCTCGCGCGTGCCGACTTTCTTCATCCCCGCAGTATATATGTCCGCAGTACGGAATCCTTCGCCAAGCACCCGTTTTACCGCGCGTTCGACGCGCTCGGCAGCCGCCGGCTGCGCGAGCGAATAGCGCAGCATCATCGCCGCCGAGAGGATTGTCGCGAGGGGATTCGCGACGCCCTTGCCCGCGATGTCGGGCGCGGTGCCGTGAATCGGCTCATAAAGTCCCTTGCCTCGCTCGTCCAGCGAAGCCGACGGCAGCATGCCGATCGAGCCGGTCAGCATCGAGGCCTCGTCGGAAAGAATGTCGCCGAACATGTTGCCCGTGACGATGACGTCGAATTGTTTCGGATTCTTGACGAGCTGCATCGCGCAGTTGTCGACGTACATGTGGGTCAGTTCCACGTCGCTGAACTGCTTTGATTCCTGAGTCACGACTTCTCTCCACAGTTGCGACGTCTCGAGGACGTTCGCCTTGTCGACCGAGCACACTTTCTTCGAGCGCTTGCGCGCCGCCTCGAACGCAACGCGCGCGATGCGGCGGATCTCGCCCTCGCTATAGAGCATCGTGTCGAAGCCCTCGCGCTCGGCGCCCTTGGCGCGGATACCTTTCGGCTGGCCGAAGTAGATGTCGCCGGTCAGCTCGCGCACGATGAGGATGTCGAGCCCGGCGACCACCTCCGGCTTGAGCGACGAGGCGGCCGCGAGCTCCGGGTACACCCGCGCGGGCCGGAAGTTGGCGAAGAGCCCGAGCGCCTTGCGCAGCCCGAGGATCGCCTGCTCGGGGCGCTTCGCGCGCGGCAGGCTGTCGTAGCGCGGATCGCCGACCGCGCCAAAGAGGACCGCGTCCGCCTCCTTTGCGATGGCGAGCGTCGCCGGCGGCAGCGGGTCGCCCGCCGCGTCGTAAGCCGTGCCGCCGACCGGCGCCTGCTGGAACTCGATTTTCAGGCCGAGCTTCTCCAGCACGCGCAGCGCCTGCACGATGATCTCCTGGCCGATGCCGTCGCCCGGCAGAACCGCGACTTTCATGGCGCTACCGGAAAAGCCAGGGAAGCCGGGTTTTTCGCCGCTCTTCGAACGCGCGGATCTCGTCGGCGTGGCGCAGCGTGAGGCCGATCTCGTCCAGGCCGTTCAGCAGCGAGTGCCTGCGCGAGGCGTCGACCTCGAAGCGGAAGGACTTCGCGCCGTCGGCGGTCGCCACCGTCTGGCGCTCGAGGTCGACGACGAGCCGGAAGCCCGGCAGCGTGCAGTCGTAGAACAGGCTGTCGACCTCGGACTCCTTCAGCACGACCGGCAGCAGACCGTTCTTGAAGCAGTTATTGAAGAAGATGTCGCCGAACGAGGGCGCGATCACGCACTTGAAGCCGTACTCCTGCAGCGCCCAGGGCGCGTGCTCGCGCGAGCTGCCGCAGCCGAAGTTCTTGCGCGCGAGAAGGATTTCCGCGCCCGTGTAGCGCGCCTGGTTGAGCACGAACCCGGGATCCTTGCGCCAGGCGGCGAACAGGCCCACCGCATAGCCGGTGCGCTTGATCGACTTGAGGAATTCCTTCGGGATGATCGCGTCCGTGTCGACGTTCGCCCGGTCGAGCGGCGCGACGAGCCCGTTCAGGACGGTGAACTTTTCCATCAGCGGAAGCTCCGCACGTCGACAAAGTGGCCGGCGATCGCGGCGGCGGCCGCCATCGCCGGACTGACCAGGTGCGTGCGCCCGCCCGCGCCCTGGCGCCCTTCGAAGTTGCGGTTCGAGGTCGAGGCGCAGCGCTCGCCGGGCTCGAGCCTGTCCGCATTCATCGCCAGGCACATCGAGCATCCGGGCTCGCGCCACTCGAAGCCGGCGTCCCGGAACACGCGATCAAGGCCTTCCTTTTCAGCCTGCGCCTTCACCAGGCCCGAGCCGGGCACGACCAGAGCCAGCCGCACGTTGCCGGCCACGCGCTTGTCGCGCACCACCGATGCCGCCACGCGCAGGTCCTCGATGCGCGAATTCGTGCACGAGCCGATGAAGACCTTGTCGATCTTGATGTCCCGGATCGGCGTCTTCGGCTTGAGGCCCATGTACTGCAGCGCGCGCTCCATGCCCTCGCGCTTGGTTGCGTCCTTTTCCTTGTCCGGATCGGGCACGGTGTCCTCGACCGTGACCACCATCTCGGGCGAGGTGCCCCAAGTGACCTGCGGCGCGATCTCGCGCGCATCGAGCTTCACCTCGCGATCGAATTTCGCGTCCGGATCGCTCACCAACGCCTTCCAGTACGCCACGGCCGGATCCCAGTCCGCGCCCGTCGGCGAGAACGGCCGGCCTTCCAGGTAGCGGATCGTCGTCTCGTCGACGGCGACCATGCCGGCGCGCGCGCCCGCCTCGATCGCCATGTTGCACACCGTCATGCGGCCTTCCATCGTCAGCGAGCGGATCGCGCTGCCGGCGAACTCGATCGCCGAGCCGGTGCCGCCCGCGGTGCCGATGCGGCCGATGATGGCGAGCACGACGTCCTTTGCGGTGACGCCGCGGCCGAGCTGGCCTTCGACCGTCACGCGCATGTTCTTCATCTTCTTCTGCACCAGGCACTGCGTGGCGAGCACGTGCTCGACTTCAGAGGTGCCGATGCCGTGCGCGAGGCAGCCGAACGCGCCGTGCGTGCTGGTGTGCGAGTCGCCGCACACGACCGTCATGCCGGGCAGCGTCGCGCCGTTCTCCGGGCCGATGACGTGCACGATGCCCATGCGCCGGTCGCGGAACGGGAAGTACGCCTTCGCGCCGAATTTCTTCATGTTGGCGTCGAGCGTCTCGACCTGCAGGCGCGAGATCGGGTCCTCGATGCCTTCGACGCCGCGCTCCCAGCTGGTGGTCGGCGTGTTGTGGTCGGCGGTCGCCACGACCGACTCGGTGCGCCAGGGCTTGCGCCCGGCGAGCGCGAGGCCCTCGTAGGCCTGCGGGCTCGTCACTTCGTGGACGAGGTGCCGGTCGATGTAAAGGAGCGCCGTGCCGTCGTCTTCGACGCGCACCACGTGGCTCTCCCAGAGCTTGTCGTAAAGCGTGCGGCCCATTGCTCGTTTGGCGAAATGCGGCGCTGCGACAAAAACCACATTATCTCACAGCAAATCAGCGTTTTGCGCGCGCTGCCTCGTAAAGGGGCATGACCCGTTCCGAAGTGGACTGCAGATCGCTGATCCGGTTCGCGTGCGAGGGATGCGTGGAAAGGAATTGCGGGCCTTTCGAGCCGCCGATTTTGCTCATCTTCTGCCACAGAGACACCGACGCGCGCGGATCGTAGCCGGCGCGCGCCGCAAGCTCCACGCCGATGCGGTCCGCCTCGGTCTCGTCGGTGCGCGAATTCGGCAGGTTGAAGGTGAGATCGATCACCAGCTGCGTCAGGTCCTGCGCGCCGCCCGACATGCCGAGCGCGGTGCCGACCACCGCGATGCCGAGGCCCTGCACCATCGCCTGCGAGGCGCGCTCGCGCCCGTGCTCGCGCAGCGCGTGGGCGATCTCATGGCCCATCACGGCCGCCAGCTCGTCGTCGGTCGCCTGCAGCTTCTCCGCCAGGCCGGTGTAGACGGCGATCTTGCCCCCGGGCATGCACCACGCGTTCACTTCTTTGGAGGCGATCACGTTCACCTCCCATTGCCAGCCGGGCGCGTCGGGGCGGAACGCCGCGGTCTGCGGGATCAGGCGCGCGGCGATGCCGCGCACGCGCGCGAGCAGCGCCGCGTCGCGATTGAGCTGGCCCTTCGCCTGCGCCTGCGAGAGCACCTTGCGATAGGCGTTGTCGGCACTGCGATTGACAGTGGCCGACGAGACCAGCATGTTCTGCGACCGGCTGACCCCGACCACGCCCGGTTGCGTCGTCTGCACCGACTGGCAGCCGGCAACAAGGAGGAAAGGAACGAAGGCGAGCGCGCGTCGCATCGGCGCAAGCCTACACCCGGACTTTCCACAGAACGAGCGCCCCGCCCAACGCGCCGAACGCCGCGCTGACGGCGAAGCTCGCCGCCGGACCGAGCTCGCCCCAGGTCCAGCCGGCGAGGAGCGACCCCGCCGCCGAGCCGAACCCGTAAGTCACCGTCGAGAAGAGCGCCTGGCCGCGCCCTTCCAGCGGCCCCGGGGAAAGCCGGTGCACCGTCGCGACCGAGCTGGCGTGGAACGCGCCGAAGGTCGCCGCGTGCAGCAGTTGCGCCGCGGCGAGCACCACCAGCGACTCGACGCCCCAGCCGATGGCGAGAAAGCGGATCGCAGCGCAGGCGAAGCTCGCGACCAGCAGCGCGCGCAGCGTGAAGCGCCGTAGCAGCTGCGGCAGGCGCAGGAAGAGCACGATCTCGGCGGGGGCGAGCGGCGAATCGATCGCGATGCTCTACTTCGCCAACAGCCTACGACCGCAGCTTCGAGCTGATGGAGACGTTGATGGGCGGGATCGCCCGCACCTCCACCGGCTACGCGCTCTTCAACCTCTCGGGCCAGGCGGTCTGCGCGCTCGTCATGCTGCCGGCGACCTTCTGCGCCGGCATGACGCTGCCGCTGATCACGGGGGCGCTCCTGCGCCGCGGCGCGGGCGAGCGCGCCATCGGCCAGGTGTACGCCGCGAACACCGTGGGCGCCATTGCCGGCGTGCTGATCGCGGTGCACGCGGGCGTGCCGGTGCTCGATCTGCTGGACCGGAGCTATTCGCGGCGCCCGGTGAATCCGCTGCACCAGGGCGCCTACGCCTTCGACCGGATCGACAACACGCGAGCAGCCCGGTACGCGCGCGACTTCCTTGTTCGCGCCAGGCCGCCGGCGCCCAAGCAGGTCGGCACGCAGCCGCAGAAGGACCTCGAGGTCGTCAAGCTGCGGCTGCTGGAATGCCGCGACCCGCGCGAGCTGGACGTGTGGCTGCACGGCCTGCTGAACGTGGCCCGCGCGCTGAACCCCTATCTCCCCGCGGGCGAGGCGGAAGCGGTCTGGGCGCGCTTCGCCGCCGCCCCCTGCTACAGGACGCTGCACGAATTCCAGCGCAACTGGATCGAGCTCTTCGCCGCGGTGGCGGCGCGCGAGCCGGCGCGCATGGCCGCGCACGCCCGCGCCCTGCTCGAGTCGCAGACCGAGCTGAGCCTGGATGCGCGCGAACACCTGCTCACCGCCGGCATGGCGGGCCATATCGCGGCGCGCGAGCCACAGCGCGCGCAGGAGCTCTGGCAGTGCCATGCCAAATCGATGCGCGGCCTGGACCGGCCGCTCTTCCGCCTGCTCTACTGCCATGCCGACGCCGCGGGCTGCGCGGCCGCCTTCGCGCACTACAAGGAGCGCTGACGCGCTAGCCGGGCGACTGAGACGGCACAACAAAGCGTACCGCGCCGAGCACCGCGCGCACGAACGCCTCGGTGCCCTCGAGCGCCGGGCCGGCGAGCTTGCGGCCAAGGAGGAGGTCCGAAAGCCCGTGCACCAGCGCCCAGGCCGCGATCGCGGCGTGCGGCGCCTCCTGCCCCGAATGCGCCGCGATCGCCTGCTCCAGGGCGCCGAAGGCGCGGCCGGCATGCTCGCGCAGGTTCGCGTCGCTCGCGATTCTCAGCCCGGAGTCGAACATGAGCCGGAAGCGCTGCGGGTGGGCGAGCGCGAAGCGCACGTACGCCTCGCCGCGCGCGCGCAGGCCGCCCGCGCGCTCGGCCGCGGCGAGTTGCTCGGCGAAGCTGCGAAAGCCCTCGGCCGCGAGCGCTGCGAGCAGCGCCCTACGGTCCGGGAAGTGACGGTAGGGTGCGTTGTGCGAGACCCCGGCGCGGCGCGCCGCCTCGCGCAGGCTTAGCGCCGTAATCCCTTTCTTTTCAAGGAGTTGTCCTGCCTCGGCGAGAACGGCGGCGCACAAGTCGCCGTGGTGATAGCTGCGTTTCCGGTGTCTTGATGTTGACATTGGCTACATATGATACTAGTCTTATGTTGTCTCTGTCAACATTGAACACGGATCTTCCATGGACAAGGCAGGCATCCTCTTCCCGATGGTGGCGCTGGCAGCGCTGACGTTCTCGGTGCTGATACTGGTCGGGGTGCGCCGCTTTCGCGCCGGCTTCGCCCGGCGCGTGCACTACGACGATTTCATGCTGGGCGAGTCGGCGCGCGTGCCGGCCGACGTCATGCTTCCCAACCGCAACATGATGAACCTGCTCGAGATGCCAGTGCTCTTCTACGTCGCCTGCCTCGCCTATTACGTTGCAGCGCAGGTCGACGGCGTTGCGCTCGCGCTGGCCTGGAGCTATTTGGCACTGCGCATCGTGCACAGCGGCATCCACCTCAGCTATAACAAGGTTCGCCACCGCCTGGTCGCGTTCGCCGCGAGCAACGTCGCGCTGTGGGCGTACCTGCTGCAGTCGCTCGCCTGACATGGCCCGCGAGATCGCCCTGCCGATCGCGATCCACCTCGCCGCCGTCGCGCCGGCGCTCCTCCTCGGCATCTTCCAGCTAGCGACGAAAAAGGGCACGCCGCTGCACAAGGCGCTCGGCTGGCTGTGGGCCGTCGCGATGGCGGTGGTGGCGGTCTCCTCGTTCTGGATCGTCGGTTTCGACAAGGCCGGCGGCTTCTCGATCATTCACCTGCTCTCGATCTGGACGCTCGTCTCGCTCGTCCTGGCGATCTGGTTCATCCGCCGCGGCAACGTGCGCGCGCACAAGGGCTTCATGATCGGCGTGTTCCTCGGCCTCGTCGGCGCCGGGCTGGGCGCGCTCGCGCCCGGGCGGACCCTCTACCTCTTCTTCTTCACGTAGGGATTGCGGCCGGTGCGCAGCTCGATCCGGAGCGGCGTGCCGGTGAGCGCGAAGGCATCGCGGAACCAGCCCTGCAGGTAGCGCTGATAGGCGTCGGTCACGTGCTCCAGCGCGTTGCCGTGGATGACGATGCGCGGCGGATTCGAGCCCCCCTGGTGCGCGTAGCGCATCTTGGGGCGCGAATAGCCCTTGCGCCGCGGCGCCTGGCGCTCGATGGCGGCGATCAGCGCGCGCGTGAGCTTCGGCGTCGACAGCTTTGCCATCGCCGCGGCGTAGGCGCCATCGACTGCGCGCATGACGTCGGACACGCCGCGCGCGGTCTTGGCCGAGATGAAGAGCGCTTCGGCGAAGGACAGGAAAGCGAGCTTGGTGACGAGCTCCGCCTTCACGCGCGTACGTGCATCCTCGCCGGCGGCATCCCACTTGTTCACCGCGACCACGAGCGCGCGGCCGCGCTCCAGGATGTAGCCCGCGACGTGCGCGTCCTGATCCGAGATGCCCTCGACGGCGTCCAGCACCAGCACCGCGACGTTGGCAGCGTCGATCGCCTGCAGCGTCTTCACGATCGAGAAGCGCTCGACGTCGCCGCCCGCCTTGCCGCGCTTGCGCAGCCCGGCGGTGTCGATCAGCGTGTAGCGCCGGCCGGCGCGCTCGAACGGCACCTCGATCGCGTCGCGCGTGGTGCCCGGCTCGCCGTGCGCGACCACCCGCTCCTCCCCGACCAGCGAATTGACCAGGGTCGACTTGCCGACGTTTGGCCGCCCCACGATGGCGACTCGGGGGTGTTTTTCTTCTTTCTCTTCAGTCGCTTTCCCCTCCGGAAAAAGCCGAAGAACAATCTCTAATAGACCGCCAACTCCGCTTCCGTGCGATGCCGAGATCGCATGGGGCGTCCCCAAGCCGAGCTCGTGAAACTCAGCGACGGCGGTGTCCGGATCGAGGCCCTCGGCCTTGTTGACGGCGATCCAGACGCGTTCCTTCAGGCGCCGCAGCTTTTCGGCGATCGCCCGGTCGCCCGCGTGCAGCCCGGCGCGCGCGTCGGTGACGAGCACGACGGCGTCGGCTTCGACGATCGCCTGCTCGGTCTGGCGCGCCATCTCGACGTAAATGCCTTCGGGCTCGCCCTGGAGGCCGCCGGTGTCGATGGCGATGAACGGCCGGCTGCCAAGCGCGCCCTCGCCGTAGTGGCGGTCGCGCGTGACTCCGGGGACGTCCACGACGATCGCGTCGCGGCGTCGCGTCAGCCGGTTAAATAAAGTGCTCTTGCCGACGTTTGGCCGGCCCACCAGGGCGATGACGGGCTTCATGCATCACCGCAGGCTCAGCGCGTACAGGCCGCCGCCCTGGGTCTGGACCACGAAGCCGTCCGGAAGCTTCAGCGGTGCGGCGCGGATCGCGCTGCCGTCGGTGCCGACCCGCGCGACGAACGCGCCCGATTCGCGCGCGAGGAAATGCACGTAGCCCTGCAAATCGCCGAGCGCGACCTCGGTGCCGAGCGGCAGCGGCAGCGACAGGCGCCGGTGCGACAGCCGGTCCTGCTTCCAGATGCTGCGCCCGTTCGAGCGATCGAGCGCGTGCACCGCGCCCTTGTCGTCCGACACGAAGGCGTAGCGCGCATCGAACGACACGCCGGTGAGCGACGACATGTCACGCGCCCAGATCTGGTTGCCGCTCTGGGCGTCGTAGCAGGCGACGCGCCCCTGGTAGGCGGCGGTGCAGACCTCGCGGCCGAGCGCCGTCGGGTCGCCGACGATGTCGGTGACTCGCTCGAGCTCGGTCGCGCCCTTGGGCAGCGCGACGGTCGCCTCCCAGCGCGCGGCGCCGTTGCCCAAGCCGATCGCGACGAGCTTGCCGCCGGAGAAGCCGGCGAACGCCAGGCCCTGGTGCAGCGTCACGCCGGCCGGCGAGCGCACGATGAGCGAAGCGGCGGCGCGCTGGTAGACCCAGCGGCGCTTCCCGTCCTCGGCGCCGAACGCGAAGATGCGGCTATCGGCGCTGCGCACCAGCACCAGCCCCTCGCCCACCTTCGGCGCGGCAAGCACTTCGCTCGACACCCGAGCGCGCCAGCGCACCGTGCCGCTCTGCGCGTCCAGCGCGATCACTTCGCCCTCGTCGGAGGCCACCGCGACCAGCTTGCCGTCGGTGCCGACGCCGCCGGAAATGCGCGCGTTGACCGAAACGCGCCAGCGCGCCTGGCCGTTGGTCGATTCCAGGCTCGCCACCGTGCCGCTGCGCGAGGCGGCGAAGAGCTGCTCCCCGTGGAGCGCAGGTGCGAGGATGAATTCCTCGGCGCTGCCGATGCTCGAGGACCACATCACGCGCACGCCCTGCGGGTTGGTGAGCGTGGGCAGCTCGGCGGGCTTGGGACCGGTCGGCCGCGGGCTGAACCAGTCGAGCGGGTTCAGGCTCGGCATGCTCGAGCACGCGGCGAGCCCGCCGGCGGCGAGGAGGACGGCGATCAGGCGGCGCATGGGATCACCCGCCCAGGGCGTCGAGGCGGATCTGCACCGTCTCGCGGAACGCGCCGTGGCGCTGCGGGTCGGACTTCTCCAGCGCGAGCCGGTAGGCCGCTTTTGCGTCGTCGATCTTCTTTTGCGCCACGAAGACGTCGCCGCGCAGCGCCGCGTACTGCCCGGCGAGCGCCGGCGAGCGCTTCGCCTCGAGCAGCTTCAGCGCCTCGTCGTGGCTCTTCTCATCCAGCAGCACGCCCGCAAGGCGCAGGCGCGCGAGCTCGCGCATCTCGTCGGAGCCCGAGCGCTCGAGCACCCATTGCAGCTGCGCCTTCGCGCCCTTCAGGTCATTGCGCTCGATGTAGAAGCGCGCCGTGGAGAGCGCCGCCATCGAGGCGTACAGCGTGCGCGGATGGCCTTCAGCCAGCGCGCCGGCGTTGTCGCGCACGGCCTTGGCATCCCCTCCGGCCAGCGCCTTGGCGAGCGCCTCGTAGGCCATCGCCGCCTGCCGCGCCTGGAGACTCTGCCAGGATTGCCAGCCCTGCCAGCCGGCGAAGGCGAGCGCGGCCGCCGCCACGCTCGCAATGACGAGCGTGCCGTTGTCCTTCCACCACCCCTTCAGCGAGGCGAGCTGTTCCTGCTCTTCGAGGTCGTAAGCCATCAGCCGTTTTGTCCCTGTAATGCTTTTTTCACAACTGGGGCCAGCTGGTCAAGCGCGTGGTCCGCCTGCGTTCTGGCGCGAAGATCCTTGACCTGAACCATGTTCCTGCCGAATTCGGTCTCGCCCGCCACCAGCGCGAGACGAAATCCCTTCTTGTCGGCGTAGGCGAGCTGGTTTTTCAGCTTTGCGGTCTCCAGGTACACCTCGGTATTGATGCCCGCCTCGCGCAGCGTACGCGCCATCGCGAGGTAGCGCTCCAGGTACTTGGCGTCCAGGGTGGTCACCAGCACCTCGGCCGGCGTGCGCGCCGGAGCGTGCAGCAGGTTCGCCTCGCGCAGCTTGGCGAAAAGCCGCGTCAGCCCGATCGAGATGCCAACGCCCGGCAGCTTCGTGTCGGTAAAATAGCTCGCTAGGTCGTCGTAGCGCCCGCCCGAGCAGATGCTGCCGAGCTCGGGATACTGCACGAGCGTGGTCTCGTAGATCGTGCCCGTGTAGTAGTCCAGGCCGCGCACCACCGACAGGTCCATCGCGAAGTGCGAGTCCGGCACTCCGAATTGCCGGATGGCCGCGACGATCTCCTTCGATTCGGCCAGTCCTTGCGCAAGCAGGTCGTTGGTTTTTTCTTTCGAAAGAACTCGTAGGGTTTCGTTCGTGTCGCGCTTCTCCGAGATCAAGCTGAAAAGCGCATGTGCGGAACCCTCCGAAACCCCTTCCCGCTTGAGATCCCCGAGAATCGCTCCCTTCTCCTCGCGGTCGACCTTGTCCAGCGCGCGCAGGACGGCTGGAGCTCTTTCCTCCTTTACTTGAAAACTTTCAAGAAGACCGCGCAAAACCTTGCGGTTGTTGATGCGGATGCGGAATTCGCCGATCGCCATCTCGCGGAACACGCTGTAGATGACGCTCGGGATCTCGGCCTCGGCGAGGCTCGAGAGCCTGTCGCGGCCAATGATGTCGATGTCGCACTGGTAGAACTCGCGGAAGCGGCCCTTCTTCGCCTGCGGGGACTCGCCGCGCCAGACGCGCTGGATCTGGTAGCGCCGGAAGGGGAACGCCAGCTCGCGCTCGCGCATCGCCACGTAGCGCGCGAGCGGCACGGTCAGGTCGAAGCGCAGCGCCCCGCGCGTGGCGGCTTCGTCCTCGTCGCCGCCGGCAGCGAGGCGCGCGAGCGCGTAGATCTCCTTCTCGGTGCTGCCCTTCGAGGTGAGCACCTCCTTCAGCTCGGCCGAGGGCGTCTCGATCGGCAGGAAGCCGTACAGCTCGAAATTTCGGCGCACGAGGTCGACCAGAGCATTGAACTGGAGCTGCTCTCCAGGCAGATACTCCTGGTCGAAACCCTTGAGGAGCGCCGGCTTAACTTTTTTCAAACCGCTTTTATCTTGATGTTCTTACGGACGGGAACGGAGCCCGCGCCGTAGCGGCGGGCCACATAGTCTTCGACGATCGCCTGGAACTCCTCGGCGATGCGCGCGCCTTTCAGGGTCACAGTCTTCTCGCCGTCGACGTACACCGGCGCGACCGGCGACTCGTTGGTGCCGGGCAGGCTGATGCCGATGTCGGCGTGCTTGGACTCGCCCGGGCCGTTGACCACGCAGCCCATGACGGCGACGCGCATCTCCTCGACGCCCGGGTAGCGCGTCTTCCAGACCTTCATGTTCTCGCGTAGCGCGAGCTCGATCCTCTGCGCCAGCTCCTGGAACTCGGTGCTCGTCGTGCGCCCGCAGCCCGGGCAGGCGCTGACCATCGGGCTGAAGGCGCGCAGGCCCATCGTCTGCAGCAGCTCCTGCGCGACGATCACCTCGCGCGTGCGGTCGCCCCCCGGCTCGGGCGTGAGCGAGACGCGGATCGTGTCGCCGATGCCCTCCTGAAGCAGCACGCCCATTGCCGCGCTCGAGGCGACGATGCCCTTGGAGCCCATGCCCGCCTCAGTCAGGCCGAGGTGCAGCGCGTAGCTGCAGCGCTGGGCGAGGCTGCGGTACACCGCGATCAGGTCCTGCACCTGGCTCATCTTGCAGGAGATGACGATCTTGTCGGCGCCGAGGCCCCATTCCTCCGCCTGCCGCGCCGACTCGAGCGCGGAGAGGATCACGGCCTCGCGCATCACCTGCTCCGAATCCGACGGCGTGGATTTCTTCGCGTTCTCGTCCATCAGTCGCGCCAGCAGTTCCTGGTCGAGGCTGCCCCAGTTCACGCCGATGCGCACCGGCCTGTCGTTCCTGAGCGCGACCTCGATCATCACCGCGAACTGGTCGTCGCGCTTCGCGCCCCTGCCGACGTTGCCGGGGTTGATGCGGTACTTGGCCAGCGCGCGCGCGCACTCCGGATAGCGCGTCAGCAGCTTGTGGCCGTTGAAGTGGAAATCGCCGACCAGCGGCGCCCCGCAGCCGGCCTTGTCCAGGCGCTCGCGGATGGGTGCCACCGCCGCAGCGGCCTCGGGCGTGTTGACCGTGATGCGCACGAGCTCGGAGCCCGCGCGCGCGAGCTCCTCGACCTGGCGCGCCGTCGCCGCGACGTCCGCGGTGTCGGTGTTGGTCATCGACTGCACGACGACCGGCGCGCCGCCGCCGATGGCGACGCCGCCGACCCTGACCTGCGTGGAGATCCTGCGCACCGCTTACCTCGTTTTCACGGGAGGGTGAAGCGCGCCACCTCGACCTTGACGTGCGGCGCGAGGTCGATCGGCCGGTCGTCGTAAGACAGGCGCACGTGCTGCGCGTTGCCGATGATCAGCGCGAACGGCGGAAAGCCGTCCACGGTGCGCTCGGTGTCGCCCGCGTTCAGCTTGGAGGTGAGCACGCGGCCAGCGCGGTCGCGGATCTCGACCCAGGACTCGCGCTCGAATTTCATGACGACGCGATGCCGGCCGCCCTGGGGCGCGCCATTTTTTTCTTCCGCCGCGGCTTTCTTCTCCTCCGCCGGCGCCGCTTTCTCCGTGGTATCCAGAACGGCGGCCTGCGGGCTGACCGGGGTCGCGGTGTCGAGCGACGCGGTGCGCTGCGGCTCGGCCGGCGCCTGCGCCGCGGGCACGAAGGTGAGGCGCGCGGCACGGGCGCGCTCGCGCTGCCAATCATAGGCGACCCCGCCGATCACGGCGACGATCGCGAGCGAGAGCGCCGCGTAGGTGAGGTTGGTGCGGCGCGCGTTGTCGACGATCGGGATCGGGCGGCGCACCGAGGCGACCGAGGCGGCGTTGTCGGGGACCGCAACCTGCGCGGCGATGCGCTCGACGAGCGGCGCCGGATCCAGCTTCACCAGGCGCGCATAGGCGCGCACCATGCCGCGCGCGAAGGTGCCGGGCGGCAGGTCGGAGAAGCGGCCCTGCTCGAGTGCCTCGATCTGGCGCGCTGCGAATTTCAGCTGCTGCGCCACATCGGTGACCGCCAGGCCCGCCGCCTCCCGCGCGCGCGCCAGCTCGGCGCCGACGTCGCTCGCCGCGGCGGTCTGCTCAGTCATATTCCCCGCGCTGCAGCAGCTGGTTGGCAAAGCTCGCTTCCGCGGTGCGCTCGCCCAGCTTGCGCTCGATGCGCAGCGCGAGCCACAGGGACTCTGCGGTGAGCTCGATCAGCTTGTTGAAGCGCGCCGTGAGCCGGCGCGCGTCCTCCAGGTTGCCCTGCCGGTAGCGGATGTCGGCGAGCGGCAGGAGCGAGCCGAGGTCGTTCGGCTCCTGGCGCAGCGCGGTCATGAAGTAGCCTTCGGCGTCCTTGATGTTGTTGGTGCGCATCGCGCACACGCCGGCCGCCGAGTACGAGCGCCACGGCTGCGGGTAGAGCGGGTTGCGCACCGCCTGCAGGAAGTACTTCACTGCCTCGCCCTCGCGCTTGGTCTGGCAGAGGAACACGCCGTAGTTGTGGTTGATGTCCGGGTCGGCCGGCGCGAGGCGCAGCGCGCGCTCGAAGTTCTGCTGCGCCAGCACGTTCTCGCGCAGGTCGGTGTACACAAGCCCGAGCATGCTGTACGCGGGGGCGTAGTTGGAGTCGGCGGCGATGGCGATGCGCAGCTCCTCGAGCGCGACTGCCATGTTGCCGCGCCCGTAGTAGAGCGAGGCGAGCTCGGTGTGGATCTTGGTGCGGTTGCTCGGATCGCCGGGCTCGCCTTTGATCGTGCCGGTCTCGGCCACCGGCTCGGTGGGCGCCGGGCCGCCGGCGCAGCCGGCGAGCCACGCGGCAAACGCAAACAAGGCGAGCAGGCGGATCATGCGCGCACCTCCGAGAGTCGCACCGTCTTGCGCCGCGTGCGGTCGGCGACGTCGCCCGCGAGCTGGCCGCAGGCGGCATCGATCTCGTCGCCGCGGGTCTTGCGCGTCGTGACCGTGAGGCCGGCGCGCTGCAGGACCTGGGCAAAGCTGCGGATGCGGGCGTCGCTCGAGCGCTTGAAGCCCGAGCGCGGGAACGGGTTGAACGGAATCAGGTTGAACTTGCAGCGCACCTTCTTCGCAATGCCGAGCAGGCCGCGCGCCTGCGCTTCGGAGTCGTTCACTCCTTCCAGCATCACGTACTCGAAGGTGATGAAGTCTCGCGGCGCGCGCTTAAGGTACCGGTTGCAGGCCGCGATCAGCTCTTTCAGCGGGTACTTGCGGTTGATCGGCACCAGCTCGTCGCGCAGCGCGTCGTCCGGCGCGTGCAGCGAGACGGCGAGCGCCACCGGGCACTCCGCGGCGAGCCGGTCCATGCCAGGCACCACGCCCGAGGTCGAGACCGTCACGCGCCGGCGCGATAGGCCGTAGCCGTTGTCGTCGATCATGAGCCGCAGCGCCGGGACCACGTTGTCCAAGTTGAGGGTCGGCTCCCCCATGCCCATGAAAACGACGTTGCTCACCGGCCGCGCCGGACCAAAGCCACCCAAAGTCTTGTTGGCGAGCCAGAGCTGGCCGAGGATCTCGGCGGTCGTCAGGTTGCGGTTGAAGCCCTGCTTGCCGGTCGAGCAGAACGCGCAATCCAGCGTGCAGCCGGCCTGGCTCGAGACACAGAGCGTGCCGCGCCCCGTCTCCGGGATGAAGACCGCCTCGACGGCGTTGGCGCCGTCCACCTTGAGCAGCCACTTGCGCGTGCCGTCCGCGCTCGCGCCCTCGCTCACCGCCACCGGCGGCTCGATCACCGCGGCCGCGGCGAGCTTTTCGCGCAGTGACTTGGCGATGTCGGTCATCGCTGCGAAATCCGCCGCGCCGCGCTTGTGGATCCACTTCAGCACTTGGCGCGCGCGGAACGGCTTCTCGCCGAGCCCGGCGAAGAGCCGCTCCATGCTTTGGGCGTCCAGACCGAGAAGATTGACCGTCATCGCCCTAGCGCGGGTGCAGGTCGCCGTTCTTGAAGAAAAAGGCCACTTCGGCCTTCGCCGTGTCCGGCGCATCCGAGCCGTGCACCGCGTTGGCGTCGATCGAGTCGGCGAAGTCGGCGCGGATCGTGCCTTTCGCCGCCTTCTTCGGGTCGGTCGCGCCCATGATCTCGCGGTTCCTGGCGATCGCGTTGTCGCCCTCGAGCACCTGCACCAGCACCGGGCCCGAGGAGATGAAGCCGACCAGGTCGTTGAAGAACGGCCGGCCATTGTGCACCGCGTAGAATTTCTCCGCGTCGGCCTTCGACAGGCGCGTCATCTTCGCCGCGACGATCTTCAGGCCCGCGTCCTCGAAGCGCGCGAGAATCCTGCCGATCGCGTTCTTTTTCACCGCGTCAGGCTTGATGATCGAGAGGGTTCGTTCCACCGCCATGCCAGAGGCCCCGAGTGCAGATTTTGAGTAGTCGACGAGTATAGCACGCTCTCGCGCACTTTCAAGCAAAAACAAGGAGTTAGCGGCATGAACTATCGGACTTTGAAGGTCGAGATCAAGGGCGCGGTCGCGACCGTGACGCTGAATCGCCCCGAGTCGCGCAACGCGATGTCGGCGCAGCTCATGCGCGAAATGATCGCGTGCGCGGGCAGGCTCGCGACGAAGCGCGAGCTGCGCGTGGCGATCGTGCGCGGCGCGGGCGTCTGCTTCTCCGCAGGCGCGGACTTGAAGGACGGCGGCCGCTGGGGAGAAGGCGTCCGGTCGCTCGAAGAGAACCGCGAGGTGGCGTCGCTCGGTTTTCGCATGGCGCGCGCGTGGGAAGAGCTGCCGCACATGACGATCGCAGCAATCGAGGGCTACGCGATTGGCGGCGGCATCGCGCTCGCGGCCGCGCTCGACTGGCGTGTCATGGCGCGCGATGCGTTCGTTTCCTTCCCCGAGATCGCGCTTGGCATCCCGCTCACATGGGGAACGCTGCCGCGGCTCGTCAACCTCGTCGGGCCGTCGCGCGCCAAGCGCCTGACGATCCTCTGCGAGCGCTTCACGGCGGCCCACGCCCTAGCGATGGGCCTGGTCGACTATGTGACCGAGAAAGGACAGGCGCTCAAGCAGGCGCGCGCGATCGCGAAAACCGTGCTCGCGCTGCCGCCGAGCTCGGTGCGCATGAGCAAGGAATCGATCAACGCCTTCGCCGGCATTGGCGCCCACGCAGCGACCCACATGGCCCACGACCAGGTCCAACTCGCCGCCTCGAGCCCAGAGGCGAAGGCGGCCCGCAAAGCCTTCGCCCTTCGCCGCAAGGAGGCGTCATGACGGTCAAGCGTATGGACAACGTCGGCATCGTGGTCGAAGACATCGATGCCGCCATCGCGTTCTTCACCGAGCTTGGTCTCGAGCTCGAGGGGCGCGCCCCAGTCGAAGGAAAGTGGGCGTATGGCGTCACTGGATTGCGCAACATGCGCGTCGAGATCGCCATGATGCGGACGCCGGATGGCCACAGCCGGCTCGAGCTATCCCGTTTTCTCGCGCCGCGCGTGTTCGCGGATCACCGCAGCGCCCCCGTGAACGCGCTCGGCTACCTGCGCGTCATGTTCGCCGTGGAGGACATCGACGATACGCTCGCCCGGCTCACCAAACGCGGCGCGAAGCTCGTCGGCGAAGTGTCGCGGTACGAAGACATGTATCGGCTCTGCTACATCCGGGGTCCCGAAGGAATCCTCATCGGGCTCGGCCAACAGCTCGGGCAGCAGGCGGCCCTGGCGAATCCCATGTGATGCGCACCGTCGACGCCCAGATCCATCTCTGGGGCAGCGGCCTGCCCAGCAACCTTGCGCATCGGCAAGTCACGGCATTCACGACCGCGGAGGCCGTGTCCATGATGAACGAAGCCGGCGTGGATGCTGCCGTCATCCATCCACCACCCTGGGACCCGGGCGCGACGCAGATGGCACTGGCCGCGGTGCGCGATCATCCGAGGCGCTTCGCGATCCTCGATCACCTTGCGCTCGACCCTCCCGACCCCGCGCGCGTCGCGCGCTGGCGTAGCCAGCCCGGCATGCTCGGCCTGCGCTACCTGTTCCTCAAGGAACCCATGCGCAGCTGGCTTGAGGGCGACGCGCTCGACTGGCTCTGGGCCGCCGCGGAAAAGGCCGGCGTCCCGATCGCCATGATGGCGACGCACTCGCTGCCGCACGTCGGCCGGATTGCCGCGCGCCATCCCGGCCTGCGGCTGACGATCGACCACCTGGGCGGGCTCGGCGGCAACACGACCCTGAAGGATGACGCAGCGATGACGCACATTCCGGAGCTGCTCGCGCTCGCCCGCCATCCGAACGTCGCGGTCAAGGCGACCGGCGCGCCCGGCTACTCGAGCGGCCCGTATCCGTTCCGCAGCATGCATACCTACCTGCGCCAGATCTTCGACGCCTTCGGCCCGGAGCGCATGTTCTGGGGAACCGACATCACCAAGATGCCCTGCTCCTGGCGCCAGTGCATAACGACGTTCACCGAGGAGCTTCCCTGGTTGCGCGGTCCGGACCTCGAGCAGGTCATGGGCCGCGCGGTTTGCCGTTGGTGGGGCTGGAACAGCGTTCCACCCGAGTTCGAGGATTTCTGGGCCGCCAGCGAGCGCGCTCGGTCCGGCCTTGATCGCAGCCGCTTCCTCGAAGCTTTTGCGTTCGGCGACAACGAGTACCTGGCCGGGCTGTTGACGCCGCTCGTCCTGTCGGGCGCCAAGCGGGCTACAGCAAGCCTTGTCTGGACCTACGAGGTCACTGGCAAGCCGAAGCCGAAACCCGGCGATCTCAGCATCGTGACCTCTTGGGCCAAGGAGCCCTTGTGCATCATCCAAACGACGGAGGTAGCAGTTGTGCCCTTTGAGGAGGTCTCCGAAGACTTCGCGAGGGCCGAAGGAGAAGACGACGGCACACTGGCGTCCTGGCGGAAGAACCACATGGAGTTCTACGGCAGAGAGTGCGCAAGGATCGGACGAACACCGTCGCCGCGAATGCCTGTTCTCTGCGAGCATTTTCGTGTCGTGTTTCAGCCCGGACGCTAGAAGGCATTCCACTCCGGCATGAGGCCGTCGGCACGGGAGGCGGCGAGGAATTTGACGTCCACGCCCAACCCAGGCGCCCACACGAGCTCTTCGCCGCGGTAGAGCAAAGGCAGCCGCTCACGCTCCCAGGGCGGGATTCCGGCTTCCTGAAAGAGGTTCTTGAGCGTCCGGTGCGTCCGACGCGCATCGAGCTTTAGCCGCTCGCCACCCGAACGAAGACGCACCTGCAGTGGTTTCAACTGCGCGTCGATGCCCTGCCCGCGTACGCGCTTGAACCGCAGCTCGCCGCCGAGATCGGGTAGTGAAAGGCGGGATTCCCCATTCCAGGTTTTGGGCTTGAATCGAGAGGGTTTTTTCTCTTTGCCGGAGAAAACCTTTCCTCTGTAAAACCGGAGCGTCACGCCGTCATGCTTGATAGCTCCCCTGCCCGCCGCTGCCTGCTTGAGCATTTCCGCGAGTCTCGACTCGCTAGGAGCCTTGAGTCCTCTCGACTCCAGAAATTTCCGGAACTGCCTTGTCGGCTCTCCTCGTTCCTTCGCTAAGTGCCGTGCGGCGCGCGCGAGCGATTCGCGCCAGCGCGGGAAGCGCGATTCGAGCACCGGGCCGACCTCGCGGCGGAGGAAATTGCGGGTCAGCGCCGTGTCGCGGTTGGATTCGTCCTCGACCCAGCCGAGCTGGTGCTCCGCGGCGTAGGCCGTGATTTCGGCGCGGGTCACGCAGAGCAGCGGCCGCAGCAGGAGCTTCTTCCCCAGCCTGCTCTGCGCAGCCATGCCGCTCGCGCCCTCGATGCCGGCGCCACGCAGGAGATTGAGAAGGACGGTTTCGGCCTGGTCGTCGAGATGGTGCGCCAAGGCGATCGCGTCGACGGACAATTTGCTCAGGGCCTCGCGACGCGCGTCCCGTGCTGCCGCTTCAAGGCCCTTGCGCTGTTTGACGACTTTGATCTTGCGGATCGTGAGAGGAACTTCCAGATCCCGGCAAAAAACAGAGCAGAACTTTTCCCAGCCTCTGGCATTTGGGCTGATGCCGTGATTTACGTGGACAGCGGAGAGCCTGTAGCGGAACTGCGGCTGCAGCGCGCACAGGACGTGCAGCAGGACGACCGAATCGATCCCGCCGGAAAGCCCGACCGCGAGGCGCTTGCCGCGCAGCGGCACGAGCAAGGCAGTATCAACGCTCGGCAGTTTCCTTGAAGCGGCCATAGCCCATCAGGCGCTCCAGGCGCTCCTCGACGAGCTCCTTGGGCTTCTTCTCCTTGAGTTCTTTGAGGACTTCGCCGAGCGCCTTCTTCAGCGTCGCGGCGGTCGCCTGCGGATCGCGGTGCGCGCCGCCGAGCGGCTCGGGCACGATCTTGTCGATCAGGCCCAGCGTCTTCAGCCGGCTCGCCGTGATGCCAAGCATCTCGGCCGCCTCGGAAGCCTTGTCGGCGCTCTTCCACAGGATGGAAGCGGCGCCTTCGGGCGAGATCACCGCGTAGGTCGCATATTGCAGCATCAGCACCCGGTCGCCGAGCGCGATCCCGAGCGCGCCGCCCGAGTTGCCCTCGCCGATGATGGTGACGATGATCGGGGTCTGGAGCGCCGCCATCACGTAGAGGTTGCGGCCGATCGCCTCCGCCTGGTTGCGCTCCTCGGCGTCGATCCCCGGGTACGCGCCGGGCGTGTCGGCGAAGGTGAAGACGGGCAGCGAGAACTTCTCCGCGAGCTGAAAAAGGCGCAGCGCCTTGCGGTAGCCCTCAGGGCGCGGCATGCCGAAGTTGCGCAGGATCCTCTCCTTGGCGTCGTGCCCCTTCTGGTGGCCGACCACCACGCAGGCCTCGCCGTCCAGGCGCGCCAGACCCCCGACGATCGACGGGTCGTCGCCGAACACGCGGTCGCCGTGCAGCTCCTCGAAGCCGGAGAACATCATACCGATGAAGTCGAGCGAGTACGGCCGCTGCGGGTGGCGCGCCACCTGCTGGACCTGCCAGGGCGTGAGCTTGGCGTAGATGTCCTTGGTTAGCGCCTGGCTCTTCCTGGTGAGCCGCTGGATCTCCTCGGAGATGTCGACCGCCGAGTCGTCCTGCGCGTAGCGCAGCTCCTCAATGCGCCCCTCCAGCTCGGCCACCGGCTGTTCGAACTCAAGAAACGTCGTCTTCATCGCGGCGACATTCTAGACTACCGCCACCACCCGGTTCCGGCCGGCCGCCTTACCCTCGTACAGGCCGCGGTCGGCGCGCGCAAGCAGCGCGACGGTACCCTCGTCGGCGCGGCTCGTGGCGACGCCGGCGGTGACCGTGACGCGGTGCCCGGCCGGCACCTGCGGGAAGTCCGCAGCGAGCACGCCCGCGCGCACCCGCTCGGCGGCGGCGGCGGCGCCGCGCTGCGCGGTGTCCGGAAGGATGAGCAGGAACTCCTCGCCGCCGTAGCGCCCGAATACGTCGATCTCGCGCAGATCCGAGCTCGCGATGAGCGCGAAATGCTTGAGTACCGCATCCCCGGCAGCGTGGCCCCAGCTGTCGTTGATCGTCTTGAAGTGGTCGAGGTCGAACAGGCAGACCGAGTAGCTCGCGTTCAGGCGCTTCGCGCGCGAATGCTCTCGGGCCAGCGCGTCCATGAGCAGGCGGCGGTTGAACACACCGGTCAGCTCGTCGCGAATCGCGATCTGCTCGATGCGGCCGTACGCCTCCGTCAGCTGCCGGTTGCTGTCGGAAAAGCGGTGGCGCAGCTTGTTCACGTAGCCGCCCATGAACGCGAACCAGGGCAGCACTGCAAACAGCACGAAGAGCTCGATCGCCGCCGCCCTCAAGTCCATCCCCGGGTCGCGGATGAACGTGAACAGCACGACTGCCACATGGGCGCCGAGCGCGAGCAGGGCAAGCGCGAGCAGGTTCCGGGTCTCCAGGCGCAGCACGCCGAACGGGAGCGCCACCAGATAAATGAGGGCGAGCGGGCCGCGCGCGAGCGGCGCCTCATACATGATCCAGGCGAGCAGGAGGATCGAAGCGCCGATCATTTCGGCCGTCAGGCTGGGATCGGCGAAGCGCAGGTTCAGGCCCGAGCGGAAGAGAACAAAGAAAAAGACGATCAGCCCGGAGATGAGCGCGCTGCACTCGAAGACAACCGCCAGCGCGATGCCATCAAGCCAGTACGCGACGGACAGTGCCGCGGGGACCAGCATCGCCGTCGCCGCCGCCACCAGGAAGCGCCGCAGGCGCAGCGCCTGGCGCGCGTCGTCCGGAAAGATGCACCGCCTGCCTGCCGCGACCGCGGTCGTCCCGTTCCCCATGCCCCTTCCTCCACTCAGTATTCTACGGGCAGAGGGTCCAGGGAGCGCCACAGGTACCAGCTCGCCACCGTGCGCCAGGGCCGCCAGGCCTCGCCGCGGGCCTTCATCGTTGTCAGGGAGATTTTTCTCCCCCCATGGTAGGCGAGCCGAATCCCCTTTTGCAGGCCAAGATCATCGAGCGGGAAAACATCGGGCCTCAGCAGGCTGAACATCAGAAACATCTCCGCGGTCCAGCGGCCGATGCCGCGCACCTGCACCAGGTCCGTGATCACCTCCTCGTCGGTCATCTGCGGCCAGCGGGCGACATGCACCTTCCCGCCCGCGAACCGGTGAGCAAGGTCGTAGATGTATTCGCACTTGCGGGCGGACAGCCCGCATCCCCGCATGCCGGCTTTTTTCAATCGAATCACCCGCTCGGGAGAAACTTCTATAGCCAAACCCGAAAAGCGATTCCATACGCTCTGGGCGGCCTTGGTGGAGATCTGCTGGCCGACGATGGCGCGGGCGAGCGTGAGGAACGGGTCGCCGCGCGGCACGAGGTGCACCTTCGGGTGGCGGCGGATGATCGCCGCCATGACCGGATCGCGGCGCGCGAGCGCGCGCTTGGCGCGGTCCCAGAACTCGGGCTTCAACTCAGGCAGGCGCGAGCACGAGGCGCGAGTGCGCCGCCACGTGCTGCTTGAGGAACTCCATCTGGTCGGCGAGGATGCGCCGGTTGGTGAGGATCAGGTACTCGGCCTTGTTCGGCACGTACGGAGCGTAGAGCAGCTCCATCCCCGACTCCTCCGGGACGCGGTTGCGTTTCTGGCCGTTGCACATCCGGCAGGCAGTGACCACGTTCATCCAGGTGTCGCGCCCGCCGCGCGACAGCGGCCGGATGTGGTCGCGCGTGAGCCGGAAGAAGCTGAACTCGCCGCCGCAATAGGCGCACATATGCCGGTCGCGGCGGAAGAGCTCGCGGTTGTTCAGCGGCGGCACCTGATTGAAGCCCTTGGCCGCGAGCGCCTTGCCCTTGATCGCGATGATCGAGTTCGCGGTGATGCTCGAGCGCTCGCCGGTCAGGCGCGAAGTGCCGCCGTAGAAAGTGAAGGTCTTGTCGCCGAGCGTCCACGCCACGAGGTTCTTCGCGTAGTAGAAGCAGGCCTGCTGCCAGCTGATCCAGCGGTGCGGCACGCCGTGGTTGTCGAGCGACAGAATCAACAGTCCATCCATGCCCGGGGGATTCTGCCAATTTGACGGAGCGTTGGCAATGCCCGAAAAACAAAGGGCTGTGAAGCAAACTTCACAGCCCATTGGAGCCTCTTCGGCGGATCAGCGGTCGCCGACCGCGTCCTTGAAGGCCTGGCCCGCGGCGAAGGCGGGCAGGGTCTTGGCGTTGATGCGGATCTCCTTGCCGTTGGCCGGATTGCGGCCGGCGCGCGCTTTTCTCTTGCGCGGCAGGAACGTGCCGAAGCCGACCACGGTGACGCGGTTGCCTTTCGCCACGCTGGTGACGATCGCATCGAAGACCGCGTTGACCGCATCGCCGGCGGAAGCCTTGCTCATGTTGCCTGCGCGCGCCGCGGCGATGACCAGGTCCGCCTTGGTCACTACGGATGGCATGCGGTCTCCCCTTTCAGGTTTCGCCTGCGGCATGTGCGCGCCTCCCGACACCCGCACGCGCTCCGACTCGAGCGAACGAGCATCCTAACGAAATCGGAAGGCGAATACAATCAGCCGCAAGAAAAAATTTCGCGACTTGCGAAATTTTTCCTGAGCATTGATTTTTAATCAGGTGTGATCGCTAACACGTGACCGCGGCTACGCTTCCCGACCTTCTGGCGAAGCACCCCGGCGCCGCAACGGCGCTGATCGAGCGCGGCCGGAACGTGTCGTTCGCCGAACTTGCGGACGAAAGCCGGCGCGTGGCGCGCGGCCTGCAATCGCTCGGCGTCGGCCGCGGAGATCGCGTCGCGATCTGGCTGCCGAACGTCGCGGCCTGGCTGACGACCTTCTTAGCTTGCGCGCAGCTCGGCGCGATCGCGGTCTCGGTCAATACGCGCTTCCGCAGCCACGAGCTCGCCGACATCCTCGGCCGCTCGCGTGCCAGGGTGCTCATCTTCTGGCCCGGGTTCAAAGGCATCGACTTCGCCGGGGCGCTGAGCGACTGCGACCCGGGCGCGCTCTGGCTTCTTGAATCCGTCGTCATCTATGGTGCAGATGAATTGCCTGCGGCCCTTCTGGAAGGCAAAAAAGTCCTTTCCTATTCAGCACTTGCTTCATCAGAGGCGCTCGTTGACAGCAGCGCCGCGCCCGACGCAGGCTGCGCGGTGTTTACGACCTCGGGCACGACCAAGGCGCCCAAGTTCGTGCTGCACGATCAGCGCACCGTGCTGGCGCACGCGGCCGACGTGGTGCGCGGCTTCGACATCGGCAACGACGCAGTGCTGCTGCTGATCCCGCCCTTCTGCGGTGTCTTCGGTTTTTGCATCGCGACGGCGGCGCTCGCCGCCGGCCGGCCGCTCGTGATTGCGCCGGCCTGGGACGCGGCCGAAGCCGCCCGCGACATCGTGGCGCACTGCATCACGCACGCCTGCGGCACCGACGAGGCCGCCGCGCAGCTGCTGGCCGTGGGCGATGCGGACTTCTCGAGAATCCGTTTCTTCGGCTACGCGGCATTCAACCCCGCGCACGCCGACATCGTCGAGCGCGCCGACGCTCGCGGCCTGAAGCTGGTCGGCCTGTACGGCATGAGCGAGGTGCAGGCGCTCTTCGCGCGCCAGGACGAGCGCGCGCCGGTCGCCGAGCGCATGCTGAGCGGAGGCCGCCCGGTGAGTCCGCTGGCGCGCGTGCGCGTGCGCGACCCGGAATCCGGCGAGGTGCTCGGGCACGGCGCCCAGGGCGAGCTCGAGTTCATCGCGCCCTCGAGCCGGATGGTGGGCTATCTTGGCGACGACGAGGCCACGCGGAAGGCGATCACCGAGGACGGCTGGTTCCGCTCGGACGACCTCGGCACCACGCTTGCCGACGACCGTTTCGTCTTCCTCGCGCGCATGGGCGACGCCCTGCGCCTGGGCGGGTTCCTGGTCAGCCCGGCCGAGATCGAGGCCGTCGTCCAGGAAGCCCCCGGCATCGCCGCCTGCCAGGTCGTCGGCGTGCCACGCCCCGGCGGCCTCGCGCCTGTGGGGTTTGTCTTGTTGAAAGAGAACGCTAAACTGGACGAGCAAGGAGCCATAGCTTTCGTCGCCGCGCGCCTGGCTCGCTACAAGGTGCCGCTGCGCCTCTTCCCCGTCGATGCTTTCCCGGTCACGCCCGGCGCCAACGCCACCAAGATCCAGAAGGGCAAGCTGCGCGAGCTGGCCGAGGCGCTGGTACACTAGGTCCTCCAAGGAGGAGACATGATCAGGATCCAAAGACTCGCGCTGGCCGGGCTGGTCGCGTCGGCGTTTGCCGCGCCCGCCGCCGCCCAGACCACGCTCAGCTTCTCGACCTGGGTGCCGCAGGTGCACCATATCTCGATCTGGCAGGAGAACTGGACCAAGGAGGTCGAGAAGGCGACCAACGGGCGCGTCAAATTCAACTACCTGCCCAAGCACCCCTCCGCCCCGCCGGGCACCTTCGACGCGGTGCGCGAGGGCCTGATCGACCTGTGCTACGTCACGGCGAGCTACACGCCGGCGCGCCACATCCTGCCGAGTATGGCCGAGCTGCCCGGCGCGGGCGACACGTCGGTCGCGAACTCGCTCGCCTACTCGCGCATGCACTGGAAGCACTTCCAGAAGGTCGGCGAGTACAACGGCGTACACCTGATCGGGGTGTTCACCCACGGCCCCGGCCAGATGTTCACCAAGAAGCCGATCAAGACGCTCGCCGACTTCAAGGGGCTGAAAATCCGCTCCGGCGGCGGCGCCTCCGAGCTCGTGGTGACCGCGCTCGGCGGCTCGCCCTTCTTCAAGCCCGCGGGCGAGTCCTACGAGCTGCTCAAGTCCGGCGTGGCGGACGGCATCTTCTTCCCGATCGAGTCGATCGTCTCGTTCAAGCTCGAGACGGTGCTGACCCAGGCGACACTCTTCCCGGGCGGGCTGTACAGCTCCTCGTTCGGCTTCTTCATGAACCAGGGCAAATGGGACAAGCTGCCCCAGCAGGACAAGGACGTCATCGCCAAGCTTAGCGGCGAATACATCGCGCGCTCGGCCGGGCGCTCCTGGGACGCGGCCGACAACAAGGGCATGGAGGCGATGAAGAAGTCCGAGATCCGCATCGTCAATGCCGACGCCGCCCTGATCAAGGAAGCCCGGGCGCTGTCGGCGCCGATCGAGGCCGAATGGATCAAGCAGGCGACGGCCAAGGGCGTCAATGCAAAGGCGGTGCTGGAGGAGTTCCGCGCCGAGCTGAAGAAGGTCGCCAACGAGAAATAGCGCGGCTGCTTTCTAGGGAGAAACTCGAGAAGTACGGCGACGACTTCCTCGGCGTCGCCGCCGCGGTCATCCTGTTCTGCATGATGACGTTGACCTTCGTCGACGTCATCGCGCGCTACCTGATCAACCGGCCGATCCGCGGCGGCTTCGAGCTGACCGAGCTACTGCTGTTGTTATTGATATTCGCCGGGCTGCCGCTGGTCAGCCACGCGCGCGAGCACGTCACCATGGACCTGATCGACCGGCTGCTCTCGCCGCGTGCGCGCGCCTGGCTGGAGCGCGCGCAGGAGCTCGCCTGCGCCGCGCTCATGTTCGTGCTCACGTGGCAGATCTGGCTCAAGGCGGGGAAGATCGCCGCCTACGGCGACACCACGGACGTGCTGCGCATCAAGCTCGCCCCGTTCATCTACCTCATGGTGGCGATGATCGCGATCTCGGGGCTGGTGCACCTCTACCTCGCCTTCGTGAGGCGCAGATGACGGAGGGACTGCTCGGTTTGGCGGCGATGCTCGTGCTCGCCTGCCTGCGCCTGCCGATCGCGCTCTGCATGGCGCTCGTTGGCGCGACCGGCTATGCCTACATGCGCGACTGGAACTGGACCGTGGCGCTGAACATGGTCCAGACCAACGTCTACGAGACCGGGCGCAACTACACGCTTTCGGTGGTGCCGCTATTCATCCTGATGGGCACCTTCGTCGCGCGTGCCGGCATCGCGAACGAGCTCTTCCGCGCCGCCTACGCCTTCGTCGGCCACCTGCGCGGCGGGCTCGCCATGGCCACCGTGGTCGCCTGCGCCGGCTTCGGCTCGATCTGCGGCTCCTCGATCGCCACCGCCGCGACCATGGCGAAGGTCGCGTATCCCTCCATGAAGCGCTTCGGCTACTCGGACCGGCTCGCCACTGGCGCGATCGCGGGCGGCGGCACGCTCGGGATCATGATCCCGCCCTCCACCATCATGGTGATCTACGGCGTCTTCACCGAGACCAACATCAGCAAGATGTTCGCCGCCGGCATCCTGCCGGGCATCCTCGGCGCGATCCTGCTCTGCGTCGCGGTGCAATGGTCGTGCTGGCGCGACCCCGAGGCCGGGCCGCCGGGCGAGCGCGCGAGCTGGCGCGAGCGCCTCGTGTCGCTGCGCGAAATCTGGCCGGTCGCCGCGCTCTTCGGCTTCGTGATCGGCGGCCTCTACGGCGGCCTCTTCACCGCCACCGAGGGCGCCGGTATGGGCGCGTTCGGCGCCATGGTGTTCGCGCTCTGGCGGCGCGCGCTCACTTGGAAGACGCTCTACGCTTCGCTGGTCGAGAGCGGCCGCACCACGGCGATGCTCTTCATGATCCTGATCGGCGCGCTCATCTTCGCCGACTTCATCAACATCACCACCATGCCGGCGGATCTACGCGGCTTCGTCAAGCGCTTCGACGTGCACCCGGTGCTGGTGGTGACCGCGATCATGGTAATCTACGTGCTGCTCGGCACCGCGATGGAGGAGTTCTCGATGGTGCTGTTGACGCTGCCAATCTTCTTCCCGCTCGTGGTCGGCATGGGCCTCGACCCGATCTGGTTCGGCATCCTCATCGTCTGCATCGTCGAGATCGGCCTGATCAGCCCGCCGGTGGGGATGAACCTCTTCGTGCTCTCGACGCTGCTGCCTGGCGTGCCGACCACCACCGTGTTCCGCGGCGTGCTGCCCTTCATGACCGCCGACATCGTGCGCCTCGCGATCCTGATCGCCTTCCCGATCATCTCGCTCTGGCTGCCGGGCATGATGAAGTAGTCGGCTAGATCTCCACCTTGGTGCCGAGCTCGATCACGCGGTTCGCGGGCAGCTTGAAGTAGTCGGCCGCGTTGCCCGCGTTGCGCGCCATCGCGGCGAAGAGCCGCTCGCGCCAGAACGCCATGCCTTCGCCCTTCTGCAGGACCGGTACGACCGTCTCGCGGCTGAGGAAGAACGAGGTCGTCATCGTGTCGAGCTCCAGGCCCAGGCCGTCGGCCACCTCCAGCGCGCGCATGATGTCGGGCTCGTTCATGAAGCCGTAGCGCACTGTCATGCGCCAGCAGCCGTGGCCGAGCTTGGCTAGCGTCACGCGCCTGTCGAACGGCACCCAGGGCTCGTCGGTGATCTCAGCCGTGAGGAACACCACGCGCTCGTGCAGCACCTTGTTGTGGCTGAGGTTGTGCAGCAGCGCGTGCGGGGTCGACTCCGGCGCGGCGGTGAGGAAGATCGCGGTGCCCGGCACGCGCTGCGGCGGGTCGCGGAAGAGCGATTCGAGGAAGCCCTTGAGCGGCACCGACTGCGCGCGCAGGCGACGGAACATGATGCCGCGCCCCTGCCGCCAGGTCATCATGATGACGAACATGCAGGCGCCGATCGCGAGCGGGAACCAGCCGCCGTCGGTGACCTTGAGCAGCGTCGAGGAGAAGAACGCGAGATCGATGACTGCGAAGAAGCCGGTGGCGAACAGGCACAGCCACAGCGGATAGCGCCAAGAGAAGCGGATCACGAAGAACGTGAGCAGCGTGTCGACGAGCATCGTTGCGGTCACCGCCACGCCGTAGGCCGAGGCGAGCTTGGAGGACGAGCCAAAGCCGACCACCGCGCCGAGCACCGCGGCGAGCAGCAGCCAGTTGACCGCCGGGATGTAGATCTGTCCGCGCTCGCGTGCCGAGGTCTGGATGATGTTGATGCGCGGCAGGAAGCCGAGCTGGATCGCCTGCCTGGTGATCGAGTACGCGCCCGAGATCACGGCCTGCGATGCGATCACGGTCGCCGCGGTGGCGAGCCCGACCATCGGGTAGAGCGCCCAGCCCGGCAGCATCAGGTAGAAGGGGTTTTTCACCGCCTCGGGCTGCACGATCAGCAACGCGCCCTGGCCGAAGTAGTTGAGCACCAGCGCCGGCCCCACGATGCTGAACCAGCCGACGCGTACCGCGCCCTTGCCGAAGTGCCCCATGTCCGCGTAGAGCGCCTCGGCCCCCGTGACCGCGAGCACGATGGCGCCGAGCACGACGAACGAGGCGACGAAGTGGCTGGTGACGAAATCGATCGCGTACAACGGATTCAGCGCAGCGAGGATGCCGGGGTAGCGCGTGATCCCGTAGATGCCGGCGGCGCCGAGGGCGACGAACCAGATGAGCGTGATCGGCCCGAAGAAGCGCCCCACCACCGTTGTGCCGCGCGACTGGAACATGAAGAGGGCCACCAGCACCGCGACCGCGATCGGCACCACATAGGGCTTGAATGCCGAGGTGCCGATCTCCAGGCCCTCCACCGCCGAGAGCACCGAGATCGCCGGCGTGAGCACCGCGTCGCCGTAAAAGAGCGAGGCGCCGAACACGCCGATCAGCAGCAGGGGCGCGCGCCAGTGCGGATGGTCCTTGACCGCGGAGGACGCGAGCGCGATCAGCGCCATGATGCCGCCCTCGCCGCGGTTGTCCGCCCGCATGATGAGCACGACGTACTTGAGCGACACCACGGCCATCAGCGTCCAGAAGATCGTCGACAGGCCGCCGAGGACGTTGCGCGCATCGAGGGGCAGGCCGTGCTCCGGCGCGAAGGTCTCCTTGACCGCGTAGAGCGGGCTCGTGCCGATGTCGCCGAACACGACCCCGAGCGCGAGCAGAGTCAACGCGGCGGTCGAGGACTGCTTGGAATGCGGGCCGTTAGCCAGGTGCGGAAAGGGGTTTGGACCGGAGAGGGCCCGAAGTCTGCTCCCGCAGCGCAGCAGGCGCAAATGAGGTGCTGCCTGACTTGCGCTACCCACGTAAAATCATGAGGATGCAGGACAACCGTTTCATGGGGCGGAAATGAACGAGCGCGACAAGTCGTATTTCCTTGAGCGGGTCAGCCACGAGATGGAAGAGGATTTCGGCGCACTCGACCTTTCGCCGCGCGAGGCGCTCGTCGCTGCCTGCCGGATCCTCGGTCGCGAGGAGCATGAATCGGGGCTCGCGGGCCAGGTCACGCTCCGGGCCGAGAAGCCCGGGACGTGGTGGACGCTGCAGCTCGGCGTCGGCTTCGAGGAGGCGAACGAGGAGCGCCTCGTGCTGGTCGACGAAGACCTGAAATCGCTGAGCGGCGGTCGGCCGAATCCCGGCGTGCGCTTCCATGTCTGGATCTACCGCAAGCGCCCGGACGTGCAGGCGATCATCCATACGCATGCGCCCCATGGGTCTGCGCTTGCTGCCACCGGCAAACCTCTGAAGACCATTCACATGGACTCCGCCATGCTCCACGGCACGGCGCACCTGCCCGAGTGGCCGGGCGTGCCGGTCGCGGACGACGAGGGCCGCATCATCTCGGGCGCGCTCGGCGTGGCGAAAACCATCCTTCTCGCCAACCATGGTCTCCTCGCTGCAGGCGCTTCGATCGAGGAAGCCACCTACCTCGCGGTGTTCTTCGAGCGCGCCGCGCGCATGCAGCTGCGCGCGATGGCCGCCGGCGGCTACCAGGAAGTGAAGCCCGCGCTCGCCGAGGAAGCGCGCGCCTTCCTCCTGCAGCCCGCCATCGTGCGAGGCACGTTCGCGTACTGGGCGCGGCGCGCCGCCCGTTCCGGCTAGGTGCGCGTCGCCGTCGTCGGCGGCGGCCTGGGCGGCCTGGCCGCCGCGTTGTTCCTGCGCAGGGCCGGGATCGACGCGACAGTCTATGAGCAGTCGGCCGAGCTGCGGGAAGTCGGCGCGGGCATCGTCGTCTCGCCCAACATGGTGCGCCCGCTCGAGCGGCTGGGCCTCGGAGCCGCGCTCGAAAGGATCGCCGTGCGCCTCGAGGCCGGCTGGGAATTCCGCCGCTGGCAGGACGGGCGCGTGCTCTTTGTGCAGCCGATGGGCGAAGAGTGCCTCCGCCTGTACGGCGCGCATTGCTACGTCGCGCACAGAGCCGACCTTCTTCAGCTCTTGAGGGATGTTCTTCCTGAAGGGGTTTTGCAGCTACAGCATCGTTGCGTCGATGTCGGGCTGGACGGCGAAGTACGCTTCGAAAGCAAAACGATGAAAGCCGACGTGGTCATCGGCGCGGACGGCATTCATTCCGTGGTCCGGGAAAAGATCGCCCCGAAGATCGAGGCGCGCTTCTCCGGGTTGTGCGCGTTCCGCTGCCTCGTGCCTGCCGAGCGCGCGCCGCAGATGGCGCTCAGGCCGGTGCAGACGCTGTGGCTCGGCCCCGGGCACCATTTCGTGCACTACCCGATCTCGGCCGGGCGCCTCGTGAACGTGGTCGGGATCGGTCCGGCGGGCGACTGGCGCACCGAGTCGTGGACGGCCGAGGGCAAGATCGAGGACATGCAGCGCGAGTTCGCCGGCTGGGACGCGCGCGTCCACCAGCTCATCGCCTCCGCTACCGACACCAGGCGATGGGCGCTTTACGACCGCGCGCCGCTCGAGCGCTGGACGGTGGGCCGCATCGCGCTCCTCGGCGACGCCGCGCACGCGATGCTGCCCTTTTTCGGCCAGGGCGCGGCGCAGGCGATCGAGGATGCGGAGACGCTCGCCGCCTGCCTGCGCGAAGCCTCGGCGGGCTCGGCCGAGCAGGCGCTCGCACGCTACGAGCAGACACGCAGGCCGCGCGCGAACGAGGTGCTGCTCATGAGCCGCGGGCGCGAGATCCGCAACCACCTGCCCGACGGCCCCGCGCAGGTCGAGCGCGACGCCGAGCTCGCGCGCGGCGACCCGTTGCGCGCGAGTGCGTGGCTCTACGGCCACGCGCACGAGTCGGCGCAGTAGCCCTACTTCTTAGGTCCGCCGTGGGTGACGGCGCCGTGAAAGGCCGAGCCCACCAGATTGGCGTATTTTTCGAGGGCGCCTGACGGGTTTTTCGCCTTGAACGGTTTTGTCTTTCGAGAAGAAAGGCGAACCGATAGCAAACCCTTGACCGCATCGATCACGATTCGGTCTCCGTTCCGAACGAACGAGAGCGGCCCTCCAACGGCCGCCTCGGGCGACACATAGCCCACCATCATCCCGCGCGTCGCGCCGGAGAAGCGCCCGTCGGTGACCAGCGCGACCTTCTCGCCCATGCCCTGGCCGTAGAGGAGCGCGGTGACGCCGAGCATCTCGCGCATCCCCGGCCCGCCTTTCGGGCCCTCGTTGCGGATGACGAGCACCTCGCCCTGCTTGTAGGCGCGCTTGCGCACGACTTCGACGCACTCCTCTTCCGATTCGAATACCCGCGCCGGCCCTTCAAAGACGAGCGATCTGAGGCCGGCGACCTTCAGCAGCGCGCCTTCGGGGGCCAGGTTGCCTTTTAGAACGACAATGCCTCCGGTTTTCAGAATGGGTTCTTTGATCACGGAGCCGTCCGCGCCGGAATGCCTGGACAAGGCTTTTTCAAGAGAAACCCCGGAAAGCGTGAGGCAGTCCCCGTGCAGGACGCCCCTCTTCAGCAGTTCCTTCAAGACCGCGTAGACACCGCCCACCGCATGCAGGTCCTTCGCCAGGTACTTGCCGCCGGGCTGCAGGTCGGCGATCAACGGCGTTCGCTTTGCGACGCGCGCGAGGTCGTCGAGCGAGAACGGAATGCCCGCCTCGTGCGCGATCGCCGGGATGTGCAGGCCCGCGTTGGTCGAGCCGCCGGTGGCGGCGACTGCGGCGCAGGCGTTCTCGAGGCTCTTCTTCGTGACGAGGTCCCGAGGTAAAGGGCCGTTGTTCTTCAGAAGCTCCATGACCAGCGCTCCTGCATGAGCGGCAAGATCTTTCCGTTCGGAAGAAACCGCCGGCAGCGTGGCCGAGCCCGGGATGGCAAGCCCCAACGTTTCGGAAACCATTCCCATCGTGTTCGCCGTGAACTGGCCGGGACAGGAGCCGAGGCCGGGCAGCGCCGCGCGCTCGAGCTCGTCCAGCTCTTCGCGGCTCACGCGTCCGGCGTAGACGCCGCCGACCGCCTCATAGCAGTCGAGAATCGTCACGTCCTTGCCGCGCCAGCGACCGGGGAGCGCCGCGCCGCCGTACACAAACACGGACGGCAGGTTCAAGCGCACCATCGCCATCATCATGCCGGGCAGCGTCTTGTCGCAGCCGGCGAAGGTGACGAGGCCGTCGTAGGCGTGGCCGCGCGCGACCGCCTCGACGCCGTCGGCGACCAGCTCGCGCGAGACGAGTGAGTAGCGCATGCCGGCATGGTTCATCGACATCGAGTCGGCGACCGAGATGGACGCGAAATCGAAGGGCACGCCGCCCGCCTCGCGCACCGCGCCGCAGGCCGCGCGCGCGAGTTCGCCGAGGAGCGCGTTGCACGGCGTCACGCGCCCGTCGGTCGACGCGACGCCGATGAACGGCCGGCCAATGTCCGCGTCCGAGAGCCCGAGGCCGCGCAGGAAGGCGCGGTGCGGCGCGCGATCCAGCCCCTCGACCGTCACTCGCGAGGGCAGGATCGGAATGGTTTTTCGCTTGCGGGTGTTCATTTCTGCGGACCTATTCTAAGCTGCGAGTCTGGAGGGATTCCCAATGACAAGACTGTTCGCTTTCCTGCTTTGCTGCCTTGTTTCCGCAGCGCACGCGCAGACCTATCCCGCGAAGTCGATCCGGATCATCGTGCCGTTCGGCGTCGGCGGCCCGGCCGACATCTATGCGCGCTTCATTGGCGCGAAGATCGGCGATGCGATGGGCCAGTCGGTCGTGGTCGAGAACCGGCCCGGCGGCGGCGCGGTGATCGGCAGCGACGCAGTGGCGAAATCGGCGCCCGACGGCTACACGCTGCTCATGATGTCGAACACGCACACCGTCAACGAGACGCTGATCCCGAAGAAGCCCTACACGTTGATGAAGGATCTGGCGCCGATCACCGGCGTCAACTACTCGGACCTGATCATGGTGGTCCACCCGACCGTGCAGCCGAGCAATGTCAAAGAGCTGATAGCGCAGGCGAAGGCGCATCCGGGCAAGCTCAACTACGCGTCCTCCGGCCCCGGTACGCCGTACCACATGGCGGGCGAGCTGTTCAGGACGATGGCCGGCATCGACATCGTGCACGTCCCGCACAAGGGCTCGGACCAGGCGCGCGTGGCGATCCTCGGCGCACAGGTGCACATGATGCTCGACGCGATCACCGTCATGGCGCCCAACGTGCGCGCCGGCAAGGTCAAGGCGATGGGCACGACGGGCAAGACCCGCTCGCCGATCACGCCCGAGATCCCGACGCTGTCGGAAGCCGGCGTTCCCGGCTACGAGACCGGCATCTGGCTCGGCCTGATGGCGCCCGCCGGCACGCCGCGGCCCATTGTTGAAAAATTGAATGCTGAAATCGTGAAGGTTTTGAACTCGCCTGAAGTAAGAAAGAACTGGGGCGACCAGGGCGCGACCCCGATGCCCATGATGATCGAGCAGTTCGACAAGTTTCTGCGCGACGACATCGCCAAGTGGGCGCCGGTCGTGAAGGCCACCGGCATGAAGGTGGATTAGAGCGTTGGGTTGGGATCCGTCACAGTATTTGAAGTTCGCGGGCGAACGGCTTCGCCCGGCGATCGATCTGTTGCAGCGGATTCCCGCCGAGGCGCCCGATACCGTGGTGGACCTCGGCTGCGGCGCGGGCAACCTCGCGCCAATGTTCCTGCAACGCTGGCCGACATGCCGCCTGCTCGGCGTCGACGGCTCGCCCGAGATGCTCGCCAAGGCGCGCGCCGACCACCCGCAGGCGAAGTTCGAGCAGGCCGACGTCGGTGCCTGGAAGCCGCAGGCCCCCGTCGACGTCCTCTACAGCAACGCGACGCTCCACTGGCTGGACGAGCACGAGAAGCTCTTCCCTCGCCTGCTCGAATCCGTGAAACCCGGCGGCTGGCTCGCTGTCCAGATGCCGCGCAATTTCGAGGCCGCTTCGCACACGGCCTGTACCGAGACCATCGAGCAAGGCCCGTGGCGCTCGAAGCTCTTCCCGCACCTGCGCCGCAAGCCCACGCAGGCGCCGGAGTTCTACTGGAACGTGCTCAAGGACAAGACCGCGGCCCTCGACATCTGGGAGTGCGAGTACCTGCAGGTGCTCAAGGGCGAGAACCCGGTGGCCGAGTTCGTCAAGGGAAGCTGGCTCAAGCAGTTCCTCGACCGGCTGCAGGAGCCCGAGAAAAGCGCTTTCGAATCCGACTACCGGTCTCGCGTGATCAAGCAGTACAAGAAGGAGGCCGACGGGAGCACGCTGTTCCCGTTCCGGCGGCTCTTCATCGTCGCCCGGCGCCGCGACGGCTGAGGCCTATTCGTCGAAGGGCTGCTTCTCCGCTTCTTCTTTTCGCTTGCGCTCCTGTGCCGCCCACTTTGCATCTTCTGCCGCTTTGCGTGCCAACTCCCGCGCCTTCGCGGCTGCTGCCTCGCGCTGCTTGACGAGCTCGACCTGCCGCGCCACTTCGGCCCGCTCCCGCTCCGCGCGAGTCATCGGCCAGTCCTGAGCGTAGCAGGCGAAGCCCGCGATGCACAGGGCCAGCCCGGCAAAAGAACGCGAATCCGTTTCAGCATTTCGGTGGACATCCCCAACCGCCCTTGACGCGCTGCCCGAGCTCGTGCGCGCGCTGGTACCACCTGAGCGATTCGGGGTAGTCCCGCGGGACGCCCGGAATGCCTCGATCGTAGATTTCGCCCAGACGCAACGCCGCAGCGCCACTGCCTTCGTACGCCGCGCGGCGGTAGGTACGAATCGCGTCCTTGATCTTGCCCTCCTCCTCGAGCCCGACTGCCATTAGGTAGCTTCGTTCAGGGCCTTCCGGCAGGGGTCCTGCGCCAGCCTGCGCGCCAGCCTGCGGCATCGCCAACATCAGCGCCGCTGCCAGCAACCAAGAGTGGTTTCGCGCAGTCATCCAGGCAATCCTACGCCTTCAAGGCAAGTAAGATCGTGATATGCGTCTCAGAGACAAGACGGCGATCGTGATTGGCGCGGGCCAGGGGCCGGGCACCGGCATGGGCAACGGCCGCGCGACGTGCATCCGCTTCGCCCAGGAGGGCGCGAAGGTGATGTGCGTGGACCGCGACCTCGCCTCGGCCGAGGCAACGGTGGCGATGCTGAAGAAGGACAACGGCGACTGCTTCGCCCACGCGGCCGATGTCACCAAGGAAAAAGACATGAAGGACATGATTGCGGCGGCCGAGAAGCGCTGGGGCCGGATCGACGTCCTGCACTACAACGTCGGCGTGAGCATTGCCGGCGGCGACGCCTCGCCGACCGAGATCACCGAGGAAGCGTTCGACCGCGTCATCGCGATCAACCTGCGCGGCGCGGTGATGGCGGTGAAGCACGTGCTGCCGGTGATGCGCAAGCAGCGCTCCGGCGTGATCCTCATGATCTCCTCGCTCGCCGCGCTGGAGAAGTATCCGCTTGTGACCTACAAGGCCACCAAGGCGGCGATGATCGCCTACACCAAGCAGGTCGCGATCCAGAACGCGGAATACGGCATCCGCGCCAACGTGATCCTCCCGGGCCTCATGGACACGCCGATGGCGGTCGACACCCGGGCGCGCGCCACCGGCAAGAGCCGCGCCGAAATCGCGGCGATGCGCGACGCGAAGGTGCCGCTGCGCAAGAAGATGGGCACGGCCTGGGACGTGGCAAACACGGCGCTCTTCCTCGCGTCCGACGAAGCAAACTTCATCACCGGCGTCGACCTGCTGGTCGACGGCGGCGGCGCTCTGAACACGGGCTAGCCGTACTTCCCGGCCGCAAGCTCGTCCGCTTCCTGCTGCTTTTCGTCGTGCCGGTGCTCGCGATCGCGATCGGGCTGGAGTGGTACGCGCGCAGCACGCGCTGGGCCGAGACCGAGAACGCCTACGTCAAGGCGAACGTGATCGCGGTGAGCGCCGAGGTCTCGGGCCGCGTCGCCGAGCTCGCGGTACGCGACCAGCAGCGCGTCGAGCGCGGGATGCTCCTCTTCGCTATCGACCCTGCGCCCTACCAGCTCGCCGTGCAGCGCGCCGAGGCGCAGCTCGGCGTGACGCGCACCGAGATCGAGACGCTGCGCGCCGAATACCGCACGGCGCTGCGCGAGACTGAGGAGGCCGGCGCGCGCATCACGTGTCTGTCGCGCCAATTCGAGCGCCAGCGCATGCTGAAGGAGAAAGGCATGACGCGCGAGGAGCTCTACGACGACGCCAGGAACAACTCGACAGCGCCGAGCGGCGCATCGCGTCCCTTAAGGAGAGCTCGAGCCGCGCGCTGGCCGCGCTCGACGGCAAGCCCGCGGCCCCGCCCTAGCAGCATCCGTGCTACCGGCAGGGGCTTGCCGCGCTGGACGCGGCGAAGCTCGATCTCGCGCGCACGAAAGTCGCTGCGCCGGTCGCGAACATGGTGAGCAACCTGCGTGATCGAGCCCACGCTCGGCGGCTACCTCACCGAGTTCGCGAACTGGCGCTGGGTGTTCTACATCAACGTGCCGATCGGCCTGATCGCGCTCGCCGGCGTGCTCGCGTTCCTGCCGGAGACGAAGCGCCAGCCGGACAAGAAGCTCGACCTCTTCGGCTTCCTCACCCTCGCGCTCGGCATCGGCGCGCTGCAAATGATGATCGACCGCGGCGAGCGCCAGGACTGGTTCGGCTCGACCGAGACGCTGGTGCAGGCCGTGGTCGCCGCGCTCGACCTGTACCTCTTCTCGGTGCACAGCCTGACGCACCGCAACCCGTTCCTCGATCCGCGCCTGCTCACCGTGCGCGGCTACGCGCTCGGCATCGCCTTCGTGTTTCTCTACGGCCTGATCACCGTGCCGGCGATGGTGCTGATGCCGCCCTTCATGCAGGACCTGGGCGGCATGCCGGTCGACACGATCGGCCTGCTGCAGTCGCCGCGCGGCTTCGGCCTCATCCTGTCGATGTTCGCGGGCGGCATGCTGACGCACGCGCTCGGCCCGCGCGCGCTCATGGGCTTCGGTTTCGCCTGCCTCGGCATCGCGTGCCTGGAGATGTCGACCTGGAACCTCGAGATCGGCGCCTGGCCGATCGTCTGGACCGGGTTCCTGCACGGCGTCGGCGCCGGCATCATCTGGGTGCCGCTGCAGGCGGTCGTTTTCCCGCACCTCGCGCAGTCGCAGCGCACGGAAGCGGCCTCGGTGCTGAACCTAGTGCGCAGCGTCGGCTCGAGCATCGGCGTGTCGATCGCGCTCACCATGCTCACCCGCAGCGCCGCCGGCGCGCGCTCGGCGCTGGTCGAGCACGTCACGCCCTACCACGGCATCTTCCGGTAGGCCGACGTGGCGCGCACCTGGGACATCACTACGGTCACGGGCCTCGCGCACATCGAGCGCGAGATCGAGCTGCAGGCAGCGATGATCGGCTACGCCGCCGAGTTTCGCCTTCTCGCCGTGTTCGCGCTCATCGCGCTGCCGCTGCTGATCCTGCTGCCTAGGCCGAGGCCGGCGCTTCAGGTGTGAGCGATCCGCTCGTCCGCGAAAGCGAGGCGTTCGACCACCGTGTTGAGCAGCGAAACGGAGAGCTGAAGCTGGCAGCGTTCCGAGAGCTTCTTCAGCGCCGCCGGCCGGAACTCGGCGATCAGCGCCTCGGTCAGCGTCTCGACGGTCGCCTGTCGCGCCATCTCTCCCGCCTTCACGTAGGCCATCTCGCCGAAATACGACCCCGAGCGCAGCACGTTCAGCAGCCGCCCGTGGTTCACCACCTTGACCTCGCCCGTGGCGAGGAAGAGGAGCTCCGAGCCCTTGTCGCCCTCGCGCATCAGCGTGGTCTGCGCCGGCACGCGCAGCCAGCGGCTCGCATGCACCAGCTCCCAGATCTCGGCGTCGCCCAGCATTGACAGCGGCCGGAAGGCGCGCAGCGCGGTGAACTTCTCGTGGTCGGCAATCTCGTGCTTGAAGATCGACAGGCGCCCGGCCTCGGCGAGCGCGAAGGCGAGGTCGGCCCAGCTCGGGAAGCGCTGCTCCGGGCTCTTCTGCAGCATGCGCATGACGATGCCGTCGAGTTCGCGCGGCAGCTCGTTCCTCAGCTCGCTCGGCGGCGGCGGCGCCATCTCGACGATCTTGAACATCACCTCGGTGGCCGCCTCGCCCGGGAAAGGCCGCTGGCCGGTGAGCAGCTCGTAGACGACCACGCCGAGCGCGAACATGTCGCTCTGGAAGGTGAGCGTGTCGCCGCGCACCTGCTCGGGCGACATGTAGCTCGGCGTGCCGACATCCTTGATTTGGGTGAGCTGCGTGTTGGTGAGCTGCGCGGCGCCGAAATCGACGATCTTGACCTGCGTGCCCTCGGCGATCATCAAGTTGGCGGGCTTCAGGTCGCGGTGGATGATGCCCAGGCGGTGGGCGTAGTCGAGCGCGCCGCAGCACTTGAAGGCGATCTCGATCACCTCCTCCACCTTGGGCAGCGTGCCGGACCTGATCGCGCTGGCGAGGGTGCCGCCCGGCACGTATTCGAGCGCGATGTAGCCCGAGCGCTCCTCGATCGAGGCCTCCAGGATCGCGCAGATGTGGGGATGCTGCAGCTGCCCCGCGAGCGAGGCCTCGTTCATGAACTGCTGGCGGGTGCTTTCGTCGATGCCCGCGCCCACGAAGAAGCGCTCGTCGATCACCTTGAGCGCCACCTCCTGGCCGGAGAAGGTGTCGAGGGCGCGGTACACGGTACCGGAAGCGCCCTTGCCCAGCGTATCGGTGACCGCGTACTTGCCGATCCGCTAGGCCGGCTCCCGCACGGTGGTGTCGTCTTCGCCCCCGGTCCTGCCTGCGGTTTCTGCTTCCATGGCCGCCGTCCGCGCCTCCCCCCGCGCGCTCGAACGCCTTAGAGCATAAAATTATAAGGATGAAAATCCATGAGTTGGTGGAACGCTGCGCAACCGCGGCCGAGGGCAAAGACCCGATGACCGAGGTCCGGAAGGTCCTCGAGAACCTGCGCGAGGACCTGAGGGACGTGGAGCGCGTGCTGTCGTTCATCTCGGGCGTCGGCGGCAACGCGCGCCAGGTCTTCTTCCGCTCGCCAAAGCTCTTCATGCTGAAGGCGCGCTTCCCGGCCGGCCGGCGCACCCCGCCGCACAACCACGGCACCTGGGCGACGATCATGCTGCTGTCGGGGAAGGAGAAGAACACGCTCTACCTGCGCGATGCGAAGAAGAAGGGCGGCCTGCACCGCGCCGGCGAGAAGACGCTCGCGCCCGGCGAGATCCTCACCATGCGCCCGGACACGATCCACGTGGTCGAGTGCCTCGGCGACGAGGACACCACCGGCCTGCACGTCTACGGCGGCGACATCCTCACGCTCGGCCGCCAGATGTGGCACCCGAAGACGCTGCGCGAGCAGCCGCTCGACTTCTCCAAGTACGACTCCCTCGCGCGCGTGGCCGCCAGGATGGCCGCCGCGCCAAGTCCCTGAACATCGCGGAAAACCTGATCGCCGACGCGACGCGGAGGATCTTCCGCGACCTCGGCGATCCGCAGGCGATCAATGCCGCACGGGACGACGCCTGGCGGGCCCCGCTCTGGCGCGCGCTCGAGGACGCGGGCCTGACGCGCGCGTGGGTGCCTGAGGGCCTCGGCGGCGCCGGCACCTCGCTCGCGGACGGCTTCGAGATCCTGCGCATCTCGGGCGAGTTCGCGGTTGCGGTGCCGCTCGGCGAGACGCTGCTTGCCGGCTGGGCGCTCGCCCGGGCGGGTCGCGAGGTTCCGGCAGGCGAGTTGAACGTGGATCTCTTGAAGGAAAAGGAATCCGATAGAGAAACCTTGATGCTGATGGGTGCAGCCGTTCGTGCCATGCAGATGGCCGGCGCGCTGCAGGCGATCCTCGAGCGCTCGGTCGCCTACGCGAAGGAACGCGTCGCCTTCGAGCGGCCGATCGGCGGCTTCCAGGCGGTGCAGCACAACCTTGCGCGGCTCGCGGGCGAGACCGCGGCCGCGCTCGCCGCGGCCGGCTCCGCCGCCGACGCGATCGCCGCCGAGCCTGCGTTCAACGACGCCGTGTTCCTGGAAGTCGCGAGCGCCAAAATCCGCGTCGGCGAGGCTGCGACCGTGGGGGCCGCCATTGCGCACCAGGTGCACGGCGCGATCGGCTTCTCGCGCGAGCACGTCCTGCACCGCTATACGCAGCGCCTGCTTGCCTGGCGCGACGATTTCGGCAGCGAAAGCGCCTGGGCGGTGCGCCTGGGCGAGAAAGTGGCGAGCGCAGGCGCGGACGCGCTCTGGTCGGCGCTGGCGGCGCGATGAGCGACATTTATTTCGACCAGATCCGCCTGCCGGCGGAGGCGCAGAAGCTGCGCGCCGAGGTGCGCGAGTTCCTGCAGCGCGAGCTGCCGAAGGGCGCCGCGCTCTCCAGCCGAGCCGAGTACGACCCGGCCTTCAGCCGCAAGGTCGGCGCGAAAGGCTGGATCGGCATGACCTGGCCGAAACGCTACGGCGGCGGCGAGCGCAGCTTCCTCGAGCGCTACGTCGTCACCGAGGAGTTCCGCGTCGCCAACGCGCCGACCGCGCTGCACTTCACCGCCGACCGCCAGAGCGGGCCGATTCTGCTCAAATACGCGGCCGAGCCGGTGAAGGCCGACATCGTGCCGCGCATCACGCGCGGCGAATGCTGCTTCTGCATCGGCATGAGCGAGCCGGGCTCGGGCTCGGATCTCTTCGCTGCGAAAACCAAGGCGACGCGCGCGAGCGGCGGCTGGAAGATCAACGGCACCAAGATCTGGACCTCCGGCGCGCACTATGCCAATTACATGATCGGGCTGTTCCGCACTTCGCCGCCGACCAAAGAGAACCGCCGCCACGGCCTCACGCAGTTCCTGGTCGACATGAAGCAGCCGGGCATCAAGGTCAACCCGATCGAGGACATGAGCGGCGGCAAGCACTTCAACGAGGTCGTGTTCGAGGACTTCTTCATCCCGGACACGCACGTGCTCGGCAAGATCGACATGGCCTGGCAGCAGGCGACGAGCGAGCTCGCCTACGAGCGCAGCGGCCCGGAGCGCTTTCTCGAGACCATCTACGTGCTCTTCGGCCTGGTGCGCGTGCTCGGCGACAAACCCGGCGTGCGCGAGGCGGAGGGACTCGGGCGCCTGGTCGCGCAGCTGCACACGCTGCGGCGCATGTCGGTGTCGGTGAACGGCATGCTGCAGGCGGGGAAGGAGCCGGTGCTGGAGGGCTCGATCGTCAAGGACGTCGGCACGCTCTGGGAGCAGGCGCTGCCGGAGCGCGCACGCGAGCTCGCCGCCTTCGTCGAGGCGGGCGCACCCGGGTGCCGCGAGTTCGACACCCTCGTGCGCCACGCGGCGACGATCGCGCCCAAGCTCACCCTCCAGGGCGGCACGACCGAAGTCCTGCGCGGCATCATCGCGCGCGGATTGGGGCTGCGCTGATGGGAAAAGACACTGCGGTTGAACTCTCGGATTCTGTCGCCACGGTAGAAATCCGGCGGCCGCCGCACAACTTCTTCGACTACGCGCTCATCCACGAGCTCGCCGACGCGTTCGAGGCGCTCGACCGCGAGCCGGCCTGCCGCGCGATCGTGCTCGCCGCGCAAGGCAAGTCCTTCTGTGCCGGCGCGAACTTCGGCGACGGCAGCGACATCGATTCAAGCGGGCAGATGACGGGCCGGACCGCGACCGGGCACCTCTACATCGAAGCGGTGCGCCTCTTCCGCACGAAGAAGCCCGTCGTCGGCGCGATCCACGGGCCGGCGATCGGCGGCGGGCTCGGCCTCGCGCTCGTGCCGGACTTTCGCGTCACCTGCCCCGAGGCGCGCTTCTCCGCCAACTTCACGATCCTCGGCTTTCATCCGGGCTTCGGGCTCACGGTGACGCTGCCGGAGCTGATCGGCCGCAGCAAGGCCGCGCTCATGTTCTACACGAGCCGGCGCGTGAAGGGCGATGAGGCGCACGCGATGGGCCTCGCCGACCTGCTCGTGCCGCAGGCCGAGGTGCGCAACGCGGCTCTCGCGCTCGCCCGCGAGATCGCCGCCTGCGCGCCGCTGGGCGTCATGGCCACGCGCGCCACGATGCGCCAGGGGCTCGCCGAGCGCGTGAAGGCGGCGACGGACCACGAGCTGGAAGAGCAGAACCGGCTTCGCGCGACGCGCGACTTCAAGGAAGGCGTCAAGGCGAGCGCCGAGCGGCGCGCGCCGAAATTCGGAGGGCATTGACATGAAACGACTTCTCGCTGCTCTCGCCCTGCTCGCGCTCGCGGCCGCCGCCAGCGCGCAACCCTACCCGTCCAAGCCCGTGCGCTTTGTCGTCGCCACCGGCGCGGGCGGGTCGGACGACTTCACGGCGCGCCAGGTCGCGGCCAAGCTGTCCGAGATCCTCGGCCAGCAGGTCATCGTCGAGAACCGCCCGGGCGCGGGCGGCATGATCGCGCAGACCTCGGTGGCGAAGTCCGCGCCCGACGGCTACACGGTACTGCTCGCCGGCGGCTCGATGGCCGGCGCGCGCTACGTGAACCTGAACGTCACCTACGACCTGCTCAAGGACTTCACGCCGATCTCGCTGCTCACGACCTTTCCGTTCGCCCTTCTCGTCAATCCGACGCTTCCGGTGAAGGACCTGAAGGAGTTCATCGCGCTCGGGCGCGCACGCCCGGGCAAGTTGACCTACGCCACGCTCGGCGCCGGGCAGATCCCGTACTGGGGCGCGCTGATGTTCAACGCGCAGGCGGGCATCGATGCGCTCGAGATCGTCTACAAGAATCCCTCGGACGTGATGACCGACCTCATCACCGGGCGCGTCGACTACGCCATTTTCGGCATCCTGAACGCGGTGACCAACAAGGAGCGGCTGAAGGTCCTCGCCATGACCACGCGCGTGCGCTCGGAGCTGATGCCCGAGGTGCCGACGATGGCCGAGACCACGCTCCCCAACTACGACATGCCCGCGTGGCAGAGCATGATGGGACCGCCGGGGATGAACCCCGAGAACGTGCAGATCCTGAACAAGGCGGTCGTGCGCGCCGTCGCCGCGACCTGCGCGAGCGCATGAGCAAGGGTGGTTTCGTGCCGACCTCGAGCACGCCGGCGGAGCTGCGCAAGCGCTACGAGGACTGGATGGCGATCTTCGGCAAGATCGCGAAGGACGCGAACATCAAGCCGCAATGAGGCTGCTGCTCCTGCTGCTGCTCCTCTTCGCGGCGGCGGCGAACGCGCAGGAGCCGCAGGTCAAGCAATGCATCGCCAAGCACCCGCCGGGCGGCGCGCGCGCGCAGTGCGTGACGCCGTGGCTGGACGACCTCGTGCAGCAGAAGAGCGTCGCCAGGGCCCTGGAAGCGGCGGAGGACCTCGTCAGGCGCGGCCTGATGAACGTGAACGACTGCCACATCATGGGCCACGCCATCGGCCATTCGAGCTGGCGCAAGGAGAAGGACCTGTCGGGCGCTTTCAACGCCTGCACCATGGCCTGCATCCAGGGCTGCATGCACGGCGCGGTCGAGGCGTTCATGATCGACGGGCCGCCCGCGCAGACCACGCCGGCGCGCGTGCGCGTGTTCTGCGATTCGCTCAAGGACCCGGTGAGGCGACGCCAGTGCCTGCACGGCCTCGGCCACGGCATCACCTACGAGTTCCGCAAGGATGTGAAGGGCGCGGCCAACGCCTGCGAGACGGTCGGCGGCCGCCGCGAGGCCGACCTCTGCCTCGGCGGCCTGTGGATGCAGTGGTCGCACTTCCGCATTCATCTTGGCGCCGAGGCCTACGCGAAAGGCGCGGCCGCGATGTGCGACGGCCTCGGCGACGGACACCTGTCCGGATGCGCGCGCCAGGTGGGCGGCGGCGCGATGTTCGCCGCCGGGCATGACCCGGTGAAGGCCGGCGAGATCTGCAAGCTGCTGCCGCAGAACCAGCGCAGCGACTGCCAGCGCGGCGTCGACTACGAAGTGAAGATGATCAAGGGCGGCCTGAAAGAGGCGCATCACCACCACCACTGATGCGGAAACAAAAAGGCCTGGCGCGAAGCCAGGCCTTTTGTAGAATCTGGCGCGCCCGGCAGGATTTGAACCCACGACCCCTTGGTTCGTAGCCAAGTACTCTATCCAACTGAGCTACGGGCGCGAGGTGCGAATTATATCAGTCACTTAGACCCAAGGGAGCCGTCATGAGTTTCGTGCTGCAAGTGAACATCCGCATCAAGCCGGAGAACGTCGACGCGTTCATGCAGAAGCTGCAGGCGAACGCGGCGGCCGCACGCAAGGAGCCCGGCTGCAAGCAATTCGACGTGCTCGTGGATCCGCAGGACAAGACGAAAGTGATGCTGTACGAGATCTACAACGACGAGAAGGCCTTCGAAGTCCACCAGCAGGGCGCGGCGTTCAAGACCTACGTCGCCGAGGCGGTGCCGCTGCTCGCCTCGCGCGAGCGGGCGTTCTGGCGCCGCGCCTGACGTGCAGATCGTCTGCCTCGATCTGGAAGGCGTTCTCGTCCCCGAGGTCTGGATCGAGGTCGCGCACCGCACCTCGGTCCCGGAGCTCGCGCGCACCACGCGCGACGAGCCCGACTACGACAAGCTGATGCGCGCGCGCATCGCGCTGCTTGACAAGCACAAGCTCGGGATCGGCGACCTCCAGGCGGTGGTCGCGCAGATGCGTCCGCTCGAGGGCGCGAAGGCGTTCCTCGACGAGCTGCGCGCCAAGTGCCAGGTAGTGATCCTCTCGGACACCTACTACGAGTTCGCCGCGCCGCTGATGGCGCAGCTCGGCCGGCCGACGCTCTTCTGCCACCAGCTCGTGATCGACGGCCGCGGCCGCGTCGCCGACTATCGGCTGCGCATGAAGGACCAGAAGCGCGCCGCGGTCACGGCTTTCCGCTCGCTCAATTTCCACACCATCGCGGCCGGCGACTCGTACAACGATGTCTCGATGCTCGCCGCGGCGCACGCCGGCATCCTCTTCTGCCCGCCGGAGAACGTGGCGAAGGAGTTCCCGCAGTACCCGGTGACGCGAGACCACGCGGCGCTCGCGCGCGAGATCGCGCGCGCCAGCGCGGCTATTTGAGGACCGGCCGCAGGTCCTCGAGCTTGTCGAAGAGGTGCCAGACGTAGTCGCTGGCGCCCTTCTCTCGGTGCGGGTGCAGGTCGGCGATCTTCGGGTCGTCGCGGTAGCTCTCGAACGCCTCCTTCGACTTCCACTCGACCAGGATCATCACCGTGCGCGGCTTGATGTCGCCCTTGGCCGCCTCGCGGAACTTGCCGAGCGCGACGACCCGCCCGCCGTGCGTAGCGACTTCCTTCGCGGAGCGGCGTGAATACGCAAGGTATTCATCGCGGTCCGCGACGTTGAATAGATTCAGGGCATACACGGCACTCATCAGACCCCCCAGTAATCCAGTCCCTCGGGCAGCGGCTCGCCGTGCTCGAGCAGCGCGAGCTTGGCGTACTGGCCGTCGGCGTAGAGGAGCGGCTTGCCCTTCTTGCCGATCAGCAGCTCCTCGACCTCGCCGAGATAAACGGTATGCGTGCCGTGCACGAGGCGATTCACGACCTTGCAGTCGAACGAAACGAGCGCCTCGATCAGCACCGGGCTGCCGGTGGCGAGCTTGGTCCATTGCTCGTCGCGGAAACGGCCTTCGCCCCGCATTCCTGCCCCATGCACGCCGCTGAAGAGGCCCGACAGCTCCTTGTCCTCAGCGCGCAGCACGTTCACGCAGAACACGCCCGAGTGCTCCATCGCCTCGTGCGTCGTGGTGCCGCGGTTCACGCAGACCAGCACGGTCGGCGGGTCGGACGCGGCCGAGCACACCGCGGTTGCGGTCATGCCGTAGCGGCGGCCGTCGCGCGCGCTCGTCAGGACGCAGACCGCGCCCGCAAAGGAGCGCATGCCGAGCTTGTAGAGGTCCCCGTTCACGATCCGCGCCACGCCGGGATTCTACAATCGGCCGTCGAGGACCTGGAGAAGCTGCTCACCGAAGAAGCGGCTCCGGCGGCCGGAAAGAGCTAGACTAGCTCGATGAAACGACGCACTGCTCTCAAGGCAATCGGCGGAGCGCTCGCCGCGCCATGGATCATCGGCAGCGAGGCGCGCGCGCAGGCCGCCTGGCCGGTGAAGACCGTCCGCTACATCAACCCCTACCCGCCCGGCGGGCCGACCGATACGCTGTCGCGCCTCTTCTGCGCGGCGCTCTCCGACCTGACCGGACAGCAGTTCGTGGTCGAGAACCGCGGCGGCGACCGCGGCGACGGCGGCATGGCGGAGCTGGTGCGCACCGAGCCCGACGGCTACACGATCGGCCTGGGCGGGATCGCCTCGCACGCGATCTCGCCGACGCTCAAGGCAGGCAAGATGCGCTTCGATGCCGCGAAGGATTTCACCTTCGTCACCACGATCTGGCACCCGCCGAACTTCCTGGTCGGCAACCTGAACGTTCCGGCCAGCAATCTCGCCGAGCTGATCGAACTGCTGCGCAGGAACCCCGGCAAGTACCAGTACGGGCATTCGGGCGCGGGCACGACCCCGCACCTGTCGGGCGAGATGTTCAAGCTGCTCGCCGGCGTGGACATGCTGCACGTCCCGTACAAGGGCACGGCGCCGGCCATGGTCGACCTGCTCGGCGGGCAGGTGCACTTCGTCTTCGACAACATCCCGGGCGGGCTCTCGCAATACCGGCCCGGCAAAGTGAAGGGCTACGGCGTCACCAGCGCCGCGCGCAGCCCGCAGGTGCCGGACATGCCGGCGATCGGCGAGTTCCTGCCCGGCTACGACATCAGCTCATGGACCATGATGGTCGGGCCGGCGAAGATCCCGCCCGCGGTGGTCGAGCGCATGTCGATGTTCGCGAAGCGCGCGCTCGAGAGCGACGACCTGAAGAAGAAATTCTTCGACCGCGGCGCGACCGCCTGGTACCAGACCCAGCCGACGACCGTCGCCCACCGCGCGAGCGAGGAGAAGCGCCTCGGCGACCTGATCCGCAAGGCCAGGATTACGATCAATTGAGCGGGTTTTCTTCTTAGTTTCGTCTTAGATTCACTAAGACAATACCTGCACCCACCAGCAACGCCGCAACGATAAAGCGCGCGGTCAGCGGCTCGTCCAGCACCAGCACGCCCGCGAGCACGCCGAAGAGCGGGCTCAGGAACGAGAACACCGCGAGCCGGGCGGCGAGATAGCGCGTCAGCAGCCAGAACCACGCGAGATAGCTCGCGAAGGCGACGATCACTGCCTGGTAGGCCATGCCCGCAACCGCGGCCGGCGTGATCGCCACGATGCCCTTTTCTCCCATCAGGATCGATGCGACGGGAAGCACGAGCGCCGACACGGCAAGCTGGTAGAAGAGCGCCTTGGTCGCGCTCACGCGCGCGAGGCTCGTCGCGCGGATCAGCACCGTCGTCGCCGCCCAGAGCAGCGCCCCCATGACGCCGAACGCATCGCCAAGCAGGCTGCTTTTTGCCGTTGCATCGAAAAATGCAAGAAAAATGCCGATGAAAGAGAGCAAAACCCCGGCCCATTGCCACGAGGACAGCTTCTCCCTGGGAACGAACCAGTGCAGCCCGAGCGCCGTGAAGATCGGCGCGAGGTAAATGAAGACGACCATGCGCGAGGCCGCGGTGTGCTCGAGGCCCGCGTAGATGAAGACGAACTCGGCGCCGAACAGCAGCCCGGCCACGATCCCGGGCCAGAGGGTGCCATCACGCTCCCACAGCTTTACCCGGTAGTAAAACACCCAGAGAAAGAGCAAAACCGTTGCGACAATCGACCTGATCCCCGCCTGCATCACGTAGGAGATGTCGGCGGCGGTGAGCTTGATGACCACCTGCTGGAAGCCCCACAGCGCCGTGCACAGCACCATGAGCGCGAAGGCCGTCGCGTCGAGCGGTTTGCGCGCGCTTTCGTGCATCGGCCGATGGTAAGGCGCGTACTGCTATAGTCGCTAGTCGCGTTTCATTGGCACAGCATGGCCGGAACTCGCACGCTGCTGCTGGCCGCCCTCCTCTGCCTGCCGCTGCCGGGGACGGCGACGGAGTACCTGTCTCGGGAGTACGAGCGCGCGGCTAACTATGAGGACGCACTCGAGCGGATCGCGGCCGATCCGGACCGCTACGTGCTCGTCTACATCGGCGAGGGCCTACGTTGTCCGCCGTGCGTTTATACGCAAGGCCAGCTCGACCGAGCCCCCGTGGTGGCCAAACTGAAGCCAAGGGTCGTCGTCGTCGAGGCGTTCGCGTGGGGCACGAGGGTCGAGCACGAGAAACGGCTCATCCAGAGATTCGGCTCGAGCCGGGGTTCGTCCACATCGGCTGCCCCGATGCTGTCGTTCGTCGATAGCAGCGGCAAAGAGGTCCTGCGCTTGCCGGGCGGCCTGAAGAATTCGCGCGAAGCGGACTCGCTTGCCGACTATCTTTCCGGGCGACACTACACGCGAGTAAGCCTCAGCCTGTACGTTGAGCAGAAGCAGTAGCTCTCGGGCGGCGATGAGCCTGATCGCCCCTGGCTCCCAACCTGGACACCCGAAGGCCGTAGCTTGCGCACGGCAATCCGCGTCTGCGTTGTAGCCCTCGGGCTTTCTGGGTCCGCAGGTCCGGCAAGCGGAGATCCAGCGCGGTGCCAGACCACGATCGGAAAGGATTTCCCGATCGGGTCGCCTGTGGAGGCCGGACTGTCGGTCGGTGTCCTGCTGAAACTCAACAAGGCTCTTGATGACGGGACGCATGACATCCGAAGCCTTCTCATCGTGCGCGACTGCAAGCTCGTTTTCGAGCGCTACCGCGAGGGAATCGGTCGCGAGCACAATCACACGATCTACTCCGTGACCAAATCAGTCGCAGCCACGCTGGTCGGGGCCCTGCTCCAGCAGGGAAAGCTCAGATCCGTCGATGTGCCCATAGCGGAAGTAGTGTCGAAGCCACGGTGGCTTCGTGAGAGCGACTGGAAGAAGGCCGAACGAATCACCTTGAAGAACGTCATGCAGATGAGTTCTGGCCTTACGTACAAGCACGACCAGGTAAACAACCCGATCTACAGCTTGAGCGCGGATCGTCTTGCCGTCGCGCTTTCTCCAGAACTTGTCGCGGATCCCGGCACCCGGTTTCAGTATTCGGATGGCGATGTATCGATGACGGGCGCCGCGGTTGCAGCAGCGGCCGACACTGATTCTCTATCGGTTCGCGCGGAACGCCCTTTTTGATCCCTTGCAGATGAGCAACCATGGCTGGGCATTCATGGATCGCACCGGCCAGTATCCGGGCGGCTGGGGATTGAAACTAAGGCCGATGGACATGGCGAAAGTGGGGCAGTTGTACCTGCAGAATGGCGAATGGAACGGCGCCAGGATTTTTGGGCCGGAGTATCGTGACCTTGCCTGGACTCCCGGCGTCAACAAGTTCTATGCGCTCCACTGGTGGATTGGCAGCGCGATGGAGGCCGAAGGTGTGGCTTACTTCGTCGCGGTCGGATTCAAGGGTCAGCGCATCTTCGTTTTCCCCACCCTCCGGATCGTGGCGGTCCTGACCGCAAGCCTTCCTGGCCCTGAAGAGAGGTCGGTAAACGGCTTGATCGTGGGCGCGATAGTGACGGCGGTTGCCGAGAAGGCGCGCACCTCCGAGGACGCGGCGGCTTTGGATGCGCTTGAGGCGGCCCAAAAGAGAGGTTTTGGCGGGCAGACACGCACCTTTCAGGAAGACCAGGATACTCCTCGCCGCTAGCCCAACGATGCGGTCCTCGCGTCGAGCGGCTTGCCCTCCGTCACGGCCTCGCGCGCGGAGCTACGCCGCCGGCCAGGCGCGGTGCAGCAGCGCCTCGAACTTCGTGCCGGTGGGCAGCGCGCCGAAGGCGCCGCCCGCGTACGGCGTGTCGCGTCCGAAGCGCGAGGCGCAGAACGCCTCGGCGACGAAGCCGGGCGCGTGGCGCAGCAGGAGCGACCCCTGCATGGCGAGCGCGATGCCCTGCGCCAGACGCCGGGACTGGCTTTCGACATGGGACTGCTTCTTCAGGTCGGCGACGAAGCCGTCGAGCCGGGAGTCGTGGCCCACGGCCATGTCGACTTCCGCCCAGAGCGCATCGCCGCAGCGCGCGTCGCGGCCGAGCGCGCGCAGGACGTCCAGGCACATGATGTTGCCCGAGCCTTCCCAGATCGAGTTGAGCGGCATCTGGCGGTAGTTGCGCGCGAGCGGACCCTCCTCCACGTAGCCGTTGCCGCCGAGCACCTCCATCGCCTCCGCGGCGAGCGCCGGGCCGCGCTTGCAGATCCAGTATTTCGCCGCGGGCGTGAGCACGCGCCGCAGCAGCGACTCGGCCTCATCGTCCTGGGCATCGAAGGCGCGCGCCAGGCGCAGCGCGAGCACCGTGGCCGCCTCGGTCTCCAGCGCCAGGTCGGCGAGCACGTTCTGCATGAGCGGCTGCTCGGCGAGGGTGCGGCCGAAGGCGACGCGATGGCGCGCATGGTGCGCGGCCTGCACGAGCGCGCCGCGCATGAGGCCGGTGGTGCCGAGCGCGCAGTCGAGCCGGCAATAGGTGCCCATCTCGAGGATGGTCGGGACGCCGCGGCCCTCCTCGCCGCACAGGAACGCGCGCGCACCCCAGAATTCGACCTCGGAGCTCGCGTTGGAGCGGTCGCCGAGCTTGTCCTTCAGGCGCTGGATGCGGATCTCGTTCAGCCGGCTTTCGGGCGTCAAGCGCGGCAGCAGGAAGCACGACAGGCCGCCGGGCGCCTGCGCGAGGACGAGGAAGGCGTCGCACATCGGCGCCGACATGAACCACTTGTGGCCGACGACGCGGTACTCGCGCCCGCCGAGCGGCTCGGCGCGCGTGGTGTTCGCGCGCACGTCCGACCCGCCCTGCTTCTCCGTCATGCCCATGCCGAGCGTGACGCCCTTCTTCTGGGAGGCGGGCAGGGAGCGCGGGTCGTAGTCGAGCGAATAGATGCGCGGCAGCCACTCCGCCGCCAGCGCCGGGTCGCGCTGGATCGCCGGAACGACCGCGTAGGTCATGGTGGTCGGGCAGAGCGTGCCGTCCTCGACCTCGGCGTACATGGTGTAGAACGCGGCGCGCTTCACGTGCGCGCCCGGCACCGGGTCCGACCAGGGGCCGGCGGAGGCGCCGTGGCGCTTCAGGTAGCTCATCAGCTCGTGGTAGGCCGGGTGAAACTCGACCTCGTCACGCCGGCTGCCGGAGGGGTCGAACAGGCGCGCGACCGGCGGGTTGCGGTTCACTTGCGCCGCGTACTCGAGCATGCGAGCGCTGCCCAGCTGCGCGCCGCGCTCGCGCATCCAGGCATGCGCCGCCTCGGCGCCCGCCCTGCCGACCTCCCGCGCGAGCGCCTCCTGCAGCGGCCGGTTGAGCATGTAGAGGTTGACGTTCTCGAGCGGCGGCGCCTGGTTGAGGACCTCGTGCGTCGAGGGCATGAGCGGATGGGCGGGTTGCATGCGCGAAATCATACGCACTCGCGCGCAAGAACCTTGATCTGGATCAAAACGGTGCGGGATTTCCTGGGGCTAAGTGGTCGCGCGTGAAAATCCTGCTCGTCTACCCGCGCCACCTCGACACCTTCTGGAGCTTCAAGCACGTGCTGAGCTTCCTCGGCAAGCGCTCGGCCTTCCCGCCGCTCGGCCTGCTGACGGTGGCGGCGATGCTGCCACGCGAGTGGTCGCTGAAGATCGTCGACGCCAACGTCGAGCCGCTCGAGGACGCCGACCTCGACTGGGCCGACTGGGTGTTTCTCTCCGGCATGATCGTGCACCAGGACTCGGCGCGCGAGATCGCGCTGCGCGCGGCCGCGCGCGGCAGGCCGGTGATCGCCGGCGGACCGCTGTTCACGACCGGGCACGCCGGCTTCCCGGAGATCCCGCACTTCGTGCTCGGCGAGGCCGAAGGCGTCATCGGCGACCTGGTCGCCGACATGCGCGCCGGCACGGTGAAGGCGCGCTACCGCGCCGCCGGCTTTCCCGACCTGGGCGACTCGCCCGCGCCGCGCTGGGACCTGATCGATCCGCGCCGCTACGTGACGATGCCGGTACAGTTCTCGCGCGGCTGCCCGTTCGACTGCGAGTTCTGCGACATCGTCGCCATGTACGGCCGCCGCCCGCGCACCAAGGCGCCGGCGCAGGTGATCGCCGAGCTCGAGGCGCTGCGCCGCGCCGGCTGGCGCGACAAGGTGTTCATCGTCGACGACAACTTCATCGGCCACAAGCGCCGCGTGCGCGAGCTGCTTGCCGCGCTCATCGGCTGGCGCGCTCGCACCCGGGCGGAGATGGGCTTCCTCACAGAGGCCTCGATCAATCTCGCCGACGACGCCGCGCTGATGGAAGACATGGTGCGCGCCGGCTTCCGCAAGGTCTTCATCGGCCTGGAGACGCCGGTCGCGGAAAGCCTGCAGGAATGCGCCAAGGTGCAGAACAGCCGCCGCGACCTCGTGGAGGCGGTGCGCGCGATCCAGTCCGCGGGCCTGGAGGTGATGGGCGGGTTCATCGTCGGCTTCGACAGCGATCCGCCGGACGTCTTCCGCCGGCAGTTCGAGTTCATCCAGCGCGCCGGCGTCGTCACCGCGATGGTCGGGTTGCTCTCCGCGCTGCCGCAGACGAGGCTCTACGCGCGCCTCGCGCGCGAGGGCCGCATCCTCGCCGACAGCATCGGCGACAACACCGCGGCGGTGCTCAACTTCGTTCCGCGCCTGGAGCGCGCACGGCTCCTCGAGGGCTACCGCGAACTGATGCGCTCGCTCTACGGGCCGCGCAACTACTACCGGCGCGTGCGCGCCTTCCTCGCCACCTGGCAGCCGCGCGGCCCGCGCCTGCGCCTGGGCTGGCCCGACGTGCGCGCGTTCCTGCAGTCGCTCTGGCTGCTCGGCGTGCGCGAGCGCGGGCGCCTGGGCTACTGGCGGCTGCTCGTCGGCACCCTGCTCGTGCGACCGCCCAAGCTCCGCGCGGCGATGGAGCTCGCCATCATGGGACACCATTTTCGCGCGGTGGCCGAGCGGCTCTAGCCGGCGCCGAGGTAGTAGTTCTTGACGAGCGCGTTGTCCTCGAGTTCGGCGACGCTCCTGCCCTCGAACACGATCTCGCCGTGCACGATGATGTAGCCGCGGTCGGCGATGCGGATCGCCTGGTGGAAGTTCTGCTCGGCCATCAGCACGGTGAGGCCGTAGCTCTGCTTCAGCTGCCCGATCATGCTCACCGTCTGCGAGACGAGCAGCGGCGAGAGCCCGACCGAAGGCTCGTCGACGAGGAGCAGCTTGGGCGAGGACATGAGCGCGCGCGCGATCGCGAGCATCTGCTGCTGGCCGCCGGACATCGAGCCGGCGAGCTGCTTCCTGCGCTCCTTCAGGACGGGAAAGGCCTCGTAGGAGAAACTCAGGTTCCTGACGATGACGCTGCGCGCCTCGCTGCGGAAAGCCCCCAGCAGCAGGTTCTCCTCCACGGTCAGGCGCGGAAAGAGCCGCCTGCCTTCCGGGACGAGCGCCACGCCGAGATTGACGATCTGTTCCGTCGAGAGCAGGGTGAGGTCGTGGGTCTGATTGCCGAGCTTCAGCTCGATCTTGCCGGCCGTGGGGCGAACCATGCCCATGACGCACTTCATCAACGTGCTTTTTCCGTTCCCGTTGGTGCCGAGCAGCGCGACCGTCTCCTTCTCCGCGATCGAAAGGGAGACGCCGTGCAGCGCGCGGACGGCGCCGTAGCCCGCGTCGATGGCGGCAACGGTCAGCTCAAGCGCCAAGGTAGGCCTTCTGCACGTCGGGATTCCTGACGATCTCGGCCGGCGCCGCCTCGCAGATGATGCGGCCCGCGTCCAGGCACACGACGCGCTGCGAGAAGCGCATGACGGCGTGCATGATGTGCTCGATCATGATGATGGTGATGCCCGCCTTGTTCAGCTTGAAGAGGATCGGTAGCACCTCGTCGACCTCGGCGGGCGCGAGCCCCGCCATCGCCTCGTCCGAGATGAGGAGCCTGGGCTTCGCGGCCATCGCGCGCGCGAGCTCGAGCTTGCGCAGCTCGACCTGCGTGAGCCGGCTCGACCGGACCCCGGCCTTGTCGGCGAGGCCGATCTCTTTGAGGATGCCCATCGCTTCCTCGTCCCTGCCCTTGCGCGCGTACTCAATCGGCACGAGCAGGTTCTCCAGCACCGACATGCTCGCGAACGGGCGCGGCACCTGGAAGCTGCGCGCGATGCCGAGGCGTGTGCGCCGGTAGGCCGGCAGCCGCGTCACGTCCTTGCCGAGGAACACGATCGAGCCGCTTTCGTTCCGCAGTGCGCCGGACACGCAGTTAATGAGCGTGGTCTTGCCCGAGCCGTTCGGCCCGATCAGCCCGAAGCGCTCGCCCGCCGCGATCTCGAGCGACACCTCGGAGAGCGCCGTGAAGCCGCCGAAGTGCTTAGAGACCGAGACTATTTTGAGAAGTGGTTTTTCCATTTTCGGAAAAGACCCAGAATTCCTTCGGGTGCAGCAACAACAAAGATGACAAGCAATACCCCTACGACGAGGACGTTCATCTCGTTCGAGATGTTCACGGTGACGTACTGCTGCACGCTCGCGAGCAGCAGCGCGCCGAGCACGGGCCCGAAGTAGTTCGAGGTGCCGCCGATCATCGCGCCGGCGAGCGCGCCGATGGCGTAGTTCAGGTTGAAGGTGGAGGCCGGCTCGATGAACGAGAGGTACATCGGCATCGGCGCGCCGGCCGCGCCCATGAGCGCGCCCGACACGGTGCAGGCGAAGACCTTGAGCTTGAGCGTCGGCACGCCGCTCGCCTCGGCGGCCTCCTCGCTGTCGCGGATGGCGCGCAGGCCGCGGCCGATCCAGGACTGCTCGATGTAGCGCGCGATCGCCACCGCCACGACCGCCATCGCCACCATGACCACGAACAGCATCTTGATGTACGACTCGAACGGCGCGGTCGCGGGGGGGCGCAGCAGCTGAAGCCCGGTCGCGCCGCCGGTGTAGCGCCAGTTGATGAACAGCGTCTCCATGATCACCACGAGCGCGATGGTCGCGATGGCGAAGAAGATGCCGCGCAGCCGCAGCGTGAGCAGCCCCGCGCCGAAGCCGAGCAGCCCGCCCATGCCCGCGGCGGCGGCGATCTGCACGAGGAGCGGCGCCTCGAAAGCCTTGAACACGACCACGGCGGAGTACGCGCCCAGCCCGAAGAATGCGGGCGTGCCGAAGTTCACGTAGCCCGCGTAGCCGCCGAGGATGTTCCACGCGGTGGCGAGCACGACGAACATGATCACCGTGTAGCTGGCAAAGAAGATGAACTCGTTCGCCACCGTCAGCGCCGCAGCCAGCGCGGCGCCGACGAGGAGCGCAGCCGGGATCCAGAACCTCATCTGCCGCTCATCTTCCGAATAATCCTTGCGGGCGCACGCCCAGCACGAGCAGCAGCAGTCCGAACGACACCGCGGGCGCCCACGAGGCGCCGAACTGCATCAGCACGATCGATTCGGAGATGCCGAGGATCAGCCCCGCCGCGACGGTGCCGGTCATGCTGCCCAGCCCGGCCAGCACCACCACGCTGAAGGTGCGGCCGATGTACGCGCGGTCCATGCTCGGCTCCACCGGCCCGATGATGATGAGCAGCGCGCCGGCGACCGCCGCCACCGCGGTCGCAAGGCCGAACGCCCACTGCTTGATGTGCACCGGGTCCGCGCCCATCAGCCGCAGCGCCGGCTCGTCCTGCGCCACCGCCTTGATGGCGCGGCCGGTGAAGGTCTTCGACATGTAAAGCGCGAGCGCGGTCATCAGCACCACGGCGGCGCCGAAGGCCGCCAGCATCCGGTACGGCAGGCGGATCTCGCCCAGCTCAAGGCTCTCGCCGATGTAGGGCGCCTCCACCGTGCGCTGGTCCACCCCGAACACGAGGATCAGCCCCACCTCGATGATCAGCGCCACGCCGAAGAAGAAGGCGATGCCGCGCACTCCGGCGTCCGCGCCGCGCCGCTCGAAGGCCTCGTAGTAGAAGCGGTACACCAGCATGCCGAGGAGGAAGAACGCCGGCATCAGCACGACCCCGGCGAGGATCGGATCGAGGCCCAGGCGCGCGAGCAGCCAGGTGCAGTACGAGCCGAGCACCATGATTGCCGGATGCGCGACGTGCGGCACATCCAGCAGGCCGAAGGACACCGACAGGCCGATGCTCACCGCGGCATAGAAGCTGCCCAGCAGGATGCCGAACAGCACCGCCTCGAAAAGCAGATCAAACGAGAACCCCATGCCTCCCTCGGAAAAAAATACGGCGCGGGGTCGCCGCGCCGTATCTGCGACCTTGCCCCGCGCTACTTCTTCTTGCGCGCCTGCTCGAACGGCGCCTCGACCGTGCCCATCTTCATGCTGGCCGGGGCGAGCACGATCTGCTTGCCCGGCGTCCTGAACTGGTCGACGTTCTTGTCGGCGACGCCGCGGAACTGCGCCATGATGACGCGCGGGCTGGCCCATTCGCCGTTCGCATCCCAGCGGATCGGGCCGACGATGGTCTTGACCTCGTTCTTGTGCAGCCAGGCGGCGAGCGTCTTGTTGTCGATCGTCTTGGTGGCGGCGACCGCCTGCTCGAGGATCTGGCCGATGGCGTAGTTGAACGGCGGCAGATAGAAACCGAGCGGGTCGACCTTCTCCTTCACCGCGCGCTCCGCGTAGCGCTTGAGGAACTCCTCGATCCCCGGGTACTTCACGCCCGGCACGTAGGAGTTGTAGTTGACGACGCCGTTCAGGAGCGACCCCAGCGACTCCATGATCGGCGTGAACTGCAGCCCGACCATGCCGCCGCCGAAGAGCTTGACGCTCGGTCCGACGCCGATCTCGTTCACCGCGCGGATGATCGCTACCGAGTCGGGCGGGTACGACATCACGAACACGATGTCGGGCTTGGCGGCCCGGATAGCACGGATCATCGAGGAGAAGTCGACCGTGGTCGGCGGGTAGTTCTGCTCGTACACGGTCTTCAGGTCGAGGCTCTGCGCGATCTTGCGTGCGCCGTTGGCGAGGTTCTGCGCGAACTCCTGGTCGGCGGCGAGGAAGGCGATGGTCTTCGCGCCGAGCCTGGAGCCGGCCTCGAAGAAGCCCTCGGACCAGCTGTGCGCGTCGTTCCACGGCGAGTTGTTGAACCACATGTCGTGGCGCACGGTCTTGTTGACCTGGAACGAGAAATTGCCCATCAGCAGCAGGCCGCGCTGCTTGACCAGCGGCATGATCGGCGCCGTCGGCACCGTGCCGTAGGGCGCGATCAGGAGGTCGACTTTGTCGACGTCGAGCAGCTTGGTGTAGATCGCGGGCGTCAGCGCCGGGTTGGTCTGGTCGTCGTAGACGATGAACTCGACCTTGCGGCCGAGCAGCCCGCCCTTCTTGTTGACGTCCTCGACCCACATCTGCAGCGCGAGCAGCGCCGCCTTGCCGCCGGCGCCGAGGGGACCGGTCTGCGGCATGCTCATGCCGACCTTGATCGGTTGCTGCGCAGCAGCGGCAAACGAAAGCGCGAACGCGCCGAGCGCGGCCGCCAGCAATCTGTGCAGTTTCATCGAAGCCCTCCTCTTGGGTGACTCGGGCATTATAGTACCCGCATGCCCATGATTCCACGCGAAAGAGCGCCCTATTCGGCGATCGTCGACCGGCCGCCGCTCAAGCTGCCGGGCGGGGCGCGCGTCGTGGTCTGGACGATCGTCAACCTCGAGGTGTGGGACATTGCCCGCGCCATGGCGCGCCAGGTGATTCCCGCGCCGACCGGCGCGGTGCTGCTGCCCGACGTGCCCAACTGGAGCTGGCACGAGTACGGCATGCGCGTCGGCTTCTGGCGCTTCGAAGATCTCTACCGGCGCCTGAAAATCCGCCCCTCGGTCGCGATCAACGCGCGCGTCTGCGTCGACTACCCGCGCGTCGCGCAGGCCTGCCGCGACGCCGGCTGGGAGTTCATCGGCCACAGCTACGAGCAGGGGCCGATCCACCGCGAGGAAGACCAGCGCGGCATGATCCGCAGATCGCTCGACACGATCGAGAAGTTCACCGGCCGGCGCCCGGTCGGCTGGCTCGGGCCGGGCCTGACGCAGACGCTGGACACGCCGGACCACCTCGCCGCCGCCGGCATCCGCTACATCGGCGACTGGGTCTACGACGACGAGCCGACCGAGATCCAGACCGCGAGCGGCCCGCTCGTCACGCTGCCCTACTCGGTCGAGACCAATGACATTCCGATGATGCTCGTGCAGCACCACGAGGCGGCGTACTGGACCGAGAAGCTGCTGGATACCTTCCAGCGCTACTACGAGGAAGGCTCAAAGCGGGCCAAGATCCTCTCGGTTGCGGTGCATCCCTACATCAGCGGTCAGCCCTTCCGAATTAAATATCTAGAAACTTTCTACAAAAACATAAAGAACAGGAAAGGCGTGCTGCACTGGAACGGCGAGCAGATCCTCGACTGGTACCTCAAAGCAGCCGCCGGCCCCAAACCTGGGCGACGGTAACGTAGGTCGAGACGGTGTCGGCCCTGGCCAGGTGGGCGCGGCAGGCGGCGAGCGCGGCGTTCAGGTCGGCCTCGCTGATCACGTTCAGGCGCTCGATCGCGGCGCGCACCGATTCCACGGTGGCCGGGAGATAGTCAACCATCTCGTGCCGGGAGTCGAAGCCGACGAGGAAAGGGCGGTATTCGACATTCTCGAGCCCGGCTGACCGCACGAGCGCGTAAAGCTCGCGCGCAAGCCGGACGTTGCCGCCGGTGCTGGCGAAGACCTGCTCCAGGATTTGCGCAAGCCGGTCCCAGGCGTCGTGCTGCGGATAGCACTTGAGCGTGCTGATGTCCGGTTCCTGGAGCGCGACGACACCGCCGGGCCGCGCGAGCGCGATCGCCTCGCGCAGGAGCTCCTGCGCCCTGCCCGCGGTGCTCGCCACGAAGCGCACGTGCACGAGGTCGAAGCTCGCGCGTGGCAGCCCCGTGCGGTAGACATCGCCCTCGACAAGCTCCACGTTGCCCAGCCCTTGTTCGCGGGCGCGCGCCCGCGCGTGCTCGAGGAACACCGGATCGGCGTCCAGGCCGACCACGCGCCCAGCGGGACTGCGAGCTTGCTCAGCAGCTTCAGGATGCCGCCCGGCCCGCAGCCGAGATCGAGGCAGCGCCAGCCCGGCACCACGCCGATGCGGTCGAGCAGAAGACCCGCGTCGAACTCGATCGCCGCGGACTGCTTGCGCAGGCGCTCGATCTCGCCCGAGAGGCGCTCGATCGGATAGTTACCGGACGGCACGAAGCTATTTCGTCGGCTTGATGCCGAGGAGCCGCACGGCATTGCCACCGAAGATTTTCTGCTTTTCTTTCGAAGTAATTCCAAGAACCTTGGAAATAAACTCCAAAGGCCTCTCGACTCCCATGTCGTAGGGGTAATCAGTGCCGAGCAGCACGTGGTCGGCGCCGAAGCGCTCGATCAGGTGGCCGAGCATGCCGGGATCGAAGGCGATGGTGTCGAAGTAGAACTTCTCCAGGTAGCTCGACGGCTTCTTCTTGATGACGGTGCAGCAGTCGGGGCGCGCGGCCCAGGCGTGGTCCATGCGCGCCCAGTAGTGCGCGAGGTAGCCGCCGGCGTGCGGCAGCACCACTTTCAGCTTCGGGTGGCGCTCCATCACGCCGTCGAAGATGAGGTGCGCGGTCGCCACGGTCGTCTCGAGCGGGTTGCCGATGACGTTGTTGAAGTAGTGGTCCATCAGCCGCTCGCCGTTCGTGTAGCCGATCGGGTGCATGAAGATGACCGCGCCGAGCTTCTCGGCGGCGGCAAAGAATTTGTCCAGCCCGGATTTGGTGAGCTCTTTGCCGTTCAGGTTGGGGTTGATTTCCACGCCTTTCAATTCCAACCGGCGAACCAAGAACTCCAATTCAGAAACGGCGAGATCCACGTCCTGAAGCGGCACGGTTCCTAGCCCTACGAACCGGTCGGGCCATTGCGAGACGATCTGGGCGATGCGCTCATTGACGGCGCGCGCGAGCTCCTGGCCCATGCCGGGCTCGGCCCAGTAGTAGAGCTGGTTCGGCGCGGGCGACACCGCCTGGACGTCGATGCCCATGCGGTCCATGTCCTTCAGCCGCACTTCGATGGTCGAGAGCTTCGGCGCGCGGTCCTTCATCTGCTTGACGTTCACTTCGCGCGTCATCATGTTGGCGAAGCAGACGCTCGGTTCGTGCTGCGCGGGGTTGAGCGGCGCGACGCGCGCCGCAACCTCCTGGTTCAGGTAATGGCAGTGAATATCGACGCGCAGCGCGCCGCGCCGGCGCGTGCGAACGATCATTTCTGCTTCTTCTTCAGGTACTCCTCGTACTCGGCCGCGAGCTGGCGGTTGGTCTTATAGTGGTCGACGCGGTTGCCCATGCGCAGGCGCTTGCGGGACTGCTCGCGCCAGTCCTGGCCCTTGACCTCGGTCTGCCAGTAGTGGTCGGCGAGCTTCACGTTCTTTTCCTCGTCCATCTCGAAGTACGCCTTCGAGCGCGCTCCGCCGAACATGTAGAGCTTGCCGTTGATGATCTTGTAGTTCTCGCCGCCGCCGAGCGGGATCGCATAGACCAGGCCGTTCGAGCAGAAGCCGCCGTATTGCGGCGCGTACTTCCCGGGCGCCGCGAGGAAGGTGCGCTTGTTCTCCTCGTTTGCAAACCGGTAGGTGACGCCGTCATGCTCGGTTTTGATGTCCGGGCGCCCGGCGAGCGGCGCGGGCTGCGTGAAGTAGGACACCGGGTCGTTGCCTTTCAGCATCAGCCTCTTGTCGTCGCCGTCGCTGATGACGTTCTTGTCGTCGGCGCCCCAGACAGGGCTGGAAATGAGAAGAGCGATAAGAATGAAAAGTCTGAGCATTTAATTCCCCTTGATGCCTGCTTCCTTGATGAGCTTCGTGTACTTGTCTGTCTCCTGCCTGATGAACGCGCCAAAGCGGGCGGAATTCCCGTACACCGCCTCGACACCGAGGTCGGCGAACTTCGACTTCACGGTCGCGTCCTGCATCACCTTGACCATGTCGGCCTGGAACTTGTCGACGACCGCCCGCGGCGTCCCCGCCGGCACCATCACGCCCCACCAGTTGAGCGTGACCAGCCCCGGCACGGTGGACTCGCACGTCGGATACTCGGGCAGCAGCACGAACTTCTGCGACCCGGTGGTGCACAGCGCGCGCAGCTTGCCGGCGCGGATGTGCTGCATCGCGGGCAACGCGTCCGAAAAGATGAACTGGATCTGCTGGCCAAGCAAGTCCTGCACCGCGAGCACGCCGCCCTTGTAGGGAATCTCGACGACATTCGCCTTCGTAAGGTTCTTCAGCATTTCGCTGGTGAGGTGCGAGATGCTGCCCGGGCCGCTCGTGCCGTAGGAAAGCTTGCCCGGGTTGGCGCGCGCATAGGCAAGCACCTCGGCAAGCGACTTGACCTGCCAGGCCGCGTTCACCACCAGCACGTTCGGACCGGTGGCGATCAGCGCGACGGGAACGAAGTCCTTGTCCACGCTGTACGGTACCTTCGAGAGCAGCGGGTTGACCGCGGCTGGCTGGATGTTGGCGACGACGAAGGTGTACCCGTCAGGCGTCTGGCGCGCGGTGAACTCCATGCCGATCGCGCCGCCGGCGCCGGGCTTGCTCTCGATCAGGACCTGCTGGCCCCACACCTCGGAGAGCTTCTGGCCGAAGACGCGCGACATCAGGTCCGAGCTGCCGCCCGGCGGATACGTGACGATCAGGCGGACCGGCTTCGACGGGAAGGCCTGCGCGAAAGCGCCGAAAGAAACGAACAGTGAAATGAGAACCCACAGGATCCGCACAGCTCCTCCCTTCCTCTTGCGCCCATTCTTACCGCAACAGTACCCTTAGGCAATGCTCGGTTCGACCGCAGGTGCAATGAGCCTGAACATGAAGCTGCTCGCCCACCACGAGCTGCAGGGCTTCGGCGGCATGGGCGAAGGCATGGGCCTGCAGTTGTCAAAGGATGGCCGGCGCATCTTGTGGCTCGCGCACGAGTCGGCGCCGAAGAACTTCACCGGCGTGGACGTCACCGACCCGCGCGCGCCCAAGGTGATCGTGCAGACCGAGCTGCCGCACACCGGCATGCGCTCCAATTCGCTCGATGCGTTCGGCGACATCCTCGCCGTCGCCTACCAGGTGACCAAAAGGGGCGACAAGCCGGCAGGTTTCGAATTGTTCGACATCTCGACGCCCGAGAAACCGAAGCTGATCTCGCATTTCGACTGCGCCGGCCCGCATTCGCGCGGCGTGCACGCGCTCTGGTTCGTCGACGGCGAGACCGTCCACATGTCGGCGGGCGCGCCCGACTTCGAGCCGCACAATCCGGCCGACGACCAGTTCTACCGCATCGTCGACGTGCGCAAGCCGGCGAAGCCCGTCGAGCTCGGCCGCTGGTGGTATCCCGGCACGCGCAAGGGCGATGGCGCGCCGCCGCCGCAGCGGCTGCAGAAGAAGTTCGACACCGGCTTTCGCGCGCACAATACCAACGTCTTCCCGCAGCGCCCGGACCGCTGCTACATGGGCTATATCGACGGCGGCGCCTTCATCCTCGACATCGCCGACAAGTCGCGCCCCAAGACCATCGCGCACTGGCGCCACTCGCCGCCCTTCAACGGCTTCACGCACACCGTGCTGCCGCTCCTTGGCCGCGATCTCCTCATCGTCACCGACGAATGCGTGCAGGACAACGGCGCGGACTGGCCGAAGCTCGTCTGGGTGCTCGATGCGCGCGTCGAGTCGAACCCGGTGCCGCTCTCGACCTTCCCCGCCCCGCCCTTCCAGGACTTCGTCAAGCGCGGCGGCCGCTTCGGCGCGCACAACCTGCACGAGAACCTGCCCGTGCCCGGCTCGTGGAAGTCCGAGCAGATCGTCGTCGGCACCTTCTTCAACGCCGGCGTGCGCGCCTACGACGTGCTCAACCCGTACCAGCCGAAGGAAGTCGCCCACTACGTGCCCGAGACGCCCAAGGGCGCGCGCACGGGCGCCGTGCAACTGAACGACGTCTATGTGGACGACCGCAGGATCGTCTTCAGCGTCGACCGCCACATCGGCGGGCTCTACGTCCTGGAAATGACGATCTGAGGCCGGGCTAGGCCGAGGGCAGCTCGCTCGCCATCACCTCGGCGCGCAGGCCGGCTGCCTCGCTCGCCGCGTAGTTCAGCTCGATCTTCACGCCGTTCGGGTCGAACATGAAGAGCTGATACAGGCCCTGGTCGTCGACCTGGCGCTGGTTGAAGTCCACCTTCAGCTTCTTCAGGTGCGCGATCATGTCGCGCAGGCCGGTGGCGCGGAAGGCGATGTGGTCGACCACGCCGCTGCCCGAGGTCGCCTGGGAATGCTGGCCGAGGTATTTCTTGCGGTTCTCGGAGACGCCGGCGCCGCCCTCGCAGACGTGGATCACGTCTTTGTCGCCGATGTAGAGCCAGAAGACCGGGAACTTGAAGTCCGGGCTCGGCCCCACGCGCATGCCGAGCACGTTCGTGTACCACTCGCGCGTCGCCTCCATGTCGGAGGTCTGCAGCAGGAAGTGCTCGATGTGGCTGAGCGGCACTGTCTTGTCCTTTCCTATTTCTTAAGGCCGATTACCTGCAGCAGCCGCGCGATCTCGGCGTCCTCTTTCGCGATCAGCTCGCCGAAGCCGGCCGCCGACAGGTACGCCGGGCGCACCGCGAACTTCTCGCTGGCGCGTACGAATTCCTGGCTCTCCACTGTGCTGCGGATCGCATGCTCGAGGATGGCGATGACCCCGATCGGCGTGCCCTTCGGCACCGCGATACCGCGCCAGGCCTCGAGCGACACGTCGACGCCCTGCTCGCGCGCGGTCGGCGCCTCGGGCAGCGCCGGATCGCGCCGCGGAATGAGCGCGGCGAGCACGCGCACCGCGCCGGACTTGATGTGCGAGGAGAGCGCACCCGGCAGCTGCACGGTCGCATCGACGTGCCCGCCGAGCAGGTTCGGCACCACCTGCTGCGCGCCGTAGGGAACGTCGATCACCTCGGCGCGCGCAGTGCGGAAGAGCGCGACCGACGAGATGTGGGTATGGCTGCCGGTGCCGGAGTTGGCGACGGTGATCTTGCCCGGGCGCGCCTTGGCGTCCGCGAGCATCTCGGCGAGCGTCTTCCAGCGCGCATCGGCGCGCACCGAAAGCAGCGGCGACTCGACCAGCACGCGCGCCACCGGGTCGAAGGCCTTGTAGTCGAAGTCGAGCTGGCCGGAGTGGAAGGTGGTCGAGATCGAGTTCGAGTTCCAGACCAGCGCGTAGCCGTCCGGCTTTTGCGAGGCGACGTACTTGTAGCCGATCGCCCCGCCGCCGCCCGGGCGGTTGACCACGAGCACGTTGACGCCGAGGTGCTTCGCCATGCCCTCGGCAAGGACCCGTGCCGTGATGTCCGCGGACGAGCCCGCAGGGAACAGGACCGTGATCTCGATGTTGCCTTTCGGAAATGGGGCTTCTTGAGCCAAGCCCGGAAAAAAAACAAACAGAAGCAAAAACCCCAGCCACTTCATTTCATCACCTCGGCCACGGTCACCCGCCTGCCCTCCTTCGCTGACAGGATACCCGCCCGGATCACGGCGAGCGAGGCAGTGGCGCGCTCGCCCGTCATTTCCGGATGCGCCTTTCCTTGTATCGCGGCAGCGAATTCTTCAAGCTCTTCTACGATTGGGTCATTTTTCCGGCAACTCACCCTGGTAAAGCCCGGAACATTCCTCTTCAGAACCCGCAACCCCTCCTGAAGGTCGTAGCAGGCTGTCGCCTCCTTGCCATAGATGTTCATCACGTAGTGCTCGGACGCGGACGCGTAACTCGCGTTCAACGTGGAGAGCGCGCCGTTCTCGTGCTCGAGCGCGAGGCTCGCCACGTCCGGGTTGTCGCCCGGAAGCACGAGCTGCGCGAGGCGCGCGTTCACCGCGGCGATCGGACCGACGAGGTACTCGAGCACGTCCGTGTAGTGAATCCCGATCTGCAGCAGGACGCCGCCGGGCATCTCGGCGGCCTGGTAGCGCCAGGACGAGAGGTCGATCTTGCCGGCGCGGTCGCGGCTGATGTTGGCTTCGGCGTTGACGAGCTTGCCGAATTCGCCCGCGTCGATCTTCGCGCGCACCCAGCGGAACTGGCTCTCGCGCCGGCGCTGGTAGCCGACCGAGAGCACGACCCCGGCCTTGCGGCAGCCCTCGGTGATCGCGCGTGCATCCGCGATCGTGTTCGCGATCGGCTTGTCGAGAAACACATGCTTGCCGGCGCGCGCCGCCGCGAGGGTCGTCTCGAGGTGTGCGTTGTTCGGGGTGGTGTTGATGATTCCTTGAACGCTCTTGTCTTTCAAAATCGATTCGAAAGAAGAAGCGGCAAGGCAGCCATATTTCCTCGCAAAGGCCGTCCTCTTTGATTCCGATCTCGAAAAACAGGAAACAATCTCCAGCTTTCCAGAGCGCTTGATCGCGTCGGCGAGCACATCCGACCACCAGCCCAGGCCGATCGACGCGACCTTCACTCGGGCTTTGCGCCGATCGCCTTGACCGCGGCGCGCGCGGCCTGCTCGTCGAACTCGAAGTTGCCGCCGCTTACGCCCACGCCGCCGATGCACTCCCCGTCCACGATCACCGGGCAGCCGCCCTCCATCGCCGTCCAGCGCTCGGGGCCTGCGGCGAGCGCGAGGCCGATGGCGTGCACCGTGTCGAGCGCCTGCGCCTGCGCGCCCTTCGGGCCCGTCGGCCGGCGGTTGGAGGCCGCGCACACCGCCTTGACGGTCGCCGAATGCACGGTGTGGAAGCGGCCGCCGTCCATGCGCTCGAGCAGGATCAGGTGCCCGCCCGCATCCGCGATCGCGACGGCGATAGCGATCTTCTTCTTGCGGGCCGCGGTGACCGCGGCGTCGAGCATCTTCCTTGCGCCGGCGAGGGTCAGGCGCTTTGCATCAGCGACGTACATCTTTATTTGTGCGGCCGGCTCTTCGCCCACTCGGTGTACTTCTTGGCCTTCTCGTGGGTCTCGCGGTAGTACTTGGCGTATTCCTCGCCGACCATGATCTTGATCGCCAGGCCGGCCGCCTCCAGTTTCTGCACGTGGTCGGGATCTTCCATCGCTTTCCTGAGCGCCGTCTCGAGCGTCTTGATCACCGCGGGTGGCGTGCCCCGGACCGCGGCGATGCCGCGCGTCGAGCTCGAGATGACGGTCGGATAGCCGACCTCCTTCGACGTCGGCACGTCGGGCATGAACTTCGAGCGCTGGTGGTCCATGACCACGAGCGCGCGCAGCTCGCCGCTCTTCACGCGCGGCGCGATGCTGCCGACGTTGTCGAACGCGACGTCGATGTTGCCGGCGAGCACCTCCTTCAGCTGGTCGGCGCCGCCGGCGAGGTGCACGATACGGAAGATCGCGCCGGGCGCCGCCTCCTCGAGCATCAGGATCGCGAGATGGTCGTCGCTTAGGATCCCGGTGGTCGCGGTCCGGATCGTGTTCGGCGCCTGCTTCGCGTGATCGACCAGGTCCTTGAGCGTCTTGTAGCGGCTGTCGGCGCGCACCCAGACGATGCCCGGGTCGAGCACATGGTTGATGATCGGGTGGAACGCGTCGACGCCGAAGGTCGCCTTGCGCTCCGGGTCCAGCACCACGGTGTTGGTGGCCGGCAGGTTGATGTAGCCGATGTAGTAGCCGTCGGGCTTCTGGCGCGCCATCTCGGTCCAGCCGATCTGGCCGCCGGCGCCGCTGCGGTTGATGACGACCATCGGCTTGCCGAGGATCTTCTCGGCAAGCGAGGCGACGATGCGCGCGCCGACATCGGTGCTGCCGCCGGCCGGGAACGCCACCATCAGCTGGATCGGCCGCTCCGGGAACTGGGCGTGCGCGCTCCCAAGGCACGCAAGAACGAATAGAAACAGGGACTTCAGCAGTGTTTTCATGGGATCCCTCCTGTGACAGATTCTAAGCCTGCCGCACGGCCTTGGGCGCGAGCTTTAGCGCGGCCGCGGCGAGCACCAGCGCCGAGGCGATCAGCAGCCCGAGGCAGATCGGGCGGTCGATGAAGATGCGGAGGTCGCCAGCCGACATCTCCAGCGCCGTGCGCAGCGACTTCTCCAGCGGCGAACCGAGGATCAGCCCCAGCACGAGCGGCGCGAGCGGCAGCCCGAGCTTGCGGAAGGCGTAGCCGACCACGCCCGAGACGATCATCACCCAGACGTCGAACACGCTCTGCTGCAGGCTGTAGGCGCCCACCAGGCAGAAGATCAGCACGCCCACCGCGAGGTAGTGGAACGGCAGGTCGAGCAGCTTCGCCCACAGGCCGACCAGCGGCAGGTTGAGCGCGAGCAGGATCACGTTGCCGATGAAGAAGCTCGCGATCACCGCCCACACCATGTCGGGGCGCTCGGTGAACAGGAACGGCCCCGGCGTGATGCCGTTGATGATGAAGGCGCCCATCAGCACCGCGATCGTCGGCGAGCTCGGGATGCCGAGCGTGAGGAACGGGATCATCGCCGCGTTGGCGTAGGAATTGTTCGCCGACTCGGGCGCCGCCACGCCCTCGATCGCGCCGTTGCCGAAGCGCTCGGGCGTCTTCGACAGGCGCTTCTCGGCCACGTAGGCCATGAAGGTCGGCACGATCGAGCCGATCCCCGGGATCAGGCCGAGCACGAAGCCGATGCCGGTGCCGCGCCAGATGGCGCCGAACGAGCTTTTCCACTCCTCCCTCGTCGGCAGCAGGCGGGCGAGGTTCGTCTTCATCGCCTTGAGCACCGGCTGCTCGGCCGCGATGAGGATCTCCGCGATGCCGAAGAGGCCCATCACCACCGGGATGAAGCCGATGCCGTCGTAGAGGTCCGGGACGTCGAAGGAGAAGCGCGGTGCGCCGCGCACCGGGTCGATGCCGATCATGGCGAGGATCAGCCCGAGCACCGTCATCACCAGCGCCGCGAGCATCGAGCCGCCGGCCAGCCCGCTCACCAGGCACAGGCCGAAGAGCATCAATGCGCAGAACTCTGGCGGGCCGAACTTGAGCGCGAACTTGGCGAGCGGCGGCGCGACCAGCACAAGCGCGACCGTGGCCAAGATACCGCCGATGAAGGAGCCGATCGCCGCGATGCCGAGCGCGGTGCCGCCGCGCCCCTGCTTCGCCATCTGGTGGCCGTCGATGCAGGTCACCACCGAGGCCGCCTCGCCGGGCACGTTGATGAGCACCGAGGTAATGGTGCCGCCGTACATCGCGCCGTAGTAGATCGCCGCCAGCATGATGATCGCGCCGGTCGGGTCGAGCTTGAAGGTAAGCGGGATGAGGATCGCCGTGCCTGCCGAGGGCCCGAGCCCCGGCAGCACGCCGATCAGCGTGCCGAGCGCGCAGCCGGCGAGCGCGTAGGCGAGGTATGCGGGCGACATCGCCGCGATGAAGCCGCCGTAAAGGTGCTGGAGGGTATCCACGCGCTAGATCCCGAACCGCCCGATGGGCAGCGGCACCTGCAGCCAGTAGTAGAAGACGTGGAAGAGGCCGAAGCTCGCCGCGAGCGCGAATACGACGATCGGCAGCGGCCGGCGCAGGCCGAGCGCGGCCAGGAGGACCGCGGTGAAGGCGAGCATCGTCAGCCGGAAGCCGAGCGGCTGCAGGGCGAGCGCGGCGGCCACGAGCCCGACGAGCAGCGCCGCGGCGCGGCGCGCGCCGTCTCCTTTCGGCAAGAGGGGTTGTGGGTTTTCTTCAATGCGCTTCCCGCGAAAGTTCTGAACGAGAAGTGCCACGACCAGCGCTGCGCCCAGCAGCCCCAGCCAGAAGGGGAAGAAACCCGCCCCGGGGCCCAGCGCGTCCTTCAGCGAGTAGCCGAGCGCGATGGTGGCCATGCCTCCGAAGACGATGCTGAGGCAGGCGAGGACGACCTTCTCGGCCATCCTAGACTTTCGAGAGCGCCTTCAGGATCCGCTCTGGCGTGAACGGCATTGCGGTGACGTGCGCGTCCAGCGGCGCGAGCGCGTCGTTGATCGCGTTCATGATCGCGCCCGGCGCGCCCGCGGTACCGGCTTCGCCCACGCCCTTGGCGCCGAGCTGCGACTGCTTGGTCGGCGTCTCGACATGCGCGCAGACGATGTCGGGCATCTCGGCGCTCATCGGCACGAGGTAGTCGGCCATGTTGCCGTTCAGGAGCTGGCCGTCCGGGCCGTACAGGCACTCCTCATACAGCGCCGCGCCGATCCCCTGCACCACCCCGCCGCGAATCTGCTCGTCCACCAGCATCGGGTTGATCACCGTGCCCGCGTCCTCGACGCACCAGTGCTTCAGCAGCTTCACGAACCCGGTGTCCGGATCGACCTCGACGAGCGAGGCCTGGATGCCGTTGGTGAACGTGAAGCCGTACTCGCGCGGCGTGTAGTGCCGCGTCACCGTCAGCTCGGCCTGGAAATCCACCGGCAGCGTGTCAGGCCGGAAGTGGGCGATTCGGCCGAGCTCCTCCAGGGGAAGTTTCTTGTCCTGGGTGAGCCGGTTTACGACTTGATTGTCTTTTATGTCGAGTTCTTCTTTTCCCGTTTGAAGAATCCTTGCAGCAACCTCCAGGACATTCGCCCTCAAGGCCCTGCCGGCAAGCAGGACCGCTTCGCCGCCGATCCCCGCGCCGCGCGAGGCCCAGGTGCCGCCGCCGTAGGGCGTGACGCCGGTGTCGCCGGTGATGACCCGGACTTTCTCCAGCGAGACCCCGACTGCGCTCGCCGCGATCTGCGCGAACACCGCCTCGGTGCCCTGCCCCTGCTCGGTGACGCCGCAGAGCACCGTCACCATGCCCGTCGGCTCGAGGCGCAGCGTCGCGCCGTCCTGCGCCGAGATGCGCGCGCCGCCCACGCCGTAGAAAGCGGGCGATGGGTTGGTTACTTCAATCATTGCCGCCAACCCGATTCCTCTATAGATCTTTTTCTTTCGAAGGTTTTCCTGCTCCCCTCTCAACTTCGAATACGACATCAGATCCAAAAGCTTATTTAGTGTCTTATGGTGCGAAAGCTTTTCGAACTTGACCCCTGACGGAAACGTATACGGATACGCATCGTCGGGAATGAGATTCTTCCGCCGGAACTCGGCAGGATCCATTTTCAGCGCCGCGGCCGCCTTGTCGACGATGCCCTCGGTCAGCGCGACCGCGATCGGGTGGCCGACGGCGCGGTACTGGCAGGTGACGTTCTTGTTGGTGAAGACGACGTGCATCTTGGCGCGGTATTTCTGGTGCTTGTAGGGCCCGCCGGTGAGGTTGACCACCTGGTTGCCCTCGATGCCGCTGGTGCGCGGGTAGACCGAGTACGGGCCGATCGCGGTCAGGTCGTCGAGGTCGAACGCGAGGATCTCGCCTGCTTTCGACACAGCGAGTTTTACCTTTACGCGATGCTCTCTTGCATGGATGTCCGAGACGAACGACTCGAGCCGGTCGGCGACGAACTTCACCGGCCGGCGCAGCATGATCGAGAGCGCGCAGGTCGCCATCTCGTCCGGATAGACGTGCACCTTGATACCATACGAGCCGCCGACATCCTTGGCGATCACGCGCACGCTGCCCTCCGGAATGCCGAGGTGGCGCGAGAAGATGTCCTGCATCATGTGCGGCGCCTGCGTCGCGTGGTAGACGGTGAGCGAATGCTCGGCCGCGTTGTAGTCTGCGAGGATCGCGCGGCCCTCGAGGCACACGCCGGTGTGGCGGCCGAAGTGGTAGGTCTCCTCGACCACGATGTCGGCCTTCGCGAACGCCTCGTCGACGCCGCCCGTGTCGTGCTCCCGTTTGAAGCAAATGTTGTCGCCCAACTCTTTGTGTACTAGTTCTTTTCCTTCCAAAGATCTTTCCATGTCCACGATCGCCGGCAACTCTTCCCACTCCGCCTCTATCAGCGCAGCGGCGTCCTCGGCCTGGGCGCGCGTCTCGGCGACCACCGCCGCCACCGCCTCGCCCTGCCAGCAGGCGCGGTCTATCGCCACTGCGTACTGCGGCGGCGACTTGATGCCCTTCAGGTGCCCCAGCACCGCGACCCAAGGCGTGCAGTACGCGGCGACGTCGCGGCCGTTGAAGACGGCGATGACGCCCGGGGATTTCTTTGCTTTTTCGAAAGAAAGCTTCCTTATCTTCGCGTGCGCATGCGGACTGCGGAAGAACGCAGCGTGCGCAAGCCTCGGAAAGCGCAGGTCGTCGACGAACGAGCCCCGCCCCTGGAGCAGGCGCTGCACGTTCGGCCGCGGCACGCTCGTGCCGATGTAGCCCTTGTCGGTCTGCGTCGCCGGCGCGTGCAGCGGGAGCTCAGCCTTGCCCATTCACGGCCTCTTCGATGGCGTCCACGATCGCCTGGTAGCCGGTGCAGCGACAGTAGTTGCCGGAGATGTGCGTCCTGATGTCCTCGCGTGTCGGTTTTTCTTTCTTGTTCAGAAGCTCTTGAGCACAGAGCAGCATTCCGGGGGTGCAGAACCCGCACTGCAAAGCGTTCTTCTCGTGAAACGCTTTCTGTAAACGAGCGAGTTCCTTCGAATCCGAAAGTCCCTCCACTGTCTCCACACGCGAGCCGTTCGCCTGTACCGAGAGCGTCAGGCAGCCGCGCACGATCTGGCCGTCGACGCGCACCGTGCAGGCGCCGCACACACCGTGCTCGCAGCCGATGTGCGACCCGGTCAACCCCAGCCTCTCTCTCAGGAAGTCGATGAGGTGCTCGCGCGGCTCCACCCGCTGGCGGACCGCAGTGCCGTTGACCGTCAGCGCGATGTCGACAGCGTGTTCCATGCGCGCTCCAGCAGCACTCCCGCGAGGTGCCGCTTCGTTTCGGCGGAGTTGTAGAGATCAGGGGTGGGTTGCAGTTTTTCTTTCAGGGATTTTCTTGCGTCACCGAGAGAAAAAAGAACTGGAGTAGAACCCACCGCAAAAAAGACCACTCTTTCATTGTGCGCGGCCAGGCCGACGGTGGCGTAGTCGCCCTGCCGGCGCACGAGCTCTAGGAATACGGACCGGTCGCCCTTTTTCGACACGGGGAACTCCGCAGCGACGAGAATTTCGCCGGCTTTCAGATCAGTTTCAAATAGCCCTTTGAAGAACTGAGAGGCCTTGACCCGCCGTTCTCCACGTAAACCCTTCAATAGAAAAACCGCGTCAAGAGCAACTGCGCACGCCGGATACTCGGCGGCCGGGTCGGCGAGCGCGAGGCTGCCGCCCAGCGTCCCGCGGTTGCGGATCGCTGGATGCGCGATATGCGGCGCGGCTTGAGCGAGCAGCGGGATGTGGGTTTTGACGTCGGAAGATTTTTCGATCTCGGAATGGGTGACCAGGGCGCCGACCCGCACCATCCCGTTTTTCACTTCGATCGTTTTCAAACCTGAAATCCCTAAAATATCAACGAGAAGCTCGGGCGAGCTCAGGCGCATGTTAAGAGCGGGGATCAGGCTCTGGCCGCCGGCGAGGACCTTCGCCCCGGGGCGCGCGAGCAGGTCGAGCGCTTCGGCGAGCGAAGCCGGCTTCGCGTAGGCGAACGCGGGCGCTTTCAAGTCTCCTCCTCTCCTCGCGCAGCATCCTAGCGCATAGAATGTTGGTCAGGAGGGAATTCATGAGACGACTCGCCGCAGTCCTGCTGGCGCTGTGCGTCGGCACGCTCTACGCCCAAGCCGATTACCCCAGCCGGGCGATCAAGCAGATCGTGCCCTACCCGCCCGGCGGCGGCGTGGACGTCGTGACGCGCATCGTGGGCGCGAAGTTCGGCGAGGTCCTCGGTCAGCCGATCCTGGTCGAGAACCGCTCGGGCGCAGGCGGCGTGGTCGGCACCGACTTCGCCGCCAAGGCCGCGCCCGACGGCTACACGCTCTTCACCTGCCAGGTCGCCTCGCACGGCGTCAGCCCGGCGCTGTACGAGACGCTGCCGTATGACTACGCCAGGGACTTCGCGCCGATCTCTCTCATCGGCAAAACGCCCAACTCGCTGATCGTGCACCCTTCCGTCCCGGCGCGCACCGTGAAGGAGTTCGTCGACTACATCAAGGCAAGCCCGGGCAAGTACAACTACGCTTCGCCCGGCTTCGGCACCTCGCCGCAGATGACGATGGAGCTGTTCATGCTGGAGACCGGCATCCGGCCGGTGCACATTCCCTACAAGGGCGGCGCGCCCGCGCTTGCCGACGTCGTGGCGGGCGTGGTGGTCGGCATGTTCGGCAACCTGCCCGAGAACCTCGGCATGATCAAAGCCGGCAAGGTGCGCGCGCTCGCCGTGAGCACGCTCAAGCGCAGTCCCGTCCTCCCGGACGTGCCGACGGTCGCTGAGTCCGGCTACCCGGGCTTCGAGGTCACGGTCTGGTACGGGCTCTGCGTGCAATCGGGCGTGCCCAAGCCGATCCAGGCCAAGCTCCATGCCAGCCTGCACAAGGTCCTTAATATGCCGGAAATCAGGGCGCGGCTCGCCGAAAGCACGATCGAGGTCGAGCCGAACTCGCAGGAGGAGTTCACGGCCTTCATCCGCGGCGAGGTCGCGAAGTGGACGCGGGTGGTGAAGGAAGCGAACCTGCCGAAGCAGAAGACCCAGTAGTCAGGCCCTGCGCCGCTCGTACCAGCGCGACATCGCTTCGATTCCGATGAACGAGGCGGCGGAGCAGGCGATGACCAGCAGCTCGGCGGCTTTCCAGCCCCAGGCGTCGAGCGCCAGCGCGAACAGCGTCGGCGCGGCGGCGGTGACGATCAGGATCGGGGTGGCGACCAGCCCGAGCACCGTGCCGTAGCCGGCCGTGCCGAACAGCGCGAGCGGCAGCGCGCCGCGCACGATCGTGATCACGCCCTGCGAGGCGCCCATGAGCAGCGTGAAGGCGAGGATCAGCCAGAAGCTGCCGCCGGCGAAGTAGAGCAGCAGGAAGGACAGCGGCATCAGGCCGATCGCGATGCGCGCCACCGTGATCGCGCGCAGGTTGCGGCCGAAAAGGATCTCGGCGAGCCGCCCCCCGAACTGCGCGAAACCCTTGAGCGAGGCGACCCACACCGCCGCCGCGGTCGCGAGGCCCGCGGCCTCGAGCATCGGCACCAGCTGCACCGTGACGATGCCGAACACGAAGGCGTTCAGCGACATGATGAGCGAGAGCAGCACCATGGCGATGGTCCGCGCCTTGCCCTCGAGCGGCTTGCTCTCCACGGCCGTGTGCGCCGGAGGCGCAGCGCCTTCAGCGCACGGCGCCTCGTGCCGGGCCAGGCCCAGCCAGATGAGCGGCAGGCAGACAACCAGGTTGATCGCCGCGAAGGCGACCAGCGTCTGGCGCCAGCCAACGGCTTCGTTCAGGTAGTGGCCAACCACCCAGAACACCGTGGAGGCGAAGGCGCCGAACAGCGTGAGGTAGGAGATCGCGAGGCGGCCGCGCGAGGGCACGACCTGCACCAGCGCGGCAAAAGCGGCGTCGTACAGGCACAGGCGCATCGCCACGCCGAGGAACACGAAGGCCGCGAGGTACGCCGCCTCGGTGCGCACGTGCGAGATCTCGTACATGCCCGCTGACGCCAACACGATGCCGATCGTCATCACGATGCGCGCGCCGTGGCGGTCGATGGCGCGACCCACCCAGGTCGAGACCACGCCCATAGCGAGGACCGCGGCGGTAAAGCCGAAGTAGACGAAGCTGCGGCTCCAGCCGGTGTCGGCGGCGATCGGGCCGGCGAGCACGCCGAGGAAATAATAGGCCGTGCCCCAGACGGTGATCTGCGCGATGCCGAGCGCGCAGACCGCCCGGAGGAGCGCATCCTGGTGTGCTGTTTTTTCTATTGTCCTAGCCCATCTCGACGTCGCGCAGGCAGGTCATTCCCGCGGCACTCCCGCATCCCTTGCGGCGCCCTCCCACAGCTCGAGCTGGCTGAGCAGGAATCTTGCGAGCTCGTCGGGCGTGGAGGCCTGCGGCTCGAAGAGCTGTACCGCAAGGCTTTGACGCAACTCGGGGCGCTGCAATACCGCCGCCATGTCGCGCGCAAGCCGCTCCACCACCTCACGCGGCATCTTCGCCGGCCCGAACAGCGCCATCCAGCCGAAGATCGAGATGCCGGGCATGCCCGCTTCCGCGATCGTCGGGACCTCGGGAGCGCCCGGCAAGCGCCGCTGGGTCAGCGTCGCGAGCAGCTTTACGCGGCCTTCCTTGGCATGGCCGACGAGCGAGGCTCCGGCGAGGAAACCCCCTTGCAACCGCCCGGCGACGAGGTCGATGCTGGTCGGGCCGTCGCCCTTGTACGGGATGATCTCCATCCGGATTCCCGAGGTTTTCATCATCTGCGAGGCAGCAAGCAGGCTGGTAACGTTGCCGGCGCCGAAACTGATTTTGCCCGGGTTGGCGCGCGCGTACTGGACGAACTCGGCGAGCGTCGCGGCAGGAAAGCTGCCGGGTACGGCGAGAAGAATCGTGATTCGGCCCGCCATGCTGATGGGGGTGAATGCCTCGCGCGGATCGTAGGGCGGCACTTTGCGCGTGACAGGAATACCGAGCATCGACGTGTTGCTGCCGAAATACAGGGTGTAGCCGTCCGGCGGCGACTTGATCACGACGTCGGCGGCGAGCGCGCCGTCGGCACCGGGGCGGTTCTCGATCAATACCGGATGGCCGAGCGCCTGCGACAGGGCTGGCGCGATGACACGCGCCGCGCCATCGACGCCGCCGCCGGGCGGAAACGGCAGCACGAGGCGGATCGCCTTTGCCGGATACTGCGCCAGTGCCGCCGCGCAATGAATTGCGGCGAGCACGATTGCGACGAGCAAGCGGAACATCATGACCGCCCCCCCCCCGCAGCGGTGATAGCCCAGGATCTTACCGCCGCGAAGGCCTGACCTCGATGTCGCGCAGCAACTCGTCGCCCTCGCGCGCGATCTCGTTCTCGATCAGCGCGCCGCAGCCCGGGCAGTGGAACTGCCGGAACACGGGCCTCTCGTCGATATAGCGCTGCCAGTCGCCGATGTTCGGGTTGGCGGCGGCGATCTCGGCGTCGTGCCGCACGCAGCGCTCCTTGTAGTTGCCACTCACCGGGCCAAGGTCCGTCGCGCACTTGGCGCAGCAGATCCTTCCGGCCCGCAGCTCAAGGTTGTCGGTGAGGTTCAACAAGGTTCTGCCGTTGACTTTTCCATGGGGTGTTTTTGAAACAAAAGCCGAGCGGCGCTCAGCCCGGGTCTTTCGCGTCGCATCGGCATCGACTGCATCCCCTTTCAACACAACCCCATAGATCTCCCGGGCCGCCTCGGCAGAGACCGACCGGTTCTCGACCACGTCCTCGCGCACCTTCTCGGGATCGCGCTCAAGCGGGTCGCCGAAGCCGCCCGCCGCCGACCAGATCACCGCGTAGACGTCCGAAGGGTTCTGCTGGAGGTTTTCCTGCCTGAGTTGAAGGGTGATTTCCTCGCCTTTCACTTCGGAAATGTCTCTGGGAATCGTCTTCCGCTTCAAAACCGACAGAACGTCAGAATCCTTCCTGAACTTGTAGACATTCACCGAGCCGGGATAGCCGCCCATCATGCCGGGAGACGTCGGAATAGCATTCCCCGAGCTAAGCGTGTCCTGCGTGATCGCTTCGGTCCGGTGCGGGATGAAGCAGGACTCGGCCGACATGCCGCCGCGCCATCTGCCCGCGCCGCCAGAATCAGTAATTTCTTTTCGATACAAAAACAACAATGGAAAACTCTGCTCGGTATGCTCGACGTTCGGCAGCTTGCAGATCGGCGTGCGCGACTGGCCGCCGGTCGAGATGCCGTCGCCGGTGGCGAAGGCGCCGATGGCGCCGCCGATCGGGTCGACCAGCAGGTAGCCATACGGCTCGCCCCACTGGTCAGTGCCGCGGAAGATCGTCGCCGGCCACTGGCTGGTGCCGCCGATGCACATGATGTCGCGGCGCATCTCGGGATCGCAGTGGATCATCTTCGAGAGCACGTTGTAGGCCGGGTAGAGCGAGATCTCCATCGCCTGCACCGGCGCGGTGGAGACCGAGGCCGGGAAGTTCGCGCAGTTGAACGTGCCCGGCGTCGGATCGAAGTCGACGTGGCGCAGCGCGCCGCCGATCGAGAAGTACTGGTCCCAGCACAGGAGCTGGTTGAGCGCCACCATGATCGAGCCGCGCCAGCCGGAGAACGTCGCGTTCATCGCGCCGTCCTGCGGGGCGGTGCCTTTGTTTTCGAAGATCAGCTTCTTCCCCTGCTTTTTCAAAGTCAGCATCACCCGGTGCGTCCTTCGATCTCCGGGCCTGCAGCACTCGACGTAAGTGCGCTCCCGCCATACGCCATCCGGCAAGCGCGCGAGCTTGGCAAGAAACGCTTTTTCCCCGTTGTCGAGGATGCGCTTCATCACGCCCTTCACCGTTTCCGCTCCGTATTTTTCAATCAAGGAAATCACCCTCGCGCGGGCGGTAACGTTCCCCGCCAATTGGGCGCGGAAGTCGAGCGCCACCGCCTCGGGCTTGCGCGAGGAGCGCAGGTAGAGCTCCTCGATGTCGCGCCGGATCTCGTTGTTCTCCACGATCTTCACCGGCGGGATGCAGATGCCCTCCTCGAACGCGCTCTCGGCCGCGCCGCAGAAGGACGAGGGCGTGATGCCGCCGAGGTCGTACTGGTGCAGGCAGTTGGTGACCCAGCAGAAGAGCTCGCCCTTCCAGAACACCGGGCAGATCAGCATCACGTCCTGCTGATGCGCCGCGCCGACCCACGGGTCGTTGGCGAGGAACATGTCGCCGTCGCGGATGCCCGGGTTGTCGCTGCGGTTCTCGAGCACCCACTTCACCTGCGTGTCGGTGACGCCGGACATGTACTGCATGTACGGGCCGAAATAGACGAACTCGCCGTCCTCGGTGAGGATCGACGGGTTGAGATCGAGCGCGTACATCGCCACGGGCGACCCCGACACGCGCTGGATCGTCGCGCCGTGCTCCTCGTTCACATGCCAGAGCGCGTGCCGGATGACCTCGTAAGTGACTGGATCAATGTTTTTGGTTATTTTTCTATGCAACTTCAACTTCGACGAAATCGATAGCACCCTCGGCGGCACATAGCCCATTCCCTTGCCATCGAAAGAAACCCCTTTCAATTCACTGAGTTTCACTTCCGGCGCTCGATCTCGGCCATCGACTCTTTCGTGAACTCGGCGCTGGGTGCGTTGCCGCCGATCACGAACATCAGCACGCCGCGCTTGCCGCCCGGGCCCTTCTTCACGTTCATGAAGCGGCGCGAGGCGCCGGGCGGAAAGGAGATCACGTCGAGAGGCTTGAGGTCCACGTGCTCCAGCTTCCCCTTCCTGTTCTCCCAGCTCGCGCGCCAGACGCCGGTCATGCAGATAAAGGTCTCATTGGTGTCATGGTTGTGCAGCATCGGACCCTTGCCGGGGAGCGCGCGGCAATAGCCGAGGTTGAAGCCTTCCGAGATCTTGATCGCCGCGAGGCGCGAGGCGAGCTCGCCCACCGGCGACTGCTTGCCGCCGCGCTCGACTTTCGGCGGCTGGAAGCCGATCACGTTGTACAGCGTGCGCCGGCAGTCCGGGTGATCGCTGTCGGGCAGCCCACCGTCGAAGCCTTTCAGCTTCGAGAAGCGTGCGACGCGCTTCAGCATCTCCTTGCGCGAATATCCTCTTCTGGGCAGGGTCTCACGGTAGCTCATTTGCGCCTCCTAGTGACCGTAGTAGGTCTGGACGGTTTCCCAGGCAGTAGACTGCAGGAATTTCGCGACCTCCGGATCGAGTCCGGCGGTGTACGCGCTGCCGACCAGCGACTTCTTCGTGAGCGACGCGAACACCGTGCAGGCGGCGAGATAGGTGCCGGCGAGGCTGGGGTGGCGCTTGTCCGGCACGTAGAGATCGAGCGCAGGACGCTTCGCGACGGAATTGGCGAACGCGAGGCCTGCGGGAATCACGAGCGCGTCGTTCACGTTGCCAATGGCGGTATAGGCCTCCGCCAGCTGCGCGGTCATCTCGGGCTTGTCCTTGTAGGCCCACGACATGAACAGGATCGGGCGTGCGCCGTAGGATGTGATCGTCTGGCTGTGCTTCTTCATCGTCTCGGCGAAAACGCTCTTCAACTGCGGATGCACCGGGCACTGGCTGCAGTCCATCATGATCACGCCGTCGAATTGCCGCCCTGGCTTGTTGAAGACGATCTCGTTGTCGCCGACGAACCAGTAGCGCCCGATCAGGTCCGGCTTCAGGTACGAGGCGATGTCGTGCCAGTCGGCACCCGAGCCGCTGATGGTGAGGCTCACGCCCCGCAGCGGCGCCGCGGGGGCGAGGCCGCGTCCGAGGGCCGCGACATGCCCGTGCATGCTGTTGTTGTAATAGAAGAAGCTGTTCCCCACCCACAGGAACGAGCGGCCCTCGCCTCCCAGATCGACGCGCTTGGGGCGCGCCTGCTGGGCCCAGCCGGAAACCGCGAAGCAAAGAAGGAAAACGGCTATCAGCGCGCGTTGCATCGGGAGTGGTCCTCTCTGTGGTCCTGACGGAATGATATCTTGCGCGCGATGAAAGCGAACTTCTTCAGGACGTTCGGCGGACCCGAGGTTCTCGAGTATGGCGAGTTTCCCGACCCGGTCCCGGCGCGCGGCGAGGTGCTCGTCGACATCCATGCGGCGAGCGTCAACGCCGCCGACTGGAAGATGCGCTCGGGTCAGTACGCGAGCGTCGGCCTGCCGCACGTGCCCGGGCGCGACTATTCGGGCGTCGTCGCCGCGCTGGGCGAAGGGGCGCGCGACTTCAAGGTCGGCGACGAGGTCTTCGCCGTCTGCGAGGTGCCGCGCGAAGGCGCCTACGCCGAGCGGATTGCGATGCGCCAGGAGATCGTCGCCCGCAAGCCCGCCTCGCTCACGCATGCGCAGTGTGCGGCGGTCGCGCTCGCCGGCCTGACCGCGGTGGTCTCGCTCGAGGACACGCTCAAGCTGAAGAAAGGCAAGACGATCCTCATCCATGGCGGCGCCGGCGGCGTGGCCGGCTTTGCGATTGCGCTCGCGAAGCACCTCGGCGCCCGCGTCATCACGACCGCGAGCGCGGCGAATCACGCTTACGTGCGCTCGCTCGGCGCCGACGAGGTCATTGACTATCGCTCTCGGGACTTCACCCGCCTCATTTCTGGCTGCGACGCGGTGTTCGACACCGTCGGCGGCGACGTGACGACGAAGAGCTTCGCGGTGCTGCGTCCGGGCGGCCGCTTGGCATCGGTGGCCGCGGGCGGCAAGGCGCCGGCCTCGCCGCGCGCCGACGTGACGTCGCTGCGCCCCAAGGTCGACCGCGACCGCCCGCACCTGGAGCGCGTCGCCGAGCTCGTCACGCGAAAGATCGTGCCGATCCCGGAGATCGTCGAGTACCCACTGGCCGAAGCTGCCGCCGCGCACCGCGTGAGCGAGGCGCGCCACCTGCGCGGCAAGCTCGTGCTGCGCGTGCGCTAGGATGGCGGGCGAAGCGACCGCGGGGAGCCTGCGATGAGCATTTCACGCAACGTGATGTGGGGCGAGCTGAAGGGCATGCGCAAGATCGAGACGGTCGAGCAGATGCCCGCCGAGTACCGCGAGACGCTCCTCAAGATCCTTTATGCGCTCGCTTCGACCGAGTTCGCCTCGGTCGAGCAGCACCAGCCCTGGATCAACCAGGGGCCGACGGCCGAGGACCGCTACATGCAGGCGCAGATCAGCGCCGACGAGGCGCACCAGGGCTTCGCCGACAGCCGCCTGCTGCGCACGTTCGGCCCCGAGGGCGAGGCGCTCGCCGAAAAGCTTCTCGTGCTGAAGATGGGCGAGCATCCGCTGCACGCCTTCAATGTCCCGTTCGACAGCTGGCCGGACGTGTGCGGCTTCTGCTTCCTCATGGACCACGTCGCCTGGTACCACCTGCGCGCCTTCGAGGACTCGAGCTTCGCGCCGCTCGCGCGCGAGATGACGACCATAGTGCACGAGGAGCGCTTCCACGCCTCCTTCGGCGCGCGCCGCATCCGCGACCTGGTAAGCGACGCGCGCTACCAGGATCTCGCCAAGGCCGGCCCGGCCGAGGCGCAGAAGACGGTCGACAAGTGGTACCCGCACGCGCTCGACACTTTCGGCGCGGCGAACTCGAAGTTTAGCGACCTCGCGGTCGCCTACGGCATCCGGCGCTGGGGCAACGAGGAACTGCGCCGGAAATGGAAGGCCGACCTCGACAAGCAGATCGTCGCGGCCGGCCTCAAGGTGCCCGACGCCGCGGCAGGACGGAAGGTGCACTGAAAAAAAGAGGCGCGCCGTAGCGCGCCTCCCTGACCTGCGGTTGAAGCGGGTTACTTGCTCTTGCCGGTAACCGCCTCGCCCTTCTTGTCCGTGACCGGGCCGCCGCTCTTGGTCTTGATCTCGGCGCCCTTCTCCTTCGGCTTGGCCGGTGCCGGCTCCTTCTTCGCCTTGGGCTCCGGCTTGGGCTTGTCCTTCATTTCCTTGGTGGTGACGGCAGCGCCCTTCTTGTCGGTGACATCCTTGCCCTACGCCGCGACGCCGAAGCTCGTGGAGGCGAACGCAGCCGCAACGATGACGGACAGCAACTTCTTCATGGTTTCATCCCCCTGTTGATAGATAGAGCGGGTCAATTCTACGCGATAGAGCGCCACATGGCCCGGTCGCGCTGCACGGTCCAGATGCGGGGGTGCTTGATGCCGCGCGCCTCGTCGTAGGCGCGCGTGACATCGAACGGCATACAGTGCTCGTAGATCGGGAAGCCGGCGTAGCGCGGGTCCATGCGCCGCCGCGTCAGCGCGTAGACCTGCTTCAGCGACTTGCGCTGGCGCACCCCCTGCCGGGCGCAGGCGTAGAGCCCGCGCACGAAGTCCCGCGTGTAGCGGATCGCGCGCGCGCACGCGGCGGGCGTGACGAGCGCAGGCCCGCGCCCGGGCACGAGCGCGCGCGGCTTGAGCGCCTGCAGCCTGGCCAGCGTGCCGGGCCAGGCTTCCAGATGCGCGTCGCCCGTATAGACCCCCGCCTGGTACTCGACGAGGTCGCCCGAGAAGAGTACGCGCTGGGAAGGCACCCAGACGACGGCGTCGCCGCCGGTGTGCCCGGGACCGAGGTGCAGGATCTGCACTTCCAGCCTGCCCAGCATCAGCGTCATGCGCTCCCGGAACACGAGCGTCGGCCAGGTCAGGCCGGGAATCGTGCGCGCGCCGCGAAACAGGCGCGGGAAGCGCCCGATCTCGCTCGCCATGTCCTGCTGGCCGCGCTCGCGGATCAGGCCGCGCGTCGCCTCGCTCGCGATGATCTCGCGCGCGCGGTAGGCCGAGGCGCCGAGCACCCGCACCGCGTGGTAGTGCGTCAGCACCACGTACTCGATCGGCTTGGAGGTGACCCGGCGGATGCGCCGGATCACCTCGCGCGCCATGAGCGGAGTCGCCTGCGCGTCGATCACCATGACCGCGTCGTCGCCGACGATCACCCCGGTGTTCGGGTCGCCCTCGGCGGTGAAAGCGAAGCAGCTGCGCGACAGGCGCCGGAAGCGGACCTTCTGCTCCCTCAGGTCGGCCTGCGAGGCGAAGCTCTTCACGGCGCCGCCCCCGCCGCAGGTGTGGACGCGGACCCGGCCGCGTGGCGCGCGGCCAGCCAGCCGAAGGTCAGCGCGGGCCCGATCGTGATCCCGGCGCCCGGGTACTTGCCGCCCATCACGCTCGCCTGGTCGTTGCCGACCGCGTACAAACCCTCGATCGGGCGCTCGCTCAGGTCCAGCACGCGCGCGTTCGCGTCGGTGGCGAGGCCGAAAAACGTGCCGAGGTCGCTCGGCACGAGGCGCACCGCGTAGAACGGGGCCGTCACGATCGGCGCAAGGTTGGGATTCGGCTTCTGCAGGGGGTCACCGCCGAAGCGATGATAAGCGTTGCTGCCCTTGCCGAAATCAGGGTCCTCGCCCTTTGCTGCGAAACCGTTGTAGCGCTCGAGCGTCTTCTCCAGGCCGTCGGCGTCGATGCCGAGCGCGGCGGCGAGCGCGCGCGGGGTCGGGGCCGACGTCAGGTAGCTGTTGCGCAGGTGCGGGCCCAGCGGCATCGGCGCCGGCGGCGCCACGCCCAGGCCGTAGCGGCGGATCGCCCGGTGGTCACAGATGAGGAAAGCTTCTGTTTCCGGATCCATTTTGCAGGCATCGATAAGTTTCGGGACGAAGTCGTGGTACGAGTCGGCCTCGTTTGCGAAGCGCCTGCCGCGCCGGTCCACGGCGATGTAGCCGGGCTTGCAGCGGTCGATGAAGTGCGGGAACGGGACTCTCGAGCCGTCGGCCTGCGGCACGAGCGACACCGGCGTCCACGCCGCGGGCTGGTCGAGCTCGGCATCGAACATCGCGCCCGCCTCCTGCGCGGCGCGCACGCCGTCGCCGGTGTTGCCCTGCGGCGCGAGCGGCACGTGCGTCTTGCCCGCGGCGACGTGGCGGTAGTGGCGCGCGCGCAGGTCGGCGCTCGAAGGAAACCCGCCGCAGGCGAGCACCACGCCGCGCCGCGCCCTGACTTCCACCTCCCTGCCATTGCGCCTGACCCGCGCGCCGGTGACGCGCGCGCCGTCCCGCAGCAGCCGCGCGAGCGGCGCCTCGAGCCAGAGTTCGACGTTGCGCTCGAAGGCGCTCTTCGCCAGGCGCGCGATCAACGCATTGCCGTTGGCGATGCGCGTGCCGCGCGGATGCGACAGCCGGTCGAGCGCATAGCGCGCAAGCAGGCCTGCAACGTGCCAGGCAGAGGTCGCCGAGCGCGTGAAGTTGAAAAGGTGCGGCAGGTCGTCGCGACTCACGCTCATGCCGCCGAAGAGCATCATGGTGCGGATCGGCGGGCGCAGCTTCGCGAACCAGGCGCCGAGCTCGCGACCGTCGAACGGCACCGGCAGGAGCGAGCGCCCGCCCTGCGAGGCGCCCGGCAGGTCCGGGTGGTAGTCGGACCAGGCTTCCATCAGCAGGTACCGGACATGGGTCTCACGCTCGAAAAACGCGAGCATCGGCCCGGCATTGGCCACATAGGCCTCGGCCTTCGCGCGATCGAGCCCCGCGCCGACTTCGGCCTCGAGGTAGCGCAGCGCTTCGGCCGGCGAATCCTTCAGGCCTGCGGCGACGCACGCCTCGTTCATGGGAATCCACACCACGCCCGCCGAGTACGCGGTCGTGCCGCCGAAGAGCGGCTCCTTCTCGACCATCAGGACGTCCAGCCCGGCGTGCGCAGCGGTCACGGCGGCGCCGAAGCCGCCCGCCCCGCTGCCGGCGACGAGCAGGTCGCATTCATAATGCTGCATTCGGGTGCTCAGAGAGCGCGCGCCTGGCGCAGGTCGGTATCGCCCTTGAGTACCCTATCCATCCCGTCCTGCTTCAGCGTGCGCATGCCGTTGGCGAGCGCCGCGGCGGCAATGTCCGCAATCGGCGCCCGCGTCTGGATCAGGCGCTTCAGTGCAGCGTCGGTCGCCATCAGCTCGTAGACCGCGAGCCTGCCCCGGTATCCGGTGCGGTCGCAGGCCTTGCAGCCCTTCGCTTCGTACAGGGCGACCTTGCCGTGGCCGCGCCACTTCTTGAGCTGCTTGTCCGGCTCGAGCTGCGTCCCCTCGCAGTACTCGGCCGCCAGCTCCTGCATGTCCATGATGCTCGGCTCGATCTTTATCTTGTATTCCGTGCACAGCCTGCGCACGAGACGCTGCGCCAGCACGCCGAGCAGCGCGTCGGCGAAGTTGAAGGGATCCATGCCGAGGTCGAGCAGCCGCACCACGCTCTCCGCCGCGCTGTTGGTGTGAAGGGTCGAGAACACGAGGTGGCCTGTGAGCGAAGCCTCGATGCCGACCTTGGCCGTTTCCGCGTCGCGCATCTCCCCGACCATGATGATGTCCGGGTCGGCGCGCATGAAGCTGCGCATGGCGGCCGCGAACGTCCAGCCGATCTTCGGGTTCACCTGCACCTGGCGCAGGCCCGCCTGCGTGATCTCGATCGGATCCTCCGCGGTCCAGATCTTGGTGTCGGGCTTGTTCAGGTAGCCGAGCAGCGAGTGCAAGGTCGTGGTCTTGCCCGACCCCGTCGGTCCGCACACGAGGAACATGCCGTGCGGCCTGGAAATCGTGCGCTTGATCAGCTCGAGCGCATCCTCGTCGAAGCCGAGCCCGTCGAGCGGCTTGGGCGTGGTCGATGCCAGCACCCGGATCACGACATCCTCCAGCCCGTTCGTGGTCGGGATAGTGGCCACCCGCAGCTCGACGTCGCGCGGTCCGTAGCGCTTGAAGATGATCTTGCCGTCCTGGGGCTTGCGCCGCTCCGTGATGTCAAGCTGGCTCATGATCTTGAGGCGCGAGATGACCGCGGTGCGGAACTTGGCCGGGATCTCGAGGTAGGTGACCAGCGCGCCGTCCTTGCGAAAGCGCACGCGCAGGCTCTTCGCGCCCGGGTTGCTCTCGATGTGGATGTCGGAAGCCTGCTGGTCGACCGCGTCGATGACGATCTTGCTGAAGAGCTTGACCAGCGTGCTGTCGATCTGGACCGCCTGCTCGTTCGCTTCCTCGGCGATGCGCTCGCTCGAGAGCTGCTGCGTGAGCTGCGCGATATCGATCTGCTCGTCGGCGCTGCACGCGGCCGCCTCGGTCTGGATCTCGGCGCGGTACGCGATCTCGAGCGCTTCGCGGATTTCCTGCGCGGAGGCCATCACCGGCACGAGCTTCGACCCGGCGATGAAGCGCACTTCGTCCATGCGCTCCATGTTCATCGGGTTGTCGACCGCGATCACCAGCGCGTTGTCGGCTTCGGCGAGCGGCAGGACATGATAGCGGTTCGCGATCTCGTAAGGGATGCGCCGGAGCGCTTCCGGCGCCGGCTGGAACTCGCGCAGGTTCACGACCGGAACGCCGAGCTTCTTGGCCATCACGCCGTGGATCAGCTCCACGTCGACCACGCCCATGTCGGCGAGGATGCGTCCGAGCGGGATCGACCGGTCCCGCGCCTCGATGGCGAGCGCGTCCTCGAGTTCGCGCTGGGTCAGGAAGCCCATCTCGACGAGGCTCTCGCCGAGCCGCTGCACCGGCTGCGCGCCCTGGCGCCGCAGCGCCGCCGCGAGCTGCTCGTGGGACACGATCCGGTTCTCGGTCAGGTACTCGCCGAGCCTGCGGCTGCGCAGGAGCTTCTGCTTCTCGAGCGCCTGCGTGATCGCCGCGGGCGAGGCGATCTGCTCCTCGACCAGCATCTCGCCGATCGGCTTGCCGATGCGGCTGTCCCGCGCGGCCGCCCCGGGCACGAAGGAGCGGATCACCGTACCGTTCGCTTCGGGCAGATATACGAACAGCCCGCACACGGCGCGCACGTGGCCGATCGTCTCGCCCTCCATTGTGTCCCCGGTGACGAGCCGGACGACGAATTGCTGGCGATCCGAGGGCGCGAAGACCTGCGCGGCGGCCTCGCCCGGAATGCTCTGGCGGCGCAGCCCTGCCGGGTCGAGCAGGCTGACACCGAGCAGCGCCGGGAAGACGATCGCTTCCGCGCTTTTCGCCTTGTCGCGGACGAACGTCAGCACCTCGAACTCGGGCAGGAAGCTCTGCAGCAAGCCGGTCGAACGCGACCCGTCGGCGAATGTTAGCAGGCACCGCTCGCCCTGCGGCCTCGGCTCCTCGGTGAACTCGTAGTACGGCGGCGCAGGCCACACGAACGTCGGCGCCTGCGCCGCGCGGCCGCGCCCCGCCGCCCCGCGCAGCGAGAGCTTTGCCGTCCGATCCGGCGAGTTGATCATCTCCGACCCATCGTACAAATCCGACCCTGCGGGGTCAACCTGTTACCGAAACCCGATCTCGAAGTTTCCGAACGCATCCACTTTCAGCGTGCAACCCGGATGCACAGCCACCGTCGTGTCGGTCGTCTCCACCACTGCCGGGCCCTTGATGCGATTGCCCGGGACGAGATGCGCGCCATCGAAGATGGGAGTGTCGAGCACTTTTTTCTTTTCATTCCAATAGATCTTTCTTTTTCCCACACGGGAAAGGCGATTCAAAGTAGAAGTCAAACCCCTCGAAACCTTCAATCTCGGTCTCGGGGTCTCGGCTGTTGCCCTAAGCCGAAGGGTCACCACTTCCAGGCGCGCGTCGCGGTAGGACGAGCCCTTGCCGTAGAGCTGCTCGTAGCGCGCGTAGAAGCGCTTGCGCAGCGGCTCCCAGAAGCCGGGCTTCAGGCGCCCTTCGTCCAGCATCACCTCGACTTCGTTGATCTGGCCTTTATGACGAATATCCAGAGAGAAGTTGAAGTTCATCCTTTTTTCAGGAATTCCGTCCCGCTGGAGCTGTTGCTTTGCTTTCGTTTCCAGGGTTTTCAATCCTGAATTAATTCGATCGAGATAGAAAGGACTGGGCTGAATATCCACTTGCTCATATACATGAAGAAGATCAGCGGAGGCGGCGCCGAACGCGCACCAGGTCGAGGCGATTTCCTTCTGCGGGATGACGACCTTCTGCACGCCGAGCTCGCGCGCGAACACGCCCGCGTGCGCGGGCCCCGCGCCGCCAAACGCGAAGAGCACGAACTCGCGCGGATCGAATCCCTTCTCGACCGTCATCTTGCGGATGATGTCGGCCATCTTGAATTCGGCGATGCGCGCGATGCCCGCCGCCGCCTCGTGCAGCCCGAGGCCGAGCGGCTCGGCGACACGCTTCACCGCGGCGGTCGCCCGGGCGTGGTCCAGCCGCATGCGCCCGCCGAGGAAGTTGTCCGGGTTGATGATGCCGAGCACCACGTCCGCGTCGGTCACGGTCGCCGTCTCCCCGCCCCTGCCGTAGCACGCCGGGCCGGGATCGGCGCCGGCGGACTCCGGGCCGACCTGCAGCGAGCGGCTCGCCGCCTCGACGCGCGCGAGCGAGCCGCCGCCCGAGCCGATGGCCTGGATGTCGACCTTGGGCAGGAAATACTCGTACTGCGCGACGTTCGAGACGAAGGAGTACGCCGGCCTTCCTTCATGGATGAGGCCGACGTCGAACGACGTGCCGCCCATGTCGGTCGTGATGATGTTCGGGCAGCCCATGGCGCGGCCGAGCTGCACCGAGCCGGTCACGCCCGACACCGGCCCCGAATCGAGCGTGAGCAACGGCGAGCGCATCGCCTCCTCGACCGAGATCGAGCCGCCGCCGCACTGCGTGATCTGCAGCGGGCGGGCGTAGCCGGCCGCTTTCAGCTCGCGGTCGAGGCTGCCGAGGTAGTGTGCCATCACCGGGCCGATGTAGGCATTCAGCGCCGTAGCGGTCACGCGCTCGTACTCGCCCCATTTGGGCGCGATCTCGACCGAGCAGGACACGAACACCTTCGGCGCAAGGTCGCGGATCATTTCCTTCACGCGCAGCTCGTGCCGCGAGTGCCTGAAGGACCAGAGGAAGCAGACGCCGATCGCCTCGACGCCGGCGGCGGCGAGGCGCCGGATGGCGGCCTCTGCCTCGGCCTCGTTCAACGGCACCACTACCTCGCCGAAGCAGTCGACCCTCTCCGAGACGCCCTCGATCAGGCGCTTGGGGACGATCGGCGCGGGCTTCGCGCTCTCCGGGAAGTGCACGACCTTGCGGATGTCGCGCGAGGTGACGCCGCGCGATCCGCGCATGATATGGATCGCGTCCTCGTGGCCGCGCGTGGTGATGAGGCCGACCTTCGCGCCTTTCCTCTGGATCAGCGTATTGGTGCCGACGGTCGTGCCGTGTGTCAGGACGCCGATGTCGCGGCAGAACTTCGCGAACGGCAGGCCGCGGCGCTCGGCCGCGACGCGCAGCGCGGCGAGCATGCCGTCGGCGAAGTTGCCGGGCGTGGAAGGCGCCTTGGTCGCGGTGATGCTGCCGTCCTGCCCGAGCGCCACGCAGTCGGTGAAGGTGCCGCCGATGTCGACGCCGACGAGAAATCCTGCCACGCTCCCTCCTCGCAGAAAGTATAAGGGAGGCGACTTGGCGAAACGGGTGGGCATGCTCGGCCTCGGGGTCATGGGCTCGGCCATGGCGGCGAACCTCGTGCGCGCCGGCTACACCGTCATCGGTTACGACCCCGTTTCGCTCTGCAGAAGCCGCCTGCGGCGCGCCGGCGGTGTCCCCGTAAGCAGCATCGAGGAGGTTTTTGCCGCTTGTTCCGTTCTGATTTCGTCTCTCCCTTCCACTAAAGCTCTCGCGGAAGTTTCCAAGGACATTTCCAGAGGAAAACCCAAGATCCTGATCGAAACCAGCACGCTGCCGATTCCGACGAAGGAAGCCGCCCGCAAGCGGTTCGCGGCCGTGGGGGTCACGCTGCTCGACTGTCCACTGAGCGGCACTGGGGCACAGGCAAAGGTCAAGGATCTTGCCGTTTACGCCAGCGGCCCTGCGGCAGCCGTGCGCAAATGCCGCAACATCTTCAAAGGCTTCGCCAGAAAAACCTTCTACCTCGGCAGCTTCGGCAACGGCTCAAAGATGAAATTCGCCGCCAACCTGCTCGTCGCGATCCACAACGTTTCAGCCGCTGAGGCGGTCATCCTGGCGCGCAAATCCGGGCTGAACGCTGGCAAGGCCGTTGCGGTCCTCGGCGACGGCGCCGGCGGCTCGCGCATGCTGCAGATGCGTGGACCGATGATGGCGCGGCGTCGTTACCGGCCGGCAGCGATGTCGATGAAGCTGTGGCAGAAGGACATGACGATCATCGGCGAGTTCGTGCGCCGCCTGCGCAGCCCCGCGCCGCTTTTCGATGCGACCAAGGGGATCTATCGCGCCGGCGCAAGGCGCCGATACGGCGACGCGGACACTGCGGCGGTCTGCGCCGTTCTTGAGCCCCGCGCGCGCAGGCGCTAGTACACGAGCCGGCTTGACCTGACTGGCTTTTTCTGTGCCAGGTTGAATGTTGTATTTTTCAACTTGGAAGAAGGAGTCAGCAGATGGCAAACAAGAAATACAGCCCCGAGCAAGCGG